>Ga0302178_10000396_pt1 | contig 40737 bp, 38 predicted proteins | sample I_Palsa_E1_3_FD_198790 | JGI IMG/M metagenome (GOLD analysis project Ga0302178, IMG submission 198790) | Peat permafrost microbial communities from Stordalen Mire near Abisko, Sweden - I_Palsa_E1_3 | ecosystem: Environmental > Terrestrial > Soil > Palsa > Peat permafrost | place: Sweden... | reverse complement strand
GCTCTGCTTAATCGATAAGGTACCATATAGACTGGAGATGTTTCGTCCTCGCGTGCTAGGGAGGTAAACGTGAATATTGGTGAAGCGGCGCAGGCCTCGGGTGTATCGGCCAAAATGATACGGCACTACGAGCAAGCCGGGTTGATCCGGCCTGCCCTGCGCTCCGAGTCGAATTATCGCGTCTATTCGACGAATGATGTGCAAGTATTGCGCTTTATCAAGCAAGCACGCCGACTGGGATTTGCCACTAAGCAAATCGCCGTACTGCTTGCTCTGTGGGAAGATCGCAGCCGGCCCAGCAGCGAAGTCAAACGACTGACGAAGACTCATATCACGGAGTTGGATCAACGCATTCGTGAGCTCACGGAAATGAAAGAAACGCTTGAGCACCTGATCAAGCATTGCCGCGGCGACTCGCGGCCGGAGTGTCCCATTCTGGACGGATTGGCGACCTAGGACCTGTTCACGCAAAAAACTCTCCCCATTTGTGCGATAGTGCTTGACCTTCCTATAGTGGGAAGCTTGACACTAACACCAGCTTATCGACACCGGAGCGATCAATGAAATTCGAAGTGCAGGATATGACATGCGCCCACTGCGTAAGTCGCATTACCCAGACCGTCAAAGACCTGGATGCATCGGCCACGGTTGAGATTGATCTGGAGAGCAAGCAAGTAAAAATAAGCTCTCAGCTGAGCCCCGATGATGTGCAACAAGCCATTGCCGAAGCCGGCTTTAGCCCGAGATTGAAGGACTGACGGCGTCGCCCTGGTCACTTAGGCCTAGCTGGGATTTTTACTAAGGGTACGATAATGGAAACGGTCGCGTTGCAGACCGGCGACTCAAAGCCGACTCGAGAATGGTCCATTCCTGTCGAGGGAATGACTTGCGCATCATGTGTCGGCCGCGTTGAGAAAGCACTGGTCAAGCTGCCAGGCGTTAGCCAGGCGACCGTGAATCTGGCTACCGAGCGGGCTTCTGTGACGGCAGATTTATCGGTCACCACGCAGACCCTCGTCGATGCAGTGAAACGGGTTGGGTACGAAGTCACGCAATCCTCCGTCAGCCTGGACGTACGTGGCATGAGCTGCGCCTCCTGCGTATCGCGTGTTGAAAAAGCACTACTGCGCATCCCTGGCGTGCGCGTGGCGCTAGTCAATCTGTTGACGGAAACGGCGACCGTCAGCGGTTTTGGATTTGAGCCTGAAGAGCTTATAAAGGCCATCACAAAGGCCGGTTACGAAGCCACATTGCACGTCAACATAAATAGCGTTGCCGCGCAACCTCTGCGTGATCCCGAAATGCTGGGCGTAATCGTCTGCGCGCTCATCACCTTGCCGCTCATGATCCCGATGACTGCGGCCTGGTTTGGGCAAATGGTGAACCTGCCCTCCTCGGCTCAATGGGTTCTCGCAACGCTGGTACAGTGTGTGTTCGGGGCAAAATTTTACCGGTCCGCCTATCAAGCCATCCGCGCAAAAGCGGCCAATATGGATCTGCTGGTCGCGCTAGGGACGTCGGCGGCCTATGGGCTAAGCACCTATGAATTACTCGCTCACCCCAGTGCAACCGGACACCTATATTTCGAAGCTTCAGCGGTCGTCATCACGCTAGTGCGTTTCGGTAAATGGCTGGAAGTGAGGGCTAAGCGCAAAACCACCGAGGCCATCCGAGCACTGAACGCCTTGCGGCCCGAAACCGCGCGCGTGCGTGTCGGTAACAAAGAAATCGACATACCGCTGGCCCAGGTGCGCGTGAACGATAACATCGTCGTGCGTCCCGGCGAACGGATTCCGGTCGACGGCGTGATTGTCGAAGGCGAGAGCGAAGTCGATGAAGCACTGCTCACGGGTGAAAGCTTGCCTGTGAGTAAAACGGTTGGGAACCCTGTGATGACGGGTTCAATACTCGCGTATGGCTACTTGCTGGTTCGCACCGAAGCAGTCGGCGGCGACACTGTGCTATCGCACATTATTCGCCTGGTGGAATCGGCCCAGGCCGACAAAGCCCCGATTCAACGCTTGGTTGACAAGGTTAGTGAGGTTTTTGTTCCGGTCATTCTGGCGATTGCATTGCTGACCTTTTTTATATGGTGGGGCTTGGGCGGCCATTCGGATATCGCTGTGCTTAACGCGGTTGCGGTGCTGGTGATTGCCTGCCCCTGCGCGCTTGGCTTGGCAACGCCAACTGCGATGATGGCCGGCACGGGTGTGGCCGCTCAACATGGGATTTTGATCAAGAACGCGGAAGCGCTGGAGTTGTTGCATCGCATGAGCGTGATCGCATTCGACAAAACCGGAACCCTGACGGAAGGAAAACCGAGTCTGACGGTGTTCAAGCCCATCGATGTCTCGCACGACGAGGCGCTGCGGCTCGCGGCGTCGGTGCAACAGGCCAGTGAGCATCCGCTGGCTCGGGCCGTGCTGAATGCGGCCCAAGCTGCAGGGTTGAGTTTGAGCTACCCGTCCGCATTCAAGGCGCTTGCGGGGCGGGGCCTCGAGGCCGTGATTGGCGAGCAGCATCTGGTGATTGGCAGCGAGCACTGTATCCGTAGTCTCGGTATCGCGCTACCCGAGGTCTTGGACCTGCCGGCTCAACAAGCGCTGCACGCCGGTTTTACGGTGTCCTATTTAGTCGAGACCGCCCCCCAATCGCGGGTGCTCGCCTTGATGGCCTTTGGCGACAACCTCAAGCCCAGCGCGCACAACGCCATGGCGAGCCTGGCCCGCATGGGGGTGCGCACGGTATTACTGAGCGGGGACAATCGGCACAGCGCGCAACGCGTTGCCAGTCAATTAGGTATTGCCGAGATACATGCCGAGCTTCTGCCCGAAGATAAAGTGAAGATCATCGCCGATCTACGTAAAACCGGCGCCATCGTCGGCATGGTCGGCGATGGCGTCAACGACGCGCCGGCTTTAGCCGCTGCCGATATCGGCATTGCCATGTCGACCGGCACCGATGTCGCGATGCATGCGGCAGCCTTGACCTTGATGCGCGGCGATTTATCGCTGATCGCCGACGCCATCGATATCTCGCGCCGAACTTACGCCAAGATAAAGCAGAATCTTTTTTGGGCGTTTATCTATAACGTCGTAGGCGTACCACTGGCAGCCTTTGGTTTATTAAACCCCATGGTGGCAGGCGCGGCGATGGCTTTCAGCAGCGTCAGCGTGGTCAGCAACGCGCTGCTCCTGCGGGCTTGGAAGCCCACGAAGAAAGCGTAAGCAAACCGCGCTCAGCATGCGCCCACGCCATCCTTATTACATGGCCTGCCCGGCCGGATAGAGTGCGGCGCGCAATGCGAGCCCACCCAGGACCACAAAAATAATCGCCGCGACAATATGCACGGCTTTGGTCGGTAGACGGTCGGCAAATTTGTGACCGAAGTAGATGACCGGCACGTTGGCCAGCATCATACCCAGCGTTGTGCCCGCAACCACCCAATAAAACTCATGGAAGCGCGCAGCCAAGGCAATCGTCACGATTTGCGTTTTATCGCCCATTTCGGCAATAAAGAAGGTCAAGGCCGTGGTAACGAAAACACCCATCGGCCGTTTGCCGGCAATCGCATCCACGTCGTCGAGTTTATCCGGAATCAAAATCCAGACGGCCATTAGAGCGAATGATGCGACCACGGCCCAGTTCATCATGGCGGGGTTAATCACACTCGCAAGCCAGGCGCCGAGGGCGCCCGAGCACCCGTGATTGATCAAGGTCGCGACAAACACGCCGAATATGATCGGCCGCGGTTTACGATAGCGCGCAGCCAGTACCAAGGAAAGGAGCTGTGTTTTATCGCCAATCTCGGCGAGTGCGACAACGGCGGTAGAAACCAGAAACGAAGATTGCATGATGGGGCCCTTACCAGGTCGCTTGAACAAAACACGATGACGTACACACCCGCGACCCGGCTTGGTGGGTGTGTACGTCATCGGTCTTGCCAGGCTTACGCTGCGCACGCCATGACTAGTTTCACAACTAGGCAAGTATGTTGACGTGCGCCCTCGGACTTGACGTCCGAGGCGGCTACTCCCCGAAGAGTGAACGGATTATAGCCGAGCGTCGTTGAAATCTACAATCGAGGATTGCGATCAAAATCGGCTTTTGTTCACCACGCCGACGTCAGAGCGCCGATGGCTTAAAGCCATCGCTCGCAAAAAGCACAGAGGTTCCACCGAAAAACATTGACACACCCGCTCTTAACGAGGTATTGTGTTCCTCGAAGTATTCAAGAAGTCCGATTGCTGATCACCATTTTCTGCCTATCCTGCGCGGTTTTCGTTGTCCTCTCCCCTCCTTGATGTTTCATTCGCTCCCTTCTGGGGCTCATAATTTTATTCCAAGGAATTCTCATGGATACCGGTACCGTAAAGTGGTTCAACGACGCTAAAGGCTTTGGCTTCATCACCCCTGATGCAGGCGGCGAAGATCTGTTCGCACATTTCTCCGAAATTCGCGGCGACGGCTTCAAGACTCTGGCAGAAAACCAGAAAGTCAGCTACGAAACCAAGAATGGTCCCAAGGGTTTGCAAGCTTCAAATATTACGCCGCAGTAATCGCGTAACGGGCCGGCTTGCCGGTCCTGTTGTCTGAAAGCATCCCCGCGGAGCCGTCGGCTCCCGCTTTGGTCGCCATGCCTGCATGCGCACCCCCTTTGCACTTCCGACACCCTCCGCCTCGCCATATCGGCCTCGCTTCACTGTACAAAGCGTTCAACCTGATTCGACCAATGTGTCGCCCAAGGTACGCGCGTCTCATTTTTATGAAAAATATAAAACATATGCATCAATATCACGGTTACTCAATCTCCCCCTCCGCACATCCGTTACCCGACGGCTGGTTTGCCGCCAATCTGCAATTAGTGCGTGGCGATGCCGGCAGTCCCGAATCGGCGCACTATCAATTTGACGCACTCGATTATTTCGAAAACGAAAAACAAGCTGTGCGACATGCTTCAAGGTGGGCTCGCAATTGGATCGACACGCGCGGCTAAGCTTTACCCCGCGCGGCTCCGGTAGCCGCAGTTTAGAATGTCGACGCCGCCATGCGGCGGCGGTAAACACCTGTATTATTCCAATGTAAAGGCCCGAGGTTTGAACACCTTCGGCCCTAAGCAGCCCCAAGGTAAGCCCTTCACCAAGTTGGCTGCCGCTGACGAATGGATGGAACAAAGTGTTGATGGTGCGCTCGGCTAAAGCCGGACCGATGGCCGAGCTCTGCGCGGCTAGGAAAATTTATTTTCTCAAGGTAAGCCATGGCAACGAAAAACAAAGTTCCGGAAATTCCTCATTCCATTCCCGACAACCAGCAAATTGTTCTGGTGCTGCAAGGTGGCGGCGCCTTAGGCGCTTACCAATATGGTGTTTACCACGCCATGAATGAAGCCAAGATCAATCCGCATTGGGTAATCGGCACCTCGATCGGCGCCATCAACGGCGGCCTGATTGCCGGCAATCCGCCTGAGAAACGCATGGCCGCATTGAACGCCTTTTGGGATTTGATGGAAAGCCATGGCAAACGCAATTTGGGTGCTTTCAGAGGGGTGTATACCTGGCTCACCATAGCGCAAGGAGTTCGCGGGTTTTTTGCACCTAATCCTAACCTTTGGCGCAGCTTGAATGGCCGTAGCGATATCGATCAAGCCTCCTACTACATCACCGATCCGTTGCGCGATACCTTGTCCGATTTAATCGATTTAGATTACCTGAATTCGAAAAAAATACGCTTGACCGTTGGCGCCGTAAATGCCAATACGGGAGCCATGCGTTATTTCGATAATCGTAAGGAAATCTTGACACTCGATCACATATTGGCTTCCGGGGCATTACCACCGGCCTTTCCGGCTGTCCGTATTGATGGCGAACCTTACTGGGATGGCGGCATTTTTTCGAATACGCCGATTGAAGCAGTACTCGAGGACTCACCGCGTATAAGCTCGATTATTTTCTCGGTGCAATTATGGAACCCGAAAAGTGACGAGCCGGCCAGCATTCATGAAGTCACGGCCAAGAAAAAAGACATTCAATTTGCAAGTCGCGATCATTTTTTGGACAAAGAAAAGAAATTGCACCGCTTGCGTCATATTATTCGCATGTTGAGCGAACAATTACCCGATGAGACTAAGAATAAAGCGGAAATTAAAGAACTCGTTGCCTGGGGCTGTGGCACGACCATGCACGTTATTAAATTAACATCGCCCCGCTTGGCGGGTGAAGACGAAACCAAAGATATCGATTTCACCGTAGAAGGCATACTGAGCCGGCAACGCGCAGGCTACGACGAGACCATGAGGGTCTTGATCAAACAGCCCTGGACCACGAACATCGACCCGATAGAGGGCATCTTGATTCACGAGTGAATCACCCGCAAAGCATCGTCGAACTGCCTCGTGTTGACTGACTTTTCCTCATACCGACTAGACGCGTGAGAGCGGGTATCATGTATGGTGCGATAGACATGTCCGCGGACTGCACGCAATCACGCCGCGCATGCGATAAGTTGTCTTGGAGTTGTCATATGTGGCATGAGTTAGTGACAAAATACGGACCTGAAGTAGTATTTCTCAACGTCCTTGGCGCCGCACTCGGTTTGCCGATTCCCGCCACCCCGACCTTGATCGTCGTCGGTGCGGCAGCTGCGATCGCGCCCGCCACCATGTGGCCGTCTCTGTGCCTGTTACTGGTCGTATCGGTATGCGCCAGCCTGCTGGGCGATATGGTCTGGTTCCATGCCGGACGCCGTTACGGCAATAAAACGCTCCATACTCTGTGCAAACTCTCGCTGTCGCGCGATACCTGCATGCAGAAGACCGAGCGTTTTTTCGGGCGCTGGGGCATGCGCGTGCTGTTTGCTGCCAAATTTATTCCCGGGCTGTCTCTGGTGTCGGTGCCGCTGGCCGGCGCGATGGGCGTCAAATTGTCGTCGTTCGTCAAGTACGACAGTGTCGGCGCCGCGCTTTGGGCGACCTGCGGACTTGCCGCCGGCGCGGCATTTGCCTACCAGCTCGACTGGCTGTTCGCCATGTTCCATTTATATGGCCGCAATACCGCGGTGATTGCGCTAACGGCGCTTGCTGCCTACATCGTCTACCGCTGGTGGCGCCGCCAGGCCATCGCCAAAACCCTCGAAACCGAGCGCATCTCGGTCGACCAACTGTTTACGCTAATTCAGACCGATCTAGCGCCTGTCATTTTCGATATTCGCTCGGCTGAGAAACGGCAGCTCGATCCCTATGTGATACCCGGCTCCCAGTTTGCCGACGAGCGGCAACTAGACGGTCTTGTGGCGCAGTTGAATCCTTTGCAGAAAGTCGTGATTTATTGCTCTTGTCCAAACGAGGTGTCTGCCGCTTGGATGGCCAAACGCTTGCGCCAACTCGGCATTGTCGATGCTACGCCGCTATTGGGCGGGCTGGAGGCCTGGCGTGAAACCGGGTTCGAGCTTGCGCCGCTGGCTTACACGGAAGCTTTTGCAACGCAGTCCACGCGTTCAGGCAGCGACTGCACGAATAATCAGTGCGCCGGCGCGCAATCGCACGATGAACACGATGGGCAAGAGGTTCAGCACATCTCCTAGCCCTACCACCGAATCTGATTGAGGAGGCCCGATTCCGATGTCCGACCCTAGCGCCACTGAACATCGCCCCCTTAGCCAGATGAGCGGCGTCTCGCCGTCATCGGCAAGTATCACGCCCGATGCCGAGGACGCGCCCTTTTCCTCATTGGAATCACGTCGGCATCAAATGTTTCCCATCTTGACCTCGGCCGAGATCGAGCGCATGCGCCGCTACGGCACCGTGCAACATTATTCGGCCGGCACGCTGGTATGTGAAATCGGGCGTCCCGGCCCGGGTTTGCTGGTGGTGCTGCAAGGACGCGTGGAGATGTTGTCGCGCGATGGCCTGGGGCACTCCCACGTCGTCAACGAGCGCGGTCCGGGTGGCTTTGTGGCTGAGATCGGACAGCTGTCCGGCAAACCTGCCATGCTCGACGGCCGCGCGCTCGACGAGGTGACCGGCCTGGTCATCGAACCCAATCGCTTACGCGCCCTGCTGATCGCCGAGGCCGATCTGGGCGAGCGCATCATGCGCGCACTGATCTTGCGACGGGTCGGCTTAATCGAGCAAGGTGGAGGACTCGTCCTGGTCGGCGGCGAAGCGAACGGCAAACTACACGCACTGCAGAGTTTTTTACGCCGCAACGGCTACCCGCATAAGGTGCTCGATGCACAAACCGATGCCGACGTCATCGAAGTTCTGGGACGGATCGCGGCGAAATCGCACGATTTTCCGCTGGTGATTTGCCCGGACGGCACCGTGTTGCGTGCACCGGACGAAGGCCAACTGGCCACTCAACTGGGCTTGCTGCCGGAATTCGATCCGACCGTCGTTTATGACGTGCTGGTTGTCGGCGCCGGCCCCGCAGGGCTTGCCACCGCCGTGTACGCGGCCTCGGAAGGTCTGTTGGTGGCGGTTTTCGATTGCCGTGCGCCGGGTGGCCAGGCAGGCGCCAGCGCCCGCATCGAGAATTACCTGGGTTTCCCGACCGGCATCTCCGGGCAGGCTCTGGCCGGGCGTGCCTTTGTACAGGCCCAGAAATTCGGCGCCCATATCGCCATTCCGCTTGAGGTCAAGGCGATGCATTGCGGCGACCATCCGCTGGAAATCGAACTGAAAGATGGCCGTCGCGTGTCGACCCGCACCGTCGTGATTGCCAGCGGCGCGATCTATCGGCGGCCGGCACTGGCCGAACTCGAGTTATATGAAGGCCGTGGTATCTATTACTGGGCGTCTCCAGTGGAAGCCAAGCTGTGCAAGGACGAAGAGGTCGTGCTGGTGGGTGGCGGCAATTCGGCCGGACAAGCGGCGGTGTTCCTGGCTTCGCATGCGGCGCGCGTCCATATCCTGATTCGCGGCGCCAGCCTGGAAGCCAGTATGTCGCGCTATCTGATCGAGCGGCTTGCTTCGCTGCCCAACGTGGTGTTGCGCCCGAGAACCGAAATTACGGCACTCGACGGCGATGCGGGCGGACTCTCGGCCGTGCGCTACCGAACCCGCGACGTGAACGGCGAGGAACATGCCGACGTCGTCGCCCTGCGACATCTGTTTTTGTTCGTGGGCGCCGACCCGAATACCGAATGGCTGCGTAGTTGCCAAGTGCGTATCGACTCAAAGGGCTTTGTGCTGACCGGGGCAGCCGCTGGCGACCAAGACCACGTGCCGAGTCATGAGTTGGAGAGCAGCGTACCGGGCGTATTTGCCATCGGCGACGCGAGATCGGGCTCGACCAAACGCGTCGCTGCAGCGGTCGGCGAGGGAGCGGCCGTGGTGGCGCGAATTCACGCTTATCTGGCGAGCAAATGAAAGCTCATTCAATCCGCGGAAAACGTGGCGAATCGCACGCATCATTCCGATCAAGTTTGCGGCCTACTGATTTTTCGTAACGTTGCCGCTTGCTGTTAAAGTATTTTACTCAAGGGCTCGGCCGCGAGTTGAGACTCTCACCCCGCGCCACGGCGGTGAACGCGTGTCATTTGCATTCTCCCCCGCCCGGTTATGCTGCGCCGAACGAATAAGGCCCATGATTACAGCGGCACGGTGCACAGCACGCAATGAATCTGTCGCTTTTACCGCACCTTCGGAATTTTCGTCAGCATTACGTATTACTGTCGAAGACGTGGTGCGAGAGGTTCACAATTTTCTCCATCGACCGGCTCGCCATTCGGCTTAAATAGCTTGGTTTGCGATGGATTGCACGCCAGTCGGGCGTGGTTCAAACGATGCTGTTCTAGGTTTACACCTAAGATCGACGGAACCTTGGTGGCAAAGACATTCAGCGATTCGAGCGTAACCCCGGTTTGAACCACCCTATTACTCAGCCAATCTGAGAGGAGGTTAAACATGACGTCTATATCTCGACCGACATCCCCGACGCACGCCTCACAAGAGGTTCAGGATAACCAAGCACCGAGCACGACTCCAAGCAACTCGGCGCCGCCCAAGTCTACTGTGCAAGGAGCGAATCATTGGTTACGCGATCGGTTGCCGAGCCGGGACAACTCAAATCTGAGAAAGGCGGCAGAGGAAGGCAATCGCCCTTTGGTCAATCACCTATTGGGCAAAAACGCAGACCCAAACCAACCGGCTACCCTGCGCGGGCATTCGGCCGTGCAACTTGCGGCAAAATTTGGGCATGGAGCGGTGTTGGGCGACCTGCTGAAAAATCTGGGCAATCCCAATTTCCCTAACCCGTGGACCGGCAAGACCGCAGTACACTACGCCGCCATCAACGCTAACGTATCTGTGGCAGAAGCCCTGGAACAGGATCTGCGAACGAGTGCTGAGGCAGATCGCCAAGGGGTAATGCCTTTAGAATTATCTGCGCGCAATTTGGTCGATACCGGTAGAGATCCCTGGATGCAAAATGCAGAGGTCGTGCACGACACGATGCAGCGCATCACCGACCGACGCACGATGTTAACCTCCCAGGTTATTGCGCGCATGCACCCCGTTGTGGCGCCACAACCGGAAGCCAAAGACGATGACGTCGATCCAGAGACACAATTTGCAGACGGCCTAATTCCGAACGGGCGTGACAGAGATTTCACTGAAGCCGAAATGACTCCGGGCTTTGCCATGTTGGTCGATGAGAAAGCTAGGCAGATTGAGAGCTTTGCCGGAAGTGCACGAGCGCGAGAAGTTGATGACTCCGACCCAGAAGGCTTCGAACTAATGGACTCCGACCCAGAGGACTCCGACATAATGGGCTCCGACATAGTGGGCTCCGACATAGACCCTAATGAAGCTCTTCCCCCTTACAGGAAGTGAAACGCGACCATCTCAATCGTGGGCGCAGGGTTCCGCTAAGTTCTACACTGCGCTAACACCAACTCGATAAACCGCGCCGCCGCACTGTTATGTAAATCGGCCGCATGCGCCACATGCAAGGGCGCGCTGAGCACTGAAGGATTTTTCAAGGTGCAATAAACGGCGCCCGCTTGATCGTAACGCTGCATCGAGGCCGGCACAAAGGTCAAACCCAGCCCTGCTGCCACCAGGTTGATCGCGGAAACCATACGGGGCACTTCGCGCGCAATGCGCGGCGTGAAGCCGGCTTGCCGGCAAGCGTCCAGGATATCGGCATACATACCGGGCGCGCCGGGCCGCCGCACCAGGATGAAATCTTCACCCGCCAAAGCCTTCAACGCTATCTCGGGGCGCTTCTTCGCGCTGCTTTTCAGCAGCGCATGCCCGGTCGGCAAAACCACCACCATAGGTTCGTCGAACAGCAATTCAAAATTCAGCGCCTCCGGCATCTCCACGGGTTTGCGCAGGAATGCCACGTGAATTTGTCCGCTCACTAAGCGCTCGATCAGCTCAGCCGCATTGAGTTCGGCCAGATCGACGGCCACCTCAGGGTAAGCGCGCCGAAACCCGCGTATGACTTCGGTGGTCAGCGGATGAAAGCCCGCTGAGCTGGTCAAGCCGATCGATAGAAAACCCAACTCGCCGCGTGCGATCCGCGCCGCTTTGGTAACTGCTTGCCGCAGTCCATCAAGCATCGCTTGCGCATCTTGCGCGAAGGATTGCCCAGCTTGCGTCAACGTGACGCCCCGCGGCAAGCGCTCAAACAACTCAAAGCCGATTTCCTCTTCGAGTAAGCGAATTTGTTGCGACAAGGGCGGCTGTTGCATGGCCAGTCTGGAAGCTGCACGAGTAAATTGCCCTTCTTCCGCGACGGTCAGGAAATAACGCAAATGACGAAGTTCCAAGGTTGACGGTCTCCTGAAGCAGAAATAATTCATATTTATAAAGTATGGATAGTACGCTAATTGTGTATTTTACATTTATCACATCGACACCTACGATCTCGCTATTCGCATTCGACCCAGCAAGACCGGATCAACCGGCCGGGGTGCGAAAAAAATAATTAGACCGAGAGGAGACATTGATGAAAAAGCATTACCTTGCAGCATTGCTTGCCGGCGTCGGTTCCATGGGTGCTCAAGCCCAGTCGTCGGTCACCTTATATGGTTTGGTCGACACCTATATTGAAGCGATCAACCATGCCAGCGCCAAAGGGGGCGACGTGGTGCAAGCCGGCTCGGGCGGGCTCAGTAATTCCCGTTTCGGGGTCATGGGCACAGAAAATCTCGGCGGCGGAACATCAGCATTCTTCGACCTGGAAGCCGGTTTCAACAGCAATGACGGCACCTTCGCTACAGCCGGCACCTTATTTAATCGCACGGCCGCCGTCGGCCTGTCGAATAAGACCTATGGCGCGCTATCGGCAGGCCTGCAATACACCGCAATGTACGACACGCTGATCCGCTACGATCCGATGGGGTTTGCCCCGAATTACACCTGGTTTCCAACCACCGGGGCCTCGGACGATTTTTCGTTTAAAGCGCGCCTAGCCAATTCGCTGAAATATGTCGGCCATTTTGGCGGCGTCGGCATTATCGCGGACTATAGTTTTGGCGGCGATGCAGGCTCTTTACAAAGCGATGCCGCTTACGGCGCGGCCCTGTCTTACGATTACGCTGCCTTCTCGGCGGCACTGGCCTACGACTACCGCAATGGGGCGATAACCACCACTGGCGCCTGGACCAAGACCAGCAACTGGAGCGCCTCGGTTTTAGATGTGCTTGGCCCGGTCACGTTGATGGGCGGCTACGAGCACTATCTTAACGAACCCGTCACGGGGGCATCGACGATTGCCGCGTTGGCCTTCGCCGGCGTGCGTTATCAAGTCACGCCGGCACTCAAGTTGACGACTGCGTACTACTACCAGATCAACGACACGGCCAAGGTATCGAACTCCTGGATGGGCGTGTTCTGCAGCGATTACGCTTTGTCAAAGCGCACGGACGTTTATGCGACACTGAGCTATGCTGAGTCGACTCGCAATGGAAACGGCTCCTATACGCCCGTCGGCGTCACGGATGCAACGGCTTTCGCCGACAGTCAGACCGGCATCACCGTCGGCATTCGGCACCGATTCTGAACCCGCGCTGGCGCCCTCGGGAACCGCTGTCTCGGGGGCGCTCGACTTCAAGGAGCACACGTCATGTTTTTTTATCCGCCGCGTCATCGGTGCGGCTTGATACTGTCGTTAAGTATTGCACTCGGCTCGACACTCAGTTTGACGATGACACAGCCCGTCGCGGCCAAAGAACCGCACGAGCCGCATCTAAAACCGGTCGCCGTCATTTCGGATACCCGACTACCGATAGCTGCGCCGGAAGGTCAGGCCGAGTTGCCGCTCTATCTATCGAGCAACTGGGATACGCCGCAAGCAGATATTGTGCGCGCCGTGATTGTGATCCATGGAAAATTGCGCAATGCGAACACCTATTTCGACACCGCACAAAAAGCGCGCGTGGCAGCCGGTACAGCCGCTGACGGCACTTTATTAATCGCACCGCAATTTCTCGCTACCATCGACACCCAAGTACATCCCGAACCTGCCGACACGCTGCGTTGGAGCGGCAATGCCTGGATGGGTGGCGAGCCGGCCGAAGGTCCCGCACCCATCAGTTCGTTCTCGGCGCTCGACGCCATCGTAAATCGCCTGGCCGACCGCCGTTTGTTCCCGAACCTACGGCAAATCGTCGTCGCCGGCCATTCCGGCGGCGGACAAGTGGTGCAGCGCTATGCCATCGCCATGCGTGACAATCCGGCGCTCGCCAGTGAGCATATTAGCTTAAGCTTTTTGGTTGCCAACCCGTCGTCCTATGCCTACTTCGATGCGCAACGCCCCAACGCCGACGGCACGTCCGCGCCGTATGACGCAGCGAAATGCCCGGCCTTCGATCAATGGAAATACGGTATGCAAGACCTTCCGGCCTATTTGAATTCGCACACACCGGCAGAACTTGAGCGTAGCTATGCTGCACGTCGGGTCGAATATTTAATCGGCGGCGACGACAGCGATCCGGCGCAAGCCGCTCTCGACAAAAGTTGCCCGGCCGAAGCCCAGGGGCCGCAGCGTATGGCGCGTGCACAAGCGTATTATCATTACCTGCAAGCGCGCCATCCCATGGATCTGAACCAAAGTCTTAATATCGTCCCAGGCGTTGGGCATAACGGCGGCCGAATGTTAACCTCGGCTTGCGCGTTGTCGGTGATGTTCGGCAACGGTACCTGTCAGGATTAAGTCAATTGAATATGACGCATAACGATAATATCTCGCCTGCGGCGCCGACCTTGAGTCCCAAGGTGGTGCGTCGCGCCATCTTCGCCTCGGTGCTGGGCAGTGGACTTGAGTGGTTCGACTTTCTGATCTATGGATACTTCGCCAAGATCATCGCTCAAGTCTTCTTTCCGGGCGATAACGGCTTTCTTTCCATCGCTCTGACGCTGGCCACGTTCGCCGTAGGATTTTTCGTGCGTCCACTGGGCGGTATTCTGATCGGCATTTATTCAGACCGGGTTGGCCGGCAGCGCGCCCTCTCGATGCTGATTATGCTGATGGCCGCCAGCACGTTATTGATGGGTTTGACGCCCTCTTACGCCAGAATCGGCATTGCCGCGCCACTGCTTGTGGTCCTTGCCCGACTGCTGCAAGGGCTTTCCGTGGGCGGGCAATTTGCGACTGCCTCGGCCATGCTGGTGGAATTTGCACCGCCAGGCAAAAAGATGTTCTACGGCAGCTTCAATATGTCGTCGCAGGCTTTCGCCTTATTGTTATCGTCCAGCATCGCTTATCTGCTGACCACGCGGCTTTCGCACGGTCAGTTGCTGTCCTGGGGGTGGCGCTTACCGTTCCTACTGGGCGCATTGGCTGGGCCGCTCGGCTTTTATATCCGACATCGGGTCGCCGAATCGCCGGAATTCGAGCGCCTGCGCGCTTATCCGGATTCGACCGTCAAACTATCCACTCGGCAATTTTTCCGCGAGCATGGCGATGCGGCAATTTGTGCGATGGGCGTCATCATCGTCGGCGCGGCAACTAACTATGTTTGGCATTCCTACTTGCCCTTGTATGTCGAGCGGCAGTTACACTTGCCGCTGGCAAGCGCCTTGCTCGGGTCCCTGGCTTCGGGTCTACTGAACCTGTTTCTATTTCCCTTGTCCGGCAAACTTGCCGATCGGTATGGTCCGTATCGCCTGTTCTACCCGATCGTGATCGCTTGGGTTCTCTGCGCCTATCCGCTCTTCTGGTTCGTGGTGTCGGCGCCGAGCGTCACACACCTGTTTATCGCACAAATGGTTGCAACGGTTTTCCTGGCGGGCATGTCGGGGCCGCACCCTGGCATGCTGGCTATGCTATTTCCGGTGCGCAGCCGCTCCACGGGCGTGGCGCTGTCGTATAACGTCGCCGTTACGCTGTTTGGTGGACTCGCGCCGCTGACCATCACCTGGCTGACGGAGCTCACGGGCAGCAGTTTGACACCGGCTTTCTATCTGATTTTTGCCGGTTGTACTTCGCTGCTTATGGTGTTTTTTACCCGCTTTGGACGTCAGCCCATGGGCGCCGCCACGGCACAGCACTCCGCCAATTGACTCCAACACGAGTATCTTGCATGTCACAGTCTTTCGACAGGGACGACGAGCGCGCCCCCAACGAGCGTCCAGTATCGACCATTGCGCCACTGCAATTTGCGGTGACGAGCGCCAGTGGATGCGGCGTCGTGCCCATGTTTACCAGCAGTGAATGGGAGGCTGCAAACGCCCAAGTGAAGCGGGTGGTAATTCTAATCCATGGCCGCTTGCGCAACGCCGACGCCTACTTCGACCTGGCTCGTCGAGCACGCATAGCGGCCGCGCTCGATGCCCGGGACACCATGCTGATCGTGCCTCAATTCCTGGCAAGTGCGGATGTCGCGGCACACCGGCTAGCGCCTTCCGCCTTACATTGGGACTGGACCAATTGGATGGGTGGCGAGCCGGCGCTGGGCCCGGCACCGATTAGCTCGTTCGAAGTACTCGATGCCATCCTGCGCCGACTCGCCGAACGTCATCGGTTTCCTGCATTGCGCCACGTGGTGATTGCCGGTCATTCCGGCGGCGGACAAGTCGTGCAACGTTATGCGGTGGTGACAAGCGGCGAGCCTATACTTATAGAACGAGGTATTGCTATACGCTACGTGGTCGCCAATCCTTCATCCTACGTCTATTTCGATGAGTTACGGCCAAGTGCCGCAGAGACATTCGAGCCATCCGATGCGACTCGTTGCCCACACTTCAATGATTGGAAATACGGCCTCGTTAATGCACCTGCCTACGCCAAACTCGGCGTCGACGGCATCAGCGCAACCACGCTTGAAGCCGCTTACGCCCGCCGAGACGTCGTCACATTGCTGGGCGGCGACGACTGCGATCCATTGCATCCGGCACTTGATACATCCTGCGCGGCAAATGCGCAGGGCAGACATCGTCTGGAACGCGGGCGTGCCTACACCCGCTATATGCAGATGCGCCACGCCGACGCCTTGCAACACCGACACTTTGAGATTCCCGGCGTCGGTCACGATGGAACAGGTATTTTTACATCGGCGCATGGCCTCTCGGCATTGTTCGATGTTGAGGCCCACTCCGGTGCAACGACTCAAACATAATATGGCACGGGTAGTATTGCTCTGCCTTGACATACATGGCTGCCTCCTCACATACTGAGCGACATTTTTATCGAGGACAAGTCATGCATAAACTGTATTCATCGGGCTCCACTTGGGAAGCGACCTTAGGCTATTCGCGCGCCGTGCAGGCCGGCAATACCTTGTATATTTCGGCTACCGCTGCAAGCGGTCCGGACGGCAAGCTGGTTGGCGACGATCTTTACACGCAAACTCAATACATTCTGCACAAGCTCGGCCCTATCCTCAATGAGGCGGGATTCGATTACAAAGACGTGGTGCAAAGCCGGCTCTATGTCACCAATATTAAAGAATGGCAAGAAGCCGGCCGGGCGCATGGCGAAGTGTTCGGCGAAATTCGGCCTGCACTGACTTTGCTGCATGTACTGCCTTTTCTCGACCCGAATATGCTGATTGAAATCGAGTTGACGGCAGTCAAGTCCTAACATCTGTATGTCGGCGCGCCTCTGCCGAATACCGCAGCGCGGGTAGTGACGCGCTTTTCAAATTTTTCATGTCCGGGTTCGCCGATTACGCTATGCGCGGTCGGCAAATAGCGCCCCCAGACCTGTCACCATGCGTCAAGCCCCAAGAGTGTCGACGAAAAATTGGCAGCGGCCCGACGTTTTCTTAAGGCTCTAGGCATCGAACTGAGTCAACTGGTGCGCGTTAATGATCTCGATAAGCTTGTTCGCATAGTCCGGGTCCGTTGCATAACCCGCCGCCGCTACCGCCTTCGCGAAATCGACGCCATCGGTATAAGCGAATGCCGGCCGGTAACGCGGGTTGCCGAGCAAAAAAGCGGCATGATCCTGAATGCTGCCTAACCAATTGCTATAGGCTCGGAAATTAGCGGTAATCGTCACGGTTTTGCCGGCGACAACCTCGGCGGTTTGCTGCGTGATGATCGGCCCCTGCCATGAGGCATCGGCTTTGATCCCAAACAAATTCATGCCCGGCGCGGCCGCTCCCCAACTTGATTCGAGTGCCGCTTGCGCGACGGTGAAGCTGGCGGGTATTTTGCTGCCCCGCGCCGATTCAACGGCGGCTGGCGAGACCTGATCGATAAATTCCTGAGGCGTCATTGAGTGATAGTCCTTTATATTATTCGAACGTAATCATTTCCCTGAAACGCGGGACGCACTGAACCGATAAAGACAAGATTGGCATTGCGAAGATCGCACATCGCTCTAGAGATACGATCACGGCCCGCTTTTTTTCAGACCCACTGATCTTATAAAATATTTCTACAGAATCATTTTTGCTCTATTCTTTCCATAGAAATGGAGGTGATTATGCATACGAGCCCGTCGCTCCACGCCCCCCAGCCAGCCGCGACGCTGTCCAAAGCCGTGGTACGTGCCGCGGGTGCTTTGAAGCTTAGCCAAGCCGCACTCGGCGAGATATTGGGGATTAGCGCACCGTCGGCATCTCGGCTCATTGCCGGAACCTATCAGATCGAGCCATCGCGGCGTAAAGAATGGGAGCTGGCCTTGCTGTTTGTACGCCTCTATCGCTCGCTCGATGCCATAGTCGGTCCTGGCGAGAATGCTCACACCTGGCTCAATGGCGAAAATCTCGCGCTCAAGGCGCGCCCTGCCGATTTGATTCGTTCTGCCCAAGGACTGGTGAATGTCGTCGAATACCTGGACTATTACCGAGGTCGCATCTGAAGCACGTGCGATCAGCGCGCTCGCTTGGCGAGCGGTAGAAGCACAACACCGTGTTTCAACCATGTCGCTGGTCGACAGCTTGGCTGAGCAAGAGCAACTTGAAGCTTTGCTAGAAAGCTCCGAACCGCCGATCCCGGCAACCGCGTTGGGTTTGCACTGGTTACTGTTCACGCCGTTTCGCTACCCCACCTCACGACACGGCTCGCGCTTTCGCCGACCTTACGATTCGGGGGTGTTGTACGCCGCCCAGTTACAGCGGACCGCATGCGCGGAGTTGGGATATTGGCGATGGCGTTTTCTCACAGAGTCACCCACGCTGGATTCGATCGATACCTTGCCGCAAACCTTGTTCCAGGTAGCGCTGAGCTGCTACGCAGTGGATCTGCGAACAAAACCGTTCGCAGCTGAAGCCGAGCGTTTTTCGGACCCGGTCCATCATGAATACTGTCAAGCGTTTGGGGTGTTGGTTCGTGAGGCCAAGGTGGATGCGATTGTCTATCAGTCGGTGCGCGACCAAAACAGCGGCGCGTGCGTGGCCGTGATGACGCCATCAGCATTTGCCAAAAAAGAGCCGATCAGGCCGGAAACATGGCATTTAACCGTGACGCTAAAGCACGTCATCTGGCAAAAAAGCGACGTCCTGTCGCGCACGGCGTTCGAATTTGATACGGCAGCCTGGGGTAGCTAGGCAAACCGCGACACGGCCAGCAAGCTAGGATTGCGGGACAACGCAACCCAGGCGGCAGCAACCTAAGCCGCGCGCAAAACTCGCACCACCAAAGCCAGCAAGAAATTGCGCGACAAACTGGGCCAAGATGGCGAACGTGCGCCGATTGCGCCAGGCGGTCCTGAATATAACTAACTGGCGCGCGTGCTGCTTGCGACTGCACCGAGGTGGCCCCAGAAATAGTCCGAAACCGACTGCTGCCCCTGCTCAAGGTTGGCAGATTCGCTTTCATCAAGGAACGCCTGGACCAGCCTGCACACCCGAATAAAACACTCCGAAATGCATTACCCTGACCTTCCCTAGATAAAACCTCACAACTTATATTTATTCAACAAGCGAGCGTAGGTCCCGTCCTTAACCAAGGCATCGAATGCAGCCCGCAATGCGGCAATATCGCTTTCGCTAAAACCGCCCGACGCTGCCAACCAGATGTCGCCGCCCCCCAAGGTCGCGCCGAAATGGTAATCGGCGAGCTGACGTCCGGTCGCGCGTAGGGTGTCAATGCTGATGGCTTTGCCGCCGTAATAGGCATCGACAATACCCGCATCCAGATCCCTGAATCCGATTTCGACGCTGGTATCCTCGAAAAAATTGGCGCGGCGGAAGTGATCGTTCAAGGCGAAGTCCAAAGTTGGAGAGCCGCGTAATACGGCTATCCTTTTTATTTTGCGAGCTTCGTCTATCGAACTAATCGGGGGCTTGTCTGCCCTGGTGATGAAAACATATTGCTGTTGATACAACCTGACCAGCCATTGAAAATGAGCTTCGCGCTCTGCGGTGCGCGTCAATGGAATCACGGTGACACGGGGACCGGCTTGCGCCAGCGCGACGGCTCGCGCCCATGGGTAAAACTCGACCTGGACTGATTGCCCCACTTTGGCGCCGATGGCGTCGACCAACTCTACGATCAATCCCGGCGCTGCCGGTTGATTTTCAATCGAAAAAGGTCGCAGATCCGCGGTGACGACCCGGAACGGACCCACGGTCGAATTTTCGGCAAGCGCCAACCATGGCGCAAACTGCGTCAACGCAAGCAGTACGAAGCTTAGCAAGCGCATCGAGGTTCCTCGTGGTTATGCGCTCACGATACTCGATCGGCGGCCTATCGCCAAGCAACCTTTACCCGCAGGTCGTCGCAACGGCGCCCCAAACAAACGCGGCCCATTCCGTATCCCGTATTGGGCCGCGTCGGCTCACAGCACGGTGCTATTTTTCGATAAAGATCGCACGGAAATCATTCACATTAGTTAGTGTCGGCCCCGTAATGATGGAGTCGCCCAATGCTTCAAAAAATCCATGGCCATCGTTGATCGCCAAGCTTTCCAGCGGTTTGATCCCCAACGCCCAGGCACGGCTTAAGGAATCCGGGCCCAGGTAGGCGCCGGCGATATCGGCTGCGCCATCGACGCCGTCGGTGTCGCCTGCCAGCCCATGAATCCGGGGATGGCTGCCCAGCGTAATACCCAGCGACAACAGAAATTCGACGTTACGCCCGCCGCGTCCGCTGCCGGGTGAAGTCACGGTGGTTTCGCCCCCCGACAACAACACGCAGGGGGTCGTGAAAGGCTGACCGCGGTTTGCCGTCTGCAAAGCGATGCCGGCCATAACCTTGCCGACATCACGTGCTTCACCTTCGATCGAATCACCGAGGATATGCACGGCGACACCTGCCTCACGCGCCACTTCGGCCGCAGCTTCCAGTGCTTTTTGCGGCGCTGCAACAATGCGTGTCTCGGCGCGCGCCAGTCGTGGATCGTCCGGTTTGATGGACTCGCCACGACCGCTTTCCAACACTTCGCGTACCGCCTCAGGCAGCTCAATGCCATAGCGACGCACAATCGCCAACGCATCTTCGCAGGTCGTCGGGTCGCCAACCGTCGGGCCGGAAGCGATATCGGTGGGATGATCGCCGGGCACGTCGGAAATCAACAGCGTCAGCACGCGCGCCGGATAGCAAGCAGCAGCCAGGCGCCCGCCCTTGATCGCCGATAAATGACGCCGCACGCAATTCATCTCGCTAATGGTTGCGCCCGAATTCAACAATGCACGGTTGACCGACTGCTTATGCTCCAGCGTCAGACCTGGCGCGGGTAGCGGCATCAGCGACGAACCGCCGCCCGAGATCAGGCACAGCACCAAATCGTCTTCGCTCAGCCCTTGCACGGTCGAGAGAATGCGCTCGGCCGCCACCAGACCGGCTTCATCGGGCACCGGATGGGCTGCCTCGATAATCTCGATGCGTGCACACGGCACCGCGTAACCGTAGCGCGTGACGACCAGCCCCGTCAGGGGGCCGGGCCAGCTCTCTTCCACGGCGCGTGCCATGGCCGCCGAGGCTTTTCCGGCGCCGATTACAATCAAGCGGCCGCGCGGCGGCACAGTCGGCAGATGTGCAGGGATGCACAAAGCCGGCTGCGCGCTGGCGACAGCAGCATCGAACATGCGCCGCAACAGCCCAGGGATATCAGAAGTTGAGAGGGTTGAGCTCACTTCGTCTACGCTTAAAGCGCCCCTTTTTCGATTTCGAAATTGGCCAACTTTTCCAGCGCGCGAATCATGCCCGAATGGTCCCAAGCCTTGCCGCCGTGAGCGACACAGGAGTTGAACAATTCTTGCGCCGTAGCGGTATTCGGCAAGGAAACGCCGAGTTCACGCGCACTGGACAGCGCCAGATTCAAATCTTTCTGGTGCAATTCGATCCGAAAGCCCGGAGCGAAGTTGCGCTTGACCATGCGCTCGCCATGCACTTCGAGGATTTTCGACGAAGCGAAACCGCCCATCAAAGCCTGACGTACGCGTGCCGGATCCGCACCTGCGCGCGCTGCGAACAACAGAGCCTCTGCAACCGCTTCGATATTCAGAGCAACGATAATCTGGTTGGCCACTTTGGCGGTTTGACCGTCGCCGTTGCCGCCGACCAGCGTGATGTTCTTGCCCATCAACTCGAACAAAGGCTTAACCTGCTCAAACACGGCCTCGTCACCGCCGACCATAATGGACAGCGTGGCAGCCTTGGCGCCCACTTCGCCGCCGGAAACCGGCGCGTCAAGGTATTGGCAGCCCAGATCGTTGATCTGCTTGGCGAATTTCTTGGTGGCGATAGGCGAAATCGAGCTCATGTCGACCACGATCTTGCCTTTGCTCAAACCGGCCGCCACGCCGTCTTCGCTGAACAACACAGCTTGAACGTCTGGGGTGTCCGGCACCATCGTAATGATAATGTCTGCGCGCTCGGCAACACCGCGTGCATTCAAACACTGCGTGGCTTGGCTGGTCGCAATCGCTTCCGGCATTTTGCCGAGCGTGAAAACGAACAATTGATGGCCTGCTTTCAGCAGATGTTCAGCCATCGGTGCGCCCATAATGCCCAGGCCGATAAAACCAACTTTAAGTGCTTGCGAAGTCATGTAATTCTCCTTGTCTCTTTCTCGTGTCTATTTACTGCGCGACGCGCTGCAGCCAAGCTAATCCAGCTTCCGTGGTGGTCGCCGGCTTGTATTCGCAGCCGATCCAGCCACTGTATTGAATCCGATCCAAGTACTCGAACAGGAAGGGGTAGTTGATCTCCCCGGTGCCCGGTTCGTTGCGACCTGGGTTGTCGGCAAGCTGGATATGGCCGATCAGCGGCAGATAACGCTGAACGGTTGCGGCCAATTCGCCTTCCATGCGCTGCGCGTGATAAATGTCGTATTGGATAAATAAGTTATCCGCACCTACCTCGGCCAGAATGCCGGCCGCTTGCGCCGTACGATTCAAGAAAAAGCCGGGAATATCGAAGGTGTTGATCGGCTCGATCAACAGTTTCAACCCCGCGGCCTTTAATGCTGCAGCAGCAAACGTCAGGTTGCTGACAAACGTTTCACGGGCTTGCGCCTCGGAAACGCCTGCCGGCACCTTGCCGGCCAGGCAATTGAGTTGCTTCACGCCGAGCGCCAGCGCGTATTCGATCGCTCCAGCGACGCCGGCCTTGAATTCTTCAACCCGGTCCGGGTGGCAGGCAATACCACGCTCGCCTGCGTCCCAATCGCCGGCTGGCAGATTGTGCAAAATCAAGGTCAAGCCATTGTCGTTCAGACGCTGCTTGATTTCCTCGACCTTATAAGCATAGGGAAAGAGAAATTCAACAGCATCGAAACCGGCGTTGGCAGCCCGTTCAAAGCGGTCCAGAAACGGCGCCTCATTGAACAACATCGTAAGGTTCGCGGCGAAGCGTGGCATAGAGATCTCCTGAGTATGTTAATTTAGTCGAGCAATCCAGCCGCGACCAGCCCTTCTCGGCCTGCCGGGTGACGGCAATCGATTTCTTCAAATTCATTGATGTTGTCGATTTCGGTACCCATGGCGATATTGGTCACGCGCTCCAAAATCACTTCCACCACGACCGGCACCATAAATTTGCGCGCCATCGCTTGCGCTTCGACCAGTGCACCTTCAATCTTGTCCGGATCGGTCACACGCAAGGACTTGCAACCCAGACCCGCGACCACAGCTTGGTGATCCACGCCGTAGCTGCTCAAGGCCGGATCGCTGACGTTCTGGTTCTCGAACGCCAACTGCACACAGTAGTCCATCTCGAAGCCGCGCTGGCTTTGACGAATCAAGCCCAGATAGCTGTTGTTAACCAGCACTTGAACGTAAGGCAAGCCGAATTGTGCGCCCACTGCCAACTCTTCAACCAGGAACTGGAAGTCGTAGTCGCCGGACAAGCCAACCACGGTGCGCGTCGGGTCGGCGGCAACCACGCCGAGTGCTGCGGGAATGGTCCAGCCCAGAGGACCAGCTTGTCCGCAGTTGATCCACTGACGCTCACCGTAGACATTCAAGAACTGCGCGCCGGCGATTTGCGAAAGACCGATGGTCGAAACGTAAATCGTGTCGCGCGGGAAAGCCTTGTTCATTTCTTCGTAGACGCGCATTGGCTTGATCGGCGTCTCGGTGAAATGCGACTTGCGGTGCATCAAAGTCTTACGCTCGGCGCAGCGATTAGCCCAGCTGGTATAGCTCTTGAGCTTGCCCGCAGCCTTGCGTTCACGCGCCACTTCCACGAATAGTTGCAGCGCTGCCTTGGCATCGCTGACGATACCCAAGTCCGGCGTAAATACGCGGCCGATTTGCGTTGGTTCAATATCGACGTGCACGAATTTACGGCCCTTCGTGTATACGTCAACCGAACCCGTATGACGGTTGGCCCAACGATTGCCCACGCCCAGTACGAAATCGCTGGCGAGCATCGTGGCATTGCCGTAACGGTGGCTGGTTTGCAGACCCACCATACCCGCCATCAAAGGATGGTCGTCAGGAATCGTGCCCCAGCCCATCAGCGTCGGGATCACCGGCACGCCGGTCAATTCGGCGAATTCGACCAGCAGGTCGGACGCGTCGGCGTTGATAATACCGCCACCGGCCACGATCAGCGGCTTGTCGGCGGCAGTCAACATATCCAGGGCTTTTTCGATCTGCTTGCGCGTCGCGAACGGTTTGTAGACCGGCAACGGTTCGTAGGTGTCGATATCGAACTCGATTTCCGCCATCTGCACGTCAAACGGCAGATCGATCAGCACCGGACCCGGACGGCCCGAGCGCATCAAGTGGAAGGCTTGTTGGAACGCGCGCGGCACTTGGCCTGGCTCGCGTACCGTAACGCTCCACTTGGTCACCGGCTTGGAGATCGACTCGATGTCCACCGCCTGGAAATCTTCTTTATACAAACGTGCGCGCGGCGCTTGACCCGTGATACACAGAATAGGAATCGAATCGCCGATCGCCGAATACAGGCCCGTGATCATGTCCGTGCCTGCGGGGCCGCTGGTGCCGATACACACGCCGATATTGCCGGGCGCTGCACGCGTGTAGCCTTCGGCCATATGCGATGCGCCTTCAACGTGGCGCGCCAAAATATGGGAAATCGAATTGCGCTCGCGCAATGCCGAATACAAGGGGTTAATTGCTGCACCGGGCACGCCGAAAGCTTGCGTGATACCCTCTTTTTCCATCACCAGAACTGCGGCCATTGCGGCCTTCATTTTCGCCATCAGAGTCTCCTGTCAGATTTGCTGAACACTGGACGTGATAGTCGACGCAGGAGCCTTCCCGCGGTAGTACCGGGCTGAGCATTTCGATTATTCCAAATTAGAATAAAGGGTATGATAGATCAATTCGGACACCGCTTAACTACGGTTTAAACCATGGATCGCCTGCAAGCAGTTCAACTCTATATACGTGTCGTCGAGCTCGGCTCCTTTAGCAAGGCAGCCGTTGACCTGGGTATCGGACAACCTTCCGCCACCAAACTGGTCGCCCAACTGGAGAAGCGGCTGGGCTCACGCCTACTGCATCGCTCCACGCATGGCGTGACCCCCACCGAAATCGGCGCGCTCTACTACGAAAAATGCAAACTGATCGCCCATCACGTCGATGAAGCCGAAACTGTCGCCGCCTTGTTGCAATCGCGCGTGCAAGGCAGTTTGCGCATCAGCACCTCGGTGGCTTTTGGGCGGCGAGTGCTGGTGCCGCTGGTGATGCGCTTTATGCGCAGCCACCCGGAGTTGCAAGTCGATTTGACCTTCGAGGATCGCTATGTCGATCTAGTCGAGCAAGGCGTCGACGTGGCGATTCGCATGGGCCGCCTGGCCGACTCGACGCTGGGCGCCAGCTATCTTGGCGTCAATCCCTGGGTCGTAGTGGCCGCGCCCGACTATCTGGCAAAACGCGGCATACCCTTGGCGCCGGCCGATCTGGCGACCCACGACGCGCTGGTTTACAGCACGGTGCAGGGCGATGCACGCTGGCATTTCACCGGCTCCGACGGGCAGGCGCTGCAAATGCCCGTAAAAGGACCGCTGCGTTCCAACAATCTGTCCGCGCTGCTGGCCGCAACCCGCAGCGGCATGGGCATCGCCGCCCTGCCCTTGTATGTAGCGTATGAGTCGGTACACAACGGCGCCGTACAAACCGTGCTGGCCGATTGGGTTTTGCCTCAACAGGAAATTCACGCGGTCTACCCTTCGCCGCGTTTGGTGCCGACTAAAGTCAGCGGATTCATTGCCTGGCTGCAGGGCCAATTCGGCGATTTTTGGTGGGCTGAACCGGGCATTGAGCGTAGCGTGGAATAACCACGACGATAAGCCCATATGCAAGTGAAATAAGGCTTGGCGGGCAAATTTTCGGGTCCGCATCAATGCCTGGCTTGACTCCTCGCCATGACACACGGCCTCTATCCGATTGCCCTCCGGGTCAAGCAGGAAAGCCGCGTAATACGATGGATGATAGTCGCGCAATCCCGGCCGACCATTCTCGACCCCGCCGTTTGCCAGCCCTGCCCGCCAAAACGCGTCCACCGCCGATCGGCTGGCCGGTCAGTCGCCGGGGAAGTTCTCGAAGGGGTTGGCAAGGTCTTTGGAATCGGTAGACAAATTGTATTCGGCGCGCACCGTTTTGAGCACGCCGGCAATCACGCGCTCATAGCCGATGGCATTGCCGAAATGCTTCATATCCCAGTTACAACCGGTCGCGTCGAGTTCTTGCAACAGCGGACGCGGCGCACGAATTTTTACGCCCTCCTCAAGCACTTCTGTAAGGCGCTGGATGCGCCGGTTGACCTCTTCCTGCAAACGGGATGCATTAAGTGTCTTGCGTAGCATGAATATCTCCTTTTTTATACCTTGAATAGTCTAATCTTTCAGACGTAACGGCAACTTTACGTCGCCGGTAAAAATAATATTTCGGGGGAGTTCGCCATGTTCAAGAATATGAAAATCAGCACGCAATTGGCACTCGGTTTTGGAACGGTCCTGTGTTCGGCTGCAGTACTGGCCTTATGCGGCTTTGTGGCACTTGCCTCAGTATTAGGCGGTTTCAGGGTGGTAACCACCGATGTCTGGCCCAAGATTGACCTTGCCAATCAAAGCATGCAGCAGGCTTATGAATATACGCGTTCATTCTCCTTTATTATCATTTCCGCCGGCAAACCCGGCGTCAGCGCCGAGGCCCTTCAAAAGGCACAAGACGTGCTGACCGATACCGCAAAAGGGGTTACTGAGAATGTCGCCCTTCTAAAAAAAATGCCTTTAAGCGATCAAGAAACGGCGTTATTAGACAAAGTCAACGCCACTCGCTTGGCCTATGTCAATAACCGGGCCAAGGTGCTTGATTTCAAAAAATCCGGTGAGAACGACAAGGCGGTCGATCTGATGTTTTCCGAAACCCTCGATCTGCAATCCGCCTACATGAACTCCTGGAAAGACTTTGTCAAATATGAAGCCGGACTGCTTAATCAAGGCGCCGCGACGGCCGAGGGTACCTATCATTTTGCCATCACGCTGATGATTGTCATCTTTGCCGCCGCGCTGATCGGCGGTCTGTCAATTGCATATCGCATTACGCGCGGCGTGCGCCGTTCCCTGGGCGGCGAACTCGGTTATGCCGCGACTATCGTCGATCATATCGCGGCGGGCGACCTCACCGTCGAGGTCAAGACCGAGGCCCGCGATCAATCCAGTCTGCTATTCGGTATGAAAACCATGCGCGATCGGCTTGCCAATATCGTCAGCCAAGTACGCACCGGCACCGACACCATCGCCAACGCTTCCGGCGAGATTGCCGCCGGCAATATGGATTTATCATCCCGTACCGAAACACAGGCCAGTTCGCTGGAAGAAACTGCGGCCACGATGGAGGAACTAACGAGCACCGTCAAGGAAAATGCCGCCAATGCGCACCAGGCCAATCAGCTGGCCCAAACCGCATCCGAGATGGCGGAGAAAGGCGGTGCAGTGGTATCGCAGGTGGTCGAGACAATGGGGGCGATCAACGAATCCTCGCGGAAAATCGTCGATATTATCGCCGTCATCGACGGCATTGCTTTCCAGACCAATATTCTGGCTTTGAATGCGGCCGTCGAAGCTGCGCGCGCAGGCGAACAAGGCCGCGGCTTTGCGGTCGTGGCTACCGAGGTCCGCAACCTGGCGCAACGTTCGGCCGTTGCCGCCAAGGAAATTAAAACCTTGATTGGCGATTCGGTGGAGAAGGTCGAAACCGGCAGCAAACTGGTCGATCAGGCCGGCAGTACCATGCACGAAGTGGTCACCAGCATCCGTCACGTCAACGGCATCATGAGCAAAATCACCGCGGCCAGTCAGGAGCAAACCACCGGGATCGAGCAAATCAGCCAGGCCATTGTCAATATGGATCATGTCACCCAGCAAAATACGGCGCTGGTGGAAGAGGCCGCGGCGGCGTCCGACGCATTGCAACATCAGGCCAGCCATTTGGCACAAGTGGTCAGTGTGTTCAAACTCGACGGTATGCAAACGGCGGCCTTGCTGCCGTAAATACAGCTATAGCAACGACGACGGGAACTCAAGTCGCCGCTTCGTTGCAGTATCGCATTTGACCTTCAGGCTACTAGTTAGCGGCACATTACCCAAGCGCCCCACGGCGATCGGGCAGGCGCGCAAAGATGTATGGCAACAGTTCTAGAGTGGAGCCACACGATATGCAATACAGAAGCCGCGCGATATATATTTCGTATCTACTGCTTGATTTTTGCCTTGGGATTGCATTGATGTTGATCAACCTACCCCTTAGAGCGGAAATTCCCAAACAGCTTGCGATTTGCGATATCGGTGGCGAATATCCTCCGTTTTCATATTACAAAAGAGAAAACGGCCAACCAAGTGGTGAAGTCACCGGATTTGCCGTGGATTATGTCAGGGCGATTTTGCGCGCGCACGATATCAGTGCCACGGTCGATTTGATCCCGTGGAAACGTTGCCAAGCCGAAGTTGTCACGGGACGCTATGCAATGCTGCTAAGCGCAGCCATTAATCCAGAACGCGAACGCGTCTACTTGATTTCTAAAACTTATTACGCCGTTCATGAAATTTATTTTTATGCAAAAGACAAACCCTTCCCCAAGCTGGAAAACGTTGACAATATGCGGCGACTCAAAATATGCGGGCAAAGCGGCTTCACATATCTACGTTACGGACTACGCGACGAAGAAATAGAAACCATGGCGAAAAATTTCCCGCAGGCGATGGAAATGCTCAAAGCGCATCGCTGCGATATCGTACTCGGCCGCCTGGAAGTTGCCGCCGGTTATCAATATACCAATGGTATCGATTATACCCAGAGCGCAGACTTTGGCTGGGCCATGCTGAAAGGAATGGAGCCAACCGCCTTCCATATCATGGTGAGTCGCAACCTACCCTACTCCGCCGAATTGCTTGACCTAATCAACCGGGGTATTGACCAGGCCGGGACATGCCGGACAACGACAGCGATAAGGCGCGACACCATGTCCAATTAAGCAACGCAAATTCACGACAATACCGAAGCGTTGCTAGCCATGCGTTCCGAGACGAACGCGATTGCCGTCCACAATTTTCGCGACATCATCCACGGTTCGCCAGTGGATGGGCAAACGTGCCGCCTCTTCCCTGAACACCGAGTCGGGTACCGCTTCCAGCATCTCGTCGATAATTTCTTCGGCCTGCCGACGTTTCAGACCGCCTTTTTCCGCGGCACTCAGCACGTGGGTGCGCGCCGGATATTTGCCTTCACCGGCGACATCCATGAAGTGATCGCCGGCGTAACCGGGGCAGTAGGTGAGGTCGAACGGCGGCGCGAGATACCACCTGTCATTCTCGCCCAGCGTGAACGCGAGATTCTTGGCGTGGTCGTCCCTATTATTGAGGAGAATATTGAATATGCACCGCCGCAGAGCATTCTTGACCTCGCGTTCATCGCGGGTAAGCCTGCGTGTGAGCTGAAGAAACTCGTTGTAGCCGACCGAGGGTATCTGAAAATTCACATGAAGAAGTCCAGCAAGCGAATGCACATGCGCGCGATTGCCGGCTTCGCGGTCAAAGCGTCGAGTTCCGAACGCAGTCATTCCATCAGGCATGTCGAAGAATTTCGTGTCGCCCATACCCATGCCGCACCTGCGCGCTAGCCGCGCATACAATTCCTCAAGCGCGCAGCTGTCCGCAGAGTCGTCCTTGGTCGGAAATTTGACAAGCCACGGCTGCATCTTGTCCGAAGCGCCTTCCTGTGTACTCATCAGACCGGTATCCGGGTCATACAACACAAGCGCTTTCGGGCGCGCGCCGCCGGGCGAGCCGCCCACACGCGCTAGTTCAGTCAGTACAGCATGTCCTTCGTCATGAATGACTGCGCTGACCTCACGCGCGAGGTCAATCAGGGAGAGGTTATGGGTCGCAAGCAGTTGTTCGCTTGCCGGCTCGTACGTGAGGGCACCCATGGTGTTCTCGCCCAGATAGGCGAGACGGGCCAGTATTGAGACCGTATCGGGATTGATGCCCTGGGCACGCAAGCGGCGGTTCATAAGAAGGAACCCCCAACTATCCGGCAGCGAGTCGTAAAGTAGGCCGGGCACCCGCTGCAGGTTCACGTAGTCTACCTGGCGGTCCGGATAGGCCGCCACTCGCAACGGCAATCGTATCGGCGAAAGTTCGAGGCCTCGCGCAATAGCGTCGGGAGAATACTCGAATAGCACGTCGCGACCGTCATCGGCGAGCGTACCTAGCCACAGGGACTGCCCTCGGGCTCGGTAATGAACCCGCAACTCAATCATCGCGCGGCTCTCTTTTTCGGGTAAGCACGCTGACGCGTGCGGACAGCCACCTTACTGCGCATCTCCTCAATGGACCGAGTCTGGCCCGATAGAACAGGCTGCAAATCGGATACCGAGTTGAGGGACTCAAGTACAAGGACGAATGTTGCAAGCGTACTGCGACCCGAACGTTCGAATTTGCTGATGGTCAACTCCGACAATCCAGTGCGGTGGGCCATCTCCTCAATGCTGAGGTTGAGTTGGAGGCGGCGCGTACGAGCACGGGCGCCCAGTTCTGCGCATACCTCATCAGGGAGAGCCAAGCTGAAATCCATGCTTTTGGATGCCCTATAGCTGTTTTTTCCGAATTAAAACAGCACACTCGCAATTTTTATAAACCATATTTAAATATGGATTGCCAGCTATAAATCTACATAATACATATATTTATATAGGAATTAGCCTAGGCACCGAGGGCCGCATCCGCCGCTATGGACAACGTAACGCGGCCCCACCAAATCGGTCCGATCGAGCGCATTGCCGCACCAAATTGAGTGCCGATCCGGCGTGGCATATCGGCCCGGCCAGGTTCAGGATGGGCGGGTGTCGCGGGTGTCGCGGGCGTCAGCCACGGTGAGCAGTTGTGTCCGCCGCCGCCAATTCAAAACAGAATACCGCGCCCCTACCCTCGCGGCTGATCAGTCGAAGGTCGCTATGATGCAGCTGCAACATGCGCTGCACAATCAGTAGACCTAAGCCACCGCCGGCACGCGGGCCACTGAAGGTAAAGCTGAAGGCACGCTGGAATAGATTTTCCAGCAACTCGGCCGGCAGGCCCGGACCGGTATCGCTGACAACTACCGCCACCTTATCGCCTCGGTGCCTAACCTCCACGTCGATGTTGCCACCGGTCGGGGTATGGCGGATCGCATTGTCGATCAGGTTGGTTAGAACGCGCTCTATCATGCCCAGGTCCGCCATAACCCTCGGCGCTTGCTGAGGTAGATCCGCGCTTAGCCGTAATTGCCTGGCTTCCGCGCTCAGTTCAAACTTTTGAAACACATCCTGCACCAAGTCAACCAGCGAAAACTGCTCGATCACCGGCTGGACTACGCCATGCTCTAGCCGCGCCAGTTCGAACAGGGATTGTGCAAGCTGTCCTACTTTACGGCTTTGGCTAAGCGCGATCGCCAGATAACGCTGGCGCTCGGCATCGCTTAGCGTATCGGCCTTAATCGATAGCGTTTCAAGATAACCATGCAGCGATGCCAGCGGCGTTCTCAAGTCATGCGAAATATTGGCCACGAGTTCGCGCCGCTCCTGATCTTGCCGCATTAGAATGCGCCATTGCTCGCCGATACGCCTCGCCATCTGGCCAAATGCCGCATCCAGCACGGCGATTTCGTCGCGCACATCGGGACCAGGCCGCACTGAGGTGACGGGCGCAGGAGGAGCCGGTTCGGCATCGGTATCGAAGTGGCGCACGGTTTCCGTCAAGCGACGCAGCGGACGGGTGATCAGTCCAAATGCGAATAGCCCGGCCAGCAAGCCCAGTAGTGCAACCAGCGCCATAAACCAGAGCGTGGTACGCAGCACCGAGCTCGCGGCCACGCGCGCGGCCACTTGATCGCGCGCTTCGCCCAACAACACAACATAGATATAACCCTGATCCCGGCCATCGACACTGAGCGGCGCGGCGCTGAATACCTTGCGCCCAGTGACGCTGCGCGGGTCGTCATCGAGAATTGGCAGCGGTTGACCTTCCAGCAGGCGGTGTATCGGATCAAGATCCACGCGCTCCCGCTTTACATGGCCGGCGGGTGCATCGTCGCCAATCACGCGCCCATCTCGATCCAGCAGATACACTTCGACGCTCGGGTTGACCACCATCAACTGACTGAACAGCCGCCGCACGGCATCCGGCTTCAAGCCGCCCTCATCCATCAAGGCGGTACTATGGGCAATATGTTGGGCCAGCCCTTTGGACAGGCTTTGTACGACTTCTTCTTCGCGCCACTCATTTGAGCGGATCTGCAGCCATGCAGATGCACCGCAACATGCCAACAGCAGGATAGCGAACACGACCGACAAACGTTGCGATAAGGTCAGATTCATTGGGCACTCTCGTCGGCCCCAGCGCCTTGCGGTGAGAATTTGTAGCCATGGCCCCAGACCGTCAAGATCCAGCTCGGTTGCGCCGGATCGCTTTCGATTTTGGTACGCAAGCGATTGATGTGCGTATTGACCGTATGTTCATAGCCATCATGCTGATATCCCCAAACCTGGTTCAGCAAATCCATGCGCGAAAAAACCTTGCCGGGATGCTTGGCAAAGAAATACAGTAAGTCGAATTCACGCGAAGTCAGCTCAATACGCTGCCCGTTCAACATGACCTCGCGCGCGATGGGATCGATTGTCAGCCCCCCCAATTCGAGGCTGCCGGCATCGATACGCAGATTCTTTGCCAGTGCGTCGACCCGACGCAACAGGGCCTTGACCCGCGCCACCAGCTCAAGCACAGAAAAGGGTTTGGCGAGGTAATCATCGGCGCCAACCTCCAGGCCGAGAATCCGATGGAGTTCACTGGAGCGCGCGCTAGTGATGATGATAGGCGTGTAGCGCGTCATGGAGCGGGCGCGCCGGCAAATTTCCAGGCCGTCGACACCGGGCAGCATCAAGTCGAGAATCAAGGCGTCCCAGCCGCCTTGTTCGAGCTGCCGCAGACCATCGTTACCGTCTGCGCAGTGAGTGACGTCGTACCCCTCGTCACGTAGATGCAGGCGCAGCAGTTCGGCAATATGCGCGTCGTCTTCGACAAGCAGTATGCGTTTGGGAGCGTCCATCGCTAACCTTAGGGGGATGAAATATCGTCAGCCAGTCCAGAAAAATGGCTTGGGGACAGTGTGCGGGATTTTATAGCGGCAAAGTATCACATTTAATTTAAGTTTACGTGAGGATTTGGGGACCACACGCGCATAAGAATGGCGACATCGATCCCTTACGCCTTTATGGAGCACTTCATGCCTACACGCAGACAATTTTTTCTCTCAGGCAGTGCCGCGGCAGTGGCCTTAGCGACGGCTTTGCCGAGCTGGAAAGCATTGGCCGCGGGGCTAGCCGATGGGCCCGCAAACGACGCATCTTTCGAATTCGTCCGCTCGGACCTGCAATGGCATCAATTGCTTAGCGACAATCAATTTGCCATATTGCGCCGCGGCGCCACGGAACGGCCGTATAGCAGCCCACTGAACGCCGAGCATCGGCCGGGCGTGTTCGCCTGTGCCGGATGCCAACTTTCTGCGTTCTCTTCGGCCACCAAGTTCGATAGTCACACCGGCTGGCCGAGTTTCTGGGCGCCGTTGGATCATGCCATCGTGACGCGTGAAGACGACTCTTTCGGCACGGTACGCACAGAGGTGCGTTGTCGGCGCTGCGGCGGCCATCTGGGTCACGTGTTCGACGATGGCCCGCAACCGACCGGGCTGCGTTATTGCATGAATGGCCTGGCACTGAATTTTAGCCCTAAGGCTGCCTGATTCACTTCAGATAACACCATTTAACCATCTGGTATCGCTAATCATGTTGCTTCTCGCCCTTGCCTATCTTGGCGGTGTTCTGACCATACTGAGCCCATGTATTTTGCCGGTCTTGCCTTTCGTGTTTGCCCGCACGGATCAACCCTTTATACGCAGTAGCCTGCCTTTGCTAATCGGTATGGCGCTGACCTTCGCCGCGGTGGCAACCTTGGCCGCGGTCGGTGGCGGCTGGGCCGTAGAGGCCAATCAGTACGGACGGTGGGCCGCGATCGCTCTGTTGGCGGTATTCGGCCTGACCTTGTTGTTTCCCAAACTGTCCGAACATTTAACGCGTCCGCTGGTCAGCATTGGCGACCGTCTATCGCAATCGGCCGGGGCCGGCGGACGAGGCGGCAGTGTCGGTTCTTCGTTTTTGTTGGGCATCGCTACGGGCTTGTTATGGGCGCCCTGTGCGGGCCCAATTCTCGGCTTGCTGCTGACGGGCGCCGCGCTGCGTGGCGCGAGTGTCGGCACCACATTGTTGCTGTTGGCCTACGCGGCCGGCGCCGCTAGCTCGCTGGCGGTCGCGTTGCTGATCGGCGGCAAAGTATTTGTCGCCATGAAGCGTTCTCTCGGTGCGGGTGAATGGATACGACGCGGTTTGGGCGCCGCCATGTTAATCGGTGTGGCCGCGATTGCTTTGGGGCTGGATACCACGGTGCTCGCTCAGGTCACCACTGTCGCCACCGGCGGGATTGAACAACAGCTGGTGAATCGTTTGTCGGGTCGGTCACAGCCCGCAAGCGACGCGACCGTCGATAGCGCTTTGCCTCCGGGTTCCAACATGATGATACGGGTGGCAAACTCCGGCGCTCCTGCAGCCTTGCCGGTCGAAGGACAGATTCCCCCGCTGTCGGGCGCGGTGCAATGGCTTAATTCACCGCCGTTGACGGCCGACGGCCTGCGCGGCAAGGTCGTGTTGCTCGATATCTGGACCTATTCTTGCATCAATTGCTTGCGCACGCTGCCCTATGTCAAAGCCTGGGCCGACAAATATCGCGCTCAGGGATTGGTCGTGATCGGCATCCACGCACCCGAATTCGCGTTCGAATACAAGGTCGATAACGTCAAGCGCGCCATCCATGACCTCGGCATCGACTACCCGGTGGCAATCGACAACAACTTTGCGATCTGGCGCGCCCTGGGCAATGAATACTGGCCGGCCGATTATCTAGTGGACGCTCAAGGGCGCATCCGCGCCCATCACTTCGGCGAAGGCGACTACGCACAGGCAGAACAACAGATCCAGCAACTGCTGGCCGAGGCCGGCGATAAAAACGTCGCGACAGGCCTCGTCAATACCGCATCAGAAAACGGTGTCCAGCTTGCCCAGGACGAAACGGACATGCGGTCACCGGAAACCTATATCGGCTACTCACGGGCGGAGCATTTTTCCTCCCCGGGCGGCGAGCTCAAGGACAAGCCATTTGCCTATCAGGCGCCCGCCCAACTTGAGCTCAACCAATGGGGGCTGGGTGGTATGTGGCAAGTCGGCCAGGAGTATGCGGCGCTTGACCAGGCTTCGGGGCGTATCGTGTATCGCTTCCACGCGCGAGATCTGCATCTGGTGCTGGGCCCAGACAAAGACGGCAAACCGGTACGCTTTCGTGTAACGGTCGACGGCATGCCGCCCGCGCAAGATCACGGCTCGGACGTGGCCAGCGACGGCAGCGGCGCCGTCACCGAGCAACGTTTATATCAATTGGTACGCCAAAGCGGCAAGATTACCGATCGAACTTTTACGATCGAATTTCTGGACCCCGGCGTGCAAGCTTATTCGTTTACGTTTGGCTGAGTTTGACTACGATTGCTCCGTACACATTTTTTATAAGGATTGAGATCATGCATACTTCAAACATAAGCCCCTATTCCCGCACCGGCAATTGGTTGTTTAAAGGCGGGAGTGTATTGTGTGTCGCGGTAGCCCTGTTCGCCTGGCAGCGTAGCGCGCATTCCGCGGAAGGCGCCGTGGCCATTGCTCCTCCCGCCATCGACGAACCCATCGGCGCAAACCATAGCGAGACGGCGGTCTTCGCCGGCGGCTGCTTCTGGGGCGTGCAAGGTGTATTTCAGCACGTGCGCGGCGTCAAACAGGCCGTATCGGGCTATACCGGAGGCGCAGCCAATACCGCCCAGTATGAAACCGTCAGTACGGGTGAGACGGGACATGCCGAATCGGTGCAGGTCACCTACGATCCCACGCAGGTGAGCTACGGTCGCTTGTTGCAGGTTTTCTTTTCAGTGGTGCAAGACCCGACCGAATTGAACCGCCAAGGCCCCGATACCGGTACGCAATATCGCTCTGCACTATTTCCGACGAATCCGGCGCAACGCACTGTGGCGCAGGCCTATATTGCCCAGCTCGGCGCCGCGCATGTATTTTCCGGGCCGATTGTGACGCGCGTGGAGGAATTCAAGGGTTTCTATCCGGCAGAGGCCTATCATCAGAACTTCCTGACATTGAATCCCACCTATCCTTACATCGTCATCAACGATTTACCCAAGGTGGAAAATCTTAAACGACTGAATCCGAGCTTATATCGGGAAGATCCGGTTCTTGTGAAGGGGCTTTGAGCCGCATTCACACGGTCCATCATCGGCGTGATGCCGATGATGGACTCGCTCACGTTACTGTGCGATCGACTCGATCAGGTGCTTCTAAGCACCGTGATGAGCAATGTTAAACGCTGCGAATTGCGGCGCATATTCAACAGGCGACCAGGTGAAAGGCAGCGCCGCCGGACTGCGCCGTACTTCGCGCACGCGCAAGCGCAACAAACGCTCCGCGCCTGCGAACTCGCTAAGCCGCGCCTTGTCCCAAATGATTTCCGCATCAACCGCAAGGTACAGCAGATCGCCGTGAATATAATCCAGGAACAGCAAGCCGGCCCGGCTGTTAACCGCGAGGTTGCCGAGCGTATTGAAGAATCGGTTGCCGCTGAAGTCAGGCACGATCAAGGTCGCCGCATCGTCTACGCGCACAAAGCCCGGTGGCCCACCTCGATGAGATACGTCGGCCCCGCGTGCAATTCCCGCATCATCCGCAGCATTGACACTAGCAATAAAAAACGTATCCGCGGCCTCGATTAATGCTTGGTCGAGGGCCTCGAGTTGCCGGCTATAACGCGTCTGCTGGTGCGCAGCGGAGAGCAGGGACGGAACCCAGGTTGGGGTACGGGATTGAATATACTTGGGGCAATTACCAAAACTCTGACTTACATTGAGCGTTAACGCATTGTGGTCGATCGCTGTAATCACGCCATTGACGCGATTGCGCCGTCGCGTTTCTGCTTGTATTCCAAGACCACCGACCAGGCTGCCGACTTTCCATGCATCGGCGAGCGGATCGCCCGGCAAAGTTGTTCCCGCTATATGCAGTGTATGGACATCGGATGACGACAGGAAACCAGGCTGCCCGACGCGCACGGTTGCCCATGGCTGCCCGTTTGCGTCGACCCCACCGAGCACCATCAAAGGTAGGTTAGTGAAAAACGCACGATGCTGCTCCGGCATCGAAGGCCGAATACCGCGGATGCCCGAGGAATGTGCGAGTTCACGTACGCCCACACGCTCCTGAACAGCAAGTTCGCCCGCATGAAATGGCGACACTGCGTGCGGCTCGGCGAGCAATTTAAATGTATCGGACATAGCAACCTCGAGAAGTCTGAATCACCACGGGTTCGATGGGGAAAGGCGCGTGGTCGATCGCTTGAGGTCAATGTTAGTGTGTATGCGAACTGCCCGGTAGAGGGGAAATGGCGGAAACTTAGTTCTCTAGCAATGGACAATGACTCTGCTATTCTCTTCGCCTTACATTGTCGCCTCAAGCCGGCTCCTGAGCGCCTCGATCAAGGCCCGCACTTTTGCCGACGGATAGTGTGTCGGCGGAAAGACGACGTGAATGCCCTTCGGTGTCCCGCTCCAATCGGGCAACAATCGCAGCAATCGGCCTGCAGCTACGTCGGCTCCGATTGAAAAATCCGTCAACAAGCCAAAACCGCCACCCGCAAGTGTCGCCGCCCGCGCCGCATCGGCCGTATTCACAAGCAATGCGTTCTCGCATCGGACACTTTTCAGATCGCCCTTGGTATGTTGCAACTCCAAAGTTAAGGGATGCGGCAGTACCGACAGCACAACATGAGGCAATCCGGCGAGGTCCGCCGGCGATTTCGGTTTGCCCCAGATCTTGACGAACTCAGGACTTGCGACGATCCATTTGACATAACCGCCAAGCGTCACGGCACGATAGTTGGAATCGGCAAGCCGCCCCAGCCGCACCGCGGCGTCGATACCGTCCGCAATCAGATCGACATAGCGATCGGTGCAAATCAGTTCGATGCCAAGCGAGGGATAGGCGAGGCGCATGTCGACTAGTGCAGGCGCCACCACAAGTGCGCCATAGTCATTCGGCGCGCTCACGCGCAACGTGCCCTGCACGGGCGCAGCCCCACCTGCGACGGCGGACAGCGCTTCTTCAGCGGCCTGTAAGATTTTGCAGCTTGCTTCGTAAAATGCCCGCCCGCTCTCGGTCACGCTGAGCCTGCGCGTCGTTCTGACGAGCAGGCTTGCGCCGATCTCGCGCTCTAACCGCTGCATGTGCGTGCTGACCATGGTTTTCGCGAGTCCAAGGCGCTCAGCTGCGGCGGTCAATGAACCCGCTTCGACCACCGCTACAAAAATCGCCAAGCGATTCAGATTCACGTCCCGTACGTCTGCCATGGTCGATTGTCCATCTTCGATTGATTATGTTTTCAAGTTTAGCAGCCTACCGGAACTTAGTATCGCCCAGTAGACTTCGGTGATTGTTAGTCTCTTGTCGCCGATCTTTTCGCCCGAGGAATTTACGCATGCCTGCCATCAAACCCGCCCAGCCGATCCGCCTTCACACCTCTTTGCTCTCCGGGCATGGGCACCGTATCAAGTTGTTCCTAAGCTTGCTCGACCTGCCGTTTGAAGTCATCGAGCTAAATATGAAAGCCGGTGATAACCGTCGCCCGGAATATCTGAAGCTCAATCCGTTCGGACAGGTGCCGACCATCGAAGACGGCGACACGGTGCTGTTCGATTCGAACGCGATCCTGGTCTATTTGGCGAAGCGCTACGGCGACGCTGCCTGGTTGCCGGAAGACGTGCTGGACGCAGCCCTGGTGCAGCGGTGGCTGTCGCTCGCCGCCGGACCCATCGCTTATGGCCCGTGCGCGGCGCGGCTCGTGACGGTGTTCGGCGCACCGCTGAACCTCGGAGTCGCGCAGGCGATTGCCGTGAAACTGTTCGACGTGCTCGATCAGGAACTCGCCGACAAACCGTTCGCGGTCGGGTCTCGTGTCAGCATCGCCGATATTGCTGCATATACCTACATCGCGCATGCACCCGAGGGCGGCGTGTCGCTCGAACCCTACTCGAACATCCGCGCCTGGCTGCGTCGTGTCGAAGCGTTGCCGCGTTTCATCCCGATGCCGTCGAGCAAGGCCGGATTGCTCGCCGCCTGACCGGCGACCTTGTGCGACCGGTTAATAATTCCGAAACACATCTTGGATTTGTTCGGTATGAATATGATGGGTCATCGCCAGCGCCAACAGGATACGCGCCTTGTGTGGAACCTGGTCGTCGACTACCAACCAATCGTATTCGTCGTCGGGTTGAGCTGCGTTACGAATGACCAGGCCGCTGCCGGTTCGTGACGCACGCACGATATGTATGCCACGGCGTCTGGCTTGTACAAGTGCGTCAACGATGCGAGCGGCAATATTACCGTTTCCTGTTGCAGCATAAACAATCCCGCCGACGCCGGAATTGAGCATCGCGTTGACCGAATTTGCATCGACTCCGCCGTGAGCGTAGACAATACCCACATCGGGCATCGCGGCGATATCGTCGATGGACCATTCCGTCTCGATGGTATGGCGGCGCGCCGGTAATCTAAAAAATATTGGGCGACCTTCGACGACATAGCCCAGCGGACCATAAGGTGAGCGAAATGCTTCGAGCTTGAATGTACTACTCTTGAGGACATCACGAGCAGTATGAATTTCGTCGTTTGAAACGACCAGCGTGCCTTTCCCAAAGGAAAGAGGGTTGGCCGCGACTAATATTGCGTTATATAGGTTCAACGGGCCATCGGAGCTCAGTGCCGATGGCGGCCGCATTGCGCCGACTACCACTACGGGTTTATAACTTTTCAGCGTCAGATGCAGAAAATAGGCGGTCTCGTCGATTGTGTCGGTACCGTGCGTCACGACCACGCCATCAACGTCATGTCGCTTCAATAAGCTGGAGATCCGTTTTCCCAGTAGCAGCAAATGTTCATTGCCAAAATTCTCCGACCCCATTTGCAAGAGCTGCTCTGTCCTAATGTTGGCGATGGACGCGGCACTCGGCACATCCGCAAGAATATCGCCAATCGATAGGATAGAACAATCATAAGCGGACGCATTAACTTCGGACTCGCCGCGGCCGGCGATTGTCCCTCCTGTGCCGATCAAGACAATATTATTTTTTCGCGCAGAACTCATCTGTCAAATTCCCTCTAGAGTGCGTATCGATCTGATGGCTTAGCTGCATAAACCGAACATAGATGGGGCAATCGCCCCCGGCTTGCCGCTAATC
>Ga0302178_10000395_pt1 | contig 40775 bp, 35 predicted proteins | sample I_Palsa_E1_3_FD_198790 | JGI IMG/M metagenome (GOLD analysis project Ga0302178, IMG submission 198790) | Peat permafrost microbial communities from Stordalen Mire near Abisko, Sweden - I_Palsa_E1_3 | ecosystem: Environmental > Terrestrial > Soil > Palsa > Peat permafrost | place: Sweden... | reverse complement strand
TCCGGCTCACTCAGTTCAACAACGTATTTCATCGGCAGCTCGTCAGGTTCGGTTACCCATCAGACTCACTTCTGTGAAATTTGTTTACTCGAAATACTTACCATCGAATTCCCCGTTCACGAACAGCGCTGGCTGGGCCAGGCGGCCTCCGTCGGGCGCAGTTCGGGCGTAGGCGATGTTCGCGTCATCGTTCAAATACCATGCGTTACCGGGACGAAAACCGGTTACACGAAATGCATCAACCAGCGCCTCGAAGTCAGCCGACGGCCAGAGCGCCGCGTCCGGAGCCACCGTCGGCGCGCGATGTGCCGAACCGAACCAGCCTCCATTGCGCGAGACCAGCGCAGAGCGATAGATACGGCCCACCGACTGTGGGTCTCCAGACCGATAGATCGCCGCCAGTGACGCCGCTATGTCGGCATTGAAGTCGGTAACGGTCTGATCGAAATGCATCCGATAGAAGCGGTAGTAGTCCCATTGCCCATCCGGATACTGGTCGGCGGGATAGAGCGTCCGATCGACCAGTGGCAGCAGACTGTGCAACCCGAAGCTCTCGGGCATATACGGAACAGAGACGAACACAACCGCGCGGCTGCGCTTCGCGTGATGCGCAGCGAGCGCCCCAGCCACAGGGCTTCCCAGATCGTGGCCGACCCATATTGCCGGACTTGCGCCCAGGTGGTCGTGAAGCTCGACCAGGTCATCAACAATCTCTTTGAGCGCATAGGCATCGGGCGCGTCCGGTGTCGACGAGCCGCCGTATCCACGCATGTCCGGCGCAATGCAGCGCCAGCCTTGCGACGCAAAAGCCTCGATCTGCGCGCGCCACATCAGGCCGACCCCGGGCCAGCCGTGAAGGAAGATCATCAATGGCCCCTTGGCGGGTCCGGCCTCCCAATAGCGCGTGGCATGGCGGGGTGAGGTGAAAGTGTGGGCGATCACGGCAGTAGCATGCTCCGATGTACGGTCGTCCGGGAAGGACGCGGTCTTATAATTCCCTTTGTAGCCGCGCGTGTCGAGAGCGGCATTCTGCAAAAGATTAGTACGAAATTATCATCAATTCCAGATCAGGATTATGATTATACTCCAGCTCAGATTCGGTGACTGATGTGTTCATCACCTTCTCAATTAATCAACTGAATGGAGCTTTCAAATGACTTTTCGTCAATTTTTTGTAGCGGGCGCGACTGGCGACACGGGCGGCGCGGCGACAACTGCTCTTTTGGCTGAAGGCGAACGGGTACGAACCCTGGTGCGACGCGAGGACGCGCGCTCAGATCGGTTGCGCGCGCAGGGCGTCGAGGTGCTGGTTGGCGATCTCTCGGATCTCGACGACGTCGCACGCGCTCTTCAAGGCATATCGTCGGCCTACTTCGTTTATCCGATCGAGGCTGGAGGGATAGCGGCCAGCGCTTCGTTCGCACAGGCCGCCCGCGAGGCCGGAATCGAATCGATTGTGAACATGTCGCAGATTTCGGCCCGCCGTGAAGCTAAAAGCCATGCGGCGCGAGACCATTGGATCTCGGAGCAGGTGTTCGGCTGGGCTGGCACGTCAGTCACGCATCTGCGCCCTACATTCTTCGCGCAATGGCTCACTTACCCGGTGCAAGTCGCGAGCATCAAAAGGGACGGTGTATTGCGCCTGCCGTTTGGCGAAGGGCGCCATGCGCCGATTGCAGCCGAGGATCAGGGTCGCGTGATTGCCGCCATCCTTCGCGATCCGGCACCGCATGCGAACAAGGTCTATTCGCTGCACGGGCCGGTCGAAATGAATCACCATGAGATTGCGGCAGAGATGAGCCGGGCGTTGGGTCGGACGGTGACGTATCAACCGGTCGATCTCGACCAGTTCAAAAAGCGCCTCGACACCGACCCAAAATTCAGCGATACCTTCGCGCAGCATCTGCTGTCGGTTGCCGTCGATTACCAGGAAGGTATTTTCGCCGGCACCAATTCCTTCATTGAGGAGTTGACTGGCACGCCGCCAATGACGGTCCAGGCGTTTATCAGGAAGCACGCGGCGCTGTTTGCCTGAGCGTGAAGGCGCGGCCCGGTATCGACCGAAATTTGCATCGTTTGGGCCGCGCGAGCGGCATTGCCGATTGACTCACAGCACCACACCTATTTGAGGCTGAAAAAATGGGGCACTCACAAGCTGACAAACTGGCCACGCATCAGCGGATTGTGCAAGTCGCCGCGCGTCGTTTCCGCGAGCGCGGCATTGACGGAATTAGTGTCGGCGACATCATGAAAGAAGCTGGCTTAACCGTCGGCGGCTTCTACAAGCATTTCGAGTCACGCGATGCGCTTGTGACAGAGGCTTTCATCCTGGCGTTGCAGGACATCGAGCAAATTCAGGACGCGCTCAAGACCGCGCCGCAACGTGCGATAAGCACTTATGTTTCAGAAAGTCATCGGAGCAACGTCGGCAGAGGTTGTCCGATTTCAGCGATGGTCAACGATATGGCGCGCGCTCCCGATGCAACCCGCGAGGCATTCACGGAGCGTGTCGGCGGAATCATCGATTTGCTCGCGGAGTCTTTTCCTGAAGAGGAAGACGCCCGGGATAAAGCGATGATGATCTTCAGCACTTGCGTCGGTTCAATAGCACTTGCTCGCGCAGTAAAAGACCCGATTCTGTCGAACCAGATAATCGAAGGAGCGCTAGCCGCGGTACTCAAAATGTACGAATGATGCAGTACGCAAACCTTAGGCTGGCCGGCGTAAATCCCCGAATCCAGGAACCCGATGGGCGATCGAAAGACGCTCCGATAAAGCGCCGATTGGGACATGCGGTCTCTTCAAATGAAATCAAGACTGGAGAAGCGGTGTGCTTGGGTATGAACTCGCACGTTCAGCACAACGCACGCCGGCTTCATGCGCGGGGCATTATCCTGACATTTGAGCGCCGTCGCAGCAGTGGCATCGAATTCCCCAACAGCGACGTTGAATGGCCGATTCGAATGGCCGTTGTGGAGAAACGCGAAGATCCGCTCAGGGGCGGCTAGTGGCGGCGTTGCTAATTCCAACAGATTGCTTGACTTAAGTTTCCATGGAAACTACCATGATTTCCATGGAAACTTTAATGCGAGGTACACGTTGTGCGTAATCAGAAAACGCCAGTGCAATCCCTGTCGGCCCTCGACATACACCTCGGCTACTGGTTGCGGCTCGTCTCCAATCGCGTTTCCAGCAACTTCGGACGTGCTTTGCAAGAGCGGAGTGTATCGGTCGCCGAATGGGTCGCCCTTAATCAGATCCAAAGGTGTGCGGATGTAACGCCGGCCACGCTCGCCGAAGCGATGGGCATGACTCGGGGGGCGATCTCGAAGATTCTCGATAAGCTACAAGAGAAGAAGTGGATCTCCCGTATCACGAGTGAGGAGGACAAGCGCAGTTGGTTCCTATCTTTGACGCCACAGGGAAGATGCGTGCTACCCGAGCTCACCGCGATTGCCGATGAAAACGACGAACACTTCTTTGGCATTCTCGACCCTGGCGAGCAGACCGCGCTTCGAGGCCTGTTGAGTAAGCTTGCCAAGCTTCATCGGATCAGCACCGTTCCGGTGGACTGAAGTGCAAGGCACACGGCGGCTTCGTAGCAAGACATTTTTTAGGAGAGTAGCGATGAGCAAGGCGATAGCCAATTTGGAGGCGGCTCAACAACGGGCCATGGCGGGCCGACCAAAGGTCGGTGGCTTCCCCTATCTGGCCGAGACCCTTCGGCGTGCAGGGGTGACAAGCAATGTATGGTTCTTACCCGCATGCGAGAGCCTGTACCTGACGGATGAGGGCTCGGTAATCATACAAGGCACGCCGCTGTTATCGGGCGCCACTGACGTGCCGCGATTCGACCGAGATGCACTGATTCGGGCGTTGCGCGTCGATCAGGCGGGACAGAGCACGTTTCCAGAATTCCTGCAGGCTTCCTGGCAGGCGGGCGTGATCCGCTACGATGTGGACTTGATTGCACGCACGGTCACCTACTACGGATGTCGCGACGAATCCTATGTCGAGGCGTATCCTGCAATTGAAATCCAATCACTGGGCAACTGAGCGCGATTTAACAGGAAGAATCATGCGCCCATTCGAAAAACTGCAAGCCGCATTTGAGCGTGCCGAGCAAAGCGCGTCGTTGTGCGAGTGAGCAGCCACCGATGCGAAGCCAACACCCGGAGTCGCATACGCGAGCCGGGTCAACGACGCTGCATGGCCGATCGCACCGACTGCCGCCCATTACCTCACGCAATCGCATCCAATTCAGCCAACACCTCCTGCGACAAACTGATTTGCCCCGCCTGCATATTTTCCCGCAAATGCCCTAGCGACGACGTCCCCGGAATCAATAGAATATTCGGCGCACGATGCAGCAGCCAAGCCAGCGCCAACTGCATCGGCGTCGCGTCTATCGTTTGAGCCACCTTGGATAGCACCGACGATTGAATCGGCGTGAACCCGCCAAGCGGAAAAAACGGTACGTAAGCGATGCCCTTGCCGGCTAGCTCATCAAGCAGCGCGTCGTCGTCGCGTTGAACCAGGTTGTACTGGTTCTGAACGCAGACGATCTCGACGATGCTCTGCGCCTCGGCGACCTGTTTCGAGGTCACATTACTCAGACCAATGTGGCGCACCAGACCCTGGCGCTGCAGTTCCGCAAGCGCGGCAACTTGCTTGGCGATCGATCCTTCAGAGGGCGCGTGAATACTGCCCATGCTACGGAAGTTGACGATGTCGAGCGCGTCGACGCCGAGGTTGCGAAGATTGTCGCGAACCCCGCGCTCGATATCTTCGGGCTCAATTGCCGCGAGCCATGAACCGCCTTCACCCCGAACCGCGCCAACTTTGGTGACGATAAGCAGATCGTCCGGGTAAGGATGCAGGGCTTCGCGGATCAGTTGATTGGTAATGTGCGGTCCGTAGAAGTCGCTGGTATCGATGTGATTGACACCCGACGCCACCGCTTCGCGCAGCACCGCGAGGGCCGCGTCACGATCTTTCGGCGGTCCGAATACGCCGGGCCCAGCCAGTTGCATGGCGCCGTAACCGATGCGACGCACCGGGCGGCCGGCAAGCGAAAAGGTACTTAAGGGGGTGAACTTGGACATAAGGCGCTCCGTGATGAAGGTAGAGAAGCAGTATGATCGCGATTGCGTTGTTAGATAATCCGATCTAAATTGTACGGGTTGTTTAACAATGTGAACAATCGCCATGGAACTCAATGATCTCGCGGCCTTCGTTTCGGTCGCCCGCGCCGGTGGCTTTCGCGACGCGGCCCGCATCGCAGGTGTCTCCGCCTCAAGTCTCAGTGTCGCCGTGCGACGTTTAGAGGCCAAGCTTGGTCTGCGCCTGCTCAATCGAACCACGCGCAGCGTGGCGCCGACGGAAGCCGGGCAGCGCCTGATTGAAAAGCTGGCGCCGCTGTTCAGCGAGATGGAAGCCGCACTGGATGTCTTGAACGGGTTTAGGGATAAGCCAACCGGCACGCTGAAACTCAATGTGCCGTCGAGTGCTGCGCGGATGGTATTGCTCCCCGTCATCGCGCCGTTTCTCAAGGCTTATCCCGACATCCGCCTCGAGGTTGTGGTTGAAGACGGCTTCGTCGACCTGCTGTCGATCGGCTGCGATGCAGGCATTCGTTATGACGAGCGCCTTGAGCAAGACATGATCTCCGTCCCGATCGGGCCACGTGTACAGCGTTTCGCCACGGCCGCGGCGCCCAGCTATCTCGACGCCTGCGGCAGACCCGAACACCCGCGCGAGCTGCTCTCCCATGCCTGCTTACGCGGCCAATTTGCCGGGGGGGCGACGCCAACCTGGAAGTTCGAGCGCGACGGTGAAGTGCTGCAGTTAGACCCTCAGGCACGACTCCAGGTCAGGCCGGGCGCGGCAATGGACCTGGCAATCAGTGCCGCCGTGGCCGGCTTGGGCGTGATTCACCTGTTCGAAGGTATGCTGCACCCGCATCTCGATAGCGGCGCGCTGGAGCCCATTCTGGAGCCTTGGTGGCAGTCTTTTTCGGGGCCCTTTCTTTACTATCCGGGGCGTCGGCATCTGCCTGCGCCATTGCGTGTTTTTGTCGACTTCTTGAAGGCGGGTGATGCGTCGGGGTGATGCGTCGGGGTGATGCGTCGGGGTGATGCGTCGGGGTGATGCGTCGGGGTGATGCGTCGGGGTGATGCGTCGAATACGCAGCTTCATGTTTGACAAGACCCGGAACCCATCGCATTCGTTCTTTCCCGTGCGAAATGCTGTGCCATCGCACAATATCCTTGATCGTGAATCGTCTTCATACATATGGCAGCCTCGTTGATCGCGAGCCCAGTCGTAACATACACGGAGAGGATGACGCATGAGTAACACATTGGCAGCAGCTTGCAAGAAAGAACCGGGGGTGATCGCACCGCTGGTCAATTTCAATCGCTGCGAGGGTAAGGCCGATTGCGCGATCGTCTGCCCCGAGCAGGTGTTCGAAATTCGCCGCATCGACACCGAGGACTATCAACGCTTGGGGCCGCTACAGAAATTCAAGTTGCGCGTGCATGGCATGAAAGTCGCCTACACGCCCAATGCAGAGGCATGCAAGGCGTGTGGCTTGTGCGTGACCGCATGCCCTGAGCGGGCCATCACATTGGTTAAGGTAAAATAATCCGGGGCATTGGATTCGTCCAAGACCACGATACGTGACGGCGCCTGGGATGCCCCAAGCAGCCGCCACGAAAGCGCTTTCAGAACCGTGTGAAGTAGGCTTCGTCAGGCGCGCCCACGCCGTTCAACGCCACGCTGGCTGGAATTCTGACCGGAGCCGCCTTCCCCTGCGCAGATTTCCCGGCTTTGTTCACGCGACTCGTTCTACCGCGCTCGATATTCGCCGCCGGCAGCTGATGCTTCATTTCCAGTTTAAAGAAACTCATGGATTGCTGTAGCTGCTCGGCTTGGCCGCTCATTTCTTCCGCCGTTGCAGCCAACTCTTCGGAGCTCGATGCGTTTTGTTGTGTCGTCTGACTCAATTGCCCCATCGCCGCATTGATCTGCCCAACGCCTAGCGACTGCTCTTCCGATGCGGCGGTGATTTCCTGCACCAGGTCCGAGGTCCGCGTTATATTGGGCACCATCTCAGTTAACCGTCGGCCTGCCGTTTCGGCCAGTTCGACGCTATTGGTGGCGACTTCACCAATTTCCTGTGCGGCGACCTGGCTGCGTTCGGCCAGCTTTCTGACTTCGGCCGCCACCACTGCAAAACCCTTTCCATGCACGCCGGCACGCGCAGCCTCAATCGCCGCGTTGAGCGCCAGCAGATTGGTCTGGTAGGCGATATCGTCAATGATCACAATCTTCTTGGCGATTTGCTTCATCGCGGTCACCGTCGCGGCGACCGCATCGCCGCCCTCCTTGGCTTCCTGCGCCGCCTTCGAAGCCATGCCGTCGGTCACCTTGGCGTTCTCGGTATTTTGTGCGATCGACGCCGTCATTTGCTCCAACGATGCGCTGGTTTCTTCCACGCCAGCAGCCTGCTCGGTGGCCGCTTGCGACAGTGCTTGCGCCGTTGCGCTGACTTCTTCGGAAGCACTTGCCAAGGCCTCCGCGCTGCCGTTAACTTCGGTCACCACCTGCGCCAATTTGGACACCGTATTATTGGTGTAGTCCTTCAGTTCGCCGAACACGCCGGGGTAGGATCTATCGATGGTCTGAGTCAAATCGCCTTCCGACATCGCGCCCATCACGCGCCCGACGTCGGCGATACTCGAGCCCATCGTACTGACCATTTCCTTGACCGCAAACAACATGCTTTGTTCGTCGCCTGTTTTGGTCACCACCACAATCGACAAATCGCCATTCGATAATTTCTTCATCAAATCGGCGACGTAGATCGGCTCGCCGCCCAGCAGCTTAAGCAGGCTGATGGTGATAAAACTGGCAATCGCAAGCGCCGCCATGACCGCCAGCGCTGAGATGATCAACACGGTTGTACGTGTATTCAGATAGGTTTGATTCGCTTCTTCCGTCGTGCCGTCCATCTGCTCGGTATGGTGCTTGCCCATGGCATCGATCGCATTCGAATAGGCCGTGTTGGCCGTGCCAAAATCGCCCTTCAAGAAATCAGCGGCCTTCTTGGGATCAGATTTAATCAAGCCATAGAGTTGCTCATACTTGGGGCTCAGAATCGCATGCCTATCGTTGATATCCTTCATCAGTTGCTTGCCTTGCGCTGAAAAAATGGTCTTTTCCAACTTCGCGCTTTCGTCATTGAGCTTGGCACGATTGCCGTCGACCGCCGCCTGGAATTTGTCGCGCTCTTGGTCACTGCCGGCGACCAACATGCTGAGCAGTTGTCGATCGTTATCGATTGAGAGCCGGTTCATATCATTGGAGAGCACCACTTGAGGATAGCGAACCTCCATAATCAACTTGATACCGTCGTTGATTGTCGCCAAGCGTTCTATGCAGACCACCGACAGTATCAGCAGCAAGACAACCACCGCCCCAAATCCCAATCCAAGCCGAGTAGCTACTTTCATTTTGTCGAACATGTTCGCTCCTTTAAAGAATGAGGAATAGCGCCTGGAAAAATACTGAGTGTTGCGGTCGCGTGTGTGTTTTTTGATTTGGCCAGAGAATGGCGCTCGCGCCGGCAGACGCCGGGCAGATGGAATAGCACAGGTAAGAGTAGCGCCCACGAAAGCTTTTCATGACCAGACCTCCAAGGCCCGTCCATCATTAAGCAATTCAAATAAGCGACTCATTTTTATCCGCCATGGACTGGATAATATGTATCGCCAAAAAATGACAATGCGAATGCCGTTTTCTTATCGAACGAGGTGATGCCGGAAGCAATGTAGATACGATTCGACGATAGCAGACCGATATAAGACAGTACAGTCTAGTCTTATTCCCGATGTAAATTAAGAAAAATCATGCATTTCTGACTGTTTGCTTCGTCGATTGAGACAAACAGTCAGCTTTCTTACATTAAGCCTACGCTTTATCCCGCAGCTCGAACGGCGTCGTGCGTATGCGCCGGCCGGTCAGTCGGAAAACGGCATTCGCGATTGCCGGGGCAACCGACGGGCTCGATAGCTCGCCAACGCCGCCGGGCTTCGTCAGGTCACCCTGGACAATCTGAATATCGACTTCTGGCATATCGCTCATCCGTATGACGCGATAGCTGTCGAAGTTCTTTTGATCGACCTGCCCATGACTGATGGTAATTCGATCGGCAATCGCATGACCGAGCCCCCACATCAAACCACCATAGAGTTGTTCTTCGACGCCGCCGGGCGATACCGCGAGCCCGCAATCGGCTACGCAGGTTAACTTCTCCACTTCCAGCACGCCATCTTTGTGGGTCACGCGCGCCACCACCGCCACATAGCTATCGTAGGCCTGGTTGGTGGCGATGCCGAGCGCGGTACCAGGCGGCAAGGGTTTGCCCCAGCCGGCCCGAGTCGCCGCTTCGCGCAGCACATTGCCATGACGAGGCCGGTCGTGCATATGGGCCAGCCTGAATTCAAGCGGATCGCGCCCCGCCGCATGCGCCGCCTCGTCGAAAAACGATTCGACCGCAAACACGTTGGGAATATAGCTGACGGCGCGATACCAGCCGGTCGGCACACCGGTTTCATGCCGCACCCAGCCAAGGTCGAGATGCGCCGCGCGATAGGCGAATTCTTGCGAATTGATCGCTTCTGTGGTGCTGTAATCCATCCGATCGGCGCGATCGAAATATCCGGGCTCCCACAATTCGGGAGAAGCCGGCATCACGGCGCGCAATTGTAGCGTAGTCAGATTGCCCTGTGCGTCAAGCGCGCCTTTCACACGGTGATAGCTGGCCGCGTGATGAAACAGCGCGCGCATTTCGTCTTCGCGACTGTTCATCAATTTCACTGGCCGGCCAACCTTGATTGCAAGCCAGGTGACCTCAAACAACCAGTATTTCGATTCGCGTGCGCCGAAGCTTCCCCCCGACACGAGTTCATGTATCGATACGCGATCGACCGGTATGCCACCAATGACTTGGGCCGCCTCCTGAACCGTCGACGGCACTTGAATGCCACCCCAGTATGAAATACCGCCATCTTTCGCCCACGCAATGACATTCACTGGTTCTAACGGATTCTGCGCCTTGTAAGGCATCGAGTAGGATGCCTCAACGATTTTTGCCGATCGCGGCCAGGATTCTCTTGAATCGCCTTGCAGAATCGTATGCACCACGCGCGCAGCCGGGTCGTCGAGCCATGCGGCCTGGCGTGCGGCGAGCGTGTCGCTGTCGAACGTTTCAAGCGGCGTGTCATCCCATTCGACATGTAGTGCGGCTTGCCCCTTGTGTGCCGACCAATAGTCATCGGCCAGCACCGCGACACCGGCCTGATTGCCGCCCAGCAGGTCGGGACGACCCGGTATTTCGAGTACTTGCCGCACACCGGGCAGCGCCAGCGCGGCCGCCGCATCGACGCTGCGCACCCGGGCATTAATCACCGGAGCGCGCATGACAACCGCGACCAGCATATCCGGCAGCGCCACGTCGATACCATACGAAAAGCTGCCCATGGCTTTCTGTAGCGCACCGCGTTTCTTCCGCAACTTACCAATGTACTTAAACTGCGCGGGATCTTTCAATGCAACCTGATTCGGCGCGGGCAGACATGCCGCTGCCTCGGCGAGCGAACCATAGTTCACGCGTCGACTGCCGACCTTATCGATCACGTAGCCGTTATCCGTCGAGCAACTTGCCGGCGGCAAATTCCATTCGGCTGCCGCGGCAGCAATCAACATGGCGCGCGCGGTTGCACCGGCATGACGCAGTCGGTCGTATTCCAACGAGACACTGGTGCTGCCACCCGTCGAAAACACTCTCCACTGCGGATGCATATAGGCCGAATAAAATGGATCTTCCGGCGTGATCACCTCGACGCGGAATGGATCGACATCGAGCTCTTCGGCAACGATCGCCGCCAGCGCAGTATGCGTTCCCGTACCGGAATCATGCTTATGCACGACCAGCTTGATGGTATCGTCCGGCAGCACTCGCACCCAAGCGTTCGGTTCAAATTCGCCGGTTTGTGGAGAGGGGTCGCCGCTCGGGGATGGATCCTTCGCCTGGGCATCGTGCAGATAAAAGCCGATCGCAATGCCCGCGCCCAACAAAGCCGATCCTTGCTTTAAAAAGAGGCGCCGCTGGGCTCCCTTAGTGTCAATCAACGGGGTATTCTGGTCGCGCATTCAAGCCTCTCCGGATTGTTTCGTATCGCCCGCCGCGGCACGTTTGATCGCCCGGCGGATCCGGCCATAGGTGCCGCAGCGGCACAGATTACCAGCCATGGCGTTACTGATGGTTTCGTCGCTTACCTCGGGCTTGGCGTTTAAAAATGCCGCCGCCGACATCAACTGACCTGGCTGACAATAACCGCATTGCGGCACATCTTCCGCGACCCAGGCAACTTGCAGCGGATGGCTTCCGTCCGGCGAAAGCCCTTCGATCGTCGTAATGTTTCGACCCGCAACAACCCCGATCGGCAACTGACAGGAACGTACGGCGTCGCCATCGAGATGCACGGTACAGGCGCCGCAAAAGCCGCCGCCACAACCGAATTTGGTGCCGGTGAGTTGCAATCTATCGCGCAAAACCCATAACAAAGGCATATCATCCGGTACATTGTCGAGCGAATGCCGCGTGCCGTTGATCACGATTTCGATCATGCCTTATCTCCTGATTGTCTTGATATGCCGCGGTGCTCGGTATACTCGGCGTGAGGTAACGTCCGACGCCCTGCCCGTTCGGTGGCGCCTATTATTGAAAGCCGATAAGCACAACGCCAGCGACAATTTCTTCCATCTCCCGTAAGTCCGGCTAACAGATATGTTTAAACGGTACCCGTCAATCCAATCGATGCAGGCGTTTTTGCAGGCGGCCAAGGCCGGCAATTTTTCGAGCGCAGCACGTGTGCTCGCGCTCACGCCCAGCGCGATCAGCCAACAGATCCGCACACTCGAAGAGTTTATCGGGCAAGCTCTGTTTGTTCGTGAAGCTGGGCACGTCGTGTTGACCGATGCTGGATTGCTGTTTGCGAATCAGCTTGCAGATGGCTTCGAGCAGATCGATCGTGCTTTGTCTTCGGTAAAGGAACGACAGGTCGCCCAGTCGATCATTTTGGATGTCGATCCCGAGCTGGCACAGAACTGGTTCGCAGTGCGCTTGGCCGCGCTCATCGAAAAGCTCGGCGGCATATCGCTGACGCTGCTCTCCGCGCCGCGCCACGAACACACAGTGTTCGAGCGCGTCGATATCGCGCTGCGCTATGGCTATGGCGATTGGGATGGTTTCGAGAATACCTTGATTTGCAGCGACCGCCTGAGCGCGGTGGCATCCCCGGAATTGTTGCGCCGATACGGACTCACATTACCGCTGGAGCCGGCGCAGTTGCTCACGCTGCCGCTGTTGGGCTATACCAAGCGATCCTGGATACCCTGGTTGGTCGCCGCCGGCCTGCCGGCCGTCGAGCCACACGCACTGGCTGTTTTCGACAACGCCGCGGGGCTGATTTCAGCGGCGGCTGCAGGAATTGGCGTGGGACTTGCTCGTGGCCTGCTGGCCGCCGATGCGCAAGCCAACGGGTGGCTGGTGGAGCTGACCCAGATTGCCATTCCCACTCACTACAACCTTTATGCCGTATGGCCGCGCGACAAAGGCCCGCGCGTTGCGCATATCGTCGAGGTAATCCGAGAACTGGCGGCGCAAGCGGCCGGCATGCGCCATGTCGACCCTGACACATCGCCCATAGAACCGGGCGGAGTTCGATAGCATAGAGTCAGTTCGTAGCTGGCGCTGCGGCTAGCTTTCGCACTGTGTCGAGAAACAAGCCAAGCACCGGAGAGCTATCTTCCGCACGATAGCGTGCATGTAACGACACTTCCCGCCTCGGTCCGGCGAGCGGGACAAAAACCACGCCACCCGTCGCCAACTGGCTGGCGGATGAAGGCAGTAAGGCCACGCCCAAACCTTCCCGCACCAAACACAGCAGGGTGTGAACTTCGACCACTTCCTGATCGATTTGCGGTGTAAACCCCGCTTCGACGCAGCAGTCCTGTAAGTACCTGGCCAATTGCGATTGCCGCAAGCCGAATGACACGAAACGCTCCGCTTCAAGCTCCCGCAAGTTAATGGCATCGTGCCCCGCCAGCCGGTGACCAAGCGGCAGCGCGGCAACCACCGACTCGCGCAGGATCACTTCACTGACGATGTCGGGGTCGTCATGCATCACGCGAAAAAAACAGACATCGAGTCGACGCTCTCTGAGTGCTTGAATTTGCGCAGCAGGCGTCATTTCATGCAGCGTCCAGTGCACTTGCGGATGTTCTTTCGAAAACGCCCGCAAGGTGCGCGGAATCGGATCGACCATGGCCGAACTGATGATACCGATCTCCAGACTGCCCACCTCCCCCCGCCCCGCGCATCGGGTTAAATCGATCGCGCGTTCGAATTGCGCAAAGATCAACGGCGCCTGTTCTTTAAGTGTTTTCCCGGCCTCGGTGAGTTCGACACGGTGCTGCGAACGCAGAAAAAGCGCGGTACCCATCTCCTCTTCAAGAATACGAATCTGTTGACTCAGGGGCGGCTGGGAAATGTGCAGCCGTGCGGCTGCCCGGCCGAAATGCATTTCATCGGCAAGCACCGCGAAGTAACGCAACAAGCGGAGGTCCATATCGCCAACGTATCAAGAGGGTGAGTAAAAAATATTGTACAGACCTAATTAATCTTGTGAGACTGCTTCTCAAGCAGCAGTGCACATCAGTGTGACACACGATGCCGGCAAGGGGAAGGCGCAGCAATGTGCCTAGCAAAGGGCCGCATGGCAATTCTTTATAGATGTGCCTGCCCGCGATCCAGCAACTGGTTTTCACCAGTTCCTCTTACGGAGATCGAGTACAACATGATCATAGACACCAGCTGTTATCCGACCAATCTGGTCGACCTCGCCTGGCGCCACGACGGCGAGCCATTTTCCGGCGAACGTCTGATCGAGATGATGGATGGGCCGTACATCATCAACGGCAAACCACGCCGTATCGACAAGGCATTTATTCAACCGCCGCAAGGCAATACCATCTACACCTGGACCGATGGCGATCGTTCCGGCCGCGAATCGATAGACGATTACATGGCGTACACCGTCGAGCTCACACAGAAATATCCAGACCGCCTGCTGGGCTGCTTCGTCTACAACCCGCGCTGCGGCCCGCAAAACGGCGCCGAGGCCATCGAATTCTATGCAAAAGAGCATGGCTTCAAGATGGTGCAATTGCAGGCCAATATGCATGCCTACCGCCCCGACCGCGCGCTCGATTGGCTACGCCCGGCGCTGCGCAAATGCGCCGATCTGGGCTTGCTCGTGAAACTGCACACCGGTGATGGGCCGTACAGCATTCCGAGCGAATGGTATCCGCTGATTCGCGAATTTCCATCGGTGAATTTCATTATGGCGCACTTCGGCGTGCAAACCGGCGGGGTCTATTGTTTCGAGCCTTATCAAATGGCGCTCGATACGCCGAACGTCTATTGCGAATCGAGCTGGTGTCTGCAGTCGCGCATCGTCGAATTCGCCAAAGTGTTGCCAACCCACAAAATTCTGTACGGTTCCGACACGCCGCCGAATGAACCCGGCATGTGGCTGCGCCTGCTTGAAGTGCTGTGCCACGAGCCGCCGCAAGGTCTTAATCTCGACGAGGACACACTAGAGGAATATCTCGGCAACAACCTGGCGCGGATGATCGGTCTCGAACCGAGTGCACCGCCGCGCAGCGTCGAAGAAGCCCAAGCCTATCTCACCCGATTTACCGGCGATACCAAAAATCGTGCCGGACAACACATCCATGCCGGAGCTCGCTCATGATCATCGATACTCACCTGCACCCGACCAATCTCGTCGACGAAGCTTGGCGCCATACCGGCGAGCCGTTTACGGGCGAGCGCTTGCTGAAGATGATGGACGGCCCCTACATCATCAACGGCAAGCCGCGTCGAATCGATATGGGTTTTATCCAACCGCCGCCCGGCAACACCGGTTACCGCGACGGCAATCGCCGCGGTCGTGAAGGGGTTCGCGATTACATGTCGTATATCGCCGAATTGACGCAAAAATATCCGGACCGCTTTATCGGCAACTTCACTTACAACCCGCGCTGGGGCCCGGAGAACGGCGCAGCCGAACTGGAATTCCATGTGAAAGAGTACGGCTTCAAGATGTTGAAGCTGCACGCCAATATGCATGGCTACCGTCCGGATCGCGCGCTTGACTGGCTGCGCCCAGCGATGAAGAAGTGCGCCGAATTGGGTGTCGTCGTGTTGATACACACGGGTGATGGACCGTACACGATTCCGACGCAGTTCTACCCGATCATTCGCGAATTTCCCATGGTGAATTTCATCATCGGTCACTTCGGCATTCAGACGGGCGGCAACTACTCGTTTGAAGCGTTCTGGATGGCCATGGATACGCCTAATGTGTACTGCGAATCCGGTTGGTGTTTCCAGTCGCGCATCGTCGAGTTTGCCCGCGAATTGCCACGCAACAAGATTGTGTTCGGCACCGATTCCCCGCCGAACGAGCCTGGCATGTGGTTACGCGAACTCGAAATGCTGTGTTCGCCCGCACCGCAAGGCATGGACCTCGATGAGGACGGTCTTGAAGACTATATGGGCAACAACATCGCCCGTCTGGTCGGGATTGAACCGACCAAGCCGCCTAAAGATCTGGCGGAAGCGGAGAAGCGTCTTAAAGCAAGCTACGTAAGCTGATTGTCACCGCAGGCGTGGCCTCATCGCGCCTGCTTCCTCGTTATTCCGCTTTTGATGGAGCCCATTATGGCGGACACATTCTTCCGCGAAACCCAGGATTTTCATCAGTTTGCGCAGGCCTATCGCGGGCAATTTCCTGACGATGTGATCACCCTCTCCGAGCCCCTGTCGGCCGACCAGGAAGTGACCGCCGTGGTCGCCGAACTCGCGGCAAACGGGCGGCACGAAATGCTGTTTTGCGAGAACGTCGACGGCATCGACACCCCACTCGTCACGAATTTCTTCGCCTCGCGTACGCGCATTGGGCGACTGTTCGGGGTCGAGCCCCGGGCTCTACTCGATACCTATCAACGACGCGCTAATGCACCGCTGGCGCCGCGCATTGTCGCCAGCGGCCCGGTGTTCGATCAGATCATTGAAGGCGGTGCAGTAGACCTCGCCTGCGTGCCGATGATTCGTCATTTCGACACCGACCGCGGGCCCTACATCACCAATGCGGTGATTGTCGCTGAAGACCCGGTCACCGGCATTGCCAATCTCAGTTATCACCGCTCGATGCGACACGCGCGCAATGCTCTGGCGACCAGCCTGCACTCGCGCGGTCATCTGTGGCGCATGCTGCAAACCGCCAAGGCCCGGGGCGATACCTTGAAGGTCGCGATGGTGATCGGCGCACACCCGCTGTTTATGTTGGCGGCTTCGGCCCGTCTGCCATTTGGCGCCGATGAACGCGCCGTTGCTGGCGGCCTGTTTGGTGCACCGCTTGAATTGGTGCGTACGCCACGCCATGGCATTGGCGTACCGGCATCGGCTGAGTTTGTGCTCGAAGGCTCGATCGATCCCGATGCCTATGCCGACGAAGGACCGTTTGGTGAATTCACCGGCTATTCCTCGGATCGCTCGACCAATAATGTGTTTCGTGTCGACACGCTGATGCGCCGCAACGATGCATGGCTGATCGACGTGGTCGGCGGCCCCCATGCGGAACATTTGACACTCGCGCGCCTGCCACGCGAAGCTGAGATGAATGAAAAGTTAAAGGCCCGCTTTGCATCGGTGACCGCGCTGCATTACCCCAACTCCGGCACGCACTTTCATTGCTATGTGGCGCTGAATCAGAGCCGCGACGGCGAAGCGCGCCAGATCATGCTGGCCCTGCTCGGCTGGGATCCCTATTTGAAGAATGTCGTGGCGGTCGATAGCGATATCGACATTAGCGATGACGCCCAGGTTCTATGGGCTATTGCCACCCATTTTCAGCCGCACGAAGATATTTTCATCATCGATGGGCTGCCCGGCAGTCCATTAGATCCCTCGTCATCGGCCGCAGGCACCACCTCGCGAATGGGCATAGACGCCACGCGCGGTTCGAACTTCGAAGGGATTCGCGCACGTGTCGGCGACCGCCCGACGGCTCGGGCGCGCGAGATTCTGGCGCGGCTGACTGGAGTTGCGCGATGAACGGCCGCCCGCCCCTCCGCCCACCACGCATCACCGTCGGTATCAGCGGCGCATCGGGTTTTGCGTACGGTGTGCGTTTGCTGCAATTGCTGCGAGAACTCGACATCGAAACGCACTTGACCATCTCGCGCAGCGCACTGCTGACGATGACGCATGAGACTGACTACAAGCTCGCGCAAATCACAGCGCTGGCCAGTGTCACCTACCGCTGCGACGACATGGCTGCGGCCATTTCAAGCGGATCATTTCGCACGCTTGGCATGATCATCGCGCCATGCTCGATGAAAACCTTGGCCGACATCGCCAACGGCACCTCCTCGAACCTGCTGTCGCGCGCGGCCGATGTCACATTGAAAGAGCGCCGGCCATTGGTTTTGATGGCCCGTGAAACACCTTATACCTTGACCCATCTGCGCAATATGATCGCGGCCACCGAAATGGGTGCGATCGTCGCGCCGCCGGTGCCGGCCTTCTACGCACGCCCCAGCTCGCTCGACCAGATGATAGACCACACACTGGGCCGGGTGCTCGATCTGTTCGGGCTTGAGGCGGGTACCGCGACGCGCTGGGGCGAACCCAGTATTTGCTCAGCGTCATCCATACCCCAACGTTGAAATAATCAAGCCAGGAGACCCACCATGACCTTAAACCATACCACCCATCAAGCAGTTGCAAAGATCCCCGTGACCGTGCTCACCGGCTTTCTCGGCGCCGGCAAGACGACGCTGTTGAACTACATTTTGCGCGAGAAGCACGGCCTGAAAATCGCCGTAATCGAAAACGAATTCGGCGAAATTGGTATAGACGGCGACCTCGTACTGGAATCGACAGAAGAAATCTACGAGATGACCAACGGTTGCATTTGCTGCGTTGGCGCCGTGCGAGAAGATCTGGTACGCATTGTCAGGACTTTACTGGATCGCCCCGAAAGACTCGATCATATTATCGTCGAGACCAGCGGACTAGCCGACCCCTATCCGGTAGCACAAACGTTCTTTCTGGACGATCCGATCGCGCAGCAGGTCGCGCTTGACGCGGTGGTGACGATGGTTGACGCCAAACATATTGCCGCGCATCTGCAGGATCTGGTACTCGACGGCGCCGACAATCAAGCAGTTGACCAGATTGTCTGCGCGGACCGTATCGTTATCAACAAAATCGATCTGGTGACGCGCGACGATATCGCGTCGCTGACCAAGCATATTCGCACGCTCAATGAAACGGCGGAGATTGTCACGTCGAGTTACGCACAGATCGATCTCGCTCGAATCCTTGGTGTAGGCGCATCCGAGTTTTCGCAAATATTGGTCGAAACCGGCGGCTTACACGCCGAAGAACATGATCATCAGCATCATGAAGTTCATGACGATCACCAACATGACCCGAGTGTGAGTTCGGTCGGAATCGAAGTCGACGCCGATATCGATCTTGAAGTTCTACAAGCGTGGCTCGCCGAACTTCGACTCAGTGACGCGGCCAATTTATTTCGCATGAAAGGCATTCTAGCGGTGCAGGGACAAGCGCTGCGCTACGTACTGCAGGGCGTTCACAACATACTCGAATTGCGAGCGGCGCAAGCATGGGGCTGCGAGCCGCGCAAAAGTCGCATCGTATTCATCGGACGCGATCTCGATCGCGCCGCGCTGACCGATCGCTTCCACGCCTGTCTTGCCGTGCCGATTGCGGCCTGACCGGTAAACGACTCGGCGCGACGCGCCGATAAAAACGATATCCAGGAGACCTTCAATGAACACTGCCCACCATCCCGTCGACCAGATCCTGCCCAAACGGCAAATGATTGCACTCGGCTTGCAGCACATGTTGGTTGCTTATATCGGCGCGATTGCCGTGCCTTTGATTGTCGCTTCAGCACTCAAGATGTCCCCCGCCGACACCACTGTTCTGATCAGCACCGCATTATTTTGCTCCGGCATCTCGACTTTGCTCCAGACCGTCGGCTTCTGGAAATTCGGCGTGCGCTTGCCCATCCTGCAGGGCGTTGCATTTAGCAGCGTCGGGCCGGTCATAGCAATCGGCAGCAGTCCTGATGTCGGCTTCACCGGCGTGTGCGGCGCCGTGATCGGAGCGGGTTTATTCACGATGTTTGCAGCTCCTCTGGTCGGCCGATTACGGCGTTTTTTCCCGCCCGTGGTGACCGGCTGCATTGTCACCGTGATCGGTTTGCAACTGTTTCCCGTGGCCTACGACTGGGTGGGTGGTGGACGCGATTCCGCACAGTTCGGTGCATTACCCTACCTCTCGGTGACTTTGTTTGTCACGCTGGTGATCCTGGCAATCAACCGCTTTGCCGGTGCTTTCCTGCGCAACCTCGCCGTTTTGATCGGACTGATTGCCGGGGCCCTGCTGGGCTGCGCGCTGGGCATGGGCAACTACAGCAGTGTCGGGCACGCGCCGTGGCTGACAGTACCCTATCCATTTTATTTCGGCGTACCCGTGTTTTCAGTGGTGCCGGTACTCACGCTGATCGTGGTGATGGTGGTGCAGATGGTCGAATCGACGGGCTTGTTTGTCGCCATCGGCGGCATCGTCGACAAGGAGGTTAGCGAAGACGACGTGATCCGCGGTCTGCGCGCAAACGGCTTGGCAAGCGCGATTGCCGGTATGTTTGCAGCTTTTCCGTTTATCGCATTTATGGAAAATGTCGGTCTCGTTATCTTGACCGGCGTGCGCAGCCGCTGGGTCGTCGCCGTCAGCGGCGTGTTGATGTGCGTCGTGGCGCTGGTGCCGAAAATCGGCGCCGTGGTGGCGTCGACACCTTCGGCCGCACTGGGCGGCGCAGGTATTGCCATGTTCGGCGTGGTGGTCGCCGCGGGGGTGCAGACCTTGGCGCGAGTCGATTTCGAGCGCAATCGTTATAACGTGCTGATCGTCGGCTTTACGCTGGCGACTGCCTTAATCCCGGTGATGGCGCCACAGGTCTTCAACCACATGCCGGCTTGGACGCAACCTTTCTTGCATAGCGGTGTGGTGCTCGCCTGCCTGGTCTCGGTGGCGCTCAATGTCCTGCTAAACGGCGCGCATGAGGTGGAAGCCGTGGCAGAACGTAAGCTGGTGCGTGAATAGATCTAAGCTGTTTGACGCGTATCGTTGCCGCCGGTCGAAGCACACCGGCGACGATGCCGTCGCAACCTGAGAGGTAGACGTATCGTGAGCATAAAAAATCAAGCACTACTGATCAAAAACCCGGACGCCGTGATGAGCGGATTGGCCGGCGAAGGCGCACGACTCGGGCGGGTCGATTTGCGGATCCGCGACGGGCGCATCGAAGCCATCGCGCCTCATCTGGAACCACGCGCGGACGAACGCGTCATCGACGCACGCTCATGCGTGGTCTATCCGGGATGGGTCAATACACACCATCACCTGTTTCAGAATCTGTTAAAAGGCGTACCAGCCGGCATCAATGCCGATCTGCAGGAATGGCTTGCCGCCGTGCCTTATCCGCGCCTTGCACGCTTTACCCCGGAGCTGGCGCGCATTGCCGCGCGGCTCGGTCTCGCCGAACTATTGCTGTCCGGCGTGACCACCTGCGCCGACCATCATTACCTTTATCATGCAAGCGGGACAACCGAAACCGGCGACCTCCTCTTCGAGGAAGCGGCGGCCTTCGGCATGCGTTTTGTCCTATGCCGCGGCGGCGCACTGCAGGCCGCAGGCGACCATCCCGGGTTCTCATCAGGCATTCTGAAACCCGAGACCTTCGATCAAATGTTCGCCGACATCGAGCGTCTAAAAGCGCGTTACCACGACGCAAGCTCGACATCGATGCGCCGCGTGGTGGTCGCGCCCACCACACCGACATTCTCGCTGCCGCCCGAACTGCTGCGCGAAGTCGCGCGTGCTGCTCGCGGCATGGGTTTGCGCATGCATACCCATCTATCGGAGACCATGCACTATGTCGATTTCTGCCGCGAGCGGTTCGGCAAACTGCCCGTCGAGTTTGTCGCCGACCACGAATGGCTCGGACCCGATGTATGGTTCGCCCATCTGGTACATCTACAAGCCAGCGAAATCGCCCTGCTGGCGGCAAGCGGCAGTGGCTGCTCGCATTGTCCGGTCAGCAATGCGCGGCTGGGCAGCGGTATTGCACCGGCGCCGCAAATGGCCGCGGCTGGCGTGCCGATGTCGCTGGCAGTCGATGGCGTGGCGTCCAACGAGTCGGGCAGCATGACGCACGAAGCCCATTTTGCGTGGCTCGTGCATCGCGCCAAGCAAGGCGCCGCGGCGACAACGATCGAGCAAACGATTCATTGGGGGAGCGCGGGCGGCGCACGTGTGCTGGGTCTTGAGGCGGTCGGTACGCTGGAGGTAGGCCAAGCGGCAGATCTGGTGTTGTACGATATCCGCGATCTGCGCTTCAATGGTTTCCACGATCTGGCGATCGCCCCGGTAGCCGCTGGGGAGCCTGCGCGAGTCCGCTATAACGTGGTCGATAGCCGCGTCGTCGTTGACGATGGTGTGATCCCCGGACTCGATCTTGAACGCCTGCGACACGATGCGAAGGAAGGCGTGAAGCGATTACTGGCTTGAATGCTTGAAGCCACCGCAAGCGTCACACCGTTCGCCATGCCCTTGGGCAAACGCACGGACAGATTTATATAAGGAAATCGTAAGTTTCGTTTGACCGCAACTAGCTGGAGGGCTATACTTCTTTTCGCGGGGTGGAGCAGTCTGGCAGCTCGTCGGGCTCATAACCCGAAGGTCATAGGTTCAAATCCTATCCCCGCAACCAGTTTTACGAAGCCCGTCTGGCGCAAGCCGACGGGCTTTTGGTTTTTCTACACGATGAAGATGGATTGAATATCTATCACACTTGATTGGGACAGATAAACCTCCTATTTCCAGGTTTTCATGATCGCGATACCCGCGCTGCGTTAGACTTTCCCTACTTATGTCGCTCATGGGGAATGCATGTCACTGTCACGCACTCTACGACTGCCCGTCGGCTGGCTGACCACTGCCGGTTTTTTCGTTGCTGGGCCACAATTGCTGGCGCTATCGTCGTCAATGGCGCCACTGATACTGATCAGCGCCTTGCTGTTCGTGGTCATACTGTGGTCCGCCTTTGGCGTGGTCACGGAAGCCGATCACCTCGCGGAAGCGCTGGGTGAGCCGCGAGGTACTTTGGTTCTGACCCTGGCGATTGTGTTGATCGAAGTTGCGCTGATCAGCGCGGCGACACTGAACTCCAGTCAGCCTACGCTGGCGCGCGACACCATGTTCGCCGTGTTAATGATCGTGCTGAACGGCGTGGTCGGCTTGGGACTCTTGCTGGGTGGTTTGCGCCACGGGCAACAACGCTACAACTGGCAGGGCGCCAGCGCATATCTAGGCGTGATTATCCCGCTTGCAGTGATCTCCTTTATCCTGCCGGATTTCACCACGTCGACCTCGGTCGGCACACTGCATCCGGTCCAAGCGGTGGCGTTCTCGATTTTCACCCTGGTGCTCTACGGCGTGTTTTTAACCATACAAACTGGCCGGCATCGCGATTTCTTTACCATGCAGGAGGAATCCGGCAGCGATGCCAACGACGGACATGGCGCAAATGGGCATGCCTCGATAAACCGTAACGCACTGATCAAACAAGGCGTCTGGCTGATCGCGGCGATCTTGCCGGTCGTGCTATTGTCGAAATTCCTCGCGAAATATATCGACATCGCTTTGTCGCGCTTAGGCGCCCCGCCGGCTTTGGGCGGCTTGTTGATCGCGATCATCGTGTTGGCGCCGGAAGCCATTTCGGCCTTGCGCGCGGTCACGTCGAATCAGTTACAGCGCGGCCTTAACCTGTGCCTGGGCGCCTCGGCATCGACCATCGGCTTGACGGTGCCGGCCGTGCTCACAATCAGCCTGGTGACCGGCCAACACTTGATACTGGGGCTATCGTCGGCCAATATGGTGCTGCTTGTACTGACTCTGCTGCTCAGCATGCTGACGTTTTCGGGAACCCGTACTACGCTGCTGGAAGGGGCCATGCATCTGATGGTATTTTTTGTTTATGTCTCGCTGATTTTCGTGGGTTAAAGTCAGATGCCTCCAGCCCTTAAGCAAACCGGCAATGCCAACGTTTATAACGACGTGCTCGATCGCGCCAACCAAGTCGCCGTCACCGATGACCTGAACAATTATTTCGGGCCGCACGCCCCAGTGTTCCTCGCGACTTACGAAAAAATCCGCGCGCGCCGCGGCTTGCGCAGGATGATGCCTGCCACCTGGTCCTGGCAATTGCTCTTCACGTCCTACACTTGGTTTTACTACCGCAAACTCTGGCTCACCGCAACGCTGACCGCCTGTGCCATGACGCTGTCGAGCGCCCTGCCCGCGATGTTCGACAACGCATTATCGCTGGCGCTGACCTTGCTGATGTGTGTTTACGGCAAGCCCTGGTATGTGCGGACAGCGTTAAACCAGATCGTCAAAGCCGACCGACTCGGGCTGAGCGGTGACGCGCGCCGTCTGCATCTAATGCAGGCCGGCGGCATATCGCCGTTGGCGGCCGCACTGGCCTCAGTCGCGATGGTGCTGCTGTTGATTGGGTCGAACTGGCTGATGTTGCAGGATGCCTATCAGCTGCTGACGCCGGTCGGCGGTGGCTGAGCGAGGTTGATCAAACCCGGGCAAGCCGGGCCTGATTCACGTTTCCGTTTTCTGAAACTGTATCTTATGCAAGTTGGCATACAAGCCGTCATGCTTGAGCAACTCAAGATGACTGCCTTGTTCGACAATACGTCCCGCTTGCAACACCAAGATACGGTCGGCGCGTTCGATGGTCGATAGGCGGTGCGCAATCACCAACGTCGTACGCCCTTGCATCAAGACTTCCAGCGCCGCCTGCACATAACGCTCCGACTCGGAATCGAGAGCCGAGGTGGCCTCGTCGAGTATCAGGATCGGCGCATCTTTATAAATTGCCCGGGCAATCGCCAGACGCTGGCGCTGACCGCCCGACAAACGCATGCCGTTGCCGCCGATCAAGGTGTCGATGCCATCTGGCATGGCGGCCACCGTATCGCTGAGGTTGGCCACACGTAAGGCTGAGTCGACGCGCTCGCGATCCACTTCCCGACCATAAGCGACATTGGCCGCGATGCTGTCGTTAAACAGCACCACATCTTGACTGACGAAAGCGATCTGACTGCGCAAATCGGCCAGACGATAATCTTCGATCGGCACATCGTCGATCAAAATACGGCCGGAAGTCGGTTTAAAGAAGCACGGCAGCAGATTCACCAAGGTGGTTTTACCGGCGCCTGATGGACCTGCAAGCGCAATCATTTCGCCGGGGGCCGCGGTGAACGACACGCTATCCAGCGTCGACGTATCGGCCACGCCGTAATTGAAGCTGACCTGGTCGAATTGCACCTTGCCGGTGGAACGCGGCAACGGCCGGTCGCCGCCCTTGGGTTCGATCGGCTCATCGATTAGCCCAAGGATCAACTCGGCCGCCGTCATGCCGCGTTGCAGGGGCTGATTAACGTCGATGACGCGTTTTAACGGCGAGATAATCAACAACATCGCTGTCAGAAATGCCACAAAGCTGCCTACAGAGCTCTGGTCATGAGCCGACTGCACCACGGCGATGCCGATCACCACGGCCATCGCCAAGGACGCCAGAAACTGCGTCAGGGGCTGCGCCAAACCACCTGACAGCGTCATGCGCATCTGATAGCCGCGCAGACGGCGGCTCATGCTATTAAAGCGCCCTTGTTCATACGGCTCGCCGTTATGAACTTTGACCACCTTATAGCCGCCCACAGTCTCTTCGACGATATACGACAGTTGATTCGTCAACATCTGGCTTTCGCGATTCAAGCGGCGCAAACGCCGGTTGATCTTGCTGACCAGCCAGCCAATGCTCGGCAGAACCACGGCAACGATCAGCGTCAAGCGCCAGTTCAGATAGAACAGATAACCCAGCAGACCGACCACGGTAAGCAAATCGCGCACCAGAGTGGTCACCACGCCAACCAGCACGTTCAGCACTTGGTTCACTTCAAATACAATCGCATTAATGATGGTACTGGCAGTCTCGCGTTGAAAAAATTCAGCCGGCGCATGCAACATGCGGTCGAACATTTTCAGGCGCAAATCGAGCAAGATACGATTGGAACCCCAAGACATAAAGTAATTGCCCGCGTATTGTCCCAGGCCGCGCACGAAAGCCAGGACGACGATGGCGATAGGCCCGTACCAGCGCCAGATGCCGTGCTCATGCGCACCAAAACCGTGGTCCAGCAACTGTTTTAGCACATGCGGAATACCGGCTTCGGTGCCGGCAACCACGGCCATCGCGACCATGCCCAGCAGCAAGGCCCACATATGCGGTTTCACATAGGGCTGCAAACGCGCCAACAAATCCTGAGTGGTTGCTTGTTTGGCAACGCTCGGAATAGGGGTATTTCCTTGTATACTCAATGCAGCCTCGAATTAGGGAATGCGGAGGGTCCTAAGTGCCGTATTGTACCGGCTAATGGTCCGACTATGACTCAGTGGCTCCGATCGCCGCGCTACAGGATATGACTTTGCTTATTTCAGACGCTCTTGCTTATTTCATTACCAGACGCATACCCAACCATGGCAACGGCTCCGCCTTGCACATTCGCGCGAGCGCCACTCAATGAGCGACACCGTCAACCCTAACGCCATCAGTGTGATCGTCATCGCCAAAGACGAAGCGCACGATATCCGCGATTGCCTGGAATCCGTGCGCGGCTGGGTCAATGAAATTGTGGTATTCGACTCGGGCAGCACCGACGGCACGCAAGCTTTATGCCGCGAACTCGGGGCGCAGGTCACCGAGACCGATTGGCCCGGATTCGGCCAACAAAAACAAAGAGCGCTGGACGCGGCAAGCGGCCCCTGGATCCTGTCGCTGGACGCCGACGAGCGGATATCACCAGCCTTACGCGACGAAATCCTGGCGGCCGTGGCGTCGGCCTCGGCCAGCCTTTACCGAATGCCGCGCGAATCGAGCTATTGCGGCACCTGGATACGTCATTCCGGCTGGTCGCCCGATTATGTCTTGCGGCTGTTTCACAAAGATACCGCGCGTTTTTCGCGCGATCTGGTGCATGAGCGGCTGATTCCGGTTGAAGGTCTGACGATTGCCACCCTCACGAATAAGTTGACCCACTACACTTTCCGCGATTTTTCCGAAGTGCTCGGCAAGGTCAATAGTTATTCGACCTATGGCGCGACCCAGGGCGCCGCTCGCGGCAAAAAAGGCGGCTTACGCAAAGCACTGTTGCACGGCTTTTGGAGCTTTTTCCGCACGTATTTTATTCAGCGTGGCTATCTGGACGGCAAAATGGGGCTGGTGCTGGCGATTTCCAACGCCGAGGGCACCTATTATCGTTACCTCAAGTTGATGTTACTTGAGCAACAACGGGCACAGGTCTCTTCATCCGCTCAAGGACCCGCCCATGACTGACCCATTGATCTCGGTCATTGTCACCACGTACAACCGGCCGGACGCGCTGGAACGCGTGCTGGCCGGCTGTATCGAACAATATGACCCCAGCTACGAGATTATCGTGGCCGACGATGGCTCAAGCGATGACACCCGGAGCACCATCGAACGTATCGCCGAAACCACGCCGATTCAGATTCATCACGTATGGCAACCCGACCAAGGATTTCGCGCGGCCGCGATACGTAACAAGGGTATCGCTCATGCGCGCGGCGATTACCTGATTTTCCTCGACGGCGATTGCGTGCCGCAGCATGATTTTGTGATGCAGCATCGTCTGCTCGCGCAAGGCGGCTGCGTGGTGACGGGCAGCCGTATCCTGCTCGATGAAGCGCTGACCCGCGAGGTGATCGAACAAAAAATCCCGCTGCCCCGTCAACCAGCCGGGTTCTGGCTCAAGCAGCGCTTAGCCGGCCATGCGAATAAAATTGCCCCGCTGTTTATCAAATTACCCGATAGCGCCTGGCGCCGCGTGAAGAAATTTAAATGGCGCGGCATCAAAAGCTGCAATATGAGTGCCTGGCGCCGCGACCTCGAACAGGTCAACGGTTTCGACGAAAGCTTCGTCGGCTGGGGACATGAAGACGCCGATCTGGTGCTGCGGCTCGCCAATCATGGCGTGCAACGCAAGCTGGGCGCCTACGCCACCGAGATTTTCCATCTATGGCATCGCGAACAAGCGCGCGATCAAGAAAGCTCGAATTATGCGCGTGTAGCAGCGCGCTTAAACGATGGCTGCGTGCGCGCGGAAAAGGGTTTGGCCGAGTTGACCGATGATAGCGATAGCTACTCAGTCAGTAACTTATCGGCTGATTAACGGCCGAGCAACGAGCAACGAGCAACGAGCAACGAGCAACGAGCTCCGAGCACTCCGAGCACTCCGAGCACTCCGAGCACTCCGAGCACTCCGAGCACTCCGAGCATTTTATCTCCACAGACCGTGCAGCTAGGCGCATGACCGACATTCCCTAACGCGAATGCCGGTCATGCAAAACTCAATGCGCGCCGCCGTAATACACCTCGACCGCATCGTTGGCGAATTCTTTTTTCAATTCCGCGATCAGGTCTTCACTGGGTCGCACGCGCCACGTATCGCCAAGCTCGGAATCGCATTCAACACCGTCGCCCCGATAGCGGATACGCACTTTAAGACCCGCCGGCTCAGGCATTTCGCTGCGACGTTCTTGCTGACCTGGACGTTGATAACCGCCACCCTGCCCGCCACCACTTCCACCACCACGCGAACCGGTCGCGGCGGGCTGCACGGTGCTGGGCTGCACCGCACTGACGGGAGGCGCGCAATACGGCTGCAGCAATTCACGCAAGCGGCCCGGATTGGAATTTCCGTTCAAGGATAAGGTCAGTGCATCGGCAAAATGCCGCCTAGCCCGCTCGAGATCCATCACGGTATCGGCCGTAAACCGCAAACCGCCGCTGAAACTGTCGTAGCGTGCCTGGCCGCGCACCACCAATAACTCATCTTCCTTGAAGATCTGTTTATTGGCTTCGAATTGCTCGTTGAAAATAGTGACTTCGCACTGCCCTGTGCCGTCGTCGAGCAAGGCAATCAGCATTTTGCCGCGCTGAGTCATTTGCGTGCGCAAGCCGGTGATGATGCCGCCCACTAGTTTGTCGCGACCTTCTTTGAGCTCACCGAGTTTTTGGCGCACAAAGCGGCGCACTTCCCCGCCATAGGCATCGAATAAATGCCCGGACAGGTAAAAGCCCAGTGCCGCCTTTTCTTCCTGCAATTTGCGCTTTTCCGACCACTCGGCTTCTTCGACCAGATCGTGTTGGTCGGGCTGGCCATCGGGCATATCGAACAAGCCCGCCTGCATCGCATTGGCGCTCGCCTGATCGGCGGCTTCGACCGCCAACGAGACCGACGCAATCAGCGCCGCACGGTTGGCGTGCAAGGTATCGAAGGCGCCTGCGCGTATCAGCGATTCGATGGTGCGCTTGTTGACAATACGACGGTCGACCCGCAAGCAAAAATCGAACAGATCTTTGAACGGCCCCTCTGCGCGCGCCCGCAGGATTTCTTCGATGGCGCTTTGGCCGCTGCCTTTAATTGCGCCCAAGCCATAGCGAATCACCGACGAACGCTTGGGTGCGACGATGGCGCCGGCCGGTGGTTTAGCCGGCGCGTCGGGCGCGACCGGCTCAAAACGATAGGCTGAATGGTTCACGTCGGGCGGCAACACCGTCAGATTATTGAGCAGGCAATCCTCAAACAGAATCTTGACCTTGTCGGTGTCGTCCATCGCCAAACTCATATTGGCGGCCATAAATTCGGCGGGATGGTGCGCCTTCAACCAGGCGGTGTAATACGCCAGCAAAGCGTAAGCGGCTGCGTGCGATTTATTGAAACCGTAGCCGGCGAACTTCTCCATCAAGTCGAAGGTTTCGTCGGCTTTCGCGGCCGTCAAGCCGTTTTCGGCGGCCCCTGCGCGGAACAGCTCGCGATGCTGAGCCATTTCCTCGGGCTTTTTCTTACCCATCGCGCGACGCAACAAGTCAGCGCCGCCGAGCGAGTAATTGCCGATGATCTGCGCCATCTGCATCACCTGCTCCTGATAGACCATAATGCCGTAGGTCTCTTTCAGAATCGGCTCAACCCGCGGATCGGGATACTCGACCACTTCGCGGCCGTGCTTACGCGCACAGAAGCTCGGAATCAGATCCATCGGGCCCGGGCGATACAACGCCACCAACGCGATAATGTCTTCGAAGCGGTCGGGCTGCGCGTCTTTCAGCATGCCCTGCATGCCGCGGCTTTCCAGCTGGAACACCGCCACCGTGTTGGCTTTTTTCAGCAACTGGAACGAAGGTTGATCGGTCAACGACACCTGCGACAAGTTCCAATCCTGCTTAGAGGGATCGAGCCGCCGAATATAGCGTTCGGCCCAGTCAAGAATGGTCAGCGTGGTCAAGCCCAAAAAGTCGAACTTCACCAAGCCGACGGCCTCGACATCGTCCTTGTCATACTGGCTGATCACCCCGCCGCCGTCTTCAGTGCCGCTTTGGGTGTACAAGGGGCAGAAATCGGTCAGCTTGCCCGGTGCGATCAGCACCCCACCCGCGTGCATCCCGACGTTACGCGTCAGGCCTTCGACGCGTTGCGCCAATTCGAGCAATTGACGGACTTCGTCTTCATTGTCGAAGCGCTCCTGCAACAAAGGCTCTTCTTTCATCGCGTCGGCAATCGTCACATGCTTGCCGGGCTTAAAGGGGATCAGCTTCGCGACACCGTCGGTAAAGTTGTAGCCGAGGTCGAGCACCCGGCCGATGTCGCGCACCGCGGCCTTGGCGGCCATGGTGCCGAAGGTGGCGATCTGCGATACGGCGTCGGCGCCGTATTTGTCCTTGACGTACTGAATGACGCGATCGCGGCCCTGCTGGCAAAAGTCGATGTCGAAGTCGGGCATCGAGACCCGCTCGGGGTTCAGGAAACGTTCGAACAGCAGGTTGTAGCGCAGCGGATCAAGGTCGGTAATGCTAAGCGCATAGGCCACCAGCGAACCGGCGCCCGAACCGCGACCCGGGCCCACCGGTACGCCGTTATTTTTGGCCCATTTGATAAAGTCGGCAACGATCAGGAAGTAACCGGGAAAACCCATCTTGATGATGGTGCCGCACTCGAATTCGAGCCGCGCGTAATAAGTGGCGCGCTGTGCATCGCGCTCCGCCTGATTCGGGAACAGTTGCAGCAGACGCAGTTCCAGCCCTTCTTTGGATTCATGCACCAGGAAATCGTCGAGCGTCATGCCGTCGGTCGGAAACAGCGGCAATTTGGGCTTGCCGAGTTCCAGCGTCAAATTACAGCGCTTGGCGATTTCTATGGTGTTGGCCAGTGCGACCGGCAGGTCGGCAAACAATACTGCCATATCCTGCTGACTACGGAAATATTGGTCAGGCGTAAATTTTTTCGAGCGGCGCGGATTGGCGAGCATATCGCCTTCCGAAATACAGACACGCGCTTCGTGCGCGGTGAAATCGTCAGGTGTCAGAAATTGAATCGGATGAGTCGCGACCACCGGCAAGCCGGTTTCGGCCGCCAAAGCGACCGCCTGCTGCAAACAGGCTTCGTTACCCGCCTGCTCGATGCGCTGCACTTCAATATAAAAGCGTTGCGGAAAAATAGCCGCCCAGCGCAGGGCATGCTGCTTGGCCTGCTCGACATTGCCGGCAATCAGCGACAAACCGATATCGCCCATATGCGCGCCCGACAAGGCCAGCAAGCCCTCAGCCAGCCCGCCTTCAAGCCAGTCGGCATGGACCTCGGAGCGACCTCGGTATTGATTGGTCAGCCAGGCGCGACTCAGCAGCTCGCATAGGTTCAGGTAACCGCGATGGTTGCTGACCAGCAGCAATAAGCGCGACGGCCGCTCGCGGTCAAGTGGATTGGTGATCCAGACATCACAGCCGGCAATCGGCTTGACGCCCGAGCTGCGCGCCTGCTGGTAGAACTTGATCAGGCCGAATGTGTTGCTGAGGTCGGTCAGCGCGAGCGCGCCCTGGCCATCAGCGGCGGCGGCCTTGACCGCGTCGTCGACGCGAACAGTGCCGTCGGCAATCGAGTATTCGGAATGGAGACGGAGGTGAACAAAGCTTGGATTTGGCATGGCGATATTGTAACGCGGGACAGGCCAGGGATTGCCCAGAGATCGCGCCAAAATCATCATCCCGACCATTCGGCCTAGTGCCCGCATCACACCGCCCTGGGCACCCCGGGACAGACAATCCAGGACAAATCCGGATGATTGATTCGGCCCGCCGCCCGGATCGCTCCGCAGAACGTTTTTGGGCAAGGCGCACGACATTTTGGGGTGCCGTAAAAACACCGTCCAAACGGATAAATTGGCCGCGGCCCCTGGTTGCGAGATAATACGGCTAATGTTTCCAAGGGTTTCCCGTTTCCACCATGAATGTCGTCAATCTCGCAGCCTATCAATTCGTCTCCTTAAGCGACCTCGCCGGCCTGCAGTCGGCGCTGCTGGCCCGCTGCACCGACCTCGGTCTGCGCGGCACCATCCTGCTGGCGCCGGAGGGGCTGAATCTGTTTATCGCCGGCTCGCGCGAGGCCACCGACGCGCTAGTCGGCTATCTGCGTACCGGCCCTATATTCGAAGGGCGGTTCGCGATGCTGCAGTTCAAGGAAAGCGTGTCCCAGGCGCAGCCGTTCAAGCGCATGCGGGTCAAGCTCAAAAAAGAAATCATCACCATGAATTCGCCGACCATCCGCCCCGAAGCCGGTCGCGCGCCGGCCGTCGACGCGCTTACGCTGAAGCGCTGGCTTGACCACGGCCAAGACGATAACGGCCGACCCGTGGTGCTGCTCGACACGCGTAACGCCTTTGAAGTCGACGTCGGCACGTTCGACGGCGCGCTCGACTACCGGATCGACAAATTTAGCGAATTTCCGGCAGCCGTCGCCGAACATCGCGATGATTTAAACGACAAAACCATCGTTTCATTCTGCACCGGTGGGATACGCTGCGAAAAAGCCGCCATCCATATGCACAACCTCGGCCTCGATCACGTCTACCAGCTTGAAGGCGGGATTCTCAAATATTTTGAGGAAGTCGGCGGCGCACACTATCACGGCGACTGTTTTGTGTTCGATGAACGTACTGCGCTAGATCCCGCTTTGAAGCCGGCTGCGGCAAACAACACACCCGCGCCCATGCATCCGCCGGGCGACGCCACGCACAGCGCTTGAGTGACATCGGCTGAATTTCGTCGCATGAGTTACGTCGCATGAGTTACGTCGCATGAGTTACGCCACTGCCATCGCGCAAGCCATAGCCGCCAAGCCATCACCATGAGCCACTCAAGCCCACTACCCGGCTATTGCGGGCGCTTCGCGCCATCGCCGACCGGACCTTTGCATATGGGCTCGCTGGTCAGTGCGCTGGCCAGCTACTTGGATGCAAAAGCGCATGACGGACGTTGGCTGGTGCGTATCGAAGACGTCGACGGCCCGCGCTCCTCGCCGCAGGTCGCCGAGCACATGTTGAAGGCATTGCACGCGCTCGGCATGCACTGCGACGAAACGCCGCAGTGGCAAAGCCGGCGCACCGGCCTTTACGAACAGGCGCTTGTGCAACTGACACAGGCCGGCATGATTTACCCGTGCGCCTGCACCCGTAAAGAAATCGCCGATTCGCTGGCAAACCGGCAACAGCATCACAACCGCCATACCACCCTGGCCTACCCAGGCACCTGCCGCAGCGGCCTAGACGGCAAACCGGCCCGCGCCTGGCGCGTGCGCGTGCCGGAAGATGCCGAACCGGCCCGCGTGGTCTTCGAAGACCGCTGGCATGGCAAAGTCGAGCAAAATCTCGCCAACGAAGTCGGCGACTTTGTATTAAAACGCGCGGATGGGCAGTGGGCGTATCAGCTCGCCGTGGTGGTCGACGACGCGGCCCAGCAAGTCACGCATATCGTGCGCGGCGCCGATTTGCTCGAATCCACCGGGCGGCAGATTTACCTGCAGGGCTTGTTGGGCGTGCCGACCCCGGTCTATCTGCATGTGCCGGTGGTCGAAAATGAAGCCGGCGAAAAACTCAGCAAACAAACCGGGGCGCAAGCACTGGATCTGAATCAGCCCTTGCAGATGTTGCTGGTCGCGGCGCAACATCTGGGCCTGCCCTTGTCGGCAAGCGCCCGCACTATCGAGCACTTTTACGCGGTGGCAACCGCGGCCTGGGCAGCACAACACGGCATGCCGAACGCCACGCGCGTGAGATCCGAAACGTAAAAAGCCAACCTATGTCGGCTGGCCTTTTTGCTATGGTAACGTCTTACCATCAAATGCAAGGACAGCTTTGCCGTCCGCGCTCCTGACCTCGCCCTGAACGGCGAGGTTTACCGCGCAACCTCTCAGGTTGCAGAGATCCCCGCAAACCTGACATCCCACGCCTCACACGCACCACCCCAGCTTAAGATGTCTTGCGCGGGAACCCACCCAACAAAGCCGCAACCGGGCGCTTGTTGGCCGGCTTTTTAAGCGCAGCCGCTTCGGAAGCGACTTCAGCCGCCGCCAGCTTGCTCGGCGAGGGTTCATAGGGCTTGAAGAAAATATCGTCTTCGACCTTATGCGGCGTCGAGCGCACATGGCGCGGACGTTCGCGATCGCGGTCGCGCTCACCGGGTGTGGCGTGCGATACATGAGCACCGCGCGATGCACCACGGCCTTCATCATCCGAGCGGCCGCGACCGCTGCCCGAACGGCTGCGATCGGCGCCCGACGCGCTGGGGCGCGACGGATTGGCGATTACCAAAGTACCGCGTTCCAGCGGACGCTTGATGAGGTTTTCGATATCCGCCAATTGCTTGCGTTCGTTCGGGCTGCACAAGGACAGTGCGTCGCCCGAAGCACCCGCTCGACCGGTACGGCCGATACGGTGTACATAATCTTCGGCGCTGAACGGCAAGTCGAAATTGATCACGGCGGGCAAATCGCTGATATCGATGCCGCGCGCCGCCACGTCAGTGGCCACCAGAGCCACGATCTCGCCCTTCTTGAAGGCTTCCAGCGCCTGCATCCGTTCGTTCTGGGATTTATCGCCGTGAATCGCCGACGACACAATCCCGTCGCGCTCGATCAAGCGCGACAAACGGCCCGCGCCGATTTTGCTATTGCAGAAAACAATCACCTGCTTCAAGCCGCGCTCGCGTATCAATTGGACCACGGCGGCATGCTTGTCGCCTTCCGGCACTTCAAAAACGATTTGCCGGACGTTGGTCGCGGTCGAATTGCGCTGGGCAACTTCGATCGTCACCGGATTGCGCATATAGCTGGACGACAGCTTTTTGATTTCGTTCGAGAATGTGGCCGAAAACAACAGGGTCTGACGTTCTTTCGGCAGCAAATTCAAAATGCGCTGCAGATCGGGCAAAAAGCCCATATCGAGCATCCGGTCAGCCTCATCCAGCACCAGCATTTGCACCTGGCCTAACTGGGTATTTTTTTGTTGCACGTGATCGAGCAAACGCCCGGGCGTGGCAATCAGAATTTCAACGCCACGGCGCAAAGCGTCGGCTTGCGCGTTCATATCGACGCCGCCGAACACCACGATACTGCGCAGCGAGGTGTATTTCGCGTAATTGTGAACGTTATCGGCAACCTGGTCGGCCAGCTCGCGCGTTGGCGTTAAGATCAGCGCCCGCACCGGGTGGCGCGCGGGTGACGCGCTGCTACTGGCCAGCGGCAGCAAGCGCTGAATAATCGGCAGCGAAAAACTTGCGGTCTTGCCTGTACCGGTTTGCGCGGCGCCCATCATGTCGCGTCCGGCCAGCACCACGGGAATTGCCTGCGCCTGAATCGGCGTCGGCGTGTTGTAACCTTGCTCCAGCACCGCCTTCAGGATGTCCGCATGCAGGCCGAAACTGTCGAACGTCACGGCGGGCGTCTCAATCGGGTCTACCGTGATCACCAGCGGGATTGCATCGGCCGATGGAGCCGGCAGCACTGACGGCGCCGATGACGGATTGACAGCCAAATCGGCAAACTGATCGTGCGGCGCGCTGGCCGGCAAAGTATCAGGGGAAACAGGTGTATCGGACATTGAACATTCGCTTAAAGGTCGGGGGTGGCCCGTGGTACGAGTGGCACGAAAGGCGGCCTCGTGCTAACGAAGCCCAGCTTCATCTAACGAGGCGTGTCGTCCGCTGGGACGCACAGCAAAAGCACCGTAGCGCTTGTTGCCGCGGGTTATACGTCATTCGGTGATCTTTGACCGCGCCCAGTGCGGCAACTAGCGTGCGACGCAGTCGATCAAACCGAAAAATCGGCACAACCCGGCATGCTGTGAACGCTGCCGGACGGCTCCGGCCAGGGAATCAAGCGCCCATCGCTGATAAAGGTATACGGTGCGACCCGGTTACACATGCCAACCGCGCAACGATGATATGGCGTAGCAGGCGTAAACACCCCTATCACACAACTACCGGATTGTATCACTGTGCGAGCATTCCTAGGATGAACCCTTGGTGACGCACTTTTCGGCTTGCATTTTGGGCCATTTTTTGATTTGGGGGAATTTACCCGCGACTGGCCGGATTAATTCTTCTTTCCGACGGCCCCGCCGCTCACCGGCTTCACGCAAGCCGCGGCCTGGGTCGCGCGGGCCCGCGCCTCGGCAATTGTACCGCCATTGGCTAGCGCCACACCCATGCGACGTTTGGCGAAGCTTTCCGGTTTGCCGAACAGGCGCACATCGGAACGCGGCACCGACAAAGCCTGCTGCACCCCCTCAAACGCAATGCCGGCTTCGGACAGCCCGCCGTAAATCACCGCCGAAGCACCGGGCTCACGCAGCGCGGTATCGACCGGCAACCCAAGAATGGCCCGAGCGTGCAATTCGAATTCGGAGAAGCGCTGCGAGCACAGCGTCACCAGGCCCGTATCGTGCGGACGCGGGCTGACTTCCGAGAACCAGACTTGGTCGCCCTGAATAAACAGTTCGACGCCAAACACGCCGCGCCCGCCCAAGGCCTGCGTCACGCGATGCGCGATATCGCGCGAGCGCTCCAAGGCCAGCGGCGCCATCGGCTGGGGCTGCCAGGACTCGACATAATCGCCGTTGACTTGCAAATGGCCAATGGGCTCGCAGAAATAGGTTTCCACCTGGCCGCTTGCAGGATTAATGGCCCGCACCGTCAACAGGGTAATTTCATAGTCGAACTGAATAAAACCTTCGACAATCACCCGGCCGCGATTCACGCGCCCGCCGGCCATCGCGTAATCCCACGCGACCTGCACATCGGCCTCGCTGCGTATCACCGACTGGCCTTTGCCCGACGAGGACATCACGGGTTTCACCACACAGGGATAGCCGATGCCCGCATCGATGGCAGCCTGCAATGCTTGGCAAGACTCCGCAAAAGCATAGGGTGAGGTGGCGACCCCTAGCTCTTCGGCCGCCAGGCAACGTATGCCCTCGCGATTCATCGTCAACTGCGTCGCGCGGGCGGTCGGAATGACTTCGGCCAGGCCGTCGGCCTCAATCGCCGCCAGGGCATCCGTGGCGATCGCTTCAATTTCAGGCACGATCAGATGCGGACGTTCGAGCTCGACCAAGGCCCGCAAAGCCTGCGGATCGGTCATATCGATCACATGCGAACGATGCGCCACCTGATGGCCCGGCGCATCGGCGTAACGATCCACCGCAATCACCTCGACGCCCAGTCGCTGCAAGGCGATGATGACCTCCTTGCCGAGCTCGCCTGCGCCCAGCAGCATCACCTTGATAGCCGATGCGGAAAGGGGGGTGCCGATACGGGTCGAGTGGGGCATGGAAGTCTCCTGAGGCGGTCTAGCGCGAAAAGGCAATAAATGGCTGCGGACAAGATGTTAACACGAGCACGAAGCGCACTGCGATTGGGCTAGTGTGACTTACCGGCGAGCAGCGCCGTATACTGTGCAAAACCTGTATGGTCCCTCACCCTCCGCCCAGATCGTCAAGCCCCAGAAACAACGGTGGCAACACCACTGCTTTGCGTCGTTCTGAGTCGCTCGTTTGGGACAGAAGGACACTCGCTTACGATTCGGAGACAAACCATGAAACGAAGAAATTTTCTGCTGGGTGCGCTCGAACTTAGCAGCCTCACTTGTCCGGCAACGTTGTACGCCCAAACCATCCCTCATGGCATGGGCGCAATGGCCGGCATGGGTGGTGAAGCACCTGGCGGCGCCTCGACGCCCGCCAGCGTAGAACTGGCTGCGAACGATGCGATTCCGGCTGGCGCCATGCTTGCGGAACTACCTCGTTTGCAAAATGAAAGCGTGACACCCGGCCTGTTTCGCGCCACCTTGATCGCGGCGCCGGCCACAATCACATTCATCCCCGGTCGGCCCAGCGAGGTTTGGACTTACAACGGCATGACGCCGCCGCCGCTAATCGAACTGAATGCCGGCGATAGGGTCGAAATCACGCTAGTGAATCGCTTGCGCCAACCGACCACGCTTCACTGGCATGGCCTGCCGGTCCCGGCCGAGCAAGACGGCAATCCGGCCCAGCTGGTTGCGCCGGGTGCGAGCCGAGTTTATCGATTCACCGTCCCCAGCGATGTCGAGGGTTTATATTGGTATCACCCTCACCCTCATCCATTCAGTGCGGAGCAAGTCTATCGAGGTCTGGCCGGCGCGATACTCGTCAGGCCGGCAGTTGATCCCCTGGCCGAACTGCCGCAGCGGGTGTTGATGGTGACCGATTTAAAATTAAATCAGGATGCTTCGATCGCCGAAAACGATACCCTCGACTGGATGAATGGGCGCGAGGGACAATTCGTGCTGGTCAATGGACAACGACAGCCACGGCTGAGTTTCAGCGCCGAAGGGCGGGAGCGCTGGCGCATTCTGAACGCCACTAACGCGCGCTATTTGCGCCTGCAGCTACCGGGGCATGGTTTTACACTGGTTGGTACAGACGGTGGTTTGATGCAGTCTCCACAAACCGGCCTACGCGAATGGCTGCTAGCCCCAGCGCAACGAATTGATCTGGTAGTAGAAAGTCGCAGCGCCGGCACAACGCCATTGCTGGCGGCCGCGTATGATCGAGGCAAAATGGGACGCGTCGCAAAACCTGCGCCCATTGAACTGTTGCACGTGGAATTCGGTGTTCGCCCACAGCCCGGGGCAGCACTGCCCGCAATCCTGCGACAGTTACCCAATTGGGGACCGGCAAGCGCTCATAAGCAGGTAACCATGAGTGAGACCATGAGCGACGGCGCTCCGCACATGGCATTTTTGCTGAACGGCCGTCGCTTCGATATGCAGCGAATCGACCTGAGCAGCCGTGTCGGCGCTGTCGAGCAATGGGAAATCATCAATCGCTCGGATATGGATCACCCCTTCCACATCCACGGCACCCAGTTTATCGTGCTCGAAAACGAACTGCATGGACGGGTTACCCGACCTACACATCAGGCTTTATACGACACCGTCAACTTAAAGTCCGGGGAAACCGTACGCATCAAGCTGGTGCAGTCGCTGCCCGGCATTCGCATGTACCACTGCCATCTGCTGGAACATGAAGTGCTAGGAATGATGGGACAACTTCAGGTGAGCTAGTCGCCTCTTGAAATCGGGGTTGCGGTGCACGCGGCGGTACATCGCAACCCGCCAAGCTTTTCAGCCCAGCATTTTCACCACCGCGGCCCGCTCTGTGGTGCGCGTGCCGGTCAGCACGAAACCGTGCAACTGCCCCGCCTCGTCCGTGAACAGCAGCTTCATGCCGGCGTCTTCGGAGATGGCAATTTCCCAGGTGCCCGTGACACCCGCTTTGGCCGGCTGCACCGAGACCGGATGTGCCGGCGTCTTGACGCTCACGGGCATATGCGAAAACACAATCGGCGTCGCAGTGCCCGCCAGGGTCTGCGCAATCGCGCGCGCCGCGGTCATAATAGGCAGCACGTAGGGCAGCACGCCAACTTCATATTCAGCGCAATCGCCCAGCGCATAGACATCCTTGGCGCTGGTTTCACCGAATCCGTCCACCACGATACCGCGCTTCACACTGAGTCCGGCCTGATTCGCCAGCGCTGTGCGTGAACGCAAGCCGACCGCCGACAACACCAAGTCAGCCTCAAGCTGTTCGCCATTGGCCAGCGCCACCCGAAAGCCGCTACCCGTGTCGGCACGATCCACTGCCTGCACTGTGGTGCCGAACTTCCATTCGACGCCGGCCGCCTGTAAGGCGGCTTTGACGGCGAGTCCCGCCGCTTCGGGCAACAAGGCCGTCAACGGATGGGTCATCGGGTCGACCACAGTCGGCGTGATCCCTGCCGCCAGCAAATCATTGGCGAATTCACAGCCGATCAACCCCGCGCCGATCACCACCACGCGTTTGGCGTCTGCCACCTTGCCGCGGAAATGGGCATAGTCGCCGAGATCGTTGACCGACAGAATCTGGTCCGCCGCATCGCCGCCAAACGGCAAGCGCACCACATCCGCCCCCAGCGCCAGCACCAGCTTGCTGTAGCGATAACGCCCAAGACTGGTTTCGACCTCATGCTTGTCGGTATCGATCGCCTTCAACTGCGCCTCGGCCAGCAGTGTCAAATTGATCTGTTCGACCATATTTTTTGCCGGACTGGAGACCAGCTGCTCAGCGGTCTTTTTCTGCGCAAACGCGTTCGACAACATCGGCTTCGAATAGAAGTCACCGTTATCCTGCGTGATCATAATGATCTGCGTGGTCTTGTCGTACTTGCGGAATTCGCGTGCGACGGTATAGCCGGCAAGGCCGCTGCCTACAATGATGACGGGTTCCATAATGCTCTGAGGTCGAAAAAGGGGTAGAAGAATTTAAAACGCGGGCATCATAATACCGCGTGCGGCGCATCGGGCTATGTCGCAGCTAGCCCAAGCTTAAACGGAACGATCCGACACCGGACCGCGCCGCCAAGCTCATTACCTTATTTCAGGCCAATTCCGTCATTTCAAAATCGGACTTCGCCACGCCGCAATCCGGGCACTCCCAGTCTTCGGGGATATCTTTCCAAAGCGTGCCGGCGGCGATGCCTTCTTCCGGCAAACCCTTGCTTTCGTCATAGATAAAACCGCATACGATACATAACCATACTTTCATTTCAAACTCCTGATTTAATATTGAGTATTCGAATCTGCAGACTTGAGCATCGGCACGGCGAACGCCCGCCACCGCTCAAGCCCGCGGTATCTGGAAGACACTTAGGCAGCGATTTTCGCCAGTACGGCACGGTAGTTATTCGCGTGACGCTCTTCGACACGGGTCAGCGCGGCGAAGCGCTTGGCGGCTTTGGCCAGTGTCGCTTCAAAACGCTGCGCGTGCTCCTTCGATTCGGAAATCTGTTCGTCGATTTCCTTGACGGCGGCGCTATTACCTTCGGCTTCCGCTGTCTTGCGAAACCCCGGATACATTTCGGTGTATTCGTAGGTTTCGCCGTCGATCGCGATTTGCAGCGATTTCGCCGGTGTCATTTCCGCCGGCGGATACAGCAAATCGAGGTGACCAAAAGCGTGCAATAATTCCTGATCCGCCGTTT
>Ga0302178_10000394_pt1 | contig 40780 bp, 40 predicted proteins | sample I_Palsa_E1_3_FD_198790 | JGI IMG/M metagenome (GOLD analysis project Ga0302178, IMG submission 198790) | Peat permafrost microbial communities from Stordalen Mire near Abisko, Sweden - I_Palsa_E1_3 | ecosystem: Environmental > Terrestrial > Soil > Palsa > Peat permafrost | place: Sweden... | reverse complement strand
TCGGAGCCACACCTCGGGTCATCCGGCGCCAATTCCTGGTGGAGGCCTCGGTCCTCGGCCTGGTCGGCGGGTTGTTGGGGGTCGTGGCCGGGCTCCTGGGCGTCCTCTGGCTACCCGGGTTGATCGGAGACCCCATTTCGACCAGCCCCACGGCCGCCGTCGGTGCGCTCGTCATCGCCCTGGCCATCGGAGTCCTCTTCGGGGTGTACCCGGCCAGCCGGGCGGCCACGCTCGCACCCATCGACGCCCTCCGCAGCGAGTAATCCCACGTGCACACAACCCCACACGCATGACAGGACAGAGAAGAGAAAGAGGAATCACAACGATGCAGTCACTGACCAGCGGGAGCAACACTCGTCGGCGCTTCATGCGTCTGGCCGGGACGGGCGCCACCGCGCTCCTCGCCGCCACCGCCATCGCCTCGACGGCCGGCGCCGCTTCCGCGCCGGCCAATACAGGGGCCACCGGCAGTGTGGCCTCCATCAGCGGATCGAGCATGGAGGTGCAGAGCACCACCTCCGGGCAGACCACGGTGAACTGGACGACGACCACGGCCTTCTCCAAGACGGTGACCGAGGCAGTGAGCTCTGTCACCGCCGGTGACTGCGTCACCGCCACCGGGACGCCGTCGAAGAATTCCAAGACCACGATCGCGGCAAAGACCATCACCGTCACTGCGGCCAGCTCGTCGGGCTCGTGCACTGGCACGACCGGCGGCGGCTTCGCTGGCGGCGGCTTCGCTGGCGGCGCCGGCGGTGGCGGGTTCCGTGGCGCAGGGGCCGGCGGTGCCGGTGGTTTCCCAGGGGCCGGAGCCGGTGGTGAAGGCGGGACACGCCCGAGCTTCAGCGGCGGTGGTTCGTCCAACTTCCGCAAGGCGTTCGCCTCCATGGCCATCGCCTCGGGCCAGGTCAAAAGCGTCAGCGGCTCCACCATCACGGTGTCCGGCATCAGCATCAGCCCGGGCCAGTTCACGACCAGGTCGAAGAGCAAGACCACCAAGAAGCCGACCAAGCCAAAGACCGAGACGCTCAAGATCACCACGGCGAGCTCGACCACGGTGAGCGCCACGCAGACGGCGGCGGCGACCGCTCTGGCCGTCGGCGACTGCGTCAGCGCCTTCGGCCCGGCGGCAACGACCGGCGCCGTCACGGCGACCACCGTGCGGATCACATCGACCAGCGGCACGTGCACCGCGGGCGCCGGCGGCTTCGGCGGGCGTGGCTTCGGTGGTGGCGGCGGCGGCGCCCCGGGCGGTACTGGTGCCTGATTCGGGCTCTCGTTCGGGCTGGGGCCGTGCCGGCCATCGGCGCGCCGTCCTGATCGGCGCCATCGTCGCCGTCGTCGTGCTCGGCGGCGGTGTGGCCGCCTGGGCCGAAGTCGGCGGCAGCGACGCCGGCTACCGCATGGCGACCGTGACCCGCACCGACATCGGAACCACGCTCGATGTCGTCGGCACCGTGGACCCGGTCGCCGACGCTTCGGCCGCCTTCCAGGTCGAGGGCCAGGTGGCCACCGTCAGCGTCGCGCCTGGACAGGTGGTGACGGCCGGGCAGACCCTGGGCACGCTCGATACCACCGCCCTGACCGAGTCCGTTTCGTCGGCGCAATCCACGCTCGAGGCCGACGAGGCCAAGCTGGTCGAGGACGAAGAGAGCGAGTCGAGTTCGACCACGACCACGACCACGCCGTCGGCCGGCAAGACCCAGACTTCCACGCCGTCGTCGTCTACCACCACGACGACGCCGACGCGCAGTACGACGAGTGGCCAGAGCGCCACGGTCACCGCCGACCAGAGCACGCTGACTGCCGATCAGTCGACTCTCTCGAGCGACCAGAACAAGGAGGCGGCCGACCTGACCCAGGCCCAGAGCGACTGCACCACCGCGAACACGAGCACCACGACTGGCCAGGTCACGTGCGAGTCGGCGCTGCAGACGGTTTCGACAGACGAGCAGCAAGTGTCCAAGGATCAGACCGCGGTGTCGAAGGACGAGACCGCTCTGGGTCAGGCACTCGAAGCCGAGGCCTCGGGCGGGACAACGGGCGGGACAACGGGCGGGACTACCGGAAACACCGGCACCGGCACCCACGCGGTCAGCGACGCCGGGAACAGCGGGACGGGCGCCAGCACCGATGCGGCGACGACCAGCACAGGATCGACCGGCGGCGCGTCGACCGGTGCGGGAGCGAGTGGCGGCACAGGGTCGTCCGGCGCCGACGCCGACACGCCCCAGCAGATCGCCTCGGACCAGGCCGCCATCGACACAGCCGAGGCCGATCTCATCAACGCGAAGCAATCGCTGAACGAGGGCACGTTGACCAGCCCGATCAGCGGCACGGTGGTCTCCGTCGACATCGCCCCGGGTGACACGGTCAGCGCGGACTCGAGCACCGACGTCATCACCGTCATCGGCACCCAGTCCTACGAAGTGCAGGGCACGCTGGATAGCACGCAGGTGCCCTCGGTCAAGGTGGGCCAGACCGCCACGGTCGAGGTCGACGGCGTGAACGGCGCGCTGAAGGGCACTGTCTCACAGGTCGGTCCGGTCCAGTCCAGTGACGACGAGTACAGCTACCCCGTCGTCGTCAGTCTGCCCAGCGGCAGTCAGGGACTGTTCACTGGCTCCACGGCCAACGTGGTCATCGACACCGGCTCAGTGTCCGGTGTGGTGGCCGTGCCAACTTCGGCTGTTGAGACGACTGGTGACAACTCCTACGTGCTCCTGCTCGACAATGGCATCCTGACCAGGAAGGTCATCAAGATCGGCATGATCGGCGACACCTACACCCAGGTCGTCTCGGGCCTCAAGGACGGCCAGAGCGTCATCCTGGCCGACTACGCCGAGGCCGTGCCGTCGTCCAACACCGACCTCACCACCGCTCTCGGCGGCGGGACGACCGGCTTTGGGGGCTTCGGCGGTGCGGGGGGCTTCGGCGGCGGTGGATTCGGCGGCGGCGGCGGCGGTTTCGTCACCAAGGCGGGAGGCGGCGCCTTCGCGGGCTGAGACCCGCGTTGCGACCGCCGCGCCGTACGCGGCGACCACCGGGCCCTGACACTACGGTGGCCCCATGACAGCGATCCGCCTGGACCAGGTGAATCTCGTCGTGCACGACGTCCCCGCGAGTCGCGCCTTCTACTCCCGTCTCGGCCTGGACTTCGGTGACGAGAGCGACCTGGTCTGGGACGCACATCACGTGTCCGCCCGCCACGGAGACGCCACTCCCCTCGACGTCGACCTCGACAGCGTGACCTTCGCCGCGAAGTGGAACCAGGGTGCGTCCGGTCGCAGCGGCGCCATCCTCGGTTTCAAGGTGGACACCCGCGAGGCGGTCGACGCGCTGGTGGCCTCCCTGGCCGCCGAGGGCGTTCCCGTCCAGCAGGAGCCCTACGACGCCTTCTGGGGCGCCCGCTACGCCGTGGTGAGTGATCCCGACGGCAACGCGGTCGGGATCATGAGCCCCGTCGATGCGGCCCGGCGCTACGAGGGACCGTCTCCGTCGTGAGCCCTCCCGCTGACGAGGCGATCGACGTGGTGATCGAGATCCCGACGGGAAGCCGCAACAAGTACGAATACGACCACGAGCAGCACGTGATTCGGCTGGACCGCCGCCTCTTCACCGCAACCGCCTATCCGGCGGACTACGGCTTCGTTCCCGACACCCTGGCCGGAGACGGCGACCCGCTCGACGCGCTCGTGCTCGTGACCGATCCGACCTTTCCGGGCTGCGTGGTACGGGTGCGGATTCTGGGCGTGTTCTCCATGCGCGACGAGAAGGGGGTCGACGCCAAGCTCATCTGTGTCCTGGAGCACGACCCGCAATGGGACGGTGCCCACGACATCGGTGACGTGCCCGAGCACCTGCGCAACGAGATCGCCCACTTCTTCAGCATCTACAAGGACCTCGAGCCTGAGAAGTCGGTGGAGGTGCAGGGGTTTGCCGACCGCTCCCGCGCCCTTGAAGAACTCGAGCAGTGTCAGATCGCCTACCGTGCGGTCGAGACCTAGCAAAGGGAGGGACGACCATGCCGTTTCCGCGTGAGGAGGTGCAGGCCACCGTGGAGCGCTACCACGAGTTGCGCGAGCGCATCGATGAGGGGCTCGAGCCCGATGCCTTCGGCGTCCTGGCCGACTTCTACACAGAGGACGCGGTGTACATCGACGGCGCCTGGGGGCGCATCGAAGGACGCGACGCCATCGCCCATTGGTTGGTCGACTCCATGCTGGGCATGGAGGATTGGAAGTTCCCCATTGAGTTCACGGCGATCGAGGGGAACGACGTGGTGGTCAAGTGGACGCAGATCATGCCGCGGACCCGGCCGGACGGGACGTCGTACCGGCAGTCGGGCTACTCGCGTCTCATCTACGCCGGGGACGGCAAGTTCTCCTATGAGGAGGACACCTACAACATGGCCCACGTGCTCGAGGACATCGAGGCCAGCGGCTGGACCCCGAACGGCTCCATGAACGTCCCGCCGGCCCACCCTGACCGGAATTTCGACATCCCTGCGGACGCCCTCAGGTAGTCAGGGCGTTCCTCCGGTGCTGCCGGAGTTCCCGAAGCCGGGGAAGCCGCCCCCGCCGAAGGGGTTCGTGCTGCCACCGGTGCCACCGGTGGCACCGGTGTTCCCGGTGCTCCCCTCCTGCTGCTGGGCCTCGGCTTGGCTGCCGAGGGTCGCCTTCGTCGTTCGCTTGCTATCACCGACGTAGTAGGTGATCGTGACCGACTGGCCCGCCTTGTCGCCCTGCACGACCTTCTGCAGGTCGTCCGACGACGTGATGTTGGTGCCGTCGATGTTGACGATCACGTCACCTTCCACGAGGCCGGCCTTGTCCGCTGGGGACCCCGAGACCACGCTGAGGATGACGGCCCCGGAGGTTGGCGTGAAGCCGTACTGCTGGCGCAAGGCCGGCGTGAGCGACGTGATGTCGACGCCCAGATAGCCGCCGCCGTTCCCGGACTGACCGCCCTTCGCGAGCTGAGCGATGAGTGCCTCCACTGAGGCGGCCGGAATGGCAAAGCCGATGTTCTGCGACGAGGTCCCGTCGCTCGTGGTGCCGGCCACAGCCGTGTTCATGCCGATGACCTGGCCCGACGTGTCGATCAGGGGGCCGCCGGAGTTGCCGGGATTGATGGCGGCGTCGGTCTGGATCATGTTCTGGAGGGTCTCGGTCTCTGTCCCTTCTCCCCCGGCGGTCACCGAGCGACCCAGCGCGGAGACAATGCCCTGGGTCACCGTGGGCGTGCCGGCGGCGAGCCCGAGCGCGTTGCCGATGGCCACCACGGCGTCGCCGACGACGGCCTTGCTCGAGTTCCCGAACGTGATCGTCGGGAGGTTGGTGCCGTTGGTGATCTTGAGGAGCGCTACGTCCTTGGACTGGTCGTATCCGACGAGGGTGGTGGGAAGCGCCTTGGTCTGGCCGTACTCGGTGACAGTGATGGAGCCGGTGTCGCCGCCCTCGCTGTAGAGCTCAATGACGTGGTTGTTCGTGATCACCTCACCGGTCGAGGAGATGATCATGCCGGTTCCCTCGTCCTCGTTCCCGTTCGACTTCACGTCGATGGAGACCACGGCGGGAATGACCTTGCTCACGAGCTCGGGGATGGTCACGTTGCCACTGAGGACGGCGGCGCCGGGCGCGGCACTGCTCTCATGGATGGTGACGTTGGAGCCGCTGCCGTTGTTGTTGTTCGCCAGAGCCGTGACGCCGGCGCCGATGCCGCCTCCCACCAGGGCTGCCACGATCACCACGGGCAGCCAGGCGCGCAGCGCCCCCCGTCCGCGCCGGCCCGCACCGGGACGGGCGGGGCCGGGGTAGGTCGCGTCACCCGACGGAGGGTACGAGAACGGCACCACGGTCGGCGTGACCACGGTCGTGGGGCCGGTGGCGGGGGCCGGGGGTGGCCCCCACGGGCTCGGTGGTGGTGGCGGGGAGGAGGAGCTCGCGAGCGGAGGTGAGAAGGCGGGTTGGGCCGGCTGCGTGCTCTCCAGGGCACTGCCGCCCTGTTCGGCTGGTGACGCAGACTCCGATGCGCCCCCGTTGGGCGGCGGGGGTGGCGAGTCCAACGAGTCCGCTGTCCCCTCGGGACTCGTCGACCCGTGGGGCGGTACGGCGGCTTCTCCGGGTGTGCCGGCAGCGGGCTCCGGCCCTGGCTGCTCGGTGTCCTCGCTCATGTGGATCCTCCTGAAGGGGCGTGGCCCGGCCGTACCGCGTCACGGTGGGTGGCTCGCCCCGGTGGCTCCCGCAGTCCAGCGGACGTCCTGCGCCATGTTACGGGATGCCGATCGCGGTCCGGCATCGGGCAGGGCCTCCAGGCGCGGTAGCGTGTCCGCCGCATGTCACGCAGAATTGACATTGAATTGACGAGCCAGACGGGCGACGGGTCATGGACCTGGCGCGCCGCCGGCGCGCGCCAGCCCAAAGGCACCGTCGAAGCTGCTCTCGTCCCGCTCGGAGAGTCCGTTGGTGCGGTGTTACGGGCCGATGTCGAAATCGGCTTGGAGGGCATCGAGGTTCTCTCGTTGTCGTCGGCCAAGCCAGCGCGCTCGCCCGAGAAGACGGAAGGTCGCATTGAGGTCAAGGGCACGCCGAGGCGGGCGCCGGACGTGTCGGTCATTCTGGCTCCCGGGTCGAACAAGCGTCGTCGGGATCGCGACGACGACGGCGACCGGGGCGAGCGCGGCGACCGTCGTGGCGGGAGTCGCAGCAGCAGTAGTCGCCGCGGGCCGGAGGGAGAAGGGCCGCGCGAGGAGCGCGGTGGGGATCGGCCGCCGCGTGGTGCCGGCGGGCCCCGTCGACCCGGAGCCCGCCGCCCCGGTGAAGGTGACGGGCGGGCGGCCCGGGGCGAGCGCCCCGTGGCGCCCACGTCCACCGTGCACCGCAATGCCATGCTGGCGGCCCTGCGGCCCGAGCAGATCCCCGTTGCGGAGCAGCTGCTGCGCGGCGGTCTCCAGGCGGTGCGGCAGGCCATCGAGGCGCAGAACACCTCCAACAAGGCGGCGGGAAAGCCTCCGGTCGCGGCCGACGCGTTGCTGGCCATCGCCGACGAGCTCCTGCCGGCGGTGCGGCTGGCCGATTGGAAGGACCGCGCCTCGGTGGCGCAGACGGCCGGCAAGGACTACCGGCTGCGGGAGCTGCGGGCCGTCGTCGCCGCGTCGCGCACGGTGAACCTGGACGAAGAGGGTCGCACCATGGCCAAGGCGCTCCAGGAGTCGCTCGATCAGCGGACGACGGCACTCCGCGAGGAGTGGCTCGCCCGCATCACGAACGCGCTCAACGACGGGCGGGTGCAGCAGGCGGTCGAAGCCTCCATCCGCCCGCCCGAGCCCGGGACCCGCTGCCCGGCGGAGCTGGCCGTGAGGCTGGCTGCCGCCGCCGGAGAGGCCATGACGGCCGATCTGGCCCCCGAGGACTGGATGCGCCTTCTCGACGCGGTCGTGGCCTCGCCGGTGCGCCGCACCGTCAAGCCGGTGGGGATCCCGGACGACGAAGTGGCCAAGCAGGCGGCACGCAATGCGGCAGGTGCCGTGCCCGCGCTGGCCAAGCTGCTCGGTCTCCGCATTCCGCCGCCCCCACCCCGCCGGGTGAACACCGAGCGCCGGTTCAGCCCAACCGGCGGCTGAGGGTCAGGAGGCGGGCCGAGAACCCTGCCGCCTCCAGCCGCTGTTTGGTCGTCCGGTCACCCGGGAGCGCCAGCGCGTCCATGTTGGAGCATCCCCGCTCGCTGCACCAGGCGACTGCGGCATCCATGAGCGCCGTCCCGACGCCGACGCCGCGTGCCCCCGTCTCCACGTAGCAGCACTCGACCAGTCCGTTCGTGAGGCCTCTGGGTCCGGGGGCGGCCGTGACGGCCAGCAGACCCACCACCACCCCGGCGTACTCCCCCGCCAGCAGCTGGGCCGCGTCGCCGGGCTCGGTCCAGCGGTCCAGCAAGGAGACGGTCGTGGCGTCGCCGACCAGAGCGGCTCCGCCGCGCATGGCCTCGGCGGCGACGAGCGCCTGGGAGAGCAGGCGCGTGCAGGCTTGTCGGTCGTCGGCCCGGGCTGGTCGGGCCAGCTCCATCGTCCCTACCCGGCGGGCGGCCCGTCCGGCCGCTCGTCGAGCAGCTGGCCGGCCCGGTTGAGAATTGTCCGACGGTTGCGGGTGGACCCCTCGTAGCGCCGTACGGCGTCGAGCTCCTCTGGGCCGAGGCTCTCGAGCCGGCGGACCACCTGCGAAGCACTGAGCGTGTCGTAGTCGGCCAGGGCACTGCCGACAATGGCTGCGGCCACCGGATCCGGCGCCGGTCGCTCGGGGCCGGGCGGTGGCGGCGAGGGCGGCGCCGCACCGTTGGCCTCCTCCGCCTTCGACTGTGCTGCGTGGCCCAGGAGCCCGTCGAGTCGCGCCGAGAGTTCCCGTTGCTTCTGGTTCACCACGAAGCGTCCCACGAAGAGCGCGTTGCCCAACTGCAGTTCGAGTCGGCGCCGGCCTTCGGCGATCAGTTCGGGAATCTCCTCGACTACCGACATGGCGACGCCGATCGGAGTGACGACACACACATCGAAGCCGCGCTGCAGCGGGCTCTTGTGCGACGGCCCGGCATCGAGATCACCGTCCTCAGACACAATCCCGGCAGAGCATCTTCTTTGCGTCTGCCAGCTGGCTCGGGTGTTTGACAAGAAAGCACGAACGGCAGACGAACTCGTCGGGCTGCTTGGGCAGGACGCGCTCGTTGCCCTCGGTCTTGTCCTCCTGGTCGGTGGCCTCTTCGTCCTCGGGCTCGTCCTCGACGACCAGCCGTTCCTTGAGGATCACGTCGAGGCTCGCCTCGACGTCCTCGTCCTCGGGCTCCTCCTCCTCTTCCTCCTCCTCGCCCTCACCGGACTTCTCGACCACGGCGGCGGGCGACGGCGTCAAAATCTCGTCGACCTCGTCGACCTCTGCGTCGTCCTCCTCGTCGACGTCGACCACATCGGCGATGTCGTCATCGTCGTCCTCGAGGGCGTCAACTTCGAGCTCCGCGTCGTCGATGTCGACGTCGAGGTCCTCCTCTCCGACCGCTTCCTCATCTTCTGTTTCGGGGGCCTCGGCCACCACTTCTTCGGCCTTGGCCTTCTTCTTACTGGGCATTGTGCCGCGGGAGCATAGACGGTTCCGCGGGCCGTTCAATCGCTGTGAAGGACGAGCCCGACCGGCGCGGGAAGGGCGAAATCGCGCAGGAGGGGCGGGAGGGCCCTGGGGTCTTTGGCGCCATCTCACAGACCTGGAAGGGCCAGGCAAGCGACACGTTCTCTACTCAACCCCCAGGGCCAACCTCCGCCTCTCACAGCACATCCCCTACCTGCAGCTGTGCGTTAGCGCCGTTGCGCATCCGCAGCGTCCTCAGGGGCGTCGGGGACTGCGCCGTACATTAGGCAAATCGGGGGTGGGGTCGTCAAGGAGAAGAATGCTGTTCCCACCAGGGAGAACGACGGTAGTTCCTGGTCAATGCGTTGCAGATTTTTCGGATCGCCGGCGTTCGGCCCGGCGCTCGGACTCGAGGCGCTCGAGGTCGGTTGCTCCGTGGTCGACGAAGGTCATGGCTTCGGCCAGGGCACGGTGGCCCGCGACCTCGGCGATCGCCCGGTGCATCTGCTGGGCCACCCTTCGATACGCGGGGTGGCCCTGGGCTCCCGAACGGAGCTCAATAAGGTGCATCGCTTCGCGCGCGTTGAACTGCATGACGTAACGGATGCGGTGTGCCAGCGCGACGACGTACGAGGCTTGCTCGGGAAAGTCCGGAAGCAACGAGCGGTAGAGCTCTTCGGCGCGGTCGATCGCCTCGTCATAGCGTTCGCCGAGGCCCGCGTCGGCGACGAGTGCGGGCATGTCGTAGCCCAGTGAGATACCCAGGCGCTGCCACTCGATGGTGAGCATCCGGTGGCGCTGCAGGTCGCGGAAGGCGCCGTAGTCGGTGACGAGTTCGAAGCGGTAGTCGGTTCGCTCGAAGGCGCGGCCGGGGCGGTGCCGCCGGTTGCGCCGATCGCCCACGTACGCCGCCAGCAACGTCACCCGGTCCTCGTGGCCGAGGAGCCGGACCCGTCGGGCCGCTTCTCGCTCGCTGCAGCCGAGGTGCGAGAAACACGCCGCGACCAGGACCTTCTCCTCACCATCGGGATCGAAGTCCACTAGCGTGACCTCCGGCTCACCCTCGTCGCGTCGCGGGGTATCGAGCGGCCCGAGCTCGGGCCACAAACGCGACACCAGACGGGACGTGCGTTCCTGTGTCGAGGACAGGTAGTCGGACCATTCGCCACCACGCGCGGGAATGTCGACGCGTTGGAGGAACGAAGGGATCACCTTGCGCAACTCGAACAGCATCATGTCCGCATAGTGGCGGGCTTCGGGAAGCGGATGCGCGCGCATACGGAGCAGCAGCTGCTCGTACGACTGCCCCGTCCCGTAGATCCCGATGTTCGACAGGGAAGCCGCAGGGAGAAGGCCGCGCAGCGCGTCGAGCGACTTGGCGCGTGTGGCCTGGCGGTACACGAAGTCGCTGTCGCCGGCCTGTTGCGGGAAGCGCTCCGCCACCCACGCCTGCATGCGGGGCAGGAGCGCGCCATACGTGTCGAACACGCGGTCCATCTCTCCGACGAAGCGGGCTCCGTGTGACGAGTCGAGGATCTCGGGAGGGCGGAAATAGCGGTATTGGCCGTTCTCGAGCCGCTGGTTGTACGCGATGTAGCGCGTCGATTGCTCGAGGTACGCCATGAGGCGTCCCCATTCGAGAACCTTCGACAGCACGTTGGACGCCTGCTCGCAGGCGAGGTGGACGCCGCCGAGTTGGGCCACTGAATCGTCGCCGTATTCGACGAAGACCTTCTCGTAGAGCTGCTCGGCGCGCGCCAGTCCCACGGTGGCGTCGACGGTGGCGTCTCCCGAGATGTCAAGCTCTCCGACGAACTCGTCGAGGAAGAGCCGGCGCAGGCTCTTGGGCGAGCGGGAGTAGCGGGCGAAGAGCGCTCCCTTGACGACTTCAGGCAGGTTGACCAGGGCAAATACCGGTTGGTCGAGATTGGTGACGTAACGGCGGAGCACGGCCTCCTCGTCGGCCGTGAACTGCTCTTCGGAGTACGGGAACATGCCCGGGTAACCATAGAACGAGGGCGACGCGACGGTCGCGGATGGGTTCAGGCGCCCGGGATACCCCCGGCGACGACGCCTCGGAGCACCAGGTTCACGGCCTCGCGGGCGGCCGTGGCGACCTCTGTGTCGACCGCCGAATGGGAGACCTGTTGGGCCAGATCGGCCACCGACTTCATGGTGCGGACGAAGTCACCCGGCGCCAACTCCCCCACGTCGCGTGCGGCCACGCCGAGGGCGGTAGAGAAGGAGGCCCCCCGGGCCCAGGAGGCCACGGCGGTGGCCAGGCCGGCTGCCGGCTGGCGCGTGCGGGGGACCTGGTGGTGCTCCTCGGTCAACCTGATGCGCTCGGCCAGGACGGCCAGCGCGTCGCACCGCCACGCCAACTCGGCCCGGCGCCTGTCGCCGAGGCGGTCCTGCAGCGCCCGGCGCTTCTCCCGCCGGGGACCCTGCTGGCCCGGGACCCGGCGGGCCCGGCGGGGCTCGAAGACGACGGCCGACAGGACACCGGCCAGCACGGCGGGCTCGGCGGACGCCAGGAGGTCGGCACCGAGGGCCTCGGCGATCAGGAGGTCCGCTTCGTGGTAGATCCGGGAGAGCCGATGGCCCGAGGGTGTCACGGCCCAGCCCTCGAGGTAGCCCAACCGCTCCAGGACGGCGACCCGGTGTTCCAGCTGCTGCAGGAGGAGATCCGGTGTACGCGCCTGCCACTGGGCGAAGGAGCGTTGCAGCACGGCGCCCGCCGTCTCCCGGTCGAAGCGGGAGACGAGGTTGACCGCCAGGTTGTAGGTGGGCCGGAAGGCGGAGCGCAGGTTGGGCGCGGGTGCCGATGCGACCCGCGCCGCCTCCGCAAACGTGATCTCGCTCGACCAGGCGACGACCGCGTGGCCCTCTTCGTCGAGTCCACGGCGCCCAGCCCGGCCCGTGAGCTGGAGGTATTCCCCTGACGTGAGCGTCGCTCGTCCCGCTCCGCCGTACTTGGTGAAACGCTCGATGACAACCGAGCGGGCGGGCATGTTGATCCCGAGCGAGAGCGTCTCGGTGGCGAAGACGACCTTGAGCAGCCCGGCGGCGAAGCACTCCTCCACCGTCTCCCGAAAGACGGGGACGAGCCCGGCGTGGTGCGCCGCCACGCCCCGCTCCAGGCCTTCGAGCCACTCGTCGTAGCCCAGCACCCGCAGGTCGTCGTCGTCCAGCGGCTCCACCCGGCGCTCCACGACTTGGCGGATGGCGACGCGTTCGGCCGGGTCGGTGAGGCGGACGCCGTCGCGTACGACCTGACGCACCGCGTCATCGCAGGCCGCCCGGCTGAAGATGAAGACGATGGCCGGGAGCATCTCGCGGTCGTCGAGCTCCTCGATCATCTCGGTGCGCCGGGGGGCGCGGAAGGGTAGGCGCTGGCCCCGCCCCCTCACCTGCCAATGTGCCGAGCGGCCGCTCTGCAGCGCCCTGCGCACCGCCTGGTCGATGCGCAGCCCCTCGCCGCCGGGTTGTCCGTTCTCTTGGAGCAGCGGGCACAACACCGTCGCTTCGTCCTCCCGTCGGTAGACGGCGAAGTGGTGCCGGAGGACGATCGGTCGTTGCCGCTCCACGATGACCGACGTGTCTCCCCGCACCGAGCGCAACCATCCGCCGAGTTCGTCGGCGTTGTTGACGGTGGCAGAGAGGCAGACGAAACGCACCTCGGGTGGGCAGAGGACGAGGACCTCCTCCCACACCCCGCCCCGGTAGGGGTCCTGAATGAAGTGGACCTCGTCGAGCACCACGGTGTGCAGGCCCTCGAGGAGATCCGAGCCGGCCAGCAGCATGTTGCGCAGCACTTCGGTGGTCATGACGACGACCGGAGCCCGTGGCCGCAACGTCGTGTCTCCGGTGAGCAGGCCGACATGCTCCTCCCCGTAGGAGGCGACGAGCTCCCCGTATTTCTGGTTCGAGAGCGCCTTGAGCGGCGTCGTGTAGAAGGCCTTGCCGTGGGCCGAGAGGGCGCGGTGGACGGCGTATGCCGCCACCAGCGTCTTGCCCGACCCGGTTGGAGCCGAGACCAGCACCGAGTGTCCGGAATCCAACGCGTGGAACGCCTCGTGCTGAAAGTCGTCGAGGGCGAAAGGCAGGTCGGCCTCGAACTCAGCCGCCCCGGCCGTGGCCGGGACGGGCCATGGGAAGGCGGTCAACGCCCGAGCAGCTTCCCGATGCCGATGGAGAGGAAGTAGAAGACGATCAGCGGTACGGCGAGCGCGAGCATCGAGAACGGGTCCGAGCTAGGGGTGAAGACGGCGGCGACCACCACGATGATGATGACGGCCCAACGCCAGGATCGGAGCAGGCGCGCCGGCGTCACGACGCGCGCCAGTTCGAGCGAGACGAGGACGACCGGGAACTCGAAGGTGAGCCCGAAGATCGTCATCATCAAGATGATCAGGCCCAGGTACGGGATCGGGTCGTAGATCGCCTGCAGGTTCGGGCCACCCACGGACTTCAGCCACCCCAGTGCGTGGGGGAGGGTGATGTACGCCGTCGCCGCTCCGAGGAGGAAGAGCACGAAGGCACTCAGCACGAACGGGATGGCGTACTTCCGCTCGGTCGCCTTCAGGCCGGGGGTCACGAAACGCCAGATCTGGAAGAGGATGATCGGCGAGGCCAGGACGAGACCGCCGAAGAGGGCGATCTTCACGCGCAGCGACAAGCCGTCGAGGGGCGACGTCACGAAGAGGTTGCACGAACCGTTGGATCCGATCAGGAGCGACGTCGCGCCCTTGGCTGTGTGGTGGGCGTTGGATGCGTCCACGCTGCAGAGCGGGCGCAGCAGGAAATGCAGGATCGGCTCGTAGGCGAAGACGGCGATGGTGGCCGCCACCAAGAAGGCGATGACGCAGATGATGACGCGTCGCCGGAGCTCGCCGAGGTGCTCGCCCAACGTCATGTTGTCGGGGGACGGCCGGCTCTTCCGCTTGGCCGTGAAGGGAAGCGTCACCACGGTTGTGTCGTTCAGTTCAGCGTCGGGTCGCCGGGGACGACCACGCCGGACGGCTGGGAGGCCCGCGGGGCGTGGGTCGGTGCCGCGGCCGGCTTCGGTGCCGGCGCAGGTGCCGCCTCGGCCAGCGCGTCCGTTCCCGTGCCGGGCTCGGCCGTGGCAGGGGCAGGGGGCGCAGCGGCGACACCGGCGGCGGCTTCAACCGTCCCGTTCTCCGAGACCGGAGTCGGGGGTTGGAACGAGCCGTCCGGCTCCTCGTCGGAGGACATGTTCGAGAGGTGGTTGAGCAACGCCGACGGCGAGCGGGCCAGCCGGGCGATCTCCGAGGTCGGGGGCAGATCGGGCATGGTGTTGCGCACCTCGGACTCCATCCGGTGCCGGAATTCGTTGAAGGACCGCCAGGCGCCGCCGAGCTGCCGGGCGACCTGGGGCAGGCGATCAGGGCCCAGGAGGATGATGGCGACCACGGCGATCACGAGCAGCTTGCCTGGGTCGAGATTCAACATGTGCCTTCACTCTACGGTGCAGTTACAGGGACTGGATGAGCCGCTCCACCCGCTCGTCATGCGACTTGAACGGGTCTTTCAGGAGCACTGTACGTTGAGCCTGGTCGTTCAGCTTGAGATGGACCCAGTCCACCGTGAAGTCCCGCCGACGCTCCTTGGCGCGCTTCACGAACGCGCCCCGGAGGCGGGCCCGTGTCGTCTCGGGGGGCTTGGTCATCGCCTCGGTGATGGCGTCGTCCGTGCACGTCCGCTCCATTTCGTCGCGCTGCTGCAACTTGTAGAACAGCCCGCGGCTGCGGTCGACGTCGTGGTACATCAGGTCGATCATCGCCACTTTGGGGTGGGAGAGGGACACATCGTGGCGCGCCTGCATCTGCTCGACGAGGCGGTGCTTGGCCACCCAGTCGCATTCCCGCCACAGGGACGTCGGGTCCGCTTCCAGTCCCTTGAGGCAGTGCTCCCACATGTCGAGGGCGCGGTCCTCTTCCGGCGACAGGCCGCGCCGGTCGCGGAACTTCAACGCGCGCTCCAGGTATTCGGTCTGAATGTCCAGCGCGCGCATCTCGCGGCCGTTGGCCAGCCGCACGCGGCGCTGGCAGGTGATGTCGTGGCTGATCTCGCGGATGGCCCGGATGGGGTTCTCGAGCGTCAGGTCCCGCAACACCGTCGAGGAGTCCTCCAGCATGGCCAGGAGGATGGACGTCGTCCCCACCTTCAGGAACGTCGCGTACTCGCTCATGTTGGAGTCGCCCACGATCACGTGCAGCCGGCGGAATCGCTCGGCGTCTGCGTGAGGCTCGTCCCGCGTGTTGATGATGGGCCGGCTCCGGGTGGTGGCCGAGGAGACGCCCTCCCAGATGTGCTCGGCGCGCTGGCTGAGGCAGAAGACGGAGCCCCTGGCCGTCTGCAGGACCTTCCCTGCGCCCGCGTATATCTGGCGCGAGACCAGGAAAGGGATGAGCACCTCCGTGTAACGGTTGAACTCGTCGTTCCGTTCGGTCAGGTAGTTCTCGTGACAGCCGTAGGAGTTGCCCACCGAGTCCGTGTTGTTCTTGAACAGGTAGACCTCGCCGCGGATCCCCTCCTCGCGCAGGCGGGCCTGGGCCCCGGTGACGAGCTGGGCGAGGATCCACTCCCCCGCCTTGTCGTGCACCACGACGTCGCTGATCTTGTCGCACTCGGGTGTGGCGTATTCCGGGTGGCTGCCGACGTCGAGGTAGAGACGGGCGCCGTTCTCGAGGAACACGTTCGACGAGCGCCCCCACGAGACCACACGCCGGAACAGGTAGCGCGCCACTTCGTCGGGGCTGAGGCGACGCTGCCCGCGCAGCGTGAAGGTCACCCCGTATTCGTTCTCAATGCCGAAGATGCGGCGTTCCACCGGGCCAACCGTACTGCTGCCTATGCCAGTAGTTGTGCCAGCTCCCCTTCGTCGATCCGCCGAAAGGTGCGGCGCCCGTTTCCCCGGCTCAGAATGGCCACTTCCAGGTCTCCCGCAGCCAGGGTCCGCTCCGGGCCGGCCAACGCGGTGGTGGCTGCCTTGACGGCCGCCACCAGGTCCCAGTCGGCCTGCCACGCTGCCCCGACGCGCTCGGTGATCGTCTCGGCATCACCCCCGAGGACGGCAAAACGCTCCTCGTCGGTGATCGTGCCTTCGTAGGCGATGTGGTACAGCTGATTCTCACCTTCGCCCAGCTCGGCCACCAGGATCTCCACCTCGAGCGGCTTCATCTCGTGCGTGAACACGTTGCCGAGATACTGCGCGTAGAGGTTGGCCAGCGAACGGGCGTCGACGTCCTCCCGGCTGTAGGCGTATCCCTTGGTGTCGGCGTGGCGCACGCCGGCCACACGGAGCTGGTCGTACTCGTTGTACTTGCCGACGCCCCCGAACGCGATGCGGTCGTAGATCTCGCTGATCTTGTGCAGCGATCGCGACGGGTTCTCGGCGACGATGGCGATGCCCACGTCGTAGGTCGTGGCGACAAGGGAGCGGCCGCGGGCGATGCCCTTCTGGGCGTACTCGGCCCGGTCCTTCATGACCTGCTCGGGCGCCACGTAGTACGGCATGCTCATTGTGCGCGCTCCGCCTGCTTGCGGGCGATCAGCGCGCCGAAGCGCTCGGCCACCTCGTCCTCGGGCACTTCGCGGTAGCCGGCGGCGTCCACCACGGCGATGATCGGGTAGATGCCGCGCACCAGGTCGGGACCACCGGTGGCGGAATCCTCGTCGGCCGCGTCGTAGAGGGACTGGATGGCCAGGTCGACTGCCTCGTCCCGCCCCAGGCCCACCCGCCAGCCCAGCTTGATGGTGCTGCGCGCGTCGCGCCCGCCCGAACCGGTCGCTTGGAAGTCGGTGTCCTCGTAATGGCCGCCGGTGACGTCGTAGTTGAAGATGCGGCCCAGGCTGCGGGACGTGTCGAAGCCGGCGAAGAGGGGCACCACGGCGAGCCCCTGCATGGCCAGGGGCAGGTGCTGGCGGACCATCTGGGCCAGCTGGTTGGCCTTGCCCTCCAGCGAGAGCGTGGCGCCCTCGACCTTCTCGTAGTGCTCGAGCTGCACCTGGAACAGGCGGACCATCTCGATCGCTATGCCGGCCGTCCCCGCGATGGCCACGGCCGAGAAGCGGTCGGCCGGGAAGACCTTCTGCATGGCGTGGTGGGCGATGATGTTGCCCGCCGTGGCGCGGCGGTCGCCGGCCATCACCACGCCGTCGAGATAGCGCAGCGCCACCACGGTCGTGCCGTGCGGGGCCTGGACCGGGGTCAACGCGTCGAGTGGGCGCGCCGCGGGGTCGGCCTGGCCCGTCGTCATGCGCAGGAGGCCGACAAAGTCCGGACCCGGATCACGCTCCGGGGGAAACAGGGGAAGCGCCACCGGGGGTTACTGCCCACCTTTTTGCACGTAGTTCCGGACGAACTCCTCGGCGTTGTCCTCGAGCACCTCGTCGATCTCGTCGAGCAGATCGTCCAGCTCGGCCTTGATCTTCTCGCCCCGCTCGGAGCTGGCCGGGGCGGCCTCTTCGACTTCTGTCTCGGTCTCGGTGGTCCGCGTCCCCGAGCCCTTCCTCTTCTGTTCCTGCTCTGCCATCGTTCTGTGTCCCCGTCCTGTGGTGCGAGCGTTCTTCGCCTATGAGTTGAGCCTGGCGAGCAGGTCGGCTGGTCCTGTGCTCTGCGCCAGGAGTTCGCCGGTGTGCTCGGCTGTTCCCTTGAGAGGATCCATCATAGGGACGCGCCGCAACGGGTCTGCGCCGATGTCGAAGACGAGGGAATCCCAGTTGGCGGTCACGACCGCCTCGGGCCAGCGCGCCAGGCACTTGCCCCGGAACCAGGCCCTGGTGCCGGTCGGGGGCTCGCCGACGGCGTGTGCCACCTGGGCCGGCGTCACCAGAGTGCGCATCTCCAGGCGCCGGAAGACGGACTTGTCCGGCCGCAGGTCGTGATACTGCAATGCCAGTGCGGCGACCCGGGGGTCCTTCCACCCGCACGAGTGCCGGTCCTGGTAGGCCAGCAACAGCTCGCGCTTGGCCACCCAGTCGAGGGTGTCGGCCAGGCTGGCCGGGTCCGACTCGAGGCCCGACAGGACGGCCTCCCAATGCTCCATCACGAGCGCGCCGACCTCCCCGTCGTCGCCCAGGGCCGTGAGGCCGCACTCCTCGGCGTACTTGCGGGCCGCGCCGAAGATCTCCCACTGCATGTCGAGGGCGGTGGCGGTCGACCCGTCGGTCAGGGACAGCGGCCGGGTCAGCGTGAGGTCGGCCGACACCTGGTGCAGCGCGCGCACGGGGTCGGCCAGCGAGAGGTCACGGGTCGGGCCGGCGTCGTCCTCGACCATGGCCAGCACGATGGCGGTGCTGCCGACCTTCAGGAAGGTGGCGATCTCGGAGAGGTTGGCGTCGCCGACGATCACGTGGAGGCGGCGGAAGCGCTTGGGGTCGGCGTGGGGCTCGTCGCGCGTGTTGACGATGGGTCGCTTCAGCGTCGTCTCGAGCCCGACGATCTCTTCGAAGAACTCGGCGCGCTGCGACAGTTGGTACTGCACCGTGTCCGCATCGAGCGCCGGCGTCTCCGTGCCGACCTTGCCCGACCCGCTGAAGAGCGTCCGTGACACGAAATGCGGGACGACGCCTTCGATGACCTTGGTGAACGGCACCGCCCTGTCCATCATGTAGTTCTCGTGGCAGCCGTAGGAGTTGCCCTTCCCGTCGGAATTGTTCTTGTGGACGATCGGGGCGGGCTGGTCGGGGATGCGCAGCGCCGCCGCCACCATGGATCGGCGCAACACCTCCTCGCCGGCCTTGTCGTAAATGAGGCATTCCAGCGGCGTCAGGCACTCGGGGCTGGAGTATTCGGGATGGGCGTGGTCCACGTAGAACCGGGCCCCGTTGGTGAGCACCGTGTTGGCGAGGTGCGTCTCCACCATCGGGGCGAGCGACCCCTCCCGGGCGAAGCCACGGGCGTCGTTCCCAGGGGTCTCGTCCTCGAAGTCCCATCCGATCTGCTGCTCCACGTCGGCCGCGTAGGCGTTGACGAGCACCGACGATGCAGCGATGGGATTCTGCTCGGGTCCGGGCGAATGGATCCCGTACTCGGTCTCGATGCCGCAGACCTTCGTGATGGCCACGGTGCGACCCTAACTTCTAGAGGTACTGGCCGGTACCGACCCGCTCGATGGAACGGCCTCCGTGCACCTCACGGTCCTCGGTGAGCAGCGTCCGCACGTACACGATCCGCTCACCCTTCTTGCCCGAGATCCGCGCCCAGTCGTCCGGGTTCGTGGTATTGGGCAGGTCCTCGTTCTCCTTGTACTCCTGGCGGATCGACTCGAGCATGTCCGAGGTCCGGATGCCGCCGGACTCCCCGGCGATGACCCGCTTGATGGCCAGTTTCTTGGCCCGGCGGACGATGTTCTCGATCATGGCGCCCGACGCGAAGTCGCGGTAGTAGAGGATCTCCTTGTCGCCGTTCTGGTACGTGACCTCCAAGAAGCGGTTGTCTTCGTCCTCGCGGTACATCTCGGCCACCGTCCGCTCGATCATGGCCTGGACGGCCTTGGAGGGGTCGCCACCGCCGAGCCGCCCGACCTCGTCCGCGTCGAGGGGCAGGGAAGAGGTGAGATAGCGGCTGAAGATCTGGCCGGCGGCCTCCTCGTCGGGCCGCTCGATCTTGATCTTCACGTCCAGCCGGCCGGGCCGGAGGATGGCCGGGTCGATCAGGTCCTCCCGGTTGGAGGCGCCGATGACGATGACGTCACGCAGCGACTCGACGCCGTCGATCTCGGCCAGGAGCTGGGGCACGATCGTCGATTCCATGTCGGAGCTGATGCCGGTGCCCCGGGTGCGGAAGAGGGACTCCATCTCGTCGAAGAAGACGATGACCGGCATGCCCTCGTCCGCCTTCTCACGGGCCCGCTGGAAGACCTGGCGGATCTGGCGCTCGGTCTCCCCCACGTACTTGTTGAGCAGCTCGGGCCCCTTGATGTTGAGGAAGAAGCTCCGCACGTTGTCGTTGCCGGTCTTCTGCGCCACCTTCTTGGCCAGGGAGTTGGCGACAGCCTTGGCGATCAGTGTCTTGCCGCAGCCGGGCGGGCCGTAGAGGAGGATGCCCTTGGGAGCCGGGAGGGAGTACTCGACGAAGAGGTCCCGGTGCATGTACGGCAACTCGACGGCGTCGGTGATGGCCTCGATCTGGGTGTCGAGGCCGCCGACGTCGGCGTAGGTGATGTCGGGCACCTCTTCGAGGACCAGCTCCTCGCTCTCGAGCTTCGGCAGCTTCTCAATGAGCAGCTGGGTCCGCACGTCCATCAGGAGCGAGTCACCGGCGCGCAACTTGACGCCCAGCATGTCCTCGGAGAGCTCGGCGACGCGCTCCTCGTCGGCCCGGGCGAAGATCACGCAGCGCCGCCCGTCCTCCAGCCGCTCCTTCAGGGTCACGACCTCGCCGGAGAACTCCCCGTCGCGGACGAGCACCACGTTGAGGCTCTCGTTCAGGACGACCTCGTTGCCCTTCCGGATGGCGCCGGGGTCGATGTCGGGGTGCAGGCTCACCCGCATTTTGCGGCCGCTCGAGAACACGTCGACGGTGCCGTCCTCGTTGATCCCGAGGAAGGTGCCGTATGCCGCCGGAGGTTGCGTGAGCTTCTCGACCTCTTCGCGCAGCGCGGCCAGTTGCTCCTTGGCCTGCTGGAGGGTGAAGGTCAGCTTCTCGTTCTGCGAGGTGGCCTGGGCCAGCTGGCCCTTGGACTCGAGGAGGCGCTCCTCCAAGGCCTGGACCCGGCCGGGGCTCTCCTGCAACCGCCGGCGGAGCGCGTGGATCTCGTCCTCGGCATCTGCCAGCTCGGCGCGCAGCGCCTCAGCCTGGGCAGCAGCTTCGTCGGGAGTCGCGGTCACTGCCCGTCACCCTAGCCCTCGCCTCCGCGCGATCTGGCGGCAGCGCCGATGCAGCGCCGGTGTACCGGGTCAACCGGCCCGGACGAGTACGCTGGGGGCAGGCGCAAGGCAATGTTGGCGTCTCGCGGGACGCCTCACTACGGTCCCGTGGCTGTCGGGCGGCTGCGACAAGGGAGAGAGACAGGTACATGAAGGTCTGGATCGACCAGGATCTCTGCACGGGCGATGGACTCTGTGAGGAGATCGCGCCGGCCGTCTTCACCCTCCTCGACGACGGCCTGGCCTACGTGAAGGAAGACGGCGACGTCAAGAACGAGCCCGGCGGCTCGGCCGGGATGGCGGGGGTACCCGCCGACCTCGAGGACGCCGTGGTCGAGGCCTCCGAGGAGTGCCCCGGGGAGTGCATCTTCATCGAGCGCGAGTAGCGGGCTCCCTCCCACGGTTCAGCCGTCGAGACGACGCGCCGTGGTGAGGAATCCTGTGTGCCCCACCATGCGGTGGTCCGGTCGGACCGAGCGGGCCTCGACGTGCCAGGTGCGCCGCATGACCTCCTGCGTCTCGGCCAGTCCGAAGGGCATGTGGTCGTCGTCGAGGACCTGGCGCAGCAGCGCCGTCTGGTTGATGGTCGGCAGGTAGGCCAAGAGGATGCCGCCGGGGCGCAGCGCGGCGATCGCCCCGGGGATCACCTTGTGGGGCTCGGGCATGTCCAGGAGGATCCGGTCGAGATCCGTCTCGTCGATGCCCTCGGTCACATCCCGGATCTCGAGGCGGTAGGGGACGTCGGGCCCCAGCGCGGCGGCCACGTTGGCCTGGGCCCGTTCGGCGAAGTCCTCGCGCAGTTCGTAGCCCACGACGGACGCCCCGGCCCGCAGGACGGTCATGGAGAGGGCACCCGACCCGACGCCCGCTTCGAGCACCCGCTGGCCCGGGCCGATGTCGGCCGCCATGAGGATGGCGCCCAGGTCCTTGGGGTAGATCACCTGGGCCCCCCGGGGCATCTTGAGCACGATGTCGCTCAGGGTGGGGCGAAGCACCAGGAAGCTGCGGCCCGTCGAGCCGGTGACCCGCCCCCCCTCGGCGGAACCGATGAGGTCGTCGTGGGCCAGCACGCCCGCATGGGTGTGGAAGGTCGCCCCCTCCACGAGGGTGAGGAGGTAGCGGCGGTCCTTGGGGTCGATGAGGAGCACCCGCTCCCCCGCTGCGAGGGGGCCCGCCACGGACCTCAGGCTTCGGTGACGGCGGGGGTATTGCGGTCGCGCACCGTGATGAGCACCTGCTCCCCCGGTTTCACGGTGACGCTCGACACCGGGCTGGACCGGTCGTTCAGGACGCGGCGGAGGAGGAAGGTGGCTCCGGCGAGCAGGAACCAGTACCAGTTGCCCGCCACCCCGCGTCGCACCCCGGCGCGCAGGAAGCGCCGCAGGAGCAGGTCCACCTCAGAGCCGCCGGATCTCGACGACGGCGGACTTGGCGCGGCCGCGCCGGCGCCCGGCCAGGAAGGCCAGCGTCAGGAGCAGAATGCCGAAGGCGCCGGCGACGGCCAGTCCGCGTGGTGCGGCGGCCCGGGCCGTCGCCTCGCCCTCGCCCATGACCTGTGAGTACGCGGCCTGCAGGTCCTCGCGCGTGATGAGGCGGCCGTTGCTACCCGCTCTCGTAGTCGTGCCTGCCATCAGCTTGCTCCCTCTCGTGCCTCGATCTCAATCTCTCTCGACTCGCGCCGGGCGATGACCTCGGGCAGCTTGCGCTGCCCCGGGCCGGACTGAATGCGCAGGGCGGCCACGGCGATGACCGCGACGCCCAGTACGACGACGACGGCGTAGGGCACCCACGACCAGTCCCCGTCCAGGGCGGTGCCGGTCTCCGTCTGCAGCAGGCGCAACACCCCGAGCAGAATCAGCAGGAGCCCGAAGGCCAAGAAGAAGGAGCCGGCGATTCCCATGTAGAGGAAACGCCCCAGGCCCCGCAGCGGCTCCACCACCTCCTGCTTGAGGTAGTCGACCGTGAGCTGGTAGGCGTCGTCTCCCGCGTTGCGCAGACCGTGACTGCCGTTGTCCGATGATGGTGCCATGAGACGCACAATCCTGGTCTCTGGGCCGGTCCTGCGCAAACACCCGCCCGTGCGGGTGCCTCAGTCGCGGTCCTTGTAGATATAGGTGGAGGTCGCCCGGGCCACCAGCCGCTCCCCCTCCTGGCCGTTGAAGCGGGCGGTGATGCCGGCCTCGACGAAGGCCACGCGGCGCCCTCCGGAGACCACCTCGGCGGTGCAGGTGAGGTCGGCCTCCGGCGGCACGGCGCCCAGGAAGCTGATCTTCATTTCGGCGTTGGAGCAGAAGACGCGCCGCCCCTCGGCGTAGGTGACGGCCGCGGCGCCCATGGCGGAGTCGGCGAAGGCGCCGAGGAAGCCCCCTTGCATGATGCCCGCCGGATTGGCGAAGCGCTCGTCCGCCCGCATGCGCCAGACGCAGCGGCCGGGGGTGGCCTTTTCGACGCACGTCATGCCGAGGGTCAGGTCACTGTTTGGCGGCACCTGCATGCGGGAAGCCATGAACGTGAAGAGTAGGTGACGGCCTTCCGGCCGGCAGAGAGCGGGGGTTAGGGTCTGAGCATGGCGTTGCACACATCGACACCGGTCGTGCAGGACCCCCGTTTGGTGGAGCTCGGCATCAATGTCATCCGCGGCATCGCCATGGATGCGCCCGAGCAGGCCGACTCCGGGCACCCGGGTACGGCGATGGCCCTGGCCCCGCTGGCCCACGTCCTGTGGACGCGGATCATGAACTACGACCCGGTCGACCCCGAATGGCCCGACCACGACCGTTTCATCCTCTCCAACGGCCACGCCTGCATCCTGCAGTACTCCATGCTCCACCTGACCGGGTACGACCTCACGCTGGAGGACCTGCGCCAGTTCCGGCAATGGGGCAGCCGGACCCCCGGGCACCCCGAGGCCGGCCACACGGCGGGCATCGACGTCACCACCGGGCCGCTGGGCCAGGGTGTGGGCGACGCGGTGGGCATGGCGCTGGCCGAGCGCTGGCTGCGCACCACCTTCGGCAGCGACGTCTGCGACCACCGCACCTACGTGATCGCCGGCGACGGCTGCTTCATGGAGGGGATCTCGCACGAGGCCGCGTCGCTGGCGGGCCACCTCGGGCTGGGGCGCCTCCTGGCCTTCTACGACGACAACCACATCACGATCGACGGACCGACCGAGCTGGCCTACAACGACAACGTGCCCGAGCGCTTCGCGGCCTACGGCTGGCGCGTGCGCAACCTGGGCGAGATGGCCAACGACGTCGACGCGTTGGAGGCGGCCATCAGGGAGGCGCTGGAGGAGCCGGCGGACACTCCGGATGCGAAGCCGACGCTCCTCGTGTTGCGCAGTCACATCGGGTGGCCCTCGCCCAAGCTGACCGACACCGCCGGGGCGCACGGCTCGCCCTTCGGTGCCGAGGAGATCGCCATAACGAAGAAGCTCCTCGGCCTGCCGGTCGACCAGACCTTCTGGGTCCCGGACGAGGTGCGCGACTTCTACGGCCAGCAGATCGCCCGGGGCGCCGAACGCCACGCCGAGTGGACCGAGCGCTTCGCCGCCTGGAAGGGCGACCGCGCCGCCTGGGACGCCGCCCAGGCCGGGCACGGGCTGGGCGGCTGGTCCGACGGTCTCCCGAGCTTCGAGGCCGGCACGCAGTTGGCCACCCGCCACGCCATCAACCAGTGCATCGACGCCACCGCGGCCAAGCTGCCGGGCCTGCTCGCCGGCTCCGCCGACCTGACGGGCAACAACGGCGTGGCGGTCAAGGGCGCCACCATGCAGTCGCGCCAGACCCCCGAGGGGATCCAGGTCCACTACGGCATCCGGGAGCACGCCATGGCGGCGGCCATGAACGGCATGGCCCAGCACAAGGGCGTGCTGCCGATCGGCGGGACGTTCTTCTGCTTCTCCGACTACATGCGTCCGTCCGTCCGGCTCGCCTCGCTGACGGGCACGCACGTCATCTACTCGTGGACGCACGATTCCATCGGCCTGGGCCAGGACGGGCCGACGCACCAGCCGATCGAACACCTGGCCTCCCTGCGGGCCATGCCCGGGCTCAGCCTGGTGCGGCCGGCCGACGCCAACGAGACGGCGCAGGCCTGGCGCCTCGCCGTGGAGGCCGACGGGCCGGTGGGCCTGGTGCTGACGCGCCAGAACGTCCCGGTGTTGGACGCCACCGCCGAACGGGCGCCCGTTGGCGTGGCCAGAGGCGCCTACGTGCTGGTCGACAGCGACGGGGCACCCCAGATCGTCCTGGTGGGCACGGGGAGCGAGGTCCAGCTGTGCGTGGCCGCCGCCACCACCCTGGCCGCTTCGGGCGTCCAGGCGCAGGTGGTGTCCTTCCCGTCCTGGGACCACTTCGAGCACCAGCCCGAGGACTACCGGGCGGCGGTGTTCCCGCCGGGCGTGCCGGTACTGAGCATCGAGGCGGGCGCCACCTTCGGGTGGGAGCGCTACGCCGACGACTCCATCGGGATCGACCGCTTCGGTGCGTCGGCCCCCGGTGACATCGCCATGGAGAATTTCGGTTTCACCGCTGAGCACGTGGTGGAGCGGGCCCGGGCCCTGCTGGGCGGCCAGGGCGGCTGATGCGACACGACACGCGACGAAGGGAGCTGTTCCGATGACCCGACTCCAGGACCTCTACGAGATAGGCGGCCAGAGTCCCTGGCTCGACAACCTCCGTCGCGACTGGCTCGAAGGGGGCCAGCTGGCCGATCTGCTGACGCTCGGCATACGGGGCATCACGTCCAACCCGACCATCTTCGCCAACGCCATCAGCGGCCAGGACACCTACGACGACCAATTCCGCGCCCTCATGAAGGACCACACGGTCGACAGCGCCTACTGGGAGATGGCCATCACCGACATCGACAACGCGCTCAAGCTGTTGCGGCCCCTCTACGACGAGAGCGACCGCGAGGACGGGTACGTCTCGCTCGAGGTCTCCCCGGCACTGGCCCACGACACCGACAAGACGCTCACCGCGGCCCGGGACCTGCACGCCCGCATCGACCAACCCAACCTCCTCGTCAAGGTGCCCGCCACCAAGGAGGGCGTCCCCGCCATCGAGACCCTGATCGGCGAGGGCCACAGCATCAACGTGACGCTGATTTTCGGGCTCGACCGCTACGACGAGGTGATGGAGGCCTACCTGCGCGGGCTCGAGGCCCTGGTGGCCGCCGGGCGCGCCGACGACCTCAAGAAGGTGGCCAGCGTGGCCTCCTTCTTCGTCAGCCGGGTCGACACCGAGGTGGACCGCCGCTTGGAGACCCTGGCCGGCGGGGACAAGGGTGACGCCGCCATTCTCGGCCTGCGCGGCACCGCCGCGGTGGCCCAGGCGCAGAGCGCCTACCAACACTTCCATCGCACCTTCACCGGTGAGCGCTGGGAGACGCTGCGGGACAAGGGGGCGCGCGTCCAGCGCCCGCTGTGGGCGTCGACCTCGACCAAGAACCCCGCCTACTCGGACCTGCTCTACGTCGACAGCCTGATCGGGCCGGCCACGGTGAACACCATGCCGGAGCCGACGCTGCGCGCCTTCGAGGACCACGGCACGCTGAAGCGGACGGCCGACGCCGACCCCGACGCCGCCGCGGCGGCGCTCAGCCGCCTCGAGGGCGCCGGCATCGACATGCTCGACGTGGAGCAGACGCTCGAAGACGAAGGCGTCCACTCCTTCGCCAAGTCGTTCGACGAGCTGTTGCAGTCGTTGACCGACAAAGCCGCTACCTTCTGAGCCTGCAGCACAACCGACACGATCGAGAGGAGCGCGCATGAAGATCGGCATGGTCGGATTGGGCAAGATGGGCGCCAACATGACCGAGCGCCTGCTCAAGGGCGGGCACGAGGTGGTGGCCTACGACCTCAGCGCGGACGCTGTGAAGGCGGCTGCCGGCAAGGGTGCCGAGCCGTCGACGAGCCTGGCCGACCTTGCGGGCAAGCTCGACTCCCCCCGGGCGGTCTGGGTGATGCTGCCGGCAGGCCACATCACGGACTCCACCGTCGAGGAGCTGACCGGCCTGTTCGCCAAGGGCGACGTCATCATCGACGGCGGCAACTCCAACTACAAGGAATGGAAGGCGCTGGCCGAGAAGCTCGAGAGCACCGGCGTCGCTTTCGTCGACGCCGGGACGTCCGGTGGCGTCTGGGGCCTCACGGAGGGCTACTGCCTCATGGTCGGCGGCACGGACGAGGCGGTGGCGGTCGTCGAGCCGGCGCTGCTGACCCTGGCGCCCGAGGGCGGCTACGCCCATGTGGGCCCGGTCGGGGCGGGGCACTTCGTCAAGATGGTGCACAACGGCGTCGAGTACGGCCTGATGCAGGCCTACGCCGAGGGATTCGAGATCATGAGCAAGGCGGACGAGTTCGACCTCGACCTGCACCAGATCGCCTCCATCTGGCGCTACGGCTCGGTCGTGCGCAGCTGGCTGCTCGATCTGGCCGAGCGGGCGCTGCGGCCCGGGGCCGGCTTCGACGACATCAAGGGCGTGGTGGTCGACTCGGGCGAGGGCCGCTGGACGGCGCAGGAGGCGATCGACCGCGGTGTGCCAGCACCCGTCATCGCCACGTCCCTCTTCACGCGCTTCGCCTCCCAGGAGCCGGACTCGCTCCAGCTGAAGATGCTGGCCGCGTTGCGGAACCAGTTCGGTGGCCATGCCGTGACGCTCGAATCGGGCCAGCAGGGCTTGGAGACCGAGACCCCGACGCCGTAGTCGTGCTCACTCCCGTCGACGATGTCGCCACCGCCTTCACCGACGCCGTCCACGACGCCTTCGCGGCGCGCCCCGGGCCGCGCTTCGCGCTCGTGCTGTCCGGCGGCCCCACCGCGCAATTGTGCTACGAGCATCTCGCCACGGCCGACGGCATCGACTGGAGCGTGGTGGACGTCTACGTCGGCGACGAGCGCGTCGTCCCGCCCGACGACGAGGACGCCAACCAGCGCCTGATCAAAGAGACGCTCATTGACGCGGTGGGCAGCGTCGGCTCCTTCTCGCCCATGCCCACGGTCGGCCCGGTCGACGAGTGCGTGCAGGCCTACCAGCGCACCATGTCGGACCTGGTAACCGGTCCGGGCATCGACCTGATCCACCTGGGCATGGGACCCGACGGGCACACGGCCTCGCTGTTCCCCGGTGCACCGACCCTCGAGGCCGAGCCCGGCGTGCTGGTCCTGGCCACCGAGGACCCCAACGGCGTCAACGCGCACCCGCGTCTCACCCTCACGCTGGCCGCCATCAATTCCGCCCGCCTCGCCGTCTTCACCGTGGCCGGGGCGTCGAAGGCCGACGCCGTGGCGAGGCTGCTCCGGGGCGACGACCTGCCGGCCGCCCGCGTCCATGCCGGACAGACGTTGTGGCTGGTGGACGCTGCCGCGCGCGGCGAGTCCCCCTAGATTGGCCTCAATGCTCTCCGACGCCGATCTCCTGCACACGCCCCTCGAGGACCTGACCGCGCTGGCCCGTGCCGTGCGCGACGACGCCCACGGGCGCCGGATCACCTTCTCGCCCAAGGTCTTCATTCCGCTGACCATGCTGTGCCGCGACCGCTGCGGCTACTGCACCTTCGCCAAGGCGCCGGCCCGCGTCACCGCCCCCTACCTGCTGCCCGAGGAGGTGCTGGCGATCGCCGAGGCCGGGAAGGCCGCCGGCTGCCACGAAGCCCTCTTCACCCTGGGCGAGCAGCCCGAGGAGCGCTACCCCGTGGCCCGGGAGTGGCTGGCGACCCATGGGTACGCGTCGACGGTCGACTACCTCGCCGCCGTGTGCCGCCTCGTCCTGGAGGAGACCGGCCTGCTGCCCCACGCCAATGCCGGCGCGCTCGATGTGCGCGACCTGGCCGCGCTGCGGCCGGTCGCGGCCAGCCAGGGCATGATGCTGGAGTCGCTGGCCGAGGGCCTGGCGGCGCACCGGGGAGCGCCCGACAAGCTGCCCGCCCGTCGCCTGGCCACGCTGGAATTTGCCGGCGAGCTGGCCATCCCCTTCACCACCGGGATCCTGGTCGGCATCGGCGACACCCGCAGCGACCAGTTGGCCGCCCTGCACGCCATCGCCGCTGCCCACGCCCGCCACGGGCACGTGCAAGAGGTCATCGTGCAGAATTTCCTGCCCAAGGCGGGGACGACCATGTTCCGGGCCGCGCCCTGCCCGCCCGAGGACCTGCAATGGGCCATTGCGGCAGCCCGGCTCGTCCTGCCGCCCGAGATCCACGTGCAGGCGCCGCCGAACCTGTCCGACGACCTGGCGCCCCTGCTGCACGCCGGTATCGACGACTGGGGCGGCGTGTCGCCGGTCACGGCTGACCACGTGAACCCCGAGCGGGCCTGGCCGGCGCTCGACCTCCTGCGCGCCGCAACCGAGGCGGCCGGCCACACCCTGGCCCCGCGCCTGACCGTCTACCCGACCTACGCCCTCGACCCGGAGCGCTGGCTCGACCCGGCGCTGCGCTTCCCGGTGCTGGACGTCTCCGACGCCGAGGGGCTGGGGCGCGACACCTCGTGGTGCTCGGGCGGCGAGGAACCCCCTCCCCCGCTGCTCGATGCTCCGGAGGCGGCGCGCACCGTGACCGGCGGTGGTGCCGTGACCGGCGGCGGTGCGGTGGCGGAGGTGCTGGCCGGGGTGGCCCTGGGCCAGGAGGTGGGCGAGGCCGAGATCGTCACGCTGTTCAGCGCCCGCGGCCCCGAGGTGCGCCTGGTGGCCGAGGTGGCCGACGACCTGCGCCGGACCATCGCCGGCGACGACGTGACCTTCGTGCGCAACCGCAACATCAACTACACGAACGTCTGCACCTTCAAGTGCCGCTTCTGCGCCTTCTCCAAGGGGCCGCTCTCGCTCAACCTGCGCGGGGCGCCGTACCTGCTGGAGCTCGACGAGATCACGCGGCGCGTGGTGGAGGCGGTCGACGAAGGCGCCACCGAGGTCTGCCTGCAGGGTGGCATCCACCCCAACTTCGACGGCGACTACTACCTGCACGTGCTCGAGGCGGTGCGCGCCGGCTCGACCGACATCCACATCCACGGCTTCACCGCGCTGGAGGTGACCGAGGGGGCGCGCCGCTCGGAGGTGCCCCTGGCCGAGTACCTGACCCGCCTGAAGGAGGCGGGCCTCAAGACGCTGCCGGGCACGGCGGCCGAGATCCTCGACGACGAGGTGCGCGCGCTCATCTGCCCGGACAAGATCAACACCGAGGAGTGGCTGGAGGCGCACCGCACGGCGCACGGCGTGGGCCTGCGCTCCAACATCACCATCATGTTCGGCTCGGTCGAGCAGCCGGTGAGCTGGGCCCGCCACATGGTCCGCACGCGGGACCTGCAGCGCGAGACCGGCGGCTTCACCGAGTTCGTGCCGCTGCCCTTCGTGCACATGGCCACCCCGATCTACCTCCAGAAGAAGGCGCGGCGGGGACCGACCTTCCGCGAGACGGTGCTGATGCACGCGGTGGCGCGCATCGCCTACGCCGGCGACATCGACAACATTCAGGTGAGCTGGGTCAAAATGGGGGCCGCGGGCGCGCGCCAGCTGTTGCGGGCCGGGGCCAACGACCTGGGGGGCACGTTGATGGACGAGAACATCTCGCGGGCGGCCGGCGCCCAGCACGGGCAGCGCATGGGCGTCGAGGAACTCGAGGCCATCGTGGCGCCACTCGGCCGGCCCCTGGTGCAGCGCTCGACGCTGTACGCGCTGGCCGGCGCATGACCGAGGTCGAGACGGATGAGGCGGCGCGTCGGCGCGCTTTCACCGCGCTGGCCGAACAGCACGACCTGTCGCCGGCCCAGTCCCGCGAGCTGCAGGACATGATCGGTTCGCTGGCCGACATGGCGCGCGAGGGGACCTCGGTGGGCGACCTCAAGATCGCCAACGCGGCCCTGGCCGAAATGGCCGAGGCCTTCCGCGTCTTCCGTCCCTACCGCCACATCCGCAAGATCACCATGTTCGGCTCGGCCCGCACCAAGCCCGAGGACCCCATCTACATCCTGGCCCGCGACCTGGCGGCCAAGCTCGCCGCCGCCGACTGGATGGTGGTGACGGGGGCCGGTCCGGGCATCATGGCGGCCGGTCTCGAGGGCGCGGGCCGCGAGCATGCCTTCGGGGTCAACATCCGTCTGCCCTTCGAGGGCGACGCCAACCCCTTCATCGCGCAGGACCCGAAGCTGGTCGAGATGCGCTATTTCTTCACCCGCAAGCTGATGCTCATCAAGGAGTCGCACGCCTACGCCGTGCTGCCGGGTGGTTTCGGCACCCAGGACGAGTCCTTCGAGCTCCTGACGCTGCTGCAGACGGGCAAGGCCGAGCCGGCGCCGGTCGTGATGATCGAGACCCCCGGGGGCACGTACTGGCACTCGTGGCTGCGTTTCGTGCAGGAGGCGGCCATCGACGCCGGGTGGGTCTCGCCCGAGGACCGGTCCCTGTTCAAGGTGACCAACACGCTGGAGGAGGCCTTCGACGAGATCCAGGGCTTCTATCGCAACTACCACTCCATCCGCTGGGTGGGCGACCTCCTGGTGCTGCGGCTGCAGGTGCAGCCGAGCAAGGCCGAGCTGGCCGACCTCAACCGGCGCTTCGCTGACATTGTGGTCCGGGGCAACATCCGCACGACCGGGCCCTTCCCGCCCGAGCGCAACGACCACCCCGAGTTGCCCCGCCTGGCCCTGCGCTTCGACCGCTTCCACTACTCCCGGCTGCGCCAGCTCATCGACGCCGTGAACGAGTTCACCGGATGAGCCGTCGCGGTCGCTGGCGCAGCCTGACTGCCCTCCTGCCGCTCCTGGCGCTGCTGGCGCTTCTGGCGTGCGTCGGACTGGCCGGCCCGGGGTCGCCCGCCGAGGCGGCCGCTCCCCCGTCCAACTCCGTGGTGCCCTTCGGTACCACGACGATCGGCGCCAACGCGGTGACGGGCGCCAACGCGCCGGTGGTCGGCGTGGCGCCCACCCCTGACGGTGGCGGCTACTGGCTGGTGGCCTCCGACGGCGGCATCTTCAGCTACGGCGATGCCCACTTCTACGGTTCGACGGGGAGCCTGCACCTCAACGCGCCCATCGTCGGCATGGCGGCCACCCCCGACGGAGGGGGGTACTGGCTCGTGGCCTCCGACGGCGGCATCTTCAGCTACGGCGACGCCCAGTTCCACGGCTCGGCCGGCAGCCTGACGCTGAACGCCCCGGTCGTCGGCATGGCGGCCACCCACGACGGCGGTGGCTACTGGCTGGTGGCCTCCGACGGCGGCATCTTCAGCTACGGCGACGCCGCCTTCCACGGTTCGACGGGGAGCCTGCACCTCAACGCGCCCGTCGTCGGCATGGCGACCACGCCGAGCGGCGGTGGCTACTGGCTGGTGGCCCGCGACGGCGGCATCTTCACATACGGCAACGCCACGTTCGAGGGGTCGGCCGGGTCGCTGGCGCTCAACGCGCCGGTCACCGGCATGGCGACCACCACCGACGGCGGTGGCTACTGGCTGGTGGCCCGCGACGGCGGCATCTTCACCTACGGCGACGCGCGCTATTTCGGCTCTCTGGGCGGGACGACCCTGCCCGGCCCCGTCGTCGGCCTGGCCGCGGCCGCGCAGGGGGCGGGCTACTGGCTCGCCGTCGGCTCCGAGCCGCTGGCCGGCGAGGTGGTCGGCATCGACCCGGGCCACAACGGGCTGAACTACACCGCGCCGGGCACCATCGACCAGCCGGTGTTCAACGGCACCGGATCCGAGTCGTGCGACACCACGGGCACGGCGACCGACAGCGGGTACACCGAGGCCCAGTTCAACTTCAACGTGGCGACCTACCTGCAGTCCGACCTGCAGGCGGAAGGGGCGACCGTGGTGCTGACCCGCCCCAACAACCAGGGTGTCGGGCCCTGTGTCACGACCCGGGCCGCCATCATCGACAACGCCCATGCCAACGTGGCAGTGGACATCCACGCCGACGGGGGCCCTGTGAACGGCCGGGGCTTCGCGGTGCTCGAGCCGACGGCCGACGGGCCCAACAACGCGGTCATCGGCTCCTCGTCCACCTTCGCCGCGCTGCTGCGCAACGCCTTCGCCGCCGGCACGCCCATGCCGGTCAGCACCTACGACGGAGTCGACGGCCTGCAGCCGCGCAACGACCTGGCCGGCCTGAACCTGACCACGGTGCCCAAGGTACTCATCGAGTGCGGCAACATGCGCAACGCCACGGATGCCGCCCTGCTGGTGACCCCGGCCTTCCAGCAGCAGGCCGCCGCGGCAATGGCGCAGGCCATCACGCAGTTCCTCACCGAGAGCGCGGGCTGACTCTTCAGGCGGGGTGACCGAGGGGCGCCCGCACCAGCGTCGTGTAGACGTGCCCGTGCGGAGACGGCGCCGAGGCCACCAGGTCGACGTGGGCGACGCCGAAGGTGGACGCGAACGGGATGCCCTCCAAGTCGCGCTGGGCCTGGGCGCTGAGCCGGCCCTTGACCCGGGCCAGCGTCAGGTGCCCGTTGAACCGCGGAGCGTCACCGGGAGGCTCCGCCACCACGGGCGCGGTGGCCCGGCGCACGGCGGCGGCCACATCGTCGAGGCCATGGGCGGGCAGCTGCAGGACACGGACCCGGGAGAACCAGGCCGTCTCCGGCCCGAGCCGGCACTCCACCGGGCCGGGCAGCACGGCGATGCCGGCTACCAGGGCCTCGCCCAGCGGGCCGACCTGCTCCTCGCCTACCTCGCCCAGGAAGCGCAGCGTGACGTGCCAGCGGGTCGGCCCCACGAGCCGCAGGTTCTTCTCCCGTCCCAGCTCGAGCGCGGCCAGACGCCGGTGCGTCGGCTCATCGGGCCAGGCGGCCACGAACGTGCGCACCCGCTGGGGGCGCGTCAGTCGGCGCCCTCGTCGGGCACGGTGCGGCCGGAGGCGGATCCCCCCCGCAAGGCGGCCACGCTGCGCTCGAGGGCCCGGCGGGCCTTGAGAATGCGTTTCTCGAGTGCGAGGGCTTCCCCCGTCTCGGCCGAATCGGGGTCGCCGGCCGAGGCGAGCCGCAGCGCGTCCAGCGCCATGTCGGTCAGTTCCTCGAGGACGCCGTCGAGCCGGTAGGCCAGCTCGTCGACGGCCTCGTTGGTGCCGCTCACCGAGGCAGTGGCGTGCTCTGCACCTGGTAGTCACCGTCGGCGTAGGCGACCCGCATGACCTTTTTGTCGAACTTCCCGACGCTCGTCTTGGGGATCTCGCCGACGAAGGTCCACTGATCGGGCAGCCACCACCGGGGCACCCGGCCGACGAGGTACTCGAGCAGGTCGGCCGGCGCGGGCGAGCGTCCCGGCTTCGGCACGACGACCACCAGCGGTCGCTCGGACCACTTCGGGTCGGGGATGGCGATCACCGCCGCCTCGAAGACGTCGGGGTGGCCCATCACCGCGTTCTCCAGCTCGACCGACGAGATCCACTCGCCGCCCGACTTGATGACGTCCTTGGTGCGGTCCGAGATGGTCATGTACCCCTGGGTGTCGAGCGTGCCCACGTCGCCGGTGCGCAGCCAGCCGTCGTCGAACTTCGACGGGTCCTCGTCCTTGTAGTACGAGCCCGTGATCCACGGCCCGCGGATCTCGAACTCCCCCACCGACGTGCCGTCGTTGGGGAGAACGGTCCCGTCCTCGGCCATGACCCGCACCTCGACCCCGCCGACCACGCGGCCGGCCTTGATCTTGTAGTACATGTCGTCGTGGCCGTCGAGCCGGCGTGCCGGAGGCAGCCCGAAGGCGGCCAGCGGGCTGGTTTCGGTCATGCCCCAGCCCTGGATGATGGTGGCACCGAAGCGCTCCTCGAAGGCCTCGATGAGCGACTGCGGCACGGCGGCGCCACCGGCGGTGATGGCACGCACCGTCGAGAAGTCGATCGGCGTGTCGAGGGCCAGCAGGCCGTTCCAGATGGTCGGCACGCCGCAGGCCAGCGTCGGGTGGTGCTCGTTGATGACGTTGGCCAGCGCCTGCCCCATCAGGTACATCTGCGGCATGATCATGTCGGTGCCGGCCAGCCAGGCACCGTAGGGGGTGCCCCAGGCCATGGCGTGGAACATGGGCACGATGATGAGGATGCGGTCGTACTCCGTCATGCCGACCGAGGAGGCCGCCTGCTCGGCCATGGTGTGCAACCAGATGGAGCGGTGCGAGTAGACGACGCCCTTGGGGCTCCCGGTGGTGCCGCTCGTGTAACACATGGCGGCGGCGGAGCGCTCGTCGAGGTCGGGCCAGGCGAAGCCAGGCTGCTCTGCGGCGAGCAGCCGCTCGTAGGACTGCGTCTCGCCGAGGGACGAGGTGTCGCCCTCCCCCACCACGATGATGATCTCGACGGTCTTCAGATCGTCCTTGATGGCGGCCAGCAGCGGAATGAGCGAGGCGTCGACGATGATGCAGCGGTCCTCGGCGTGGTTGATGACGTAGGCCAGCTGCTCGGCCGGGAGCCGGATGTTGAGCGTGTGCAGCACGGCGCCCATGCATGGGATGGCGAGGTAGGCCTCCAGGTGACCCTGGTTGTTCCAGCAGAAGGTCCCGACCCGGTCACCCTGCTCGATCCCGAGTCGGGTGAGGGCGGCCGCCAGTTTCTCGGCCCGGGCGGCCACCTCGGTGAAGGTGGAGCGGCGGCTGCCCCCCTCCTCGACCGTGATGACCGAGCTGTCGCCGTGTACCCGCTGGCCGTGAAACAGCAGGTCTCGGATGAGGAGCGGAGCGTTCTGCATGGTGCTTTGCATGCCCCAAGTATGCCGACCGCGCCTCGGGCGTGCCCACGGCGCCGTTGCACCGTTCCTCCTAGGCCTCCGATCCGTCCCGGATCAGACCCAGCCCCGTGAGTCGCCGCACCGTGTGCCTCGCGTCCTGTGTGACGAGGGCGGCCGGGTCGGCGTCGTCTCCTGGACGGGCATGATGTTGCTCATCGGAGGCTCGTAGGCCTGTCCGACGCTTTCCGTGCGGGCGCAACGCATTGACGACCGCTGCCTCGGCGGTCGACGTGTCCTGCGGGAGGGTCGTGGTCGCCAGGGTGGGAACGGACGTCCGCAAACGCATGTGTCCGACGCTTGCGCGAATGACCGGTGAACTGCTGGTGACAGCGCGCCCCGGTGCGGACAAGCTCTTCGAGGCCAGCAGAGCACGTGCTCGGGCCGCTCGGAATCAAGACCACCTTGGAGTCCGTACACCTCTCGATCGACGAGTCGGAAGCCGCGGTCTTCGCCAAGCAGAACGAACAATTTGGGGCGCTCTTCCACACCGAAGACTTCCTCGAGGGTTGCCAAGCTGAGGCGGAGGGACGTCTCCCCGTTTACCAAGGCAAAAAGCGGAGTCATCCGTCAGAACGCTTGGCCATACCCACGACGCGCTTCAGTAGGCCCAGGAGTCCCCTGAGCTTCTTCGGGGCGAGCACGCGCTCGCTGCGGGCGGGTCCTTTGTCGCCCGCTGAGGTCACCGCACCCCCACGTACCTCTCCGAACGGGGGGCCGACCGTTCTTCGGTGTGGCAGCGACAATTGAAGTCCGGCGCGCCAACCTCAGATGAAGGGCCTCCTCGCCGCTGCGCTGGGGATGGGACTGGCTGCCGCTGCGGTGGGGACGGCGATCCTGGCGTCGGCGGCCTCGCTCCTGGGTGTCGGCGGCGGTGCTCCGGCCGCGTCCTCGGCGGCGATGGCCCAGATTCCCTCAGCCATGCTGGCGCTCTATCAGGAGGCCGCGACGACATGCTCCGGGTTGCCGTGGACGATCCTGGCGGCCATCGGCACCATCGAGTCGGACAATGGACTGTCGGACTTGCCGGGTGTCCACAGCGGTGCGAACGCGGCGGGCGCCGAGGGGCCGATGCAGTTCGAGCCCGCCACCTTTGCCGCTTACGACGAGCCGATCCCACCCGGGGGGGCGGAACCGCCGAGCCCTTACGACCCGACCGACGCCGTCTATGCGGCGGCACGGCTTCTGTGCGCCGATGGCGCGGCGGGCGGAGCCGATCTCTCGGGGGCCGTGTACGCCTACAACCACTCGGGCAGGTACGTTGCCGAAGTACTGGCATTGGCCCAGACCTACGCATCCTCCGCGACTGCCGAAACGGGGTCGAGTGACAGTGTGGGTGCCGTGGCGGTGTCGTGGGCGCTGTCGCAGATCGGCACGCCCTACCTTTGGGGTGGCGAGACCCCGGGTGTCGGCTTCGACTGTTCGGGACTCGTGCAGGCCGCCTACGCCGTGGCGGGCGTTTCACTCCCCCGAGTGGCGCAAGACCAGTACAACGCCACGCCGAAATTGGCTCCCGGGGCCGTCCTGGCCCCGGGAGACCTGGTGTTCTTCGGCGGCAGCCCGGATTCCGTTGACCACGTCGGCCTTTATGTGGGTGTGGTCAATGGACAGAACGTCATGGTCGATGCTCCGCACACAGGTGCCGACGTTCGCGCCGAGCCCTTTCCTGCGACCCTGGGTTCGTCCTTTGGGAGTTTGCTGTATGTCGGGGCGACGCGACCGATCTGATGGGCCGCGGGTAGTGCCTCACCCCGCGAGGATGGTGCCCCAAGCCGGCATTTATTGGCCAGCCACTCGTCCTCATGCCAGCACTACCCTGACCGACGTGATGGACCCCGGACCCTTGTTGGCGTCGGGCCGAGACTCGGACATATTCGAGTACGGACCTGGACTCGTTCTTCGGCGCTCACGTGAGGGACGCTCGATGGAACAAGAGGCTCGAATCATGGACTATGTCCGAGGCCAGGGATTCCCCGCGCCTGCGGTTGATGAAATCAGCCCAGATGGTCTCGACATGGTTATCGAGCGCATCGAGGGGCCTGACATGGTCGCAATGATGGAGAAACGCCCGTGGACGTTTCGTCAGTTAGGACGGAGTCTCGCCGATCTCCATCGCCACCTTCACGACCTGTCGGCCCCGGACTGGTTGTCCGAGGCGCCGGTCGGCCACGGGGACAGTCTCCTCCACCTCGATCTTCATCCACTCAACGTGATGATCGGTCCACGCGGTCCCGTCGTCATCGACTGGGCCCGCGCCTGCCGTGGTGATGCCGCCGTCGACGAGGCGATCGCTTGGGTGCTCATGGCAGCGGGCGAGGTGCCGGGGAGTCGGTTCATGGCGATGATCGTCACTCGCGCTCGCTCTGTCCTCGTGAAGAGCTTCCTTACATCGGTTGAAATCGATGCAATCAGGCCAGTCCTCCGTGACGTCGTCGCTTGGAAGGCATCAGATCCCCACATGTCGGCGGCCGAGCAAGACCGTATGTGGGAGGTGTGCAAGCAAGCCGGCGGGGTTACTCCGGCGTGGATTTGTCGAGGTCCGGGCCATATCTCGCTCCGGGCAGGCGTTGCGGCCCGGCTGCGCTCTGGTATCCCAGTGCGCCGGACCGGAGGGAGGCCGATGAGGTCTTAGCTGGTGAGCCCCCGACGAAGCAACGCTGCCCACTCCTTAGACACCGTATTCGTCTGAGTATCGTCAGGCTTTCCGTGGGCGATCCGATGAGGCGACGCGAAATCGTCCAGCTAACTGTCTATGACCGTTTCAAGTTGCCCCTAGGCCCTCGGATTACCCGCTTGAGCTTCGTCGGCAGCATTATCGATTTCCGTCGCAGCGTCCTGCCCGCCATTCGCGTCCTTGCCGGACCAGCGGGCGTAGTAACTGGAGACACCCGCACGGGCGTACCAGGCGAGCTGTTCAGCCGACAGCGTGCCAGACGGGCCGACGTTGACGAACGGCAGCGAAGTCGAGGTGGCGGGGGAAGCAGCCATCGTGGTCGTGGTGGTTTCCGAGGCCACTGATTTCCTTCCTGGGACATGCCAGAGCCCCAGCCTCAAGACTTGGAGACTGCCCCAGTCCGCCGGCTAGGTCGTAGTTGCAAGTGGGCGACGGTCAGGTCGGGCGTGGCCTCTGGTGCTGATGGGAGAGTCGATAGGTTGCGGCTTCAGCGGCCCATGGCGGTACAGACGCAGACCCGGTTCCCATCGGGATCCGCGAGAACCGTGAAGGATGGTGCTCCAGACGTATCGATGACGGACCCGCCGGCCGAGACCGCTGCGGCGATTCGCTCATCGGCCACCTCGGGCGCGAGCCACAGATCGAAGTGCCAGCGCTGGCGCGGTATGTCGTGATCCCTCGTGTTCTGGAACCAGATGGCTGGGACCCGACTGGTGGGGTCGAATACCGAGTCAGAGATCTTGTTGTCCGAGCTGCCCGTCAAGAGAACCGACCAGAAAGGTCCAACCTTGTCCTCGTGCGCCGTGTCGAGTCCGACCTCAAGCTGGGTGACCGCCGATGGATCGGCCTTTAGACCGTTCGCCTGGGCGATCGCACCGATCTTCCTCGCCAAGTCGATGTCCGTCCGTGTGACCCAAAGACCGTCCTCACGGGTGCACAGCGAGAGGTCAAGAACGCCGTGCGCCAGTCTCATCTCGAGGTGCGGGCTATCCCCTTCGACGACCTTGGCCACGGCGGCAACGAAGTCCACTGCCTCTGCGAGGTTCGGGATCAAATAGCGGGCGTGCAGTGGTTGTGACAGCTTGCGCCAATCGCCAAGACCTGCATCGAGGATCTGCTGGTTATTGAGTCGCTCCACGGGTCTGATATTGCCCGAAGCCCGAGCAGCCAAACTGACAAGCCTGTATCCGAGGCAGCCGTTGGAGGACTACATACACACCCGTCGTGACGGCAGGTCACCACTCGGATCTGATGCGGCAAGCTGTCCCAGCACGGCGGGATGAGGCCAACGGATACACGAGAAGCCTGACGGCAGCGACAACTGCACTCACCGCCAAAATAAATGCAGCTCGCCGCCCGAACACCTTCGGTGCAGGCCCAATCATCACAGAAGAAACAGGACCCAGTATCCAGTCCGAGGAGGGGTTCCGAGCGCCTTGCGCTGGTTCTCAGCTCTGGCAGACAGCCCCGCAAACAATCTCCATGATCACGAGCCCTGTTGCCATCAGAATGAATACAAAGACGACAACAGCGAAAACCAAGCTTCGGTGGTGAGGAGCCGCATTCGCTGGCAAGGCCACCGGAAGATTGTGACATCCCCTTGGCAGGGTTCCCCCTATCGCTGCCGGCTAGGTGGGGCACTGTTTTGTCCCACGCTGGTGCTCGCTTCTTAGTCCATCGGCCAGCTGTACGGGTATCGTGCAAAGTCATGGACGAACGGAGACCCGATGAACAGGGATGAGCTGAAGGCCTTGCAGGCTCCCATCAAGGAGCGATATCGGGAACAGCCGGAGGCTGCCGTCGTGACGCTCAAAGCTGAAGGTCAACTTGGTGAGGACCTCTCGTGCTCAGTGCAGACGGGCCGGGCACTGGTCGAGGCGGGGCTCCATCCAGCTACGGGCGGCGACGGCTCTCAGGCTTGTTCGGGAGACATGTTGCTCCAAGCTCTCGCCGCCTGTGCGGGGGTCACGATGCGCTCAGTGGCTACTGCGCTTGGGATCAGTGCCATCGGCACGGTGAGAGCGGAAGGTGACTTGGACTTTCGAGGGACGCTGGGCGTGGACAAGTCTGCTCCGGTTGGATTCTCGGATATTCGCTTGTCTTTCAATCTTGAGAGTGAGGCCTCAGACGAGCAGCTCGCTACGTTGCTGCGCCTGACCGAGCGGTACTGCGTCGTACTCCAGACGCTGGCGAATAGCCCCAGGCTGACAGTTTCGATTGCCTGAAACCAGGTCGATTTGAAGACACCCTCTTTGTCGGCGCGTCTCGCCGGAGGGTGTCCCGGTTCGCCGGGACGGTGTGCACCGTCAACGCCCGACGGGGTCCAATATCCCGAGAACTCGTCCTGGTGCCCACAAAGGCTGGGACGGATAGAGTCCGTGTAGCTGAGGCG
>Ga0302178_10000388_pt1 | contig 41057 bp, 42 predicted proteins | sample I_Palsa_E1_3_FD_198790 | JGI IMG/M metagenome (GOLD analysis project Ga0302178, IMG submission 198790) | Peat permafrost microbial communities from Stordalen Mire near Abisko, Sweden - I_Palsa_E1_3 | ecosystem: Environmental > Terrestrial > Soil > Palsa > Peat permafrost | place: Sweden... | reverse complement strand
AATTCGACTGAATACGTTTGCTTTTGCTTCAACATGCACCTCTGACTTCTTTAATTTAAGAAAATTCAGAGGCGACAACTAGTCTGACACAGGGGGTTTCCGGCAAAGGCTGTACATTCAATCCGCGTTTGGCCAAATGGCGGGCATCGTGCGGCGTGCAAATGACGGGAATCTGCGCGTCGCGCAGCCATCGTTTCGCCACGCGATCTAGATGATCAAAATGACCTTTCTGACAATGTGTGATCAAACAATGAGTGACCGTTTCGAGCGCTGTCGCCGCTGAGCTGGGCAATTCGACGAGCGGGTTACGTTGCCTTGCGCCGAATACGCGCAATGGCGGAAGCGCGTTCTTCGGCGAAAGCATCGGGTCGATCAGAATCCGATTGGACCCGATTTCCACAATGATTGTCGCGTTGCGAAGCTGGTGAATTTTCATGATCAAGCCTCCGGGAGGAGACCCTATTGTGTCGACACGGAAACCGGTTGAGAATGGCGAGATTAGACACAATTAATTCCATTTCTGCCATGCCAAAACCACTTCGAATTGGTCTGCTTCTGTTCCCGGACTGCATGCCGGCGGGGTTATTCGCGTTCTCGGATATGCTCCATGCGGCCAATCGTCGTGCGAACCGCGTGCTCTTCGAAACGCATTACGTTGCACTACGCGCAGGCACTATTGAATGTGCTCAAGGCGTGTCATTGCGTGTTGCCGAGTCGCTGGATCACGCCAATCCTGACGCAATTCTCTTACCTGGTTTCTGGGCCGAATCGGCGCAACAGGTAGATAGCACCATCGTTGCCAACGCAAGCCTCGTGTCGGTTTTGTCGACGCGCCACAAAAAACTGCGACTGTGGAGTTATTGCAGCGGCGTCTGTCTTCTGGCCGCAAGCGGACAACTGAATCACCAGCCTGCGACTGTCACTTGGTGGTTGGCAGGGGCGATGGCACAACGCTACAACAAGGTGAAATGGCAAAGCGAGCGGAATTGCATCTTCACCGCGCGTACCGCCACGGCTTCTGGCGTGAACGGCTATCTGTCCATTGCCCATGCGCTGATCGAGCAGCATGTCAGCCCTGATGTGATGCGCGATCTGGTTAATCTGATGGTGCTTCCCCGTCCTGTTCAACCTCACAGAGCCTTTCAGGCAATGAGTCTGATTGAGCAATCCAGCAGTTTGCTTCGCCAGTTGCATGCGCTGGTCGAGCAATTGCCGGCTGAACAGATCACAGTGCAGCGATTGGCGGATCGACTCGGCATAACGGAGCGCACGCTCGCACGTAAGGTGAGCCGCGAAACTGGGGTTGCGATTGCGGCGTATGCCCGCTGCATCAAACTTAATCAGGTCAGTGAACGCCTCATCCGCACGTCATCACCAGTCAGCGCTATCAGCGCAGAGCTGGGTTTCAGTAGTGATTCCAATCTGCGCCGCATGTTCAAGGAGCTGACCTCGCTGACGCCTTTGGAGTACCGACAACGGTTTTCGAGATGACGGACTGACCTGGAAATCGCCTCCATCGGTTTGGTTCACTCTCTCTTGAGATGTGCGCGCGGGTACGTGGCCTATTCGCTGAGTCTGCGTGATCTCGAAGAGATGATTGCGGAACACGGTATTGAGGTCGATCACTCGACCGTGCACCGGTGGGTCATCAAGCTGGTGCCGCTGTTTTAGAAATCCTTTCGCCAGCATAAACGTCCGGTGGGCAAGAGCTGGCGGATGGACGAGACGTATATCAAGGTGCAGGGCCAGTGGAAGTACCTATATCGGGCCGCTAACAAGGACGGCGACACGGTCGATTTTCTGTTTCGAGCCCATTGGGACAAGGCTGCCGCGCAGCGTTATTTTGAGAAAGCGATCGACCAGAACGGCGCGCCGGGAACTGTGACGGTGGACAAAATCGGCTCGAATCTGGCGGCCGCCGGGCGAGTTCTACTCGCTGGTTATGTAAGTAATCCTAATGATATCGATCAGGCTTCTCCGTCCAGCGTTATCGCGACAGAACCACGTACCCTCCTGTAACTTCAATGACTGTCAGAATCGCTATTTTGACAGTCCGGCGGCATTAGCGCCGCCCCCTACGGGGAAGTCCATTACATTCGTTTGACACTTGGCACCAAGTCTTGATGGCCTCAAGTAAAGCCGGCCCGGTTGGCCCGAGTTGCGCCGCTTGCGCCAGCAGATCCGGGTAAATCTTAAGTTTCAGCGGAACTTTCGAGCCAGGGGTTTGGAGGTCTTGCCGGGACACGAACTAGGCTTACGGGTTTCAGTTCAAAAACATCTCCAGCTCGCCCGATGCGTCAGCAAAGCGCTGAATCAGAAAGTCGAGCAGCGTACGCACACGCGGCGCCATATAGCGGCTGTGTGGATATAAAGCGTGCACCGGGACATCGGGCGAGCGCCATTCCGGCATCAACACTTGCAAGCGGCCGGCACGCAGGTCGGCACCGATATCCCACACGGACTTCATCGCGACCCCGTAACCCCGCACGGTCCATTCTCGTGCCACCGCACCATCGTTGGTTTCGCGCGCGTGGGCAACGGGCACAATGTAGCTGGCTCGTTCCTGGCCGCGGGTGAAGTGCCATTCGTTGGCCAGCCCGGAAGCGTTGCTCAGGACGATGCATGCGAAGCGTTCGAGATCTTGGGGATGTGCGGGCGCGCCATGCCGCGCCACGTAAGCGGGGGACGCGCAGAGTACCCGTCGGTTCGGCGCCAGCTGCCGCGCGACCAGGGTGCTATCTGGGAGCACACCAAAGCGAATCGCCAGGTCGATATCGTCTTGCAGCAAGTTCGATAGCGAATCCGACAATACCAGTGCAAAGGTCACCTCGGGATAAAGGAGGTTGAATTCGTCGAGCCAATCTTTGACAACATGGCGGCCGAAATCCGAGGTCGCCGACACCCGAACTTTGCCACGCACGATGCTTTGCCCGGCTTGCAGAGCCGCATGGGCATCGTCCAATGCCTGGAGTGCTTGCTGACAGTGCGCCAGATACATCCGCCCTTCGTCTGTGAGCCGCAACTGGCGCGTGGTGCGCTCAAACAGCCGCGTGCTTAGCGTGGCCTCAAGCTTGAACAAGCGCGCGCTCGCCGCCGCCGGCGACAGCCCGAGCTTGCGGCCGGCCGCCGACAAGCCGCCCAGATTGGCCGCTTCGACAAACAAACGGATATCGCCGAGGTTGTCCATGATATTTCATATATTTTTGATAATGATTCAAACTTTACGCCCATTATCAAATGACAGCTAGTCGAACAGAATGGCGGCATGTTTAGAAATTTAAGCCGTTTGCCGTCATGAAACTCGACCACGCAACCATCGTTACCCTGCCTTGGGTCGCGGCCGCTGTGACGCTTGCAGCTCTGGTCGTGACAGCGTTTGCGTTCTACCTAGACGCTCTAACAGACGGGCGGCATGCGTCACCCGCGGGTTCTGCGAGCCTGGAGTTCTGACCCGACCCTGTTCTCAAAACATGACTTATTAATACAGGCTTAACAAGCCGCCTCTCACTTTAAACACTTCTTACTTGCATTGGAGATTTGCATCATGTCGACACCTTCACAACTGTTTACGCCGACCGTTGTCGCCGGCCACAATGTCCCGCATCGCGTGGTACTGGCGCCCATGACCCGTGCTCGCAGCACGCAACCTGGCGACGTGCCCAACGCCATGATGGCCCGTTACTACGCTCAGCGCGCATCGGCCGCCTTGATCGTGAGCGAGGCGACGCAAATCTCGCCGCAGGGCAAGGGTTATTCCTTCACTCCAGGCATTTACAGTGCTGAACAAGTTGCTGGTTGGCGCCTGGTGACGGATGCCGTGCATGCCGAAGGCGGCCGCATCTTTGCGCAGATTTGGCACGTGGGCCGCCTGTCGCATCGGGATTTTCATCAAGGCGAGTTGCCGGTGGCGCCGTCTGCCGTGCCTTTCGAAGGCCAGATTTGGAAAGTCGATGGGCTGACGGGCGTCGGTGCCATGGTCGATTGCCCCACGCCGCGAGCACTGACCACGGACGAAGTCAAAGGCGTGGTAGAGGATTTTCGCCGGGCTGCGCGCCATGCCATGGATGCCGGATTCGATGGTGTTGAGATACACGGTGCCAACGGTTATTTGGTGGACCAATTTCTGCGCACGACATCCAATATACGCACCGACGAATATGGTGGTTCGCGTGAAAACCGCCTGCGCTTTTTAAAGGAAGTGGTTGACGCAGTGGCCGACGAAGTGGGCGCCGATCGCACCGCGATTCGCCTGGCGCCATTCCTGACGGCGCGTGGTATGGACTGCCCCGACATCCTGCCGACCATACTTGATGCGGCCGATTTTCTCCAGGCACGCGGCATTGCTTATTTGCACTTGGTCGAGGCCGATTGGGAAGATGCGCCGGATTTCACGGAAGTATTTCGCCAAGCCATCCGTGCGCGCTTCACGCGGCCGATTATCGTGGCGGGCAAGTATGACATCGCGCGAGCCGAGTGGGTCTTGTCCAAGGGTTATGCCGATCTGGTCGCACTGGGCCGGCCGTTCGTGGCCAACCCGGATTTACCGCGCCGGCTCGCTGAAGGTCTGCCGCTCGCCGAGTTCGACGGCAGCACGCTGTTTGGTGGTGATGAACGCGGGTATAGCGATTACCCCGCTTGGGCCGATGCTGCAGAAGCGCTGTCGGCTTAAGTTGTTGCCGACGCCGACTGGGACTGCTAAAGAGCATGGGTTTTAGGCAGTGCTAGCGTTGAAGCTCGTCAGTACCTAGGCCGAGGTCCTCAATGAAAACCCTCCACGCTTTTTAACAGTCTTGTCCCCGACTTCCCTTAATGCCGCTGTTCATTCATGCGTTCCGGTGAACTCGAACCGCATTCAACTTTTACCTTCATTTGTTTCGCTAGGCGAAAATTTATTCGCTAATGGAAACTACCTATTGATCGACTGTTGGCGCCATCGGTAAAGTTTCGCCTAACGCAATATTTTGCGCATAACGAAACGTTGATGAATGGTTTGAAACACCGCTATTCATCGCATCTTGAAAGGTCGCCATGCAAATCGGGAAACCCAGCCAGTTGCGTACGTCGATTTCGACCGCAACACCAGACAGCATCACAGTGCGTAACCGGGATCTCTGCAAGGAATTGATAGGGCAGGTGAGCCTAACCGATTTCTTTTGCTTGCTCTTGACGGGCCAACCGCCCACCAACGTTCAACGCCTGTTCCTCGACGCATCCCTTGTGTCGATCGCGGAACACGGGCTGGTACCGTCCATACAAGCCGCCCGTATGACGTTTGCGGCGGCACCCGAAGCCTTGCAGGGGGCGGTGGCAGCCGGCCTGCTGGGCTGCGGCTCGGTCGTCCTCGGCAGTTCCGAAGAGGCGGGCAAGCTCTTCGCCGGGTTGCTCGCAAAAACGCCGCAAGAGGGCACGCTCGAACAGGTGGTCGAGCACGAAATTTCAGCGCTGCGGGCGCGGCGCGCGCCGCTGCCCGGTTTTGGGCATCCACTACACCAGCAGGAAGATCCGCGCGCCACGCGCTTGCTCGCCATGGCAGACGAACACGGCACCGCGGGAGAGAACGTGCGGGTGCTGCGCGCCATCGCTGCCGCGGTACCGAAGATCTATGGTCGTGCATTGCCAATCAACGTGTCCGGCGCGATTCCCGCCGTGCTGCTGGATGTCGGTTTTCCCCTCAAGGCCTTGAAAGGCGTACCGCTAGTCGCGCGGAGCGTGAGCCTCGTCGCGCACTTGCTTGAGGAGAGCATGGAGCCGATCGGCTTCGCGCTGGCCCATGCCGGCGAAAGCGCGATTGAATACGTCGGGTGAACAGGCACTCTCAGAACACTACGCGGCGGCTGCCGCACATGGAGCAATCAAAATGATCAAGGTATTGCAGAACATTCGCGTTATCGAGCAGGGCACCTTCATTACGGGACCGGCCACGGGGATGCTACTCGGCGACTTGGGCGCCGACGTCATCAAGGTCGAGCAGCCTGGCGCGGGTGACCCATTCCGGGCTTTTCGCGGCGGCCTGTACAGCCCGCACTTCCAGACGTACAACCGCAACAAGCGCAGCGTTACACTCAACACGAAAGATGCCGGCGATCTCGCCGCTTTCGACGAGCTTATCCGCACTGCGGATGTGTACATACAGAACTTCCGCCCGGGTGCGGCAGCGCGCCTGAACGTGGACGAAGCGCGCCTTCGCGCGATCAACCCTAACCTGATCTACTGCTCGATCAGCGGTTTCGGCCAGTCCGGCCCCTCTGTGGGACGTCCAGCGTACGATACGGTCGCGCAAGCCGCGAGCGGATTCCTCGGCTTGCTGATCAATCCGGAGAACCCTCGCGTAGTCGGACCGGCAATCGCCGATTCGATCACAGGCTTCTACGCTGCCTATGGCATCCTCGGAGCGCTGCAAGAGCGCGCACGCACGGGAACGGGGCTGAGTGTGGAAGTGTCGATGCTCGAAGCCATGACGCACTTCAACATGGACGCGTTCACGCACTACTATTCGGCCAACGAGGTCATGGGTCCCTACAGCCGGCCGATGGTCTCGCAGTCATACGTCATGAAATGCCGGGACGGTAAATGGCTCGCGTTGCATATGTCATCGCCGGAAAAATTCTGGCAGGGACTTGCCGCTGTGATCGGCAAGCCAGGTCTACTGGAAGACCCACGTTTCTCGACACGCGAGGGCCGCATCGACAACCAGGATGCGATGATCGACGTTCTCACGGAGGTGTTCGTCGAGCGCGAGCGCGACGAATGGTGCCGCCTCCTGCTCGCGCAGGATGTGCCCCATGCCCCAATGTACGACGCCAGCGAGGCGCTGGAAGACCCGCAGGCCAAGCATCTGGAATTACTGGTGACCGCGCACCACGCCACAATGGGCGAGTACAAGACCGTGCGCAGCCCGGTTAGCTACAATGGCGAGCGTTCGCTTGCGATTGTGCCGCCGCCGGTGCTCGGCGAACACAATGAAGAAATCCTCGGGCCGCTGCGCGCGTGAGACATCACCGTGCGCCTTAGATGGCGCAGGGACCCGTGGCCGGGTGGCCGGGGAAAAACAACAATTAGGAGACTGTCATGGCGTTGAGCGTGGAAAAAACCGGCATGATCGAGCGTTCGCAGGACCTGGAGAAAGCAACTTACGACAAGGTGTTCTGGCGCTGCGTGCCGCTGTTCTTTCTTTGCTACATGGTGTCGTACCTCGACCGGGTCAACATCGGTTTTGCGAAGCTGCAGATGCTGGGCGACCTGCATCTCAGCGACAACGTGTACGCCTTGGGCGCAAGTATGCTGTTCTGGGGCTACGTCTTGTTCGAAGTGCCGAGCAACATCTTACTGCACCGCGTGGGCGCGCGCCGCTGGATCGCCCGCATTATGGTGACATGGGGTCTCGTCTCCATCATGCTGATGTACATCGGGCCACTAGGACAATTTTTCCATACCGGTTCGGCGACCATGTTCTACGTGCTGCGTTTCTTGCTCGGTGTGTGCGAAGCAGGTTTCTTTCCCGGCGTGGTTCTATACCTGAACAGCTGGTTCCCGTCACACAAGCAGAACCGCGTCATGGCCGGCTTCATGGTGGCGCTGCCGCTGAGCCTGTGCATTGGCGGGCCGGTCTCGGGCTGGGTGCTGCAGAACATGCACGAGACGCTCGGTTATCGCGGCTGGCAGTGGATGCTCATCGTGGAAGGTCTGCCCGCCATCATTCTCGGGGTGACGGTGCTGCTCACGCTGACGGAAACCATCGACCACGCCCGCTGGCTCACGCCCGAAGAAAAATCGCTACTGAAGCGCAATCTCTCGTCGGAGAACGTGACGAAGACCCACGACTTTCGCGCCGCATTGAAGAGCCGCGGCGTATGGCTTTTGTGCGGCATTTTGCTCACCATGAACACCGGCTTCTACGGCTTGTCGTTCTGGTTGCCGTCCATCATCAGCGCCGCGGGACTCAAGAGCGCTTTCCATATCGGCTTACTTGCCGCTGTGCCGTATGTCGCCGCCAGCATCGTGATGGTCGCGAACGCCATGCATTCGAACCACACCGGGGAACGGCGACTGCATGCCGCCATTCCGGCGCTGCTGGCCGGTATCGCGTTGATTCTCAGCGCAATGTTCACGCACCAGCTTTCCGTGTCGCTGTTGCTCATTTCAATCGCCGCCTCCGCGATCATAAGCATTATGCCGATCTTCTGGACCTTTGCCGGCCGCCTGCTGTCGGGCGCAGCGGCAGCGGCGGGACTCGCGATGATCAACTCCATCGGCAGCTTGTCCGGCATCACCGGCGCGATGATCACCAATGTGGCGAAGAACGTGACCGGCGACATCAACAGTGGCACCTACGTGCTGGGCGGGTGCCTACTGGTGTGCTGCTGTCTAATTCTTTCGATTCCCCGCGCAATGGTGTCCACCGGACGACCGGATTGAGATAGGTTTCCCGACACAGGAGACACGGCTGTAAGTCAACTGTGCGTTGTCATTATGTATTTAGTAGTACTTTTCATTTGTTTTTGTTTTCTCGCTAAAAAAATAACTCCCAGGAGACAGGTAATGAAAATTTTCATGAAAGCGGCGTTGCTGTCGTCGGTTACCATCGCATGCTCGTTGTACGGCATGGGGACCGCATACGCCCAAAGCAGTGTGACGCTGTATGGTTTGATTGACGAAAGCCTCAACTATGTCAGCAACGAAGGTGGTCACAACGCCTTCACGCAAACTTCCGGCAACGTGCAGGGTAGTCGTTGGGGTATCAAGGGTACGGAAGACTTGGGCGGTGGATACAAAACCATCTTCACGTTGGAAAATGGCTTCGCGCTAAACACAGGTGCACTGGGTCAAGGTGGTCTCGAATTCGGACGCCAGGCGTTTGTCGGACTTGCGACGCCTTCGGGCACGGTCACATTGGGTCGGCAATACGACTTCCTGCTCTATCTGTATTCGATGACCAACCTGTTCAACGCTGGTACGTACGGCTTCCATCTGGGAGATTACGACCGCCTCGGCGGAGAACGACTCAATAACGTCATTGCCTATCAAAGCCCGACGTTTAACGGCCTTAAATTCGGCGCTTTGTACGCGCCGGGCGGCCAACCCGGCAGCTTCGCCGCTGGTAGTGCTCAGAGTTACGGCGTCTCGTACAGCCGCGGGTATCTGAATCTCGCTGCGGCGTACACTAGCCAGAACAATACAACGATAACACCCGCCGCAACCATCGGCGTTCCAGATCTATTCGGAACACGGCAGACTGGAACGATCGACCTCGACCGCATGTCGACAGTTGCTGCGGGGGGCAGCTATCAGTTCGGTCCGGCCTTGCTTCACGGCGTGTATTCTCTGACGGATATGAGAAGCGGATCTTCAACCGCAGTATTGAGCACCTGGGAAGGTGGTGTGACCTATTCGATCACGCCTGCCGTGTCCGTGCTGGGTGGCTATGCGTACTCGAAATTGAATGATACCCGCTGGGGTCAATATATGGTGTCGCTGGATTATTTTTTATCGAAGCGCACGGACCTCTACGCACTGCTCAACTATGAGAACGTCCATGGCGGCGACGCCACCGCTACGCTATTTACGGCGGCTTCTTCCAGTGGCGGCAATCAGGCCATTGTCAGTCTGGGCATCCGGCATAGATTCTGACACATTGCCTTCGAAATGGTTTTCGCAGGGCGAAAACCATTATAATCAGGCCCTGTCGATGACCGTCTACCTTCTTTCATGACTCAAACGCCGTCCGAACGCATTGATGAGACTCACCGGGACTTCGTGGCCGCGCTTGCGCGCGGCCTTTCGGTGATTCAGGCATTTACCGAAGATCAGCCGGAAATGACCTTGAGTGAGGTCGCTCAGGTAGCGCAGATGAACGTCGCTACTGCCCGGCGCGCGCTCCTCACCCTACACTCACTCGGATACGTGGGCATACAGGGCAAGCGTTTCCTGCTGTTGCCAAAAGTGTTGTCGCTCGGGGTGGCGTATCTGCGCTCGATGAATTTCAAGGATCTGGTCAACCCATACCTGCAGGAAGTTGCGGACCAGTATCGTGATTCCGTGTCCTTCGCAATCCTCGAAGGCGACGACGTAGTCTATCTTGGCCATGTACCCAGCAAGCGTAGTATCACGCGACGTGCGTCCGTGGGATATCGGCTGCCAGCCTTCTGCACGTCGCTCGGGCGAGTTCTACTGGCCAATCAGCCGCTCGAAGAGCAGCAGCGACTCTTGACTCGCGCGCCTTTTCCGCAATATACGGCTAAAACCCTGGTCCAGCGTGACGACCTCGCCCGCGAATTCGCGAAGGTGCTGACCGACGGCTTTGCCACCCAGCAAGACGAAATCGAAATGGGTGTGGTATCCATCGCGGTGCCCGTCTGCGATCCCCAGGGTCAGGTGATCGCGGCTATCAACTGCTCGTCCGAGACGGATCGCACCACGGCCGAAGACCTGATCGCCACACGCCTGCCGGCACTGAGGGACGCACGGGCGCATATCGAATGGGCAATTCGCCGGGCGCCCGCTCTTGTCCATTCAATCCGATCATCCTAGTACGCCGACCCCGCAGTATCTATAGATTTTCGGTCAGAACGGCACAGTCACTCTTGATGCCAAAGGTTGCCAAGGACATTGCGTACCCAAGACGGCCATTAGCAAATGACTTCACCGCTTACTCCGCCGTCGAAATCGACTTGTACTCCCGATAGCGTTTCACGTACGCATTCGTTGAGCCGCCATTGTTCTCCATGTACGCGAACAACTCGGCCCAGCGATAGTTGAGTTTCTCCAAGCTCCACGCGAATCACCGTGCCTGTGGATCTCGTCCGCCTGTGCGGGGATCACCGCCCGTTGCAAGTGACGCAGTAGCCGCTTCCCATCCATCGATGACTCCCGCATATTTGGGATCGAGTGTTTGGCTTGGCCGGTCGATGCGGCCCCCTTCGACCGAGGTTAAGCCACCTCAGTCGGTAATAAGTTCGCCGCAAACGACGATTTCATCGCGGACCTCGGCGTAGGCACTGGCGAGCTCCAATGCTAGCACGGCCGAAAACCCCACGCCTTTTAACAGTCCCATTTCGACTTCTTCATCGCACCATCTCACGCGACCGGCCCAACAAACAGACAACGCCATGCTACGGGCGATTAGATTCGCAATCTCGCAACTAGTTGACAGTCTTGATGCGTTTAAATTCACTCTATTTGTGCGCCAAATCTATAGTGGTTGACACGCCATCTGTCGTACAGAGATGGTCGAGAAGGTGCGTTGCCGCAATGGGAAAAGGCACCGTTGGTTTGAATAATAGCTTGAGCTCTCGCCCGACCCATGGTTCGTCGAGCCTCACTGTCACGTAACCCGAATGATCACGTTCGGTCAGCGCGATTTCCGGGATGATGGCTATTCCCAGTCCGGCAATAACCATATTACGAATCGCTTCAAAGTTAGTGACTTGAATGGCTAGACGCATTCTACGTCCCAGTGCTTTGGCCGCTTGGCTAGCCAGGGCGAGAATAGAGGCGCCGTCTTGCATGCCGACATGCTCGTAGTCGAGGGTGTCCGCGAATTTCACGCTTTCGCGTTGCCCCAAGGGATGGTCCGCAGGCGTGATTAAGACTAATCGATCTATGCGGAATGGTCGTTCCGACAGACTTTTATCGATGTAGGACGCCGCGCATATGCCTATATCCGCGTCGCCGCTGAGTACATCCCGTGACACTTGATCACTGAGACGCTCGATAAGTCCGATCTGGACACCGGGGAAACGATCGACGAACGACTTGAGTTCCTTCGGCAAGTAATGCGCCATCGCCGTCATGTTGACGGAAAGCCGGACTATTCCTCGCACCCCATCTCTATGTTGACTCATTTCCCATTCGATATGCTGCAAATGCTCCATCACGATCTTTGCCCGCCGATATAGCGCGGTTCCCGCCAACGTGGGCTCGACGCCTCGACTACGGCGATGCAGCAACGGCGTTCCGGCGGCCAGCTCCAAGTCCGAGATGCGACGACTGACGGCGGACACGACTACATTGCCTCGATCGGAAGCAGCTGAAATGCTTCCTCCTTCAATCACAAAAATAAAGAGCCGCAAAGTCTCAATATCGAAACGCATGGTCTGACAAATCCTTATTCAGATAAAACTTCGAGTCGACGAGCTTTGCCGAACCGCGGCAGCGCTTATCGCGAACGATCAATTCAGTCCGACCCCAGGCTTGTTATCCTAACCGGCAGGCATCTCCTACGCTTTCGATACTGGATAACCATGCATTCTCCCCAAACACTGCTTGAAAAAATTTGGCAGCGGCACGTCGTTTCGCAATTGGACGACGATTATTTTTTGCTGTATATCGACTGCCACCTGCTCAACGAGGTGACAAGCCCTCAGGCATTCGACGGCTTACGCCTTGCCTCGCGTCAACCGTGGCGCGCTTCATCGGTATTAGCGACCGCGGACCACAATATTCCCACAATAAATCGCCTTGCAGGCATGCACAATGAATCGGCCAGGCGACAATTTGCCGCACTGGAGCATAACTGTAGAGAATATGCTTTACGATTTTTTGAGCTCACGGACCGCAGGCAAGGAATACTGCACGTCGTGGCGCCCGAATTGGGTGAAACCCTGCCCGGTATGACGATCGCCTGTGGCGATTCGCACACCACGACACACGGTGCATTCGGTGCGCTGGCGTTCGGCGTCGGCACATCGGACGTGGAGCAGATTCTCGCAACACAATGCCTGGTTCTCCGCCGGCCTAAGACGCTGAACGTGCACATCCGAGGCGAACTGCCGCGTGGCACCTACGCAAAAGACGTCGCGCTGGCGTTCATCGGACGGTATAAAACCGACTATGCCAATGGGTTTGCTTTGGAATTTTCAGGTGAGACGGTGTCCCGATTCAGTATGGAAAGCCGTATGACGTTATGCAACATGGCCGTGGAGGCGGGTGCTCGCTGCGCCTTGATTGGTGTCGACAAGACCGTGATCGACTATCTAGACGGACGCCCTTCCAGTCCTGTCGACGCGGAGTGGGAAAGCGCGAAACAACAATGGTCGACATTGCACAGCGATCCCTCTGTCGAATTCGACAAGACGGTCGTTTTTGACGTGAGCGACCTGAGGCCACAAGTCACGTGGGGCACGACCCCCGCTATGGTCACCAGTATCGATGGAAGTGTGCCCGACCCCGCTGCCGAGTTAACCCACGAGCAGCGTGCTGCGACGACGCGTGCGCTCGATTACATGGGGTTGGATGGTGGAACGAAAATTCGGGAAATCCGGCTTGATAAGATTTTCATCGGCTCATGCACCAACGCGCGCATCGAGGATCTGCGCATCGTCGCCGATATCGTGAAGGGTAAGAAAGTCGCATCCACGATCCGGCAGGCGTTGGTCGTGCCCGGTTCTGGGAACGTAAAGTACCAGGCAGAAACAGAAGGCCTGGATCAGATTTTTGTCGAGGCAGGTTTTGAGTGGCGCGAACCGGGCTGCTCCATGTGCCTCGGGATGAATAACGATAGTCTTGGTGAAGGTGAGCGCTGCGCCTCGACCTCCAATCGAAATTTCGAGGGGCGACAAGGGCGCGGTGGTCGCAGCCATCTCGTGAGTCCAGCGGTGGCGGCTGGAGCAGCTATCGCCGGACATTTCATCGACCCAATGGACCTTTGAATGAAATCATTCGTTATACTAAATTCATACTCGGTTCCGATCGATCGTACCGACGTCGATACTGATGCGATCCTGCCTAAGCAGTACATGGCGTTGACTGGCCGCGTAGGCTTCGGCGATTACCTCTTCGACAACTGGCGATATGCCGAGTCTGGCGAGCCCGGCGAAGACACCATGAAACGGAAGAAGCGGCCAGACTTTCCCCTTAACCAGCTTCGATATCAGGGCGCGAAAATCATGCTGTGCCGCGCCAATTTCGGATGTGGATCCAGTCGCGAGCATGCGGTTTGGGCGTTGGCCGAGTGGGGTATCCGAGCCATCATCGCGCCCAGTTACGGCGATATTTTTTACGGCAACTGTTTCAAAAACGGTGTACTTCCGATAAAGCTGCCAACCGCTATTGTTGATGAGTTGTTCAACGACCTGGCCCAGACAGATGAACCGATATTCATGACGATCGACCTCCCGGAGCAGCGGGTGATTTTCGAGGATGGGAAGAGTCATCTTTTTGACATCGATGCTACCCGCAAGCATTTTCTGTTGTCGGGCCTCGACGAAATTGGCCAGATATTGGCGGGCTATAGCGAGCGAATAAAAGCGTTCGAAAAGTCTCGATTTGCCGCTGAACCTTGGTTGACTTAACGCGAGATCAAGAAAGTGGAATTACAAAGTTACCGGGGACGGCATTGTCACGTTGCCAAAGCGGTCGCGTAAGATAGCCCGATGAAGAAAACCAAATCACTCTATTACGGACATCGGTTCCCGGCGGCGGTCATCAGCCATGCCGTGCGCTGGTACTTTCGCTTTCAGCTCAGCCTTCGTGATATCGAAGCGCTGCTGTTCGAGCGCGGGGTGATGGTCAGTGACGAAACGATCCGGCGTTGGTGCGACAAGTTCGGCGCGGGCTTCGCGCATCGCGTCAAAACGGCTCGCCGAAAGCCGGGCACCACCTGGCACCTTGACGAAGTATTTGTTACGCTGCGTGGTGAGCCTTATTTATTGTGGCGCGCAGTCGATCAGCACGGCGCCGAACTCGATATTTTTCTGCAAAAGCGGCGCGACAAGGCGGCGGCCAAGCGGTTTTTCAAGCGCGTGCTGGCGTCGTGTCCCGAAGTGCCGGGCAAGATCGTCACCGACCGGTTGCGCAGCTACCCGGCGGCGAAGGCAGAAATTCCCGAACTGGCAAACGTCAGACACGTTTTCGTCAAAGCCAGTGCTCGGGTCAACAACCGTGCCGAAAATAGCCATCAGCCTACGCGAGAACGCGAGCGCCGGATGCGTGGCTTCCGCGACCCGAAACGCACTCAAGCTTTCCTATCGAGCTTAGGGCCGATCTCCCAGCACTTCGCGCTCGTCGATGGCATCGACCCGCTCCGGATAAAATGCAAGATGCTCCTTTATCGACGCGACCGCCTCGTAGGGATTTTCGTAAGTCCAAACGGCATTGACCGAACGCTCGCCGCCGGACGGAATCGAGAAATATGCGCTGTCGCCCTTGTAGGGGCAATAAGTGGAGTGGTTGCTGCGTTCGAACAGCGCCATATTGACATCTTTTCGCGGGATATATAGAACTGCTGGGTATTGAGCCTCGCGCAGTGTCAAAGCCTCGCGCGTATCCGCGATGACTTGACCTGCCAGCGTGACTACCACACGAGACGGATTGCGCTCGATGGTGATGGGATGGTCGGGTCCTGGTATCTTGACGGACCGGGTTGTCGCAGAAATGTCGCTGGTCATACACACTCTCCTTGAATTGATTCATCGGGTGCTTGCGGAAGATTGTATCCGCATTACAAACCCTGGGGGACGACGACTGCGTCAACGACCCAGGGTTTCGAGCGGTCGCGCTGTGGCTTACACAGTCACAACTATTTTTCCGAACTGGCCGTTGTTTTCCAGATAACGGTGAGCTTCCACTATCTCGTCAAACTTAAAGGTGCGATCGATGATGGGTTTGAGCGCACCCGTCTCGAGACCCTTGAGAACGAATTCCACCGCGGCTTTGCGGCGCGTTTCGTCACCACTGGTGAGCCAGATATTGTGTGCCTTGACAGTGATCACCTTGGCGATCATCTCGAGCACTGGCAGCGCAGTGGCACCTTCGCCGAGCGCACCGTAAATATACGCAATGCCGCCAAAGGACAGCGCCGAAATCAATTTTGCGAAATTTGGGCCGCCGACCGGGTCGAAAGCGACGCGAGCACCTTGGCCTTTGGTGATGCGCATGACTTCCTGTACCAAGTCAACCTCATCCGTGGCAATCACATGTCCCGCGCCCGCTTCGAGCAACCGGCGACGCTTCTCGGAGGTACGCGTTAGTGCGATGGAAGTCGCACCGGCGTAGTTGGCTATCTGGATTGCCGCGAGTCCGACGCTGCTCGAAGCCGCTGGAACGATGACGAAATCGCCTTTAGCGACCTTCGCATCCTCGATCAGCGCCCCATACGCTGTGACGAACATCATCCAGGTCGAGGCAGCTTCGGTGAACGAAAGCGACTCTGGATGCTTCACGACCGCGTAGTCCGGCGCGATAATGACTTCGCCGTATGTGAAGTATTGATTCATCGAGAAAGAAGGAATCAGATTGACCTTATCCCCCGGCGCGAAGCCGGAGACGTCCGATCCCACCGCATCGATCATGCCGGCGGCTTCATAGCCCAGTCCGGCCGGAAACTTGACGGGTTCGATGTATGCGTCGTTGCGCCACATCGCCTCCGCGCGGTTGATGCCGATGGCTTTGACTTTGATGCGGACTTCGGTCGGGCCGGGCGCGGGTACTTCAGTTTCAACGAATTCCAGAACTTCCGGGCTGCCGGCTTTGGCAAATTTGATGGTGCGTGACATGAGATTCTCCTGGTTTGGATAATGAGGCTGAGTGTCGTTTTAGACTTGCGCGGCGTCGGCACCTTCTGAAGTCGCTAAATACACTGGGAAATCGGAGTAATTTCTTTCATCGCCCCCCCAAAATGCGGAGCGCACATACGGCGTTAGCGGCAGTTTGTGCTTAAGACGATACGGCAAATCCGGATTCGACGTGAAATGACGGCCGAAGGCGACCAGGTCGGCATCGCCGGACGCAATGATCGCTTCGGCACCGTCGCCGTCGAAACCTCCGGCCGCAATGATCGGGCCGGTGAAATGGGCGCGAAGGTAGGTGCTTGCAATTGGGGGCTGACCTTCGTGCAAGGTTTCATCGCCTTTAATGCGTGGCTCGATCACGTGCAAATAGGCGATCTTATATTGCTCCAGAACCTTGGCGACGTGACTGAAGGTTAGCTGCGGATTGCTATCGGAAATGCCACCCCATTCGCCCGACGGTGAGATACGCACGCCTACCCGATCGGCGCCCCAAACCGAAATCAAGGCTTCTACGGTTTCACGCAGAAAGCGCACGCGCTTTTCGATCGGGCCGCCGTAAGCGTCGGTGCGCCGGTTGGTGCCGTCCTGGATGAACTGGTCGACCAGGTAACCGTTTGCGCCGTGCAATTCGACGCCATCGAAGCCGGCATTGAGCGCACGAAGGGCCGCGGCGCGAAACTCTTCGACAATCCCTGGGATTTCTTCGATGCCAAGCGCGCGATGTGGTGACGCCGGGACGAAGCCGTCCTTGGTTAACGCGACGCCTTCGAAGGGGACCACCGAAGGCGCAACCGGGTCGACACCGCCTGTCATCTCAACGTGGCTTTGACGGCCGCCATGTATCAGCTGCATAAATGCGCGGCCACCTTTGGCGTGAATTGCATCGGCAATCGCCTTCCAGCCTGCCACTTGTCCGTCGTGATAGAAGCTCGCCGCGCCCAGATATGACCGGGCCGGAATCGAAATGCTGACGCCTTCGATGATTTCTAGGCCGCCTTCGGACGCGCGCTGGCCGTAGAAATCAACCATCATCGGGCTGGGAATGTCACCTGGCTGAATAGTGCGCAGACGAGTCATCGGTGCCAGAACGACACGATGCGAAAAAGTGAATGCACCGACCTTCTTCGGGGTGAATAAATGAGACATGACTTTCCTTTGGCAATAAATTAGGAATCTTAGTTAATTGAATTTTCCGTAGACACTAGAAAGATGCTTGAATCAGTTAATTTTAAAGTCTTGAGCCACCATCGACATGCAGTGTTTCACCCGTAATCCAACGTGCTGCGTCAGACGCTAGAAAAGCGACCGCACCGCCGATGTCATCGGGTTGCGCGATGCGTTTCAGGGCCTGCATGCCGAGTGTGGCCGCGCGCCCTGCCTCGATCTTGGTAAAGCTCGACATATCTGTATCGACCACACCGGGAGCAATCGCATTGACGCGAATGCCGCGCTCCCCGAGTGCCGCGGCGAAATGCCTGACGAGCGTATCGACCGCGCCTTTAGTCGCTGCATAGGCCGAGATTTGGCCCACTGCGGTACGCGCTGCAAGTGAAGAGAGTAGGACCACGCTACTGTCTTTACACATCACCGGTAGCAATTGCTGCACCAGGAAAAAGGGCGCACGCACGTTCACCGCGAACAGATTGTCGAAATCTTCAATGGTGGTTTCCTCGATGCTTGACGCCTTGGAAATGCCGGCGTTCGCCACCAGAATATCAAGGCGATGTCCGACCACGGCGCGTACCAGTTGTGCAAGCTTATGCGGGCCATCTGCAGCGCGTAGATTGGCCGCCACTTTTTGGGCGTTACCGCCGGCCGCACGAATTTCCGCGACCACAGTATCGGCCTCCTTTTCTCCGCTACTATAGTGAACCAGCACCTGTGCACCTTCCTTGGCGAGTGCGAGTGCGCTAGCGCGGCCGATACCGCGTGAAGCTCCCGTGACGAGAGCAGTCTTGCCGGTCAATGTGGTCACGACGTAACTCCAATAAGTTGAATTAAAGATAAATCTGAAATCTGCCTGTCTACCCGGGTTTAGGCGTGTTCCCGGTTTTCGTCCAGAAACTGAGCGACCTGCGTGACGAAGCGCTTGGGATACTGATACAAGGAACCGTGATTGGCGTCGGGGTAGAGAATCAGCTGTGCATTCGGGATTTTTTGCTGAAGTATCCACGAGTTGATCGAGTAGATAATCACGTCGGTATCGCCAGCGTTGTTGAACAACATAACTTCGCGATCCCGTGCGAAACCGTCGGTCACGGCCGGGTCCCAGTGATCCATCGTACCGGTAAAGTGAATGTTGAATACTAGCGGTACGCCACCTGACTTACCGAAGCGCCGATAGGCGAAGCGGATGCCGTTGGTTTCTACATATTGCGTCGGGGCGGTTGCATGGGTAAAACTTGTCATGGTGATTGTCCAATATAGATAGTAGGCATGGCGCGAAGCTTTGCAAATTTATCTTGTCGGGCGATATGCCGCTGTGTCGCCTTCTGATCGGTAATTTACGTGGGGCTTGCGGAAAATGAAAAGACTTTGTAGGCTGGGTGGCATGCCTGCCAGGCATGGCAAGCTAAAGAGGCCATATGGAACTACGACATCTGCGATATTTCGTTGCCGTCGCCGAGACCGGTAGTCTGACGGTGGCGGCCGAACGCCGCCTACACACTTCGCAACCGTCGCTGAGTCGGCAAATCCGCGATCTCGAAGACGAGGTTGGCGCCGAACTGTTCACGCGCAGTGCGCGTGGCGTCGAGCTGACTGCAGCGGGCAAGGCCTTTCTCGACCACGCCCGGCTCGCGCTGACACAAGTCGACGCCGCGACCCAGGCCGCGCGCCGCGCCGCTCAACCGACGAAACAGGTTTTTGCACTCGGGTTTTTAACCGGCCAGGAGATGACCTGGTTACCGCGCGCCATGCAGGTGCTGCGCGACGAGCTGCCGAATATCGATGTCACAGTGTCGAGCGACTATTCGCCTGATCTTGCCGATGCGCTCGCGCGCGGCAAACTCGACCTAGCGTTTTTACGCGCCGAACCAGGATTCGATCTCGATTACCGCGTGGTCAGCAGGGAAAAATTGATTGCTTTGATGCCAAGCGACCATGCCTTGGCCGGGCGAGCCGCGATCGGCCCGCAGGATCTGGTAGGGCAGACGTTTATCATGGCCTCGAACAAGGCCACAGTACTGCACGATGTGATTGAGCACTATCTCCAGCAGAGCGGCGTTGCCATCACGCCCGAACAGGGCGTGGACAACCTGGCAATGGCCATGTCGCTGGTAGCGTCGACGCGCGGCTTGGCGCTGATGCCCGAGTATGCGAACAACCTGCTGCCCTGGTCGGTCGTCAGTCGGCCTCTTGAAGGCGAGGCACCGACAATCGATCTGGTTATTGGCTACAGCAAGTCGAATACTTCTTCTGTGTTGAAGTTGTTTCTGTCGAAAGCCGCCGAGTTGATGGCATAGAGGACTGTCAAAAGTGTGGGGTTTTCGGCAGTGCTAGCATTGAAGCTCGCCAGTGCCTACGCCGAGGGCCGCGATGAAAATCGTCGTTAGCGTTGAACTCATTACCGACTGGGGTGATGTAACGTCGATCGTGACAGTGGTACGCATGAAGGCGCCTCCAGTTCATCAAATCGGTTGAACCGGGCCGGTTTGCTGTGTTTTCTGATTCAGCGCTTTAGCACGCGGCATCAATGAATCTGACCGGAGAATCAGGTCGTGGCATGCACCGGCTGCGCGACTAGACGCACGCCAAGGGTTGCGCACACACGGCGACGGTATCGAGCGCGGCTCACTGCCTGCGGAGTGCTTTGTACAGGGCATCTCGCGTGATACCGGAATCCTTCGCAACCTGCGTCATGCCCCGCGAGCAAGCAATATCGCCGAGCGCCGCCGCCAGCGGTGCCGGGTGGTTCTCCTCAAGAACGGTAGTGAGGTACGCCGCCACGTCTTCTTCGCTGTTGAGGTACTCGGCCGCGTCAAACTCAGGGAGTTTGGGAAACTTGATTTTCTGGGTCGTGGTTCAATCCTACAAAGACTTTGCTAGGTCGATTGCCCGATTGATGTCGGCCTGCGGCGTTGACTTGTCACCGCGGCCGGGTCAGGCCAGCCTTCAGGACCTTGAGCTAGTCCGATAGCTTTTCGAGACGCTTTGCTGCGTGGATCACGTTTAAAACGTAATCGAATGATTACATTCATTCAAGCGCAAGTACATGGGAATTGTTGGCGCCGTCGCACTCGGGCGTTGAAGGTGATCCACACGGCCACCCTGCCGCCGCGCTCACGGTCGGCCCCTCAGGGGGGGGCAGGCGAGCGCGGCGACTAGGTTGCAGGCTTGCAGGAGGACGCGCCGGATATCGAAGGGCGGGATGAGACGGCCGAGTCTTAGTAGCCGACTTCGCGCTGATGGCGCACCGCCGTAATCACTGCCGTTTCGGTTGGCGTGTCATAGCGGTATTGCACAACGTAGCCGCTCTCGCCAAAGGCAATCAACCACTCGCGAAATTCGGGTTCCATGTCCTCGGCGGGGCGGCCAATTGCCGGTTGCTGCGCCAGAACCTTGACGCCAGCGCGGATCGCCTTGAGCGCCTGTCGGGCGGCCTCGGGGTTCTTCTCCGCTAGAAACTGCTGCAGCCGAGCCACGTTCAGGATCGCCGGTGGCGACCAGATCAGACGTGGCATACGGGCGGCTCTGCATCCTCGCCAGCCTCGAGCTTGGCAAGCCAAGCGTCGGCTTCTTCGTGCGTCACATGCAGACCGGTCGCCTGATAGTCGTTCCACGCCTGCATGCCTTCTTGCCGAAACGCTTCGCGTTTCTCCTCACGTTCAACATATTGGGTGATGGCTTCGCGCATGAGCCAATGCGGGGTGCGATGGCGCGCCTCGGCTAGGCGCTGCATGCGCGCTTTAATGTCGGGGTCGATCTTGATTGCCACGGGGCGGACGGCGGTCGTCGTCATGGACGGTTTCCTGCTGGTATAGATAGGTAATACCTTAGCATACTTTGACGCTGTGGGTCATTGGCGAACGAAAAGCATCTGCTGCATCACTGACAATAGGCGGTGACCTTGTCCCACTTGATCGGCGATACCCGGCGGTCGGGATGGCGGGCAGGTTTGCATTGCCTATCGTCGCATTGACTCAGCGAGCCGCCAACGCACGCGCCCCGTCGCTTCACCCGGCGAGCTGGCTGCCGTCCACAGCCTTGCCGAATTCGCCAGCATCATCGCCGATCACGGTGACCCGCTCGTCCAGAGTGACGCCGCTTGCATAGAGAAATTGGTCCAACCGCGCGGCCGCCGATGGCACCCGCTTATGCATGTACGCGTAGAGACGGGAAGTGTGATTAGCAAGAGTTGCACGGCCCGCAAAGATGTTGACATGTCGATCTCGCGTCAACTTCTGCGCCCAAGGCGATTTCAGCTCCGCAAGGTCGCGTGCCGCCTCGCGGCGCTTGGAGCTGCTGCTGAAGCTCAGCCACGCCGAGTCAACGCTCACGCAGCCGACGGTGGTCGATCCGCGAACTCGGGGCTTCCTACCAGCCAATCCAGCATATTTTTGAAGGACCCAGGAATGCCCCGTGCGTATTCCGGACAAGAAATCAGTAGACCGTCGGCCTGATTGACTCGCGCGCGTAGCTCAACGATTTTCTCCGGAAGCTTATCTTCGAGGTCCGGGTTGAAGTGGGGCAGTTCGCCGGTCTGAGTGTAATGTTCAACCACAACCCCCGATGGCGCCAAGCTTGCAGCTGCTGCCAGTACGTGCGTATTGGACGAGGTCGAGCGTAAGCTGCCGGATAGAGAAAGTAGACGGAGCATGTGCGTGTGAGTAGCGTTAATTGCTTATTCGTATTGACGTACGGGTCTACTTTAGGTAGTTTCTTTCTATAGTACAACTTCAATTAGGGTCAGTTAAAACCGAATAAATTTTACTGACCGTCGCTAGCCACGGTATCTGCGCAAGTCACTCGACGACGTTTAGCTGCAAACTTAGAAAAATCCATACGCAAACAATGCGTTCAGCGGATGTCAAGATGAGAAAGCCGACTTATGCAGGCAGCATGTGGCTGGGCGTTGCGACATTGACCGCTACGGTTCTAGGCTTCGCCACTTGCGCGCATGCTGACGACGTGACTCCATCGATGTTCAGCATAAGCGGCTTCGGCACGCTCGGGGTAAGCCATTCAAGCTTGGATACCGCCGATTTTATCAGCACAGCGTTTGAGCCGAACGGCGCCGGTCATAGTCACAATTACGATTTCACCGGCGATAGCAAGCTTGGCGTGCAACTGACCGGTCAATTCACGCAACAGCTTTCGGCGGTCGTGCAAGTCGTCTCCCAGCATCAGTACGATAACAGTTTTACACCCTACGTCGAATGGGCCAATCTGAAATATGCATTCACCCCCGACTTCAGCGTGCGTGTCGGCCGGATTGAGCTGCCCACCTTCCTCAATTCCGATTACCGTGATGTCGGTTATGCCAATCCGTGGATTCGCGTCCCAGGCGAGATCTACGACGCGGTACCGATTACTAACAGCGATGGCGCGGACGTATCATATCGTTTTCACATCGGCGAAATCGCCAATACGATAAAGCTGTTGTATGGGCACAGTTCGTTTTACGTGAGTCCTGGCATCAAGGTCCAAGCACAGGATATCGCGGCGGCATTTGATACGATCGAATACCAGGCCTTTACGGCGCATTTCGGCTTGTTGCATGCGGAGGTCGGGCTCAGTGTCTTGCCTCAGGAGCCGGCAACGATCTATAGCATGGCGGCCGGCTATGATCCGGGTACTTGGTTTGTACAGGGGGAGCTGGCGCGTATTACGGTGAATCAGATCACCCCCGGCTATTTTGCCGGTTACGTCTCCGCCGGATACCGAATTAATACCTTCACGCCTTTCGTTACCTATGCTCAGGCCCACTCGCTGGGCCACAGCACTATGGTGCCAAATCTGAATTTCGGGCAGAGAGATGCTTCGTGTGGTGTGCGCTGGGATTTCAGAAAAAATATGGATCTGAAGTTCCAGTATGACCACGTTTGGCTACCGTCGAATTCGACGGGCATGTTTGCCGCGGTGCAGCCGAATTTCCAGCTCGGCAGCGGGACCAACGTGTTAAGCGTCGCGCTTGACTTCGTTTTTTGACGGGGGCCTCGTGCATTTCGCCAAAAAATGGTTTAAAGCAGGACTCTTCGGCCTGATACTGGGAGTGTTCGCCCAAACATCAATGGCTGAACTGGTCGTGGTCGTTTCAGCCAAGAATCCACTTGCCGCGCTCAACGCGCATCAGGTGGCCGATATTTTCTTAGGGCGGACAAGTGATTTTCCGAGCGGCGGCGAAGCTATACCGATAGATCAAGCGGAAGACTCGACAAGCCGTGCGGAGTTTTATCTAAAAGCCACAGGTAAGGCGCCCGCGCAATTGAAGGCCTACTGGTCGAAGCTAATTTTCACCGGCAGCGGTCAGCCGCCGCGCGAAGTGGCCGACGCCGCGGAGGTGAAAAAGGCGCTGAACACCATTCCTAACTCCATCGGCTATATCGACAACGCCGAATTGGACCCTAGTGTCAAAGTCGTGCTGTTGTTGCACTGAGGGTAACTCGACTGCCTATAAGGCGAGTTCGGACATCGCCGGTCTACCTTGGTCGGGCGCTGCCTCGGGCCATGCGAAAGGTTCTCGTAGCAGCTTCTCCAACTCCAGCGGCGAGATTGGCTGACTGAAACGATAGCCCTGGACTTCCCGACAGTCGTGGTCGCGCAGGAAATCGAGTTGCCGATCTGTTTCCACGCCTTCGGCAAGGACCTTCATGTTCAATTTATGTCCGAGGGAAATGATGGCCGTCACAATAGCGCGGTCGTCCTCCCCGTCGGGCAGTCCGCGCACAAAAGCCTGATCGATTTTCAGGCGCACGATCGGGAAGTTCTTGAGCGCGCTTAGGCTTGAGTAACCGGTGCCGAAGTCATCGATCGACAGGATCACGCCCATCTTCTGCAGTTCATTCATTGTAACGATAGCGCCGTCGACATCCTGCATGATCAGACTTTCGGTTAGTTCAAGCTCAAGATAGTGCGCCTCGAGACCGCTCTCGCTCAGTGCGTGCGCCACCCGTGCGACCCAGTCTTTTTGTATAAACTGACGCGCCGAAACATTGATCGATATGGTCAGGTGCGGCATTCCGGCATTCTGCCATGCCTTGTTTTGTCGACAGGCAGTATGCAAGACCCAATCGCCAATCGATACAATTAAGCCGGTTTCCTCCGCCAACGGAATAAAAGTGCCGGGATTGATCAGACCCTCACTCGGATGATCCCAGCGGATCAGCGCTTCCACGCCAAAAATTGTGTTGGAGCTTAGGTCGATTTGCGGCTGATACATCAAGCGGAATTCATCGTTGGCTATGGCTAGCCTTAAGTTCGCTTGTAGTCGAATTTTTTCGTGGACCTTAAGGTTCATCTCCGCCGTATAGAACTGATAGTTGTTACGGCCTAGTTTTTTCGCGCAGTACATCGCCGCGTCGGCGTTGGTCAAGAGCGTTTCGGCATCGTTGCCGTCACCCGGATAGCTGGCGAGCCCCACGCTGCAGGTTATCTGATAGCTCTGGCCGTTTAGCTCGACCGGATCCAGGATGGTGGCGCGTAGCTTTTCGATCGCCGAAATGATGCCTTCGTCGTTCAGTGGTTCATCGGGCAGCACAATAACGAACTCATCACCACCAAGCCGTACCACGGCGTCTCCCGGCCGCACGCATTGGATCATGCGGTGTGCCATAATTTTGAGCAATTCGTCGCCGGCACGGTGTCCGAGGCTGTCATTGATTTGTTTGAAATGATCGAGATCGATAAATATCACCGTCACGCCGCGCCGGTAGCGTTGCGCACGCTGTAAAGCCTGGTCCAGCCGATCGCTGAGCAACTTGCGATTCGGCAGGCCGGTCAGCGCGTCGTGGTTTGCCATGTAGCGGATCCGTTCCTCCGTCTGACTGCGCTCGATGGCAATACCGGCGATACGGGTCGCCATGGCGATCGATGCCGCCTCGGCCGCCGACGGTTCATGCGGATCGCGAACGAAGAGTGTCAAGGCGCCGTGCGCGCTACCCTCGTTCGACAGGATCGGCAGCGACCAACACGCGCCAAAATCGTGTAGATTGGCTCGCGCCATCAGTGCTTGGCAGTACTCATTTTGTGTGACGTCCGGCACGATCACCGCTTCGCGCCGGTAAATCGCGCTGCCGCTGGGGCCTGCCTCGGGACCGATCGGCAAACCATTAACCGATTTTGCATAGCTTTCCGGCAGACTGGGCGCCGCGCCCAACTTCAGGCGTTGCCCGTCCTCGTCGCTGAGCAATATCACGCACACGGCAGCTTCGATCTGCGACTCGAGAATCAGCATCAAATAACATAGCACCTGTTCCAGGGGTATGCTGCTAGCGACCATCTCAAGCACCCGATTCTCGTCGGCGCGCAACACTTCGGCGTGTTTGCGCGCACTGATGTCGCGCATGATAGCGACCACGCCGTCGTCGACGCACACAACTTGCCGATGTAACCATACCGACGGCGCGTTGGCGCCGTGATGCACCCACTCATGCTCCTCGGCCAAGCCCGTTTCCGCAACGCTGACGAACGCGTCGAACATGCCATTGTCGCGGTAATCGGGGAAAGCGGCCTCTAGTGTCTTGCGAATCAGAAGATCGCGCGACAAGCCGCACAGCTCGACGCCACGCCGGTTGGTGTCAAGCAGCACAAAATCGGTAATTTGACCGTCGACGCCACGCTCGCCGCGCAAGATAAAGAATGCATCGAAACTCGCCTCGGCCGCGGCGTAATGGGTTTTCTGCGCCCGGCGCGCGCGCGCTCGGCTGCGCGCAAGCTCCCAACTCATCCGGCTTAATACGAGCGCCAGCACGAGTAAAAACAAACTGCCGACAGCGGTTGCCCATAGCAAATTGCGCCGGTCTCGACGAAACCGCGCCAACTGCTCGTCTTGCGCCAGGCCCACGATGGCCAGCAGCGGGAAACCGTGCAACTGGCGCACATTGGCGTAGCGCAGCACGCCTTGGTCCCAGGCATTGACCTGTGCGAGGTCGGAAGATGCTTCCGCGCCCGCCCGTCCTGCCGCCGTCGATACAATCGCACCCCACGAGGTGCGGTTGCCTATCCGTTCGGCGCGAACCACGCCGTCCTTGCCGAGCAACATCAGTTCGCCCTCGTCACCCATCCTCAAGGCATCGTAGCCGCTGGTGAAGTACGACGGATCCACCGAGAGCATGACGATGCCGTCGAAGCCGCCTTCGGCCGTTCTCAGGCTGCGGCTAAATGTGATCGCGGCGTTGCCGGTCGTGGCATTGAGCACCACCTTGCTGACAAATGGACAGTTATCCTCAGCGGCTCTGTCGCGTTGTGCTATGAAATAGTCTTGCCCCCCGACATTGGCCGGCATTTGGGCTTGCGTAGCGGCTTTCACTGCGCCATTGCGCCCAATAATCGCGACCTCGAAGATCATCGCCGACGGTAGCAGTCCCTTGGTCTGTAAGTCAGCTAGCGCCTCTCCGCCTTTTAACTCGCTCGCATATTTGACGGTCTTGAGGGTTTGGTCGATGGCGACCAGATTGCGCACCATTTGCGCTTGGTAGGTGTCGGCCAGTTCGCGGCTTGATTCAAGCGCGGCACTCATGGCCGCGGCGCCTTCCGCAGCAATCAAGTGAAGCACCGCGGTCCACACCACCGCCAGGAGCAAGATCGCGAACACCGGAAACAGCACGTAGGCTTCAAGCATGCGGCGGGGGGCGCGCCTCGCAACAATGCCAAACACACCTGCTCGGCTAGGATAAGCGCCCGCATCGATTCGGTTTGGCATACTGTATGTGTTCATCTGGTGATCGAGCGCATGGTAATCGTTCCTGGCGGATCTCATTCACTATCCGCAAAGTACGTGCCAATGCTCGCAGACGCCAAATTCGCTCGATGTACATGCACTATGTCTTTGCTGAGACTACCGTCCGTGTTGGCGTTCAAGTCATCGATCGCAACTTCCCCCGGACTTGCGGCCGACGATAGGGAGAATGCATGGCGCCGAATGGCCGTGCCATATTTGCAATAGTTACATTACGAATTGTAATATTTGCCTGGGATGGACAACAGCGTGGGGTTTCGCGTCCCCTCGCTGCTTGCCCTTTGAGGCCGCTTCTTTGTACTCGGTGCAATGCCGCAATTTGATGTGCGAAGTACTTTGGCTCCGGCTCACGGCCAATGTTTTTCAGTACTTAGAATATGAATAAGGCTGGCTCGCCACCACGGATCACGTTTAACTGGTTTTTTTCTTCCGATCGCGAACATAGTCCTGAGTATCAACGGGGATGAACGGCGCTTGGAAATGATCGACCAGAAAATCGATGAATGCTCGGGCGCGTGCCGTTTGGTTACGTTGCCTAGGGTAGTAAACAAAGAGGTCCGCCGAAGGCAGTACGGTGTTTGGCAGCACGAGTTTGAGACGTCCACTCTGTAAGTACTTGGCTAGATCCCATTCCGATCGAATCAAAATTCCGTGCCCGTCAAGCGCCCACCGTAAGACGATATCCCCGTCGTTGCTGGAGAGCGCGCCTGTCACTTTCAGCGCTTCCGTATGATCGTTCACGATGTAGCGCCACACGCCATACGCGTCATCGTTTTGCCGGTGAATGATGCAACGGTGTTGCGGTAGATCTTCGACGCGCTCGGGTGTTCCGAAGCGTTCGAGATATTTCGGAGACGCACAGAGAAATCGGCGGTTACTCATAATACGCCGCGCACTTAGGCGGCTGTCAGGCAACTCCCCGAATCGAATTGCCATATCGAATGCACCTTCCACCAAGTCGACAGGCCGGTCCGTGACTTCAAACTGAATCTCGACATGAGGGAAGCGCTTCGCGAAATCGGATACCAGTGGCGCGATCGTCGTTCGGCCGAATCCAAGGGTCGCGTTCACCCGTAATAGACCCTGGGGATCGATTCGCGTGCCGGATATCGCTTCTTCCATCTCGCGAACTTGCCCGACGATTTGCGTCGCGTAGCGTAGGTAAGTTTCGCCCTCGGGCGTTAAACTGATGCTTCGAGTTGTTCGGTTGACTAGCCGCGCTCCAAGCCGTCGCTCCATGATGCCGAGCCGTTTGGTCGCCGCAGGAGGGGTGAGATCGAGCGCGCGTGCCGCGCCGGACATGCTCTTCAGCTTTGCCAGAAGGATGAAGAACTCGAAGTCGGATGCCGAGTCAGTAGTCACTTTTAGTAAAAAATGAAATGAATATTAGTGAATCATAACTCCGCTTTTCATGAATAAGCTAGCGCTTCCTAAAGCTCGTTGCACCGACAGCGTGCGATACCCCAGGAGACGTCCATGAAAATCGTTGAAATTCGCGAAAAAACCATTCCGATCAGCTCACCGATCCGCAATGCCTATATTGACTTCAGCAAGATGACGCTGAGTCTCGTCGCCGTGGTGACCGATGTGATCCGCGATGGAAAGCCGGTGATCGGATACGGCTTCAATTCGAACGGTCGATACGGTCAAGGCAAGCTGATGCGCGAGCGTTTTATTCCGCGTCTGCTCGAAGCCGACCCAACCACACTCGTCAACGATGCGGGTGACAACCTCGACCCGCACGAGATCTGGGCGACGATGTTCACCAACGAGAAACCCGGCGGCCACGGCGAGCGCTCGGTCGCCATCGGCACGATCGACATGGCGGTGTGGGACGCCGTGGCGAAGATCGAAGGCAAACCGCTATTCCAGTTGCTGGCCGACCGTTACGGCAATGGTCAGCCCGATCGCAAGATTTTCGTGTACGCCGCAGGCGGTTACTACTATCCGGGCCAGGATCACGAAAAGCTCAAGGACGAGATGCGCAGCTATATCGACCGCGGCTATACGGTCGTGAAAAAGAAGATTGGCGGTGCTTCGCTCGATGAAGACCTGCGCCGCATCGATTCGATCCTGAGCGTGCTTGGCGATGGCCAGAAGCTTGCGGTCGATGCCAACGGTCGGTTCGATCTCGACACGGCAATTCAATATGCGAAAGCGCTCTCGCAGTACGACCTCTTCTGGTACGAGGAACCGGGCGATCCGCTCGACTTTGAATTGCAGGCGACGCTGCGCAACTACTACGACAAGCCAATGGCAACCGGCGAAGACCTGTTTTCGATGCAGGACGCCCGCAACCTGATCCGCTATGGCGGCATGCGCGCCGACCGCGACTGGCTACAGTTCGATTGCGCACTGAGCTACGGTCTCGTCGAATACTTGCGTACGCTCGACATGCTGCGGGAACACGGCTGGTCGCCCAAGCGCTGCATTCCGCACGGCGGGCATCAAATGTCGTTGAACATTGCAGCAGGCCTTGGCCTGGGCGGTAACGAATCCTATCCGGACCTGTTCCAGCCTTTTGGCGGCTTCCCCGATGGTGTCAAGGTCGACAACGGTTACATCGTCATGCCGGACTTGCCCGGCATCGGCTTTGAAGGAAAAGAGGATCTTTTTGCCGAAATGCAAAAATTGTCGGCGTAAGCCTGTGGCCGGCAAAAGCTGCCGACAAAAAAAGTCGACGCAGCGTTCACAAAAAAACCAAGGAACGCAGGCAATATCCGGCCGTGCCCGCCGCAACGGTTGACTCCGTTGCGGGGCGTTCACGCCGATTATATTAGATGATGCGACGCGTAGGAGACAGACATGCTGGTTTCAAAGTTTCGAAGATCTCTTTCCAAGCTCTATGTACAGGTTTTGATCGGTATTATTGCCGGTGTCCTCGTCGGACATTTTTACCCTGACATCGGTGCACAACTAAAACCACTCGGAGACCTGTTCATCAAACTAATCCGGATGCTGCTTGCGCCGATTATTTTCGCCTCCGTGGTCGTCGGTATTGCCCGCATGAACGACCTGCACGAAGCGGGGCGGGTGGGCGTGAAGGCGGTTTTGTATTTCGAAGTAGCATCGACGATTGCGCTCGCGGTTGGCATGGTTATCGTGAACGTCATTAAGCCGGGCAGCGGTATGAACATCGATCCCGCACAAATCGATAGTTCGGCCATCACCAGCTACACCCATGCGGCGCACCAGCACGGCATGCTGGATTTCTTCATGAGCATCGTTCCCAACAGCATTGTCGGCGCATTCGCGAATGGAGATATGCTGCCCATCATTTTCTTTTCGCTTCTGCTCGCCATCTCTCTCGCTAAGCTTGGACCTCGCACCGCGCCGTTTGTAGACATGCTCGACATGTTTCTTCAAGCCATGTTTGGCGTGGTTCGAATCGTCATGTATGTCGCACCTATCGGCGCCTTCGGCGGCATGGCATTCACGATCGCCAAGTATGGCATCGGCACGCTGGCATCGTTCGGCCAATTGATGCTCTGTCTCTACCTGACCTCCATTTTCTTCGTGGTGGTGGTGCTGGGTCTCGTCATGCGGATGTGCGGTCTGTCGTTGTGGAAGTATCTGCGATACATCAGGGATGAAATTTTCATTACTCTCGGTACGGCTTCAACCGAAGCTGTGCTCCCACAAATGCTCATTAAAATGGAGAAGCTGGGGTGCTCCCGATCCGTCGTCGGCATGGTATTGCCCACCGGATATACCTTTAATGCGGACGGAACAGCAATTTACCTGACGATGGCAGCCTTATTTATTGCGCAAGCGATGAATATCCACCTGACAATCTGGGAGCAATTACTGCTGCTCGGCGTGATGTTGCTGACGTCAAAGGGGTCTGCCGGAGTAGCAGGTGCGGGCTTCGTAGCGCTGGCTGCGACACTGGCCACCATGCACAAGATCCCCGTGTCCGGACTGGTTCTGTTGTTGGGTGTCGATCGCTTCCTTAACGAAGCTCGTGCAGTGACCAATTTGATCGGCAACGGCGTGGCGACCATTGTCGTTGCCCGGTGGGAAGGCGCGCTCGATATGGACACTGCGAGAGCGATGCTCGACCGTCGCGGCGACACCAGTATTGGTGCTTTGGAGCCGAGCGTGCAGGAGTCAGCAACTCAAGCAACCGCGGCACTTCAATCCGTCGTACGGTCGCACGTGCACTGACTATCAGGGCAAACTTGTGTTAACCGTCCCACCAACCGAAATTGATAGGTGTACTGACGTCACGTCGAAGTCGCCTGCGTCCCGGACTCATTTCTTTTAACGGTTCTGCGACGCGTATAGTTTGTAAGTGGGCGTCGCAATAACCACAACACTGAAAGTGGTGTACACCATGTACTCAGAAAATATCGATAACTTCGCAATGATTGGTTCGCACAAGGCGCATACCCTGCGCCACCGTCCGCTAGCCTTCCTGCTTGGCGCCATGATGGCTGGAGCCTATATAGGTTTTGGTGACATCCTTATGTTTTCGGTCGGCGCCCATCTGAGCGCGGCCTTTGCCCACTTGATCATGGGCGCGGTTTTCGCCAGCGCGCTGACGATAGTCGTCTTCGCCGGATCAGACCTATTTACCGGTACTGCGATGTACATGCCCCTTGCCTGGCTGCGCCGCCAAACCAACGGTTTAAACGTCGTGAGTGTCTGGGTATTTTGCTGGATCGGCAACCTGATCGGCGCCGTGATTCTTGCGCTATTGCTGCACATGGCGGGCGGCGGGGTGCTATTGACTGACGGGGCGGACATCTTCTTCAAAGCGGTCCAGGCTAAAATGGATGCTCCCGGCGAAGCATTGTTTGCTCGCGGCCTTCTTTGCAACTGGCTGGTATGTCTGGCGATATGGATGGCCGGCCGAACCACAAGCGACAGCGCCAAGCTTGGTCTTATCTTTTGGCCGGTATTTGCGTTCGTCGCAAGCGGCTTCGAACACAGTGTCGCGAACATGTTCGTTTTCGCTTTGGCCTTGCTTGGCGAACATCCGGCAACCATCACATTGGCCGGCGCGGTGCACAACGAGATTTGGGTCACGCTCGGCAACATCGCCGGCGGCGCGATCTTCATGGCATTGGGATACTGGCTGCAGGGCAACTCCGCCGGTCACGCATCGCATACGTCGCTCGGCGGAGCCGTGACGAATCCTCGTCCAAGCTGATCTCAGAATGCAGCTGCTTCTGCAAGACCACTACGGGCCTGCGGAAGGAGCGTGCGTGAGTAATCGCGACTTTGCGATTACCGCGGAAGGCAAGACGCTCGTGGACTACGGTCGTCGAATGCCCGCGATGCGGGAGGAAGCATGGGCGTCGGTAGTTCGCCCTGAAATCAAAGGCCGCGTCACCATCGGCGTTCCTGACGACTACGCCTCATCGTTGCTGCCACAGGTTTTGGGAAAGTTCGCGCAGGCTCATCCGCGCGTCGAAATTCGGATCATCGGCCTGCCTAGCAGTGCGCTCGCCCCCTTGCTCAAAGACAATACGCTGGACCTGGCCTGCATCACGAAAACGCGCGGCATTGCGGGTGAATTCGTCCGCTTCGAGCCGATGGTGTGGGTCGGATCGTCTACAAGAAAAGTGTGGCAAGAGCGCCCGCTTCCAATTGCCGTTTTTGCAGCGGGCAGTACCGCACGTGCCCATGCCATTAGCGCGCTTCAGCGAGCAAATATCAAATATCGGATGTCCTACGAAAGCCCGAGTCTGATGGGCCTTATCAGCATGGTAGAAGCAGGCCTCGCGATCGCGCCTCTCGCAAAATGCAGCATACCGGGGCACCTTGTTCAGCTATCGCAGAACGAGGGGCTGCCGTCACTGGGTGAACTCGAAATCGTCCTGGCCCGCAGTGCCCGGTCTGACCGTCCGCCGTGCGATTTTCTCGCTGAACAGACTTGAATCGTATCCCGGAAAAGTCGTATGCACAGTGCTGCTTTTCCGTTTTGTCTAAAAGAAAGTTCTCTTGCATCACCTCACGGTTGCCGTTACCAATTTCGCCAGCCACTACGGTCATATAGCGACAGCACCGGGTTCTTCACTATGAATTGCCTGCCTGTTTGGGCAGTTCCAATTTTCTCTCAGCCCTATAAACTGAATTCTCAGTACCGATACTTGTGAGACGCTTCGGAGTCACATTATTCCGCAAATAGATCGCGGAAAAGCACAGTATCTCTTGCCCTGCGTGGACGATTCTCTGCCACGCAGCGTGTCTCGGCATGATCTGGGTCGATGAAGCCAATTAATCGTAACCAGCCATTCATAACGGAAAATCATAATGGATTTGAAACTGCCTGAGTCGAGCGGCCTGATCGTCAAGAACATCTACGCCATACAGTTCGACAACCCCTACCACGGCGGTGAAATGACCGTTTGCGTGAAAAATGCCCAGGGCGTTTCCGCTTGGGGGTTCGGGCTGAGCTATCAAGATGCCGCCGATGACGCGGTGGCCGCGTTCAATCGCGACTATTAAGTCGGGTAATGAAGATTCTACTTGTCGCTGATATGATGCTCGCATCGAGTTGCTCACCGACATGCCGACCGGGCCGCTAAATCGCGTCGCAAGCCATGGCCTTGCCACTGAATTGTTGGGTTGGAGCCCGCAAGTCAAGTTCAAGGACGGTTTGAAAAAAACCATCGACTGGTATTTCAAAGAGCACGAACATCGGCGAGAAGAGTTGAACGACAAATTCGATCAATTGTTGATGAAGAGGGTCGCGTGAAGATCACCCTGCTTATTATTTTCGAAACGCTGCCGGGCAAAAGCGCGCAAATGGAGCAAGCACTTGAAGCATTGGCGATAGAAGCGCGGCGCGAAGCGGGATGCGAACTGTTCGTCACCCATCGCGTGAGCGATGCGCCCGGCATTTATGTCTTGTACGAACAATGGCGCGACAGCGAAACATTGGACGCGCACAATGCCGGACCGTCCGTCTTGCGGATGTCGGCTTTGCTGCCCGAGCTCGTCAAGGATAAACCGAAAGTGTCGAAGCTGGAATCACTCGCATAAGAACCTCAACGGTGGAACAGTGAAAAGACCGGCTGTAGAGCAACAAGCGGGTAGCCGGTACTGGCGGAACTGGGCTGGAACCGTGACGTCGGTTGCCGTCGATATGCTCGAAGTCACGCGCGAGGCGGACATTGTATCGGCGGTTCAAGTTGCACGCGCAAGCGCATTACGCGTCAAGGCGATCGGCAGCGGTCATTCATACAACCCTATTGCCGACGTCAACGGTGCGATCGGCTTGTCGCTGTCATCGTATGCCGGGATTGAGCACGTCGATGAAATTACGCATTACGTAACAGTCAAGGCCGGTACGCAATTGGGCGCATTTTGCACCGAGCTCGCCGCTTTGAGGCTGGCGTTGCCGGTGCTGGGGGCGATTACCGACCAGACTATAGCCGGCCTATTAGCACCGCCACCCACGGCACTGGACGGAGTGTGCGCAGCATCTCGGATTATGTGGTCGGGTTGCGCTTTATCGACGCTCGTGCGAATGTCGTCGAGCTGTCATTGGAGCGCGATGCGGATCTGCCATATGCCGCGCAATTGAGCGCGCTTTACCCTCAATGGAACCGCTTCGCCGAACTACGCAACAACTTCGATCGTGAGCGTATTTTTGCCAACGCGCATTTGCGTAGCGTGCTGGGAAAATAAAGCCGGACGCCATATTTTCATGCGCGAATAGTTTGGGCAGGCCTACATCTATTATTCGCAGTGGGTCGCCGCGATAATGCCGTTTCTGCTCTGAACTCACTTAACGGTCGCCGTCACCATTTTGTCATCCTAGTAGTATTTAATACTTTCGTTGCCGCTTGGTGCACATTAGCTGGTCAGACAGGTACTCTAGTCAGAGGTTGTCTAGACGTTTAGATGAATAGATGTTGAGTTGTTGTTTGGTGCTGTTTGGTGCTGTTTGGCGGCGCGTCTACATGATGCGCGGATAAGCCGGGCCGCACCGCCATTGCGCTAGGACATATAGAGGGAGCTGCCGTGCTGATTAGCAATGCCCGTATCGTGACGCGAGACGAAGAATTCACCGGAACCCTGCGCATCGAGGATGGTCTGATTCTCGACCTGCAACTTGGCGGCACGTCCGCGCCTGAAGCGGAAGACTGGGGCGGCGATTATTTATTGCCGGGCTTGATCGAACTGCACACGGACAACCTCGAAAAACACCTCGCACCGCGCCCCGGCGTACGTTGGAATATCGAAGCAGCCTTTGTGATTCACGATGCGCAAGTTGCCGCCTGCGGCATCACGACCGTATTCGATTCGCTTAGAATCGGTGCGCGCTCGGACGTCGATATGCATAGTCGTACTTTGCAGACGCAGTGCACGCAAGCACTCGCGGACCTCTCGGCGCACCAGTTGCTACGCGCCGAACATTTCCTCCACCTGCGTTGCGAAATCGCGGCTCCCGATGTCTTGGAGGTGTTCGAATCGCTTCATGCCCATCCGCTGCTGCGGCTTGCCTCAGTGATGGATCATACGCCGGGCCAGCGTCAATGGCAGGATCAGAGCCAATGGCGCCGTTTTCAGGAGCGGCACGGCAAATTAACCGACGCGCATTTCGCCGATGTGCTTGCCGAACTGACCGAAGGTCAGGCTCGCTATGCCGACCAACACCGCCGCGAGATCGTCGCGCGCTGCATCGCCCTCGGTATTCCGGTGGCGAGTCACGACGACACGGTCGTCGAGCATGTCGAACAAGCCGCCGCCGAAGGCATCGTCGTGGCTGAGTTCCCGACCACCCAGGCTGCCGCGCAGGCCGCTCACGAGCACGGTATCGCAACCATTATGGGCGCGCCGAATATCGTGCGGGGCGGCTCTCACTCCGGCAATGTCTCCGCGCTTGAGCTCGCGAAATCCGGCTTGCTCGACATCCTGTCGTCTGACTATGTGCCGTCGAGCCTACTGACTGCGGCGTTCGAACTTGTCGACAAGCTCGGCTGGACGCTGCCGCGTGCGATGGCCACTGTGTCGGCAGAACCGGCTCGTGTGGTGGGCTTGCACGATCGTGGTGTGGTTGCGCCGGGTTTGCGAGCTGACTTTGTACGCGTAAAAATGCACCACGCGATGCCCATCCCTTGCGCCACGTATCGGGCCGGCAAGCGTATCGCCTAAATACCTGGCATGACGCCGGATCATGGTGCGCCCGCAACATTAATTTTCATATTGTCTAGATGTCTCCATCACATAACCGTCACATTAAATTTGGACAATAAGGAGTATTGAATAATCTGGCGGTATCGATTATTTGGTCTGGCGGTACGTACGAATCTTGGAATGAGTCGCGGAATTATGCGGCTTTAGATTGTTGGGTATTCACTTAATTTAGTTTGAGGAAAATATGAAGTTATCCAAAATATTAGCCGCCGTGATTTTCGCCACAAGTTTAATTTCCGCCACGGCCCACGCGGCCGAAACCTGTCCTAACGACGGTGTGGTTCGCTTTGGCGTCGAACCGTACGAGTCGGCGCAGCGCATGCTTCCGGTCTACACTGACATTGCCAAGTTAATCGGCGACAAACTGGGCTGCACGGTAAGACTCTACGTTGCAACCAGCTACAACGCCGAGATCGAGGCAATGCGCAACAACAAACTCGAGTTCGGTGAATTCGGCCCGCTCGGATATGTGCTCGCTCATCAGGTGGCGCACGCCGATGCCGTTGCCACCTTTGCCGGCGAACAAAACCAGCCCGCCACCTACTACGCCTCGATCGTCACCTGGCCCGGTTCGGGTATCAAGACCTTGGCCGACGCTAAGGGCCGTTCGTTTGCCTATGCCGATCCGGCTTCTACTTCCGGTCATCTGTTTCCTGCCTTCGGTCTGAGCAAGAACGGCATCGATCCCGACAACGGTGTGAAGGCGATCTACGCCGGCAGCCATACGGCATCTTTCGAAGCGCTGCGCAACCACAAGGTTGACATGGGCGAGCTCAATAGTGAGGAAATCGCCAGCGCCAAGCTGCATAACGAATACGATCCCTCGGCCTACATCACCTTATGGCAATCGGCACCGATTCCGCTTGACCCGTTGGCCGTGCGCGGCGACTTGCCCGCGGATTTCAAGGCCCGCCTGGCGAGCGTCTTGAGTTCGCTCGATCTGCATCAATTGCCGGAAGCCGATCAGAAGTTCCTGGCGTCGAACGAAAACCCGGAGCTGAGAACAGTCGCCCAATCTGATTCCGCTTATGACCAGATTCGCGATCTGGTTTCCACCCTCCACATCGATCTCTCGAAACTGTGAGCACCTTGTTAAGTACCACGGATGGCATCCCCTTGAACCGAGCAAATCTATTTGCGGTCACGGGGTCGGGCATACCTAGCGACGCGCGCAGTACGGCGCTCGCGCCCGGCGTGAAGTTGGCGGTTCGCGATCTCACGATGCGTTATGCGAACGGTCATACTGCACTGCGCGATTTCAATATGTCGGTGCATGCGGGCGAGATGGTCGTGGTGTTGGGCAGCAACGGCAGCGGCAAGTCGACCTTTATGAAGTGCGTTGTCGGACTGAACCGGCCCACCGTCGGTTCAATTGAAGTTGCCGGGCGCGATCTGGCGGTACTCTCGGGCAATGCGTTGCGACAAGCACGCCTGCCGCTCGCGCTGATTTCCCAGAACGCCAATCTCGTCAAACGGCGCAGCGTGCTGGCGAACGTCTGCGGCGGCGCTTTGGGCCGACACCGAACGCTGGCGACCGCGCTCGGACGTCTGCCGCGCGAAGAAATCGATCCCGCGCTCGGTTATCTGGAAGAAGTCGGCTTGCTGCATTTGGCCGAGCAGCGCGCCGGTACGCTCTCGGGCGGGCAAGCACAGCGCGTGGCGGTGGCGCGCGCACTGGCGCAACGCCCGCATGTCTTGCTGGCCGATGAGCCGGTCGCCAGTCTGGACCCGGAAGCGGCCGACGAGGTGATGCGGCTGCTGCGGCGCCTGGCCAGCGAAGACGGCCTGGCGGTGGTCTGCGTGCTGCATCAGCCTGAACTGGCCATGCGCTACGCCGACCGCTTGGTCGGACTGCGCCGCGGCGTGCTGGAGTTCGATCAGCCCGCCTCGGATGTGTCGAGCCAGCAAATCTCCAGTCTCTATTTGGCCGAAGCGTCATGAACAAAGTTCTGGAAATACCCGCGCCGCTCTCTCGGGTGACATCGTCGGCGACGCGCACAGTTTGGTCTGTGTGCATAGCCATCGTGGCACTTGCTTTGTTCGTGCAGGCATGGATTGTTGTCGAGGCTCGTCCGCAAGATTTGGTCACCGGTATTCACGGTATGGCGGATATTATTTCGCGCGCCATGCCGCCGGCTTTCGATCAGTTGGTGCCGAATCTTTTGCCGGTGCTCCAAACCATCGATCTGGCGATTTTCGGCACCGTGTTCGGGGTGCTGCTCGCTTTCCCGCTGGCGATCCTGGCGGCCGCGAACGTCACGCCGGCGCTTCCCCTCTACTATGCGGCTCGGGCGCTGATCGGCGTCACCCGGGCGGTCCCCGATCTGGTGTGGGCGCTGCTGTTCGTGACTGCCGTCGGCTTGGGGCCGTTTCCTGGTGCGCTGGCGCTGGCTGTCCATTCAATCGGAATGCTGGGGCGGCTGTTCGCGGAAGTGATCGAAGATATGGACATGGGCCCGGTCGAGGCGCTGACTTTGACCGGTGCGGGCCGTTTGCAGGTACTGACTCATGCGGTGGTACCCGGTGTGCTGCCATCGCTGCTCGGCATCGGGCTGTTCCGGTTTGATGAAAACCTGCGTTCCTCGCTGGTGCTCGGTTTTGTGGGGGCCGGTGGCATCGGCTTCCAGTTGCTGACTGCGATGAACCTGTTTCAGTACCAAACGGTATCGTACTTGCTGATAGTGACCTTCATATTGGTGGTTTGCGCCGAACGCGCTTCCGCCTACCTGCGCAAACTGGTGATGTAAGCGCTCGGCGACTACGGCTACGCGATGGGCGACAATCAAATTGCCCATGCTTCGATCGGCCAATTCGTCAACATCGCGACCGCTGCGCGTGCTGCGCTTTCGCGTCGACGCGCCGGTACAGGAGTGCTTGCAGCAGGTCGCCTGGTGGGACTGGAGCCACGAGCAGATTGACGCGGCGCAAAACATGCAAACGCCATGGACTGGGTGGGGCCGGATTTGGAGAATTCCGGTTTCAAGTCGAATTTTCGGCCCCACATTCTGCCAGACGCAATGCCTGGCAGAATGACCTCGCCGTGTATTTCGATCTACTTATTGATGCGCTTTCAGTCTCGATGTCAGAAGGGCGTATTTTTCCGGCGAGGTATCAGCTAATGCCGCTTCGCGAGTCGACGGCGTGTCGTCGTAGGGTATCGGTTCGGCGAACTGGCTCACTGTAAGATCCCACTTCTTGTCGTCTATTAAGTTGTAGAAATGCGTGCCACCTGTGGTGCGCGTGGTGAGAATTTCACCACCGAAATAATCGTGCACGACAAGCGAGGTGATGCTGCAATGATTTTGTGCCGGGTTCGATGGCGACCAGGCGTTGTTCGGGCTCGATGTGTCTCCCGACCATACGCGTGAGATTGCTCTGTATAAATCGATAGGCGTGGCAAAGGTGGTCGATACGGGGATCGTCGGTTCTTTCTGGTTCATTGCGCGAAATCCTTGGTTTAATTTGAAAGTTGCGTTAGACACGCTCTCGGTAAGCCGACGACTGACGGGGCGCCCATAAACAAAAAGCCCCGTCGTTGTCGGCGGGGCTTCGTAGCACAGCTTGCTGCGAATTTCTAGCGTATGCACGTCCCCAACGGCGGCCCCAAGTGGGCGTGCGCGTGATGGTGAATTGCAATCGTAATGGACGTGAAGGTTTGCATAAGTGGTAAGTGTGCCTTCGTTTGACCGACTCGTCAACGCGTGTCTTATACGCGTGTCTTATGCCGGTTTATCGCCGGCGTGGAACACTAGACCTTCGTTAACCAATGAGCGTAGCGAGGATCTTTGCCGTTGACGATATCAAAGAAAGCAGCCTGCAACTTCTCTGTGATCGGTCCACGCCGGCCGACGCCAATGGTCCGATTATCGAGTTCGCGTATCGGCGTGACTTCCGCTGCGGTACCGGTAAAGAACGCCTCGTCGGCGATATAAACTTCGTCGCGCGTTATGCGTTTCTCGATGACGGGAATCCCAAACTCCTTGGCTAGCGTGATGATCGTGTTCCGAGTAATACCATCGAGGCAGGAAGCGAGGTCCGGCGTATAGAGCTTTCCATCGTTCACGACGAAGAAATTCTCGCCGGAACCCTCCGACACATATCCATCGACATCGAGCAGCAAGGCTTCGTCGTAACCGTCGGCCAGCGCTTCCTGATTCGCCAGAATTGAGTTGACGTACCAACCCGAAGCCTTCGCGCGTACCATTGATACGTTGACGTGATGACGCGTAAACGATGAGGTTTTTACGCGAATGCCTCTCTCAAGCCCATCTGCACCTAAGTAAGCACCCCAAGGCCACGCGGCGATAGCCACGTGGATCGTGTTTGCTTTAGCCGAAATGCCGAGTTTCTCGGAGCCTATCCAGATCAGTGGGCGCGGCACTGTCAGGTTGTGGGCGAGATCGCTTAAAATAGCGCGATGAAGAAATCGAAATCTCTCTATCACGGCCACCGCTTTCCAGCCGAGGTTATCAGTTGCGCGGTGCGCTGGTATTTCCGCTTTC
>Ga0302178_10000387_pt1 | contig 41140 bp, 32 predicted proteins | sample I_Palsa_E1_3_FD_198790 | JGI IMG/M metagenome (GOLD analysis project Ga0302178, IMG submission 198790) | Peat permafrost microbial communities from Stordalen Mire near Abisko, Sweden - I_Palsa_E1_3 | ecosystem: Environmental > Terrestrial > Soil > Palsa > Peat permafrost | place: Sweden... | reverse complement strand
CCTGGTAGTAGCCCTCGACCGACTTGGGCAGGTCCAGGTGCGCGACGAAGCGGACGTCGGGCTTGTCGATGCCCATCCCGAACGCGATCGTGGCCACCATGATCAGCCCGTCCTCGCGCAGGAACCGCGCCTGGTTCGTGGCCCGCGTCCGCGAGTCGAGGCCCGCGTGATAGGGCAGGGCCACGAAGCCCTCCGAGCAAAGGAACGATGCGGTCTTCTCCACCGACGCCCGGGACAGGCAGTAGACGATGCCAGCTTCTCCCGGGTGCTCGGTCCGTAGCAACCGGAGCAGCTGTCGCCTGGGCTCATTCTTCGGCTCGATCCGGTACTGGATGTTGGGCCGGTCGAAGCTGGCCACGAACTGCCGGGCCTCGGCGAGCGCGAGCCGCGAGGCGATCTCGGTGCGGGTGTGCTCGGTCGCGGTCGCCGTCACCGCGATCCGCGGCACCGAAGGCCACCGCTCGTGCAGCACGGAAAGGGCCAGGTAGTCGGGCCGGAAATCGTGCCCCCACTGGGCCACGCAGTGCGCCTCGTCGATGGCGAACAGCGAGATCGTGCCGCGGTCAAGCAGCCGCAGGGCGGATTCGGTCCGCAGTCGCTCCGGCGCCAGGTAGAGCAGGTCGAGCTTGCCGTCCACGAAGGCGTACTCCACCCCCCGGCGCTCGTCGGCGTCCTGGGTCGAGTTCAGGAACCCGGCCCGCACGCCGAGCACGGTCAGCGCGTCCACCTGGTCCTGCATGAGCGCGATCAGCGGCGAGATGACCACGCCGGTGCCGTCCCGCACCAGCGCCGGGATCTGGTAGCACAGCGACTTGCCGCTGCCGGTCGGCATTAGCGCGACCGCGTCCCCGCCGGCGCAGACGTGCTCGATTATTTCCCGCTGCTGCCCGCGGAACGAGGTGTACCCGAACACCCGGCGCAGCACATCCGAAGCCGAGTCGGGCGTTCCGGTGAGGACCACGCCGCGATTCTACGGTTCGCCGCCGACATAATGCCCCCGTGTCCGCATTGATCAATGTAATCAACAGCTGGGTGGCCGGCTGAGCCGGAGTCAGAACAGGTGCCGGAAATAAGCCTGCGGATCGCGCAGGAACCCGCGCCAGGCGACCACCAGGCTCAGGTCGTCCCAGGTGGCGGCCCGGATTCCCCACGGGCCGAGTTCGAGCAGGTTCGCTCCGGGGACCGCCGCGACGACGGGGGAGTGGGTGGCGACGACCGCCTGGCCTCCGGCGGCGGCCAGGTCGTGCAGCAGAGCGGCCAGCCCGAGCGACGCGGTGAACGACAGCGGCGCGTCCGGCTCATCCATCAGGTAAAAGCCAGTCTCGTTCACCCGGGTCCGCAGGATCTCCAGGAACGCCTCCCCGTGGCTCAGCTCGTGCAGCCGCTCCTGCCGCCTGCCCGGGTTCTGCTCCAGGTAGCTGTACAGCTGATTCATGGTGTCGGCGCGCAAGAAGTAGGCCCAGCGCGGCTTGACCCCACGCACCACGGCCAGCTCCGATCCCTGACCCGGCTCGCTCGGCCGGACGCTGAACAACTGGGCCTGCGCCGAACCTCCCTGCGGGTTCAGCCCGTAGGCCTCGGCCAGGCTCTCCACCACCGTCGACTTGCCTGACCCGTTCTCACCCACCAGCACGGTCAGTCCGGCCGGCAACTCCAGCCCCTCGCGGAGCAGCTGCGCCATGGCGGGAACGCAGCCCGGCCACACCGACTCATCGACTACGGCGTCGTCCTGGGGGCGGAACTCCCGTACCGGGCGGGCGTCGAATTCATCGCTGTCTGGCATGCTCCCATCCTGCCGCCTAAGACATTGAGCGGAACGGGCAGTGGCGCCCGCCCCTCGTCATGCCATCCGGTGCCCCCATGGACGCCGCACCAGAAGATCGCCTCGCCATCAGGGATGTTGTCGAGACTTGACCTACGCCAGGGACGCCGGCGGCTGCCATATCCAGCTCAACGGGACCCGGGCCATCGCCCAGACCCGGATGACGATCATGCAGCGCGGCGAGGTCGACGGCGTGCGCCGGTCGGGCGCCCGGCTGGCCGGGGAGCCGGTCACCCGGTAGGGGGGAGCCGGAAGCCCCAGTTCAGCATCTGCTCCGCGGCCTGCGCGCCCGCGGCCACGCCAGAGGAGGGGCTGTCCAGCACGACCCCGATCAGTGTCCGGCTGCCCCTGACGGCCTCGAACAGCAGGCAGTGCCCGGCGTCATCGGTGTACCCATCCTTGATCCCGGCGGCGCCCTGGTACGAGCCGACCAGATCGCTGGTGTTGTCCCACCAGTACTGGTGCTGCCCGCGGCTCTTCGGCAGGTGGTAGAACTGCAGGTCCACGACCGACCGGAAGGCCGGAAAGCGCATCGCGGCCAGGCCGAGCGTGAGCAGGTCGCCGGGCGTGGAATAGGTCGAGGTCTCGGTGGGGTAGGGCAGGCCGTCCGGTGAGGTGAAATGGGTGTGCGTCATGCCCATCCGGGCCGCGGTCGCGTTCATCCGCGCGACAAAGGCGGTCAGGCCGGGACCGTAGGTGTTCGCCAGCGTGTACGCGGCGTCTGCCCCCGACGCCAGCAGCAGCGCCGGCAGGAGTTCGGCGGCCGTGAGCACGTCCCCGGGGTGCAGCGCCGCGGTTTCTCCCCCGTACTTCCAGGCGTAGCTGACCGCCGCCTTCGGGATACGGATATCGCGGCCGAGGTCACCGCTCTGGAGCACAAGCAGCGCGGTCATCACCTTGGTGATGCTGGCCATGGGCCGCTCGGTATTCACGTCACGGCCCCACAGCACCTGGCCGGTGGCCGCGTCGGCCAGCACTGCCCCCTTGGCCTTGACCCCGCCGGGTGCGCCAGTCACCGCGATCGTCGGACTGGGCGAAGGGCGGCGAGGCGAAGGGCGGCGAGGCGAGGGCGCCCGTGTCCGGGCCCCGATCGCCGCGTCCTGCCCGGCTACCGGCCGCGGGCTGCGTCCCGTGAGCGTCAAGGCCGCGACACCGCAGACCACGACGGTCATCACGGTCAGAATGATGATCCATGTCCTCAGCCGCACGACACCGCGTCCCCGCCCCGAGACCATCGACGAAGCGTACCTCAAGGCCGGCCGGCCGGAGGAAGGCCCGCACCGGACGGGCGTCGAACTCCTCGCTGTCTGTCATGATCCATCCTCCCCGTGCGAAAGACATTTTGCCGAACGGGCGGTGGTGCTTGCCCCCGGTGATGTCGTACGGTGCCCAGATGGACGCCACTATCGAAGACCGCCTGGCGATCAGGGATGTTGTCGAGACCTGGACCAGCGCCAGGGACTCCGGGGACTGGGAGGCCTTTCGGGCCTGCTGGCATGACGACGGCTACATGATGGCCACCTGGTTCCAGGGGCCGAAAGAGGATTTCATCAAGGTCAGCCAGGAAGGCGCGGCCCGCGGCGTCAACATCTTGCACTTCACCGGCGGCTGCCGCATCGAACTGGCGGGTCACCGGGCCATCGCGCAGACCAGGATGACGATCATGCAGCGCGCCGAGGTCGAGGGCGTGCTGTGCGACGTGGCGTGTCTGGGCCGGTTCTACGACTTCATGGAGAAACGAGACGGCCGGTGGGCCATGGTGCTGCGCCAGCCGATCTACGAGAAGGACCGGCTGGATGCGGTCGAGCCCGGCGCCTCGCCCGTCCTGGACCCGGAGTTGCTGGCCCAGTTCCCTGAGGGTTACCGGTACCTGGCGTACCTGCAAGTCCGGGTGGGCTACCCGGTGAAGAAGGACATGCCAGGCCTGCGCGGCCCCGAGCTGGCACGGCTGTACCAGCGCGGCGCGGCCTGGCTGGCCGGAAAGCCGGTTGGCTCGTAGCGACTGTGGCCATCCACCAGGCAGGTAACGCACAGGGCCGCCTTCACGGCCGTGCCGCCTTCGCTGCTGCCGCCCGGCTAGCCAGCACGACCTCGTCCGCCCACTCCCACGCATCCTCCTGGCCGGCCGGCTGATACGTGGTGAGGCGGACGCCGCGCCGGACCAGCGACCGCAGCTCCGGCAGTGATCCGCCGGTCACGCCGAGGGCGCGGGCCTGGACCAGCACGTTGCCCCACGAGGCCGCCTCGGTCGGCCCGGCCACGACCGGGAGCCCGCAGGCGTCCGCGACCAGCTGGCAGAACAGCGGGTTGGCCACGCCGCCGCCGACGACGTGGACGGTCCGGACGCTGTGGCCGCTGATCCGCGCCGCGTCGCGTACCGCGTGCCTGATCGCGACGGCCATGCTGTCCAGGATGCACCGCATGATCTCCGTCTCGTCGGACAGGGCGGCGCCGCTGGTGCGCAAGCAGGCCTGGGCGATCCGCTGGGTCATCCCGCCCGGGGCGGCGAAGCCCGGATCCTGGACGTCAATGAGGGCCCGCAGGCCAGGCCGCTCACTGGCCGCGCGCGTCAGCCTGTCCAGGTCGACGCGCCGGCCTTCGGCCTGCCACTCCCGGACGCATTCCTGCAGCAGCCAGAAGCCCGTCACGTTGCGCAGGAAACGGATGGTGCCGTCGATCCCGGCCTCGTTGGTGAAGCCCGCATCCCGGGCCGCGCCGGTGATGACCGGCGCCGGGAGCTCGACCCCGGCCAGCGCCCAGGTCCCGGTGCAGACGAAGGCGAAGGCGTCGTCGGCGGCCGGCACGCCCGCGACGGCGGCGGCGGTGTCGTGTGAGGGCCCGATGACGACGTGCGGCGGCCGGCCAAGGCCGAGGTCGGCGGCGACCTGGCGGGTCATCGGGCCTGCCAGCTCGCCGGGCGCCCGCAGCCCGGGGAACAGGCCGGCCGGCACGCCGAGGGCGTCCGCGACCTCGGTGGCCCAGGTCATCGTGCGGGTATCGAGCAGGCCCGTGGTGGAGGCGTTGGTCAGCTCGGTGCCCAGCTGGCCGCTGAGCCAGTAGGTCATCAGGTCCGGGACGAGCAGGGCATGCCGGGCCGCGCGAGCCTGCGTCGACTCGCGCTCGGCCATCAGCTGGAACACCGTGTTGAACGAGTGCACCGCGATGCCGGTCGCCTCGTACAGCCGGGCCGCGTCGATGCCCGCGACCCCGCCCGGCGTCTGGGTGACGGCGGCGAACGGCGGCCCGGTGCGTGCGTCCCGGTAGCTGGCCGGGTCGGCGATCAGGGCGCCGTCGCCGTCCAGCAGCCCGTAGTCGATGGCCCAGCCGTCGACGCAGACCGCGTCCAGCGGGCCGGCCTGCTCATCCGCGGCGCGCAGCCCGTCGAGGATCCCGGCGAACAGCGCACGGGCATCCCAGCGCAGTACGTCGCCGACCGTCCGGGGCTGGTTGGGGAACCGGTGGATCTCGCGGAGGGTGAACTCGTCGCCGGTGCCGTGACCGACCACGACCCGCCCGCTCGACGCACCGAGGTCGACCGCCGCGACCCGGATCACCGCCCCGGTCCCCGGGTCAGGCACGGCGCCCTGTCACCGCAGGAAGCCGGCCGCGACGCCGGAATCGACCGGGATGTGCACTCCCGTGGTCTGGGACAGATCGCCGCCGGTCAGCGCGAACACGGCGGCGGCGACGTGGGCAGGCAGCACCTCCTTCTTCAGCAGCGTCCGCTGCGCGTAATAGGCGCCCAGGTCCTTTTCCTCGACGCCGTAGACCGCCGCGCGCTTGGCACCCCAGCCGCCGGCGAAGATACCGGAGCCGCGGACGACACCATCCGGGTTGATGCCGTTGACCCGGATGCCGTCGGCGCCGAGCTCGGCCGCGAGCAGCCGGACCTGGTGCGCCTGGTCGGCCTTGGCCGCGCCGTACGCGACGTTATTCGGCCCAGCGAACACGCTGTTCTTACTGCTGATATATATGATGTCGCCGCCCATCCGCTGGGCCCGCATGGCCCGGGCCGCTTCGCGCGAGACCAGGAACGACCCGCGTGCCATCACGTCGTGCTGGACGTCCCAGTCTGCCGTGGTCGTCTCGAGCAGCGGCTTGGAGATCGACAGGCCTGCGTTGTTCACCACCAGGTCGACTCCGCCGAAGCTCAGCGCCGCCACCGCCACGGCCGCCGCGACCTGGTCCTCGTCGGTCACGTCGGCGGTGCAGGGGACAGCGATGTCGGTGCCGCCAATCTGTTCGGCCACGGCGGCGGCGCTGTCCGCGTCGCGGTCCGCCACCACCACGCAGGCGCCCTCGGCGGCCAGCCGGAGCGCGATGGCGCGGCCGATGCCCGAGCCCGCCCCGGTGACCAGCGCGATGCGGGCGGCCAGCGGCTTGGCCTTGGGCAGCCGCTTGAGCTTGGCCTCCTCCAGGGCCCAGTACTCGATCCGGAACTTCTCGGCCTCGTCGATGGGGGAGTAGGACGACAGTGCCTCGGCGCCGCGCATCACGTTGATCGCGTTGACGTAGAACTCCCCAGCTACCCGGGCCGTCTGCTTATTAGCGCCGAAGCTGAACATCCCGATGCCGGGCACCAGCACGATCGCCGGGTCGGCGCCGCGCATCGCGGGGGAGTCCGGGCCGGCGTGGCGCTGGTAGTAGGCGGCGTAGTCCTCGCGGTAGGCCGCGTGCAGCTCGCGCAGCCGCGCCACGACGTCCTCGAGCGGGGCGTCGGGCGGCAGGTCGAGCACCATCGGGCGCACCTTGGTGCGCAGGAAGTGATCCGGGCATGACGTGCCGAGCGCGGCCAGCCGCGGGTGCCCTTCCCTGCTGACGAAGTCGAGCACGGCCTCGGCGTCGGTGTAGTGGCCCACCTGCGGCCGGTCGGCCGAGGCCAGGCCGCGGGTTACCGGGGCCAGGGCGGCCGCGCGCGCGTGCCGCTGCGCCTCGGGCAGCGGCTGATAGCCCGCGATGACCGGGCCGAACGGCTCCGGACGGCCGTTGGCCGCGATGAACGCCTCCGCCGTCCGGATGATCTCCAGAGATCTGGCCTCGCACTCGTCGCTGGTCTGGCCCCAGGCCGTGATGCCGTGGCCGCCGAGGATACAGCCGATGGCGCGGGGGTTGGCCGTGGCGATGGCGGCGATGTCCAGGCCGAGCTGGAAGCCGGGCCGCCGCCACGGCACCCAGACCACCCGGTCGCCGAAGCATTCGGCGGTCAGCTTCTCACCGTCGGCGGAAGTCGCCAGCGCGATACCGGAGTCGGGGTGCAGGTGATCGACGTGCGGCGTGATGAGCAGCCCGTGCATGGCGGTGTCGATGGACGGCGCCGCGCCCCCCGGGCCGTGCAGGCAGAAGTCGAACGCCGCGACCATCTCGTCCTCCCGATCCACGCCCGGGTAGACATCGGCCAGCGCGCGCAGCCGGTCAAGGCGCAGCACCGCCAGCCCGTTCGGCCGTAGTGTCCCGAGATCGCCGCCGGAACCCTTGACCCACAGCAGTTCGACGTCCGCGCCGGTCACCGGATCGACGGCGGTCCCCTTCGCCGAGGTGTTGCCACCGGCGTAGTTCGTGTTGCGCGGGTCCGAGCCGAGCCGGTTGGACCGCGCGATCAGTTCCTCGATAGTGGTCAAGCTCCCCATCCTGCCTGCTGGCCGCCGACCCGGTCGGCGACGATCTTCTCCGCGTACCCCGATGCGGCGTAGGCCTTCATCGGATCCGGTGCCAGGCCCTGCTCGGCGCGCAGTTCGGCGAGCAGCGGCCGGACGTCGGTGTTGTAGGCGTCCATCAGCACGCCGTGCGCGCCGAGCACGTCGCCGGCCCGCTGCGCCGCGGCCAGCGCGCCGGCGTCGACGAGCAGCGCCTTGGCCGTGGCCTCCTGGACGTTCATCACCGAGCGGATCTGGCCGGGGATCTTCGGCTCGATGTTGTGACACTGGTCGAGCATGAAGGCGATGCCGGCCTCGGCGCCCAGCCCGCCCGCTGTCACGACCTCGAACAGGATCCGGAACAGCTGGAACGGGTCCGCAGCGCCGACGATGAGGTCATCGTCGGCGTAGAACCGGGAGTTGAAGTCGAACGCGCCTAGCTTCCCGGCCCGCAGCAGGAACGCCACGATGAACTCGATGTTGGTGCCCGGCGCGTGGTGGCCGGTGTCGACGCACACCTTGGCCTGGTCGCCGAGCTGCAGGCAGTGCGCGTAGGACGTGCCCCAGTCGGGCACGTCGGTGGTGTAGAAGGCCGGCTCGAACAGCTTGTACTCCAGGATCAGCCGCTGCTCGCCCGATAGCCGCGCATAGACCGCGGCCAGCGCCTCAGCCAGCCGGTCCTGCCGGGCCCGGATGCTGTCCTGGCCCGGGTAATTGGTGCCGTCGGAGAACCACAGCTTCAGGTCACGAGAGCCAGTCTGGTCCATCACGTCGACGCACTCGAGGAGATGATCCAGGGCCTTGCGCCGGACGGCGGGGTCCGGGTTGGTGACGCTGCCCAGCTTGTAGTCGTTGTCCTGGAAGACGTTGGCGTTGATGGTGCCGAGGGTGATACCCACCTCGGCCGCCGCCTCGGCCAGCGCGGCGTAATCATCGACCGCATCCCACGGGATGTGCAGCGCCACGGAAGGCGCGACGCCGGTGTACTTGTGCACCTGGGCGGCGTCGGCGATCTTCTCGTACGGGTCCCGCGGCACGCCCGGCTGGGCGAAGACCTTGAACCGTGTCCCCGAGTTGCCGAAGGCCCACGACGGCAGCTCGATCTTCTGCTCGCGGAGGATGCTTTTGACAGCCTCACGATCCATTATGGAGAACCTGCTTTCTGAAGCTTCGGTGACGCCAGCGGTACGGTCGCCTCAGCCGTCCGCCGCGGACGCCGGTTCCCGGCCGTCCGTAGCAGCGAGCTGGTCGTCGAGGTTGAAGATGGGCTCCAGGAGAACCATGGTCCCGCCCGGTGCCTGGCCGTCGACGCTGACGAAGTACTGTCGCATCTCCTCTTGCCAGCGGGTGTTCGTGTCGGTTACCGCCATCGCCAGCTGTGCGGCGGCTAGGTCCTCGGCCTCTACGTACCCGACGATCAGCCCGTCGGGCCTGGCGAACAGCGAGTACCGCTGCCAGCCTGCCTGCGCGAGCGCCCGGAGCATGTCCGGCCACACGGCCGTGTGCCGTGCCTTGTACTCATCGAGTAGCTCTGGCCTGACGTGCAGGAGAAAGCAGTAGCGCACAGGGGAGTTCCTTGCTGGGTGGGCTGATCCCTGGCCGGGCTAGCGGGCGGGATTGGCCCGGGATGGCAGGCCCGGCCGGCGCGGACACGCCGGCCGGGCCTTCGGGTGAAATCAGAAGTGGTACTGGTTGATGTTCGCCTTAGTGAAGACGGTAGGCGGTCCGAGCACCACGGACGGGCCGGTGCCTGCGGCGGGCGCGAGCACCGTGTAGCTGCCGAGCGGCCCGGCCTTGAACGTCGAACCTGGGGTCAGGCTAGCTAGCCCAGAGGCGAGCGAGGCTGCCGCGTAGCCGGCCAGGTAGCCCAGGTTGGACGGGTCCCAGAGCTCGAACTTGGCGACTGTCCCGTCCTCGACGTACTTGCGCATCTGGGACGGCAGGCCCAGGCCGGTCAGGGTCAGGTGGGAAAGCAGGCTCTTATGCGTGTCGAGGTACTGGGCGGCGGTGGAGATGCCGACGGTGGTGGGGGAGATGATGCCGCGCAGGTTCGGGTACGCGGACAGCAGGCCCTGCAGCACCTGAAGTGAGGTGGCCGGGTCGTCGTTGCCGTAGACCGTCGAGACCAGCTTCATGTTCGGGTACTTGGTCAGTTCCTGCTTCATGTACCCGATCCAGGCGTTCTGGTTGGTGGCGCTGGCCGCCGCCGACAGGATCGCGATCTGGCCCGTGCCGCCGATCTCAGCCGCGAGCAGGCTGACCTCGGACTCGCCGATCTGCTCGGTGTTCGCCTGGTTGATGAACAGGTGGTTCGGGGAGCTTCCGCAGGTGACGTCGGAGTCGAAGGAGACGATCTTGATGCCGGCCCGGGCGGCCTGGTTGAGGGACGGGCAGAGCGCGGACGGGTCGTTGCCGGCGATGACGATCGCGTTGGCGTGCGCCTGGATGGCCGCCTGGATGGAGGGGATCTGCGCGGCCGCGGTGTCGGCCGTGCCGCTGCTGACCACAACCTTGCCGCCCAGTGCGGCCAGGGCCTTCTCGCCGCCCTGGTCGGCGATGACTTCGTAGGGGTTCTGGGTGTCCTTCGGGATGAAGTAGACGAGCAGGCCCTTCTTGATCCCGCCGCCGCCGGCCTGCGCCGACGACGTCGAGGTGGTGGTGCCGCCGCTGGATGATGATGAGCTGCTGCACGCGGCGGCGGTCAGGCCGACGGTGGCCAGTGCGAGGGCGCAGACCGCTTTTCTTCGCAGTCCTGAAGTAATTGTCACTGATTTTTCTCCTCTGGTTTCAGGCTGGTGTCTGACGAGCTGGGTGAGTGCGCGAGGCTGGGCGCGCGGGCGAGGCTGGGGGCTTTCCTGAGGCGGGCGCGCAGCCGGCGAACCGCTTCCCCGCCGTTGGGCAGGATTACGCTGGCCAGCAGCAGGCCGCCGATGATGATGTTCTGTACCTCCGGCTGGACCTGCATCTGGGTCAGCACCTGCTGCAGCGTGCCGAAGATGATCACCGAGAGGACCACGCCGATCACGGTCCCGCGGCCGCCGAAGATCGAGACGCCGCCGAACAAGACGATGGCGACTACGTTGAGCTCGAGTCCGGTCCCGGCGTCGTAGCTGACCGAGGCGTTCTTCAGCGTGAACAGGATGCCGGCGAAGGCGCAGAGCACGCCGGATAGCACGAACAGGCCGAACTTGACCCGGTTGACCCGGATCCCGGCGAACTGCGCCGCCTCCGGCGCGAGCCCGGTCGCCACGATGGCGCGGCCGGCCCTGGTCCCGTGCAAGACGACGCCGAAGATGATCGCCAGGACCAGGAAAATCAGGGCGGAATAGGAAAGCTGGGTACCCGGTACGGGCACTACGCCGATGTTGGTCAGCGAGGTCGGGAAATTGGTGATGGTCCGTGCGCCCAGGATGATCTCGGCCAGGCCGCGGAACAGGGTCAGGGTTCCGATCGTCACCGCGATCGAGGGCAGTCCGAGCCGGGCCACCAGCGCGCCGTTCAGCGCTCCGCCGAGTGCGCCGACGACGAGCGCCGCCACCATCGCCAGCCCGATGGGCCAGCCGTCGGCGTGGAGCTGGCCCATGACACACCCGGACAGGCCGAGCATCGAGGCGACGGAAAGGTCGATCTCGCCCGTCATCACGATGAACATGAGCGGCAGGGCCATGATGGCGATCTCGCCCATATTCAGGCCGACGTAGAAGAGCGTGGTCGTGTTCAGGAAGTCTGAGGACCTGGCGGTGCCGAAGATCAGCGTCGCAATCAGGACCACGACCAGGCCGGATTCCCACCGCAGCGCGCCTCGCCAGCGGGCCTGCCGTGACGTGTCGGTCCCGGTGTAGGCCCGCTGCCCGGGCGCCTGGGTGGCTGGCTCAGATGTCACGGTGAGCACCTTCCGCTGACCGCAGGCGGCGTGCGACCCGCAAGCTGAGCCATCGGTCGAACGCGATCGCGAGCAGCAAGAGCGCGCCCGCGATCGCCTCGTTCCAGAACGCGGAGACCCGGCTGGCCACGAGGGCCTGGTTGATGGTGTTGAGCAGCAAGGCCCCGAGGGCCGCGCCGACCACCGTGCCGTTGCCGCCGAAGATCGCGACGCCGCCGACGACAACCGCCGCCACGACGAGCAGCTCGTATCCGGTTCCGGCGGTCACGTCGACCTCCGCGTGCAGCGCGAGGAAGAGCGCTCCCGCCAGCCCGGCCAGGGCTCCGCTGATGACGAAGGCGCTGAAGACCCGTCGCGCCGTAGGCACGCCGGCCAGGGCGGCCGCTTCGGGGTTGGAGCCGATCGCGTACAGGTCGCGGCCGGACCGGAATGACCGCATCGCGTAGGCGACGATCGCCACGACGGCGGCGGCGATGAGCGCGAGCCACGGGATGCCGAGAAAGGTGCGGAAGCCGATGGCGACGTACGCGTTCGGGATGCTGCTGGGAACGATGATGACGCCGTTGACGACCAGGCCGTCGATCCCGCGGATGATATAGAGCATGGCCAGGGTGACGACCAGGCTGGGTACCCGCAGCGCCGCGGTGATGAATCCGTTGACGGCTCCGATCACCGCGCCGACGGCGATCCCGACGACGAACCCGAGGATCACCGGCATGCCGTGGTGATGGCTGAACAGGTCGCCGACGATGTACGCGGACAGGCCGACTACCGAGCCGACCGACAGGTCGACGTTCCGGGTCACGATGACCAGCGTTTCGCCCACGCCCAGCATCGCGATGAGGGCGGCCCCCGACAGCAGCTGCTGGACGCTGTTGGCATTGGCGAAGTGATGGTTGTGCAGCGTGGTGACGCCGAACACCGCGAGCAGCACCACGCCGATGCCAACCTCGCGGGCTCGCAGCAGGGCGCCGCCGCGAGCGAACCTCGGGCCCCGGCCAGCGGTCAGCGCGGTCATGCGGCCGTCCCCTTGAGCTGACCGGTCGCCGCCCGCATAACGGAGTCCTCATCGGCCTCGTCCCGGGAGAGCTCCGCGGTGATCCGTCCCTCGCGCATCACCAGGATCCGGTCGGCCATGCCGAGTACCTCCGGGAGCTCGGAGGAGATCATCAGCACGCCGAGGCCATCAGCGACGAGCCCGTCCAGGATCCGGTGCACCTCGGCCTTGGTGCCGACGTCAATGCCGCGGGTCGGCTCGTCGATGATGAGCAGCGAGGGATCACGGGCCAGCCACTTCCCTAGCACGACCTTCTGCTGGTTCCCGCCGGACAAGGTGGAGACCGCGTTCTTCAGCCGTCCGAACTTCAGCTGAAGCCGGCTGGCCCAGGTCGCGGCCAGGTCCCGTTCGCGGGTGCGGCTAATGAGACCGAACCGGCTCAGCTGGCCAAGTGAGGCCAGCGCGACGTTCCGGTCGATTCCGAGGTCCATGACCAGGCCCTGCTGCCGCCGGTCCTCAGGTACCAGAGCCACGCCTGCCGCCATCGACGCTAGTGGTGACCCGTTGGACAGCACCTTGCCGCGTACCGTCACCACGCCGGCGGACCGCCGGTCGATGCCGAAGATCGCCCGGGCGACCTCGCTGCGGCCTGCGCCGACCAGCCCGGCCAGGGCGACAATCTCACCGCGGCGGACCGAGAAGCTGATGTCGTACAGGACGCCTTCGCGGCTGAGCTGGTCCACCTCCAGCACGACCTCGCCAACGACGGCGGCTGTCTTGGGGTACAGCATGTCCAGATCACGGCCGACCATCGACCGGATGATCTCGTCCATGGTGATATCCTCGACCGGGGCGCTCCGGACGAAATGGCCGTCCCGCATGATCGTGACCCGCTGGCAGCTGGCGAAGACCTCCTCGAGCCGGTGCGAGATGAACAACACGGCCGCGCCCTCCCGGCGCAGCGCGCGGATGACCTCGAAGAGCCGCTCGACCTCGACCGTAGTCAGTGCCGCGGTGGGCTCGTCCATGACCAGGACGTTGGAGTTCGAGGACAGTGCCTTGGCGATCTCCACGATCTGCTGGTCGGCGACGGATAGCCCGCGGGCTATCCGCTGCGGGTCCAGGGCCACGCCCAGCCGGGTGAAGATCTCGCCCGCGCTGCGGTTCATCGCCGGACGGTCGATGCGGCGCCCGGCGCGCAGCGGCTGCCTGCCCATGAAGATGTTCTCGGCGACGGTGAGGTCAGGAAAGAGGGTCGGCTCCTGGTAAATGATCGAAATGCCGGCCTCGCGGGCGGCGTTCGGGCCGTTCAGGATGACCGGCTGGCCGTCGATAGCCAGGGTGCCGCTGTCCGGCTGGTAGACACCGGCCAGGATCTTGACGAGAGTCGACTTGCCGGCCCCGTTTTCGCCGACGAGCGCATGAGCCTCGCCGGGGAACAGCTCGATCGACGCGTCGGCCAGAGCCTGCACCGCGCCGAAGGCCTTCGCGGCCTGATCAAGCGTCAGGCGCGGTACCCCCTCCGAGTCCTCGCTCAAAGTCGTTCACCTCACGATTTAATGAAACATTTCAATTCATTTGGCTGAAGATAGTCACGCCAGGCGCTGTATGTCAAGGGGCTGTTTCAGGATGTTAAAACCAGATAAAACGCTCCGCCGCGGGCCAGGCCGTTTTGGTCCCTGGTCAGAAGCCTGCCGCGTGCCGTCCCGCTAGTTTTGTTTCGGTTGATACGTTTTTACCGCCCGGCCCTGCCACGTCAGGCTGGTTCTGCGAACCGGCCTGACGTGCTGAAGACAGCGCCCGGCACCCGTCCGGACGCGCTTAAGCGCGGCCCAGGTGCGCACTCCGTCGGCATGGCCTCCCGGCGTGCTTGCCGACGTCACGCCGACACGAAACGCCCTGCCGTGGCGGGCGAACCTCAGGGGGTCCGGCAGCGATTCCCGGTCTGCGGCACGATGGCCCTTGACAGCAGCGTCGGCGCAACTTACGGTCATGGCAAGCTGTTAGCTATAACGTTTCAACAACAAACGGTGAACGCGCGCCGGCCGGAACCTGGTCATTCACGACTGCGGAGAAAGGACGTCATGACCGAGTCGCTCGCTGCTGAGCTCACGCCGGGAATCGAGAGGATCGTCCCGCGCCGGACCAGGGTCGGCCTCGTCGCAGGCGGCCTCGGCGCCTACTGGCCGCAGTTCCCCGCGCTGCTGCCGCAGCTCCAGGCCTCAGCCCGCCGGGTGTCGCACCGGCTGGCCAAGCTTGACTGCGAGGTCATCGACGTCGGGTTCATCTCCGACGCGCCGCAGGGCGCGGCCGCCGCCGAGAAGCTGCGCGTCGCCGACTGTGATCTCGTCATCGGCTTCCTCACCACCTACATGACCGCGACGATGCTCGTGCCGGTCGCCCAGCGGACCGGCGCGCCCATGCTGCTGCTCAACCTGCAGCCCACCGAGTCGATGGACCACGCGACCTTCGACACCGGGGCGTGGCTCGCGTACTGCGGCGCCTGCCCGCTGCCGGAGGTCGCCAACGCGTTCCGGCGCTGCGGCATCGCCTTCCGTTCCGTGTCGGGGTATCTCGAGGACGACCGGGCCTGGACCAGGATCCAGGGCTGGATCAAGGCGGCCGGCGTCCGGGCGGCCTTGCGGCACGGCCGCCATGGCCTTATGGGGCACCTTTACCCCGGCATGATGGACGTCTCGAGCGATCCGACGCTGGTCGCGGCTCAGCTCGGGGGTCATGTCGAGATCCTGGAGATCGACGACCTCAGGGTCCGGGTGGAGCAGGTCACCCAGGCCGAGACCGCGGCGCGGATGGACCTGGCGCGGAGCATCTTCCACCTGGATGACTCGGTGGTAGAGGAAGACTTCCGCTGGGGTGCCCGCGTGTCGGTCGGACTCGACCGGCTGGTCGAGGACTTCGCGCTCGACTCGCTGGCGTACTACCACCGCGGGCTGGACGGCGAGATCCACGAGCGGGTGGGAGCCGGCCTGATCCTCGGTGCCTCGCTGCTCACCGCACGCGGTATCCCCGCCGCCGGGGAGTACGAGCTGCGGACGTCGCTGGCCATGCTCATCTTCGACCGGCTGGGCGCCGGCGGGTCCTTCACCGAGCTGCAGGCCCTGAACTTCCTCGACGGCGTCGTCGAGATGGGCCACGACGGGCCCGCGCACCTGGCGATCAGCGCCCGTCAGCCGCTGCTGCGCGGCCTGGGGGTCTATCACGGTAAGCGAGGCTGGGGCGTCTCGGTGGAGTTCGACGTCAGCCCGGGCCCGGTCACCGCATGCGGGCTGGCCCAGGACCGTGACGGCACCTTCTCGCTGGTCGCCTCCGAAGGCACGGTCACCTCCGGCCCCTTGCTGCGGATCGGCAACACCACGTCACGGGTGGACTTCGGGCGCGACCCCGGCGAGTGGACCGACGACTGGTCCGCCTCCGGCGTCGCTCACCACTGGGCCCTCGGCACGGGACACCGTGTCCGGGAGCTGCGAGCCGTCGCGGAACTGCTCGGGCTGGCCATCACGGTGATCTGAACGGGCCGCCACGCTGAGCTGACAGCGCCACGGTGCGCTGAACGTGCCGCCAGGGTGAGCGGTGATGACGGACCATCGCCCTAGCTGCACGGCTGATATTATTACGTTTCATTGTTCGGACGGGGGTACCAGGTGGGCGTCAGCATCCGCGACGTCGCCGACCGGGCCGGAGTCTCGCTCGGCACAGTGTCGAATGCGCTGAATCGGCCCGACCGGGTCGCGCCGCCCACCCTCGAACGCGTCCGCGCGGCGATCGAGGACCTCGGCTTTGTCCGCAACGAGGCCGCGCGCCAGTTGCGGACCGGGCGCAGCCGGACCATCGCGTTGCTGGTTCTCGATATGGGCAATCCCTTCTTCACCGACATCGCGCGCGGAGTCGAGTGCGTCGCCACCGCGCGCGGCCTTTCCCTGATCCTGTCGAGCAGCGACACCACCACCGACCGGCAGCGGCACTACCTGTCGCTGTTCCAGGAGCAGCGTTCCTATGGCGTCCTGCTGACCCCGGTGGGCCGTGACCTGGCCCGCATCAACGAGCTGCGCAGGAGCGGCGTCCCGGTGGTGCTCGTCGACCATGCGGGCAGCAGCCGGCAGTGCTCGGTGTCCGTTGACGACGTGACCGGGGCCCGGCTGGCCGCGTCCCACCTGCTCGAGCTCGACCACCAGCGGATTGCCTTCGTCGGCGGGCCGCTCAGCGTGCACCAGGTCGCCGACCGCCTGGCCGGCGTCCGGCAGGCGATGGCCGCCGCGGGCCGCCCAGCCGCCGACCTGACTGTACTGGACAAGGTCGGCATGACTATCGACGGCGGCCGCCAGGCCGGCCGTGCCCTGCGCGACCTGCCCCGGCGGCGCAGGCCTACCGCGGCCGTGTGCGCCAACGACCTGGTCGCCCTGGGCCTGCTCCAGCACGCGCTGCGTAACGACGTCGCCGTGCCGGGGGAGCTGGCCATCGTCGGCTATGACGATATCGAATTCGCCAGCGCTGCCGCAGTGCCGCTGACGTCAGTGCGCCAGCCCAGCATCGACCTGGGCGCCGCGGCGGCCGAGCTGCTCATCGACGAGGTCGAGCGGCCCGCCGACCATCATCATCGCCAGGTCCGCTTCGACCCGGTTCTGGTACCGCGCGAGTCGACGCACTCGGGTGCCGCCTCCTCCGGCGAAGGCGCGGCCTGACAGTCAGGCCGCGTCCCGGGCCACGGTGGCCGCGAGCCGGGGATCCCGGAGCAGGAAGGTCAGGGCGCAGGCGATAGCCGGGAAGGCGATGATTGCGCCGAGCGCCGTGGTCAGCCCGTAGGTGTCCGCGAGCAGGCCGAACAGCGGTGCGGCGAGGCCGCCGGCTGACGTCGCCAGGCCGAGGGTCACGCCGCTGGCGATGCCGATCCGGTTCGGCAGGAAGTCCTGGCCCAGCGTGACCTGGACCGCGAACGGCGCGAACAACACGATGCCGAGGAAGAACGCGGCCACGAACAGCACCGCCAGGTCGGGCGCGGCGGCGAGCAGCGCCGCCGCCACCGCCGAGAGGCCGTAGCCGAGCCGCAGCACGCCAACCCGCTGCCAGTGGTCGGCCAGCCAGCCGCCGCCGAGCGTGCCTATCACACCGGACCCGATAAAGACCGTGAGCGCCGCCGAACCCACCGCGGCCGAGCTGTGGAAATGGCGGATCGCGAACAGCGCGAGCAGCGACGCCACGCCGAAGTAGGCGACTGACCGGAGCACCACCACCACCGTGAGCCGGGCGAAGCCGCGCCAGTCGTCGTCCCGGCGGCCGGCCGCGCGGGCTCGACCGGCCGAGCGCGGTCTGACCTGCCGCCACGGACGGCGGACGGCCAGCACGCTGGCCATGACCACGGCAGGCAACGCGAGCAGTGGCGTCCCGTGCAGTCGGGTAGCGAGCAGGACCGGGGTGACGATGGCCGGGCCGAGTGCGATCCCTGCGTTGCCGCCGACGGAGAACCAGCTCATGGCCTGGGTCGAGTCACCCGCCAGACCCCGGGCGGTCCTGGTCGCCTCGGGATGATAAGCCGCCACCCCGATCCCGGATGCGGCCACGGCAAACCAGGTGATCAGATAGTTGTCGCCGAGGCCGGACACGCCGATGCCAAGTCCGGCCACCAGCAGGCCGACGGCCACCAGCCAGCCGAGATTCCGGTACTTGTCGGTCAGCGCGCCGAATCCCGGCTGTACCACGCTGGCCAGGAAGGTCGCCGCCAGCGTAATCCCGGTCAGCCCGGTATAGCTGTAGTGTCGCTCGATGGCCAGGAACGGCAGGAGCGCAGGGACGGCGCCCTGGTAAAGATCGTCGACTACGTGCGTTGAGGTGAGGAAGGCGAGCCGCTTCCTTTCTGGCCGCGTCATCACCGGAACGTGCTGACTGCTCATCTCCCGCATGTGATCAACAATGCTACCCGCCGATCCGGCGGCATAGCGGGCGGACTGCCACGTCATGCCGCAAGCCGGACAATCGCCGGCCCTGGCTAAGCGGGCTATTTCCGCTGCGCCCGCAGCGCGACCGTGACCATTGGCAGGACGAATTCGCCGTGCGATGTCTCTGGCCGCGACTGGAGGAAGTCGCGGACCTGGGCCAGCCGCCTGGTTCGCTCGGCCTCGTCCATCACCAGGAAATTCGAGTGCGTGGCGATGGTGGCCAGCAGAGAATCGGCGGTCCGAGCCTGGCCGTGCTCGAACTCTCCCGTCTGACGCGCGTGGAAGAGCCCCGATCCGGCCGCGATGACACGCTCCTGACGGGATCGCGCAGCGCCGTCCCGCCATCTGAGCAGCGTGATACTGGCGTTGCGCTTGCTCATCTCGGCGAACTCGGCGACCCAGCCGACCCGGTCGTCATCTACGTTCCACAGCCCGGCGAACACCCCTCCGGGAGTGAGCACGCGGGCGATCTCGGGCATCGCCCGGTTCATGTCGAACCAGTGCATGGCCTGTCCGGCCAGGACGGCATCGGCACTGCCGTCGGGCACCGGGATTTCCTCCGCGCTCCCGGAGACCGACCGTACCGAGGGGAGTTCCCGGCGCAGCTCGGCAAGCATGTTGGGGTCGGGTTCGACGGCGGTGACGTCAGCGCCGAGGCGAACGAGGGTCGCAGTCAGCTTACCGGTTCCCGCGCCGACATCAATAACCCGGAGCGGCCGGCGGGACCAGACTGGCTCAAGGGCCCACCGGACGGCGGTCTCGGCGTAGCCGGGGCGGTGCTCCGCGTAGGCGGCAGCGGCGGCGCCGAAGGAAGAACCGTGGAGCAGCCGGTCTTCCTCTTCCGCCTGTCCTTCTGAGCCGGAAGCCCCGCTCTGATCGCTCGTGCTCTGGCTGCGCTGCTCATCATTGGCCACTCGAGTCAGCCTAGGGCGACGCGTGCTTGGCGTCGTAGGCGGCCCGGGCGACTTGGATCTCGGGCAGGTGACTGTCGGTCCAGGTGACGAGCTGGCCGATAGTGTCAAGCAGTGTGCGTCCCATCGGAGTGAGCGCGTATTCGACGCGGGGAGGGATGACCGGATGTATGGTTCGCGTCACGATGCCATCCCGTTCGAGCCCGCGCAGCGTGACCGTGAGCATCCTTGCGGTGATGCCATCGATCGCGCGATGCAGTTCAGTGAACCGCATGGTTCCCTGTCCGAGCAGGTCAATGGCCAGAACCGACCACTTGTCGCCGACGCGCTGGAGGACCTCCCGGGCGCGACAAGCGGACGGCTCGCCGCCCGCCGCTGCCGGCTCGTCGGTCGGCCCCGAAGGCTCGCAGGCCGAGCCGACCCGCCCGGAATCCAAGAAATCTCCTCCTAGTATGACCAGGTTACTTCGCTGAAGCGCATATACCCTAGTACTTGACGCTTCAATCATAACTAGGTTACTGTAAGGAAGCTAGGTACGCGAGCGAAGTCGCGTACGAGTAAGAATCACCTACCTGGAGGAATAATGACCGAGACAGCCGTGGAAATCCCCGGCTACGTAGCCGGGACCTGGACCATCGACCCGGTGCACTCGGAGGTGTCCTTCGTCGTCAGGCACATGATGGTGAGCAAGGTCCGCGGCCGTTTCGACAAGTTCGAGGGGACCATCGTCACAGCCGAAGACCCGCTGCAGTCCAGCGTCAACGCCACCGTCGACCTCACCTCGGTGAACACCGGCGCGCCTGACCGCGATAACCACATCCGCAGTGCTGACTTCTTCGAAGTCGAGACTCACCCCACGCTGACGTTCCACTCCACCGGCCTCCGCCGCGACGGCGGTGACTTCCTGCTCGACGGTGACCTCACCATCCGCGGCACCACCAAGCCGGTCTCGCTGAAGCTTGAGGTCAACGGCATCGGCCCCGACGCCTACGGCGGCACCCGCGCGGGCTTCTCCGCCACCACCGAGATCAACAGGAGCGACTTCGGCGTCAGCTACAACGGCCCGATTCCCGGTGGCGGCGTGGCCGTCAGCGAGAAGGTCACGATCTCCCTGGAGATCGAAGGCGTCCTCGACAAGGCGGAGTAAGCGACAAGCCGGCAAGGCCGGTCCGCGGGAAGCGGGCTCGAACATATGGTTGTGGCACCCTGCCCGCTCTTGGCGCAGGGTGCCGCATTCATGTGCGGACGAGAGCAGCGCGGCCGTGTCAGCTGCCCATGCCGTGCTTGGCGAGGTAGTCGATGTACAGCGGACGCAGCGCCTCGGCGACCTCGCCCTGCCCTGAGTTGATCGCGTCCGAGATCAGGACGGTAACTTTCGTGATGTCCCGGCCGGCCTCGACCGAGTTGCCTTCCGAAGCCTCGGCCGCCGGGATGGCGCGCAAAAGCTCCCACAGAAACTCCACGTCGACGTGGCGCAGTGCCCGGCGCATGGCGAGGTCGTGCAGCTCACGGGAGGAAAGCGCATCCATTTCATCGCGGGTGGTCACGCATGGACTCTATCGCCTGCCCGCCTCGCGTGCAGATCGCTGCGCCACGACGCCCTACTGGCAGGCCGGCCGCGCGCAACCGGCCATCCGGCCCAGGTCACGGTGGCACGTTGGGCAACCGCGACCGCGCAGGTAAAGGCGGGAAGCTTAGCGGCACCCGGGTACCGTGCGCTCCCTGGGCCTATGGCATTGTGTCTGGCAGTGCAGATGTGGCCACTGTGACCTCTCGTGAAGGGAGAGAAAACTGACCCATTTTTACCATTCGCGTATTTTTACGTGATGTCGTTTGACGCGTATCCACCGGATTTCATCTGCGTTAGATCGCCGTAAAAACGGGCTTAGGGCATGACGCGCGGTTAAAGAATAGATAACGGCTTTGTGGATCGTGGGCGGTTATTTGTGCTGGTTGTTAGATTCCCATTCGGAAAGCGTCTCGTATCGCGGGACGGTCACACTGACGTGACCGGCGGGCCTGGGTGGTATCGGGACTGGCGGCACGCGTGAGCGAAGGAACCTACATGCGCATTCCCTGGGTAGGGCGGAGCTCTTCGACAAGATTCGGGCCGGGGGGGCGGCTGACGGGTCGGCGAAGATGGCGGCTGCTACTGGTACCCGTGCTGGGTGTCGCGGTCGTCTGTCAGCTCGGTCTGGCGGGCAACGCCGCCATAGCGGGTGCCTCGACGATAGCCAAGACCGCGCTGGCGGCAGGTACGGTCGCGCCGAACGCCACGAACGAGCTTGACTGCAACGGCTGGAGCGCCACGTACAAGACGGTCAGGAAGCTGGCCGGCGACCTATGCACCGACCCGGTCAAGGGGAAGGCCAACCGGTTCATCGACAACAACTGGTACGTCGGTCACGACGAGCCCAGCGTCAAGTTCCTCTCAAGCGCGTCCGGCTCAGGTAACACGATGACGTACCTGACGAAGATCCCGGTGGACCCGCGGCGCGCTCCGACCCCATCCGGAAGCGTCACCAACTACGGGCAGCTTTCCGTGGCGCCGTGGTTCGGCCTGCCGATGTGCGACTCGAATTCCTATCCGCAGAACCCGTGTACCCCGGACAGCGACAGCAACGTCGGCTCGAACGTCGCGAACGCGGCCGGCTCCGCGTTCATGGAGCTGCAGCTGTACCCGCCGGGCTACACCCCGTTCGTCGATAGCGAGAGCTGCAGCGTGACCAAGTGGTGCGCGGCGCTGACGATCGACAGCCTGGAGTGCAACTTCAACTTCGCCACCTGCAACCCCAACTGCGAGGAGCCCACCAACTTCGCGTTCCTGCAGACCAACGGCGTCCCCGCCGGACCGCCGAGCCCGCAGCTCGCGGACGTCAGCACCTTCCTGCCGAACAAAAGCACGCTGCTGATTAACCCGGGTGACGTGCTCGAGGTCTCGATCACGGACCCGGCACAGGGATTCACGACAGTCATCCGAGATTTGACTACCCACCAGACCGGCTATATGACGGCCAGCGCGGGCAATGGCTTCATGAACACCAACATCAACACCTGCGACGGCACCCCGTACTCCTTCCACGCCGAGTACAACACCGCGTCGGTCAACAACCGGGTGCCGTGGGCGGCGCTTGAGGGCGGCGTGCTGATGGAGCAGGAGATCGGACACTCCGAGGTCTGCAGCTCGCTGAAGAATCAGGACCCGTTCTCCGAGAGCTACTCGAACGGCCAGTCCTACGTCGACGACAGCACCTACGACACCTGTGTGGGCGGATCCGAAGGTGCGGGCCAGACCGGTGAAGGTCCGTGTAGCGCCACGACCGGCTTGTGCCAGAATGCGGAGGCGCAAGGACCCGACGGCCCGCAGGCATGTCCGACCAATGACCCGGCCAGCGGCGCACTGTGCGAGTTCGCCGACGGTTACTGCTTCCAGCAGGGGTCGCGGACCGTGATGATCAACGGAGTGACGACCACGGCCTACTCAGATGCTAACCAGTGCTTCGCCGACCGGTACCAGAACGGAGACCTGGACTTCGACGGCCTGTCGTACCAGGCGTCCGCGTGGCCGAACGGAAGCCCCGATCACCCGACGGCAATGCAGTACGCCGGGCCGTTCACCAACGGGAAGACGTATCCGCAGATCCAGTTCGAGACCGACATCGGCGGATCATCGGCCCTGTGCGACGTCGCCACCGGCGCCGGCTGCACCGTCCCGCCGATCAGCGCGGACTTCTACCCCTACTGGTCCCTCAGCCCGGTGTCCTCAGGGTACCGGTCGCAAATGTCCTCCGGGGGGCGCACGACCGCGTGCGTGTGGAACTTCGGCGGTCAGCTGCCCAACACCTTGGAGAACTTCGGCAAGGACGCCGAGTACGGCACGCCTGACCTGAGCTGGTACGGCGGTACGAGCATCAGCGCGGTTCAGCCTAATCCGGAGGTCAGCGGACGCTGTGCGCTGTAGCAGTTAGCCAAGGTCGTTAGTTCGGCACAGTAAGCGCCGGGGTGCCCCGCCAGCTGGCGGGGCACCCCGGCGGCATTCCCAGGGGTGCACTAGCGGCGCAGGCCGCCGGACACGGCGTCCGCGACGGCGCGGATCCCCGCGTGCCCGGGCAGGTCCTCGAGCAGTACCGGTTTCCCGTCGCCGTCGGTGAGCGGGATCCGCCAGTTGGGGTACTCGTCCACCGTGCCCGGCATGTTCTGCGGACGGCGTTCACCCGCGGCATCGGCCAGCGAGACGCCGACCAGCATGGCCGGTGTCCGTGTCAGGTAGGCGTACAGCGCGACGGTGAATTCCTCGGGCGAGACAGCAGCCTGGCCGGGCAGCAGGCCTTCGCGCGCGAGCATGGTGAGCCACCGGCGAGCATCCGCCTGCGCGGCGCCGCGCTCTTCGTCCTCGGGCTGGGTAAGCAGGCCAAGTTCGGCCCGGACGGTGACCTGATCGCCGGTGAGAAACGCCGCGGCCGGGGGCATGTCGTGCGTGCCGACCGTGGCCAGGCAGCCGCGACGCCATCCACCCGGCCTGCGCGGTGTACCGTCGGCGCGACGTTCGAACCACAGCATGGACGTGCCGAGGATCCGGCGCGCGGCCAGGAACTTACCCAGCCAGGGCTCGACCGTGCCTAGGTCCTCGCCGATCGCCAGCGCGTCCGCCCGCGCCACCTCAGCGGCCACCACCCCGCCAAGCAGCTCGTGGTCATACCGTACGTAGGTGCCCAGGCCGGGCGGCATCCCGGCGGGAATCCACCAGAGCCTGGCCAGCGCCATGACGTGGTCCACGCGCATCCCGCCCGCGTTCCGTGTCGTCGCCGCGACCAGGTCACCCAGGGGCCTGCCCGCCAGGGCGGCGAGGCGTCCCGGATGCCAGGGGGGCAGCGTCCAGTCCTGCCCGCGCTGGTTGAACTCGTCCGGCGGGGCACCCACGCTGATGCCAGGCACGATCACGTCCTGCCGGGCCCAGGCGTCGGCGCCGCCCGGATGCGCGCCGACCGCGAGGTCGGCGATGACGCCGATGTCCATGCCGGCCTGCCGCGCGGCTCGCTGCGCCGTGGCGGCCTGCTCCGCTATCAGCCACTGCAGCCAGGCGTGGAAGCCGACCCGGTCCGCCCGCGTCCGCCTGAGCTCGGTCACCGGCGCCGAGCCGGGATCGGCGAGCGCCGAGGGCCATGACCGCCAGTCTGGGCCGTGCACCTCGGCGATAGCGCACCATGCCGCCCACTCCTCGGTGGCCTTGCGGTCGCGCCCGAGGAAGGAGTCAAACTCGGCCCGGCGACCCGGGCCGAGCGGTACACCGTAGATGATCTCGAGCGCCGCCCGCTTGGCGACCCACACCGCGTCCCGGTCGATGAGGGCCGACGTCGCGCTCGCGGCGCGCAGCGGCGCGCCGAGGGCGTCGACCCGGGCTCGGTCGCTCGCGCTCAGCCCTTCGTATTCGGGTATGTCCTCGATGCGCAGATACAGCGGGCTGACCTGGCGCCGGGTCATCGGCAGGTACGGCGACGGGCTGACCGGCGGCAGGGGTTCCGCCGCGTGCAACGGGTTGACAAGCACGAAATCCGCACCCAGCTCCCGGCCGCTCCACGTGGCGAGCTCGACGAGGTCGCGCAGGTCGCCGTGGCCCCAAGAGGCACGGGAGCGCAGCGAGTAGAGCTGCACGGTGAAGCCCCACGACCGGCGGCGAGGAAAAGGGGCCACGGCGGAGCTCGGATATTCGCCCGGCGCTCCGTGCGCTGCGTCATCCCCGAGAGCGCTTAGCACCGCCGCCAGCGTCTCGTCGGAGACCTCCACCAGACGCCCCCGCCAATCCTGGTAGGAGACCGCGACGCCGTGATCTTGCGCTCTGCGCGTGAGCTCTGCCCGTGCTGTCATCGCACCAGTTTGCCCGAATGGCCCAGTGGCAACCGTCGGGCATCCCCGGCATCCCCGGCCAGCACGCTCATGTCCAGTTGCCGCACCACGGAGTTCGACCTGCAAGTGTGCTCGCACGCCGGACCCGTCTACATGAGCGTCGAGCCCATCCTGCCCGGCGTCGGCACGATAAATGGCTAAGCCCGCCGCGTTCACCACCATGAAGCCGCCCCGCGAGGATACCCGCGGGGCGGCTTCATGCTGTCCGGGCCGCGGTTAGCTCGCGGCGGGTTCCAGGATGAACACCGGGATCTCACGGCTGGTCTTCTGCTGGTACTCCGCGTAGCTCGGGTACACCTCGACCGCCCGTTTCCACCATTCGGCGCGCTCCTCGCCGCTGACCTCGCGGGCGATCATGTCCTGCTTGACCGACCCATCCTGCACTTCCACCAGCGGGTTCGCGCGCAGGTTGTAGTACCACAGCGGATGCTCCGGGGCGCCGCCCTTGGACGCCACCATGGCGTACCGGCCGTCGTGCTCCACTCGCATCACCGGTGTCTTGCGCACCTTGCCGCTGCGGGCTCCGAGGTTGGTGACGACCACGACCGGAATGCCGGTGTCGCGTAGCGTCGTACCCTCGGTCCCGCCGGAACTCTCGTATAGCTCGACTTGATCGCGCACCCAAGCTTGTGCGCTCGGCTCATATTCTCCTTGAACAGGCATACCGATAGTCAACACCAGGTCCCCTCGGCGCCGCATCCCAGGGCATCGGGTCCAGTCGACAGATCCCCATCCACGATGAAAAACAAGTCGATCAAATCCGGATCGTACCGGACGAGCCGCGCGTTGTTTCTTATGGAATAAGGTCGCCTGCCGATTTGGATCAGCCAGCCCTTCTTACTTTTGTGCGTCGTCGTCTTGACTTGAACGCGCTTGATTCCATCAGGTCTCGATACCAGCAGGTCATAGACGGCCGGCTCGATCGGGATAGCCGTGTTAAACCCGCACAGCGAGAACCAGCATGCAGTCGAGCCTGGCCGCAATCCCAGGGAATGAAGCAGTTCACCTGTCGATTGCGCGGCCGCGATGGCATGCTTGAGCTGAACGCCTGACCATGTGCGCTGCTTGGTGAAGTGTGATGTGTGATGTGTTGAGATTAAGACGGACAACGTCTTGTTTGGCGCGCAAAATGGTTTGGGGAGACGTCTCTGGGATGCCGAGGGAACGCATGAGGCCGCGCCAGGAAGTAGACGTCGCCACCGCGTTGGTCAGCTCGGTATCCGACCACTTACTCGGTGAATCTCCAGCCCTGTCGATACCATAGCGCTGAGCACTGAAATTTTGCCCGAGCGGTAAATCTCCATTTGTCGGGACGAGGAGATTTGAACTCCTGTTCTCTGGTCCCCCAGACCAGCGCCTTAACCAAGCTGGGCCACGTCCCGCCACGCCCCGGAGTCGCTTCCGATGGCGCGCACCCACCATAGCCGGCGGGCTCAGTTAGCCTAGCGCAACCGCGGCGCCGCCCGAAACAAGCCGGCTCAACCAAACCGGGCAGCCCTGGCCCAGGGTCCCGCGCTCGGCCTCTCGGCTACCGCCGCGCCCGCCGAGGGCGACTCCCGTCCGAGGCGTTATTCCCGTCTGAGGGGAAAGCTACGATGTGGCGGGCATGGCGCGGGCGCAGTGTTCGTTGTAGCTATGGGGTGTCGCGTCGTCCTTGCAGGCCGCACGCAGACGGAAAGGCTGGCCGTTGAGAGTACTAGGGGCTCGCCGCTCAGCCTCCTCCGACGACGGCTTCGATGAAGCGGAACCACGGCCCCGTCGGCGGCGGTTCAGGGTCGCGAAGGCAGTACTGGCCGTCGTCGTGCTGCTGGCGCTAGCGGTCGGCGCACTGTTCGTGCTGACTCCCTCGGCCGGCCAGGCCACGGCGCTGGCCCAGGCGCAGGCCGCCGAACATCACATCGCTTACCCCGGCCCGCCCGTCCCGCAGTATTTCGCGCAGGCTCTGGTGGCGACCGAGGACCACCGGTTCTACACCGACCCGGGCGTGGACCCGTTCGCGCTGGGCCGGGTCGTCGCTTCCCGTATCACCGGGCGAACGGACCAAGGCGGCAGCACCATCGACCAGCAGCTGGCCAAGAACCTGTACACGTCGGGCCGCAGCGGCTTCACCCAGGACTTCGAGCAGGTGGCACTGGCCGTCAAGCTCAACATGACGTACAGCAAGGCGGAGCTCCTGCGGCTGTACGCGGAAGTCGCGTACTACGGCCACGGCTATTACGGCCTGAGCGCCGCCAGCTGCGGGTACTTCGGCCGGCCCGCCGCCGGCCTGACCCTGGTGCAAGCAGCCATGCTGGCCGGCGTGGTGAACGCGCCGACCTACGATGACCCCCTGGTCTACCCGGCGCAGGCGCGAGCGCGGCTGGTGCACGTGATCAGCCGGATGGCCGCGGTGGGATACCTGACCACTGCGCAGGAAGACGCCGCGCTCAAGGCGCCCCTGGGGCTGTCGCCGCTCCCCGGCTGCCCGTAACCCCGCGGAGCCGTAACCCCGCGGAGCCGTACCCCGCGGAGCCGTACCCCGCGGAGCCGTACCCCGCGGAGCCGCCCAGGCGGTCAGGCGGTCAGGTGCCCGAGGTCTCCGGCTGCAGGTGTTCCGCCTCTAGCGGTCCCCCACCTGCCATCGGGAAGACCCACTGCCGGTAGGTGTACAGCCGGAACAAGGTGGCTACGGTGACACCCAGGATGTTGGCCACGTTGTAGGAGAACGTGCCCTTCAGGCCGAACCCGTACCGCGCCGTCGCGACGAACGCGAGCTGGACGAGCAGCCCGACGCCGTTGAAGACGAAGAACAGCATGGACTCGCGGCGCAGCGCGTTGCCCTTGCGGTGCCGGAACGCCCAGTGCTTATTGCCCAGGAAGGAGAACACTGTCGCGACGATCGTGGCGATCGTCACCGAGACGAGCTCATTGAGCCCCGCGCCGGAGTGAAGCACGTTGGCCCCGACGATGGTGACGCCGAACGCGAGCACGCCGACGACGCCGAACTTGGCGACCTCGTGTATCAGCACCCTGAATCGGGCGTAAAGATCGCGGAGGAGATCCACTCGCTTTGGTCCTTTGTCGGTCCATCCCGGATAGACCAGACCCTACCGTGTTAGCAGCTAGGGATCGCTGACCAACGATAAACCACTCGAAGAATGTCATACCCTCCAGGTAGCTTGAATCAGGTGTCCGGAAGCGAAGTACTGGTGCGCGCGCGGGGGCTGACCAAGCGATTCGGGAGCTTCACGGCGGTAGACGGGATCGACTTCGACCTGTACCGCGGAGAGGCGTTCGGCTTTCTCGGGCCGAACGGGGCGGGCAAGTCCTCCACGATGCGGATGATCGGATGTGTCTCGCCGCCGACCAGCGGTGAGCTGACCATCTTCGGCGCCGACCCGGTCCGGGACGGCTCGGCGATCCGGGCCCGGCTCGGAGTGGTGCCGCAGGACGACACCCTTGACGTCGAGCTGACCGTCCGGGAGAACCTGCTCGTCTACGGCAGGTACTTCGGGCTGCCCCGCCGTGTCATCAGGGAACGGACGGCGGCGCTGCTGGACTTCGTCCAGCTCGCGGACCGGGCCAGGGACATGGTGGACCCGCTGTCCGGCGGCCTGAAACGGCGCCTGACCATCGCCCGCTCGCTCATCAACGAGCCGGAGATGCTGATCCTCGACGAGCCCACCACCGGTCTGGACCCGCAGGCCAGGCACGTGGTGTGGGACCGGCTGTTCCGGCTCAAGCAGCGCGGCGTCACGCTGATCCTGACCACGCACTACATGGACGAGGCCGAGCAACTGTGCGACCGGCTGGTGGTCATGGACCACGGCCGGTTCGCCGCCGAGGGATCGCCGCGTGAGCTGATCCAGCGGTACTGCTCCCCAGAGGTCCTCGAGCTGCGCTTCGATCCGGACCTGCATGACAGCGCCGCGGACAAGCTCCAGGACTTTCCTGCCGAGCGGATCGAGGTGCTTGCCGACCGGATACTCCTTTACGTCAGCGACGGGGACGAGGTCCTGGCCGCTGTGCGGGCCGGCGGACTCGATCCGCTCACCTCGCTGGTCCGCCGCGGCACGCTGGAGGACGTCTTCCTGCGGCTGACCAGCCGCAGGCTATGTTGATTCGGGGGGACGATCCCCCCCAGACCCCCCCTGATCACGGGGGGGCTACCCGCCCCCCCGTACCCCCCCGGCCCCCCGTAAACGGGGGGGTTCCTCGGCCCTTCGGACTGTCTATTCGGGCGTTCCGGTGCTGGCTGACGGTTTACCGGCGGATCTGGCGGTCCAGCATCTGGTCCAGCGTCCTCGGCCCGCTGTTCTACCTGGGTGCGATGGGCTTCGGGCTCGGCTCGCTGGTGGACGCCCGCGGGACTGCGAGCCTAGGCGGTGTGAGCTACCTGGCCTTCGTGGCCCCGGCCATCCTCGCCTCCAGCGGGATGAACACGGCGATGGGCGAGGCGAGCTATCCGGTGTTCGGCTCCATCAAGTGGAACAAGATCTATATCGGGGCGCAGGCCTCCCCGTTGCGGCCCGCCGACATCTTCCGCGGCCACCTGATGTTCATCACGATGCGGATAGCGATGAATGCTGCCGTCGTCACCGTGTTCATGTGCGCGTTCGGGGCCGCCAGGTCACCCTGGGTGGTGCTGGCCTGGCCGGCCGCGGTGCTCACCGGGCTCGCCTTCGCCGCCCCGATCGCGGCCTGGGCGGTCACGGTGACGAAGGAGAACTCCTTCGCCTATCTGTTCAGGTTCGGCATGATGCCTCTGATGCTGTTCTCCGGGACGTTCTTCCCGCTGTCTCAGCTGCCCAGCTGGCTGCGCCCGCTCGCCTACGCCACGCCCCTGTGGCACGGCGTCGCGCTGTGCCGCGCGCTCAGCCTAGGTCGCGCTGACCTGCTCGGCGCGCTCGGTCATGTCGCCTACCTAGCTGCGCTCGCGTCCATCGGAATCTGGGCCGGAGCCCGCACCTACCGCGGGCGGCTCTATGTCTAGCGGGTCGCTGCGGATGCTGCCTCCCGCCGGGCGGCTGGCCCGGCTGCGCCGCGGCGGCTCCCCGGGCCGCCAGGGCGCCCCGGGCGAGCTGGGCAGCTTCCGCCTGATCGAGCGGCACGCCCGGGTCTACCGGCACGCCTGGCTGGTGTTCGCCTCCGGGGTGTTCGAGCCGCTGTTCTACCTGCTGTCCGTGGGCCTAGGGCTGGGCGTGCTGGTGGGCAAGGTGCCCGGCCCCGGCGGTCAGCTCATCCCGTACCGCGAGTTCGTCGCCCCGGGCCTGCTCGCGGTGTCCTCGATGAACGGCGCGATGTACGACTCCACGTTCAACGTCTTTTTCCGGCTGAAGTACGCCAAGCTCTACGACGCCATCCTCGCCACCCCGATGCGGCCCGCCCAGGTCGCGCTCGGCGAGATCGGCTGGGCCCTGCTCCGCGGCACCATTTACGCCGTGGCGTTTACGCTGGTCATGTTGGGGCTGGGCCTGGTGCACTCCTGGTGGGCCGTGCTGGCCGTCCCGGTGGCGGTGCTGATCGGCTTCGCGTTCGCCGCCGTCGGCATGACCGGCACGACGTACATGAAGAGCTGGCAGGACTTCGACTACGTGATCTTGGCCAGCATGCCGCTCTTCCTCTTTTCTGCGACCTTCTATCCGCTCAGCGTCTACCCGCGGGTGGTCCAGGTGATCGTCGAGTGCACCCCGCTGTACCAGGGAGTCGTCCTGCTGCGCGACCTGACCCAGGGCGTGGTCGGCCCCGGGCTGCTGTGGCGGGCAGCCTACCTGGCCGTGCTGGGATTGGCCGGCCTGGCCGCGGCCGGCCGGCGCATCGGAAAACTCCTGCTCGTCTGACCGCACTCGCCCGAGTCCGAACAGGTAGGCTGCCCGCAAATGCTGGACGAGCGAGGGACCCAGTCTGATGCCGAACCGGTCCTGCGGGAGACTGAGGCACTTACTGCGGTATCCGAGACCGAGGTTCCCGAGCGTGCGGCTGCGGTATCTCCCAGTAAGCCGCTTACCGTACCCCGGTCCGAACGGGCGATCACTGGCGTCTACCGTGACCCGGTCACCTGGGCGATCGCCCTCGCTGTCTTCGGTGCGTACGCCGCGCTGTCGCTGTTCCGGCTGCTGCAACTCAACCCCACCTCGTGGGATCTTGGCATCTACACCGAGTACGTCAAGCAGTACGCCCACCTTCAGGCGCCGACCGTGGACATCAGGGCCGCGGGCTTCAACCTGCTCGGCGACCACTTCCAGCCGATCGTGGCGGTCATTGCCCCGTTCTTCCGCGTCTTCCCCTCAGCGGCGACCCTGCTCGTCGTGCAGGCCCTGCTGACGGCCTCGTCCGTTTTCCCGGTGAGCCAGGTCGCGCGCGACAAACTCGGGGCCGGACCCGGACGTGCGATCGCGGTCGCATACGGGTTCTCCTGGGGCCTGCAGCAGATGATCGAGTTCGACTTCCACGAGATCGCGTTCGCGGTTCCGCTGCTGGCCTTCTCGCTGTCCGCCCTGGTCCGCGGCCGCGTGAGGGCCGCGGTCTGGTGCGCGCTTCCGCTGGTCTTCGTCAAGGAGGATCAGGGTTTCACCGTGGCCGCCATCGGCCTCTACGTGATCATCGCTGGCCTGCGCGCGAACGTGCCGGCGCCCGCCACCGGCACCCGCCGCGACCCGGCCCCGGCCCCGGCCCCGGCCCCGGCCCCGGCCCCGGCCCCGGCCCCGGCCCCGGCCCCGGACGGCCAGCGCCGCACGAAGGCGGGCCTGTTCCTGTTGATCTGGGGCTTCGCCTGGTCATTCCTGGCCATCGGGGTGATCATCCCGCACTTCAACCCGGCCCATCACTACGACTACTGGAGCGACGGCGGCGTCCTCGCCCCCGGCGGGCACCTGTCGGTTCTCGGCCTGGCCGAGCAGTTCTTGCGGGCGTGGCCCGACAAGCTGCAGACGACCGTCATGCTGCTGCTGCCGACCGCGTTCATCGCGCTGCGGTCGCCGCTGGCACTAATCGCCGGGCCAAGCCTGCTGCTACGTTTCCTGTCCACGAACAGCAGCTTCTGGGCAACGTTCTGGCACTATAACGGGACCGTGATGCCGATCCTGTTCATCGCGGCCGTCGCCGCGCTGGCCCGGATCCGAGCCGCCATGGACGCGGACGAACCCGCCGGGCTCCCGAGCTGGGGGACCGGACGCCGCGGCCGCAAGCGCGCGGTACTCGCCGGGGCGAGGCACTATGGCGTGGCCATGATGCTGGCCATCGTCGTGGCGCTGGCCTTCCGCTTCCCGGTCAGCAACCTGTGGAACGCGCAGACGTACCGGATCAGCCCGCACGTCGCCTCGGCCGAGGCGGCCATGGCCAAGGTTCCCGGTGGTGCCACCGTGCAGACCACACTCGATCTCCTCGCACCGCTGGCCGCCCGGACCGACACCTTCTGGATCGGCAACGGCGGCAATCCCAGGACCCAGTACATCGTGTTCGACGGCCAGAACAGCGACTACGCCCCGGCTATCACCAACGTTCCCGCCTTCATCGCCCAGCTCTACCCGGATCACGCGTACACCCAGATTTTCGACTCCGGCGACGTCTACGTCTTCCGCCTCAGCCACTGACTCGGCCGGCCGCGGCGGGCGGCTGACAAGAAGCGGGGGAGCCGTAGCGGACAACCGTACTGGTGAGTAGATAGGCTGGTAAGCGACGTTGTGAGAGGTTGTGCTCCATGGACTTTGGCTACGACGCCAGGACGCTCGACTTGCGCAAGCGACTGCTTGCCTTCATGGATGAGCGGGTCTACCCCGCCGAGGCGGTGTTCAACGAACAGGTAGCGGCCGCGGTTCAGGAGGGTCATCCATGGGAGCGGGTGCCGATCACCTCCGAGCTCAAGGCCGAGGCGCGCGGCCGCGGGCTATGGAACCTCTTCCTGACCGGCAAGGCGGCGGCCGCGGTCTGCCAGCTGGACGCGGTATCGAGCCTGCCGGACCCGCCGCTGACCAACCTGCAGTACGCGGCGCTCGCCGAGATCACCGGATGGAGCCCCGCGCTGGCGCCTGAGGCGCTGAACTGCGCCGCGCCCGACACCGGCAACATGGAAGTGCTGGCCGAGTTCGGGTCGCCGGAGCAGCAGAAACGCTGGCTGCGCCCGCTGCTCGAGGGCACGATCAGGTCGGCGTTCTGCATGACCGAACCCGACGTGGCTTCCAGCGATGCGACGAACATCGCCACCACGATCGCCCGCGACGGTGACGGCTACGTGATCAACGGTCGCAAGTGGTGGTCCAGCGGCGCGATGAACCCGGACTGTCAGATCTTCATCGTGATGGCAGTGGCCAGCGGGCCAACCGCCGACGGCCACGGCCGGCACTCCATGATCCTCGTGCCGCGCGACACGCCGGGGATCACGGTCGAGCGGGGGACCACCGTCTTCGGCTACACCGACGGGCCGCACGGCGGGCACGCTGAGGTCGTTTTCGATCACGTGCACGTCCCGGCCGAGAACATGATCGCCGGCGAGGGCGACGGGTTCGCGATCGCTCAGGCCCGGCTCGGTCCTGGCCGCGTTCATCATTGCATGCGGCTGATCGGCGCCGCGGAGCGCGCCCTGGAGCTCATGTGCCGGCGGGCCACCAGCCGTACCGCCTTCGGCAAGCCCCTGGCGGAGCAGGGCGTCATCCAGGACTGGATCGCCGAATCCAGGGTGCGAATCGAGCAGGCGAGGTTGCTCGTGCTCAAGACCGCGTGGCTGATGGACACCGTGGGCAACAAGGGAGCCCATACCGAGATCCAGGCGATCAAGATCGTGACCCCGGCGATGGCGGAGTGGGTGATCGACAAGGCGATCCAGGCCCACGGCGGGGGCGGAGTCAGCCAGGACTTCCCGCTGGCCCAGCTGTGGGCGAGCGCGCGATCGCTGCGGTTCGCCGACGGCCCCGACGAGGTGCACAAGAGGTCCCTGGCCCGCCGGGAGCTGAGGAAAGCGACCACCTGAGAAAGTCACCACGCCAGAAACGTCACCGGCCCGACGCACCACTGCCCGTTCGGCAAGTAAAGAAAGAGAGAACTTAGTGACAGACAGAATCGCGATCGTGACCGGTTCAGCCCGCGGCATCGGTGCCGCGACGGCTCGCAGGCTGGCCGCGGACGGTCTGGCGGTGGCGGTCCTTGACCTGGACGAGGCCGCGTGCGCGGGTACGGTGAAGGAGATCGCCGACGAGGGCGGCCGCGCGGTCGCGGTCGGTGCCGACGTGAGCAGCAGCGACGAGGTCAAGGCCGCGGTGGATCGGGTCGCCGCCGAGCTGGGCGGGCCCACGGTGCTGGTCAACAATGCGGGGGTGATCCGCGACAGCCTGCTGTTCAAGATGACCGACAACGACTGGGACACGGTGCTCGAGGTACACCTGCGCGGTGCCTTCCTGATGAGCCGGGCGGTGCAGAAGTACATGGTTGATCAGCGTTACGGGCGCATCGTCAACCTGTCCTCCACCTCCGCGCTCGGAAACCGCGGGCAGGTCAACTACTCCGCCGCCAAGGCCGGCTTGCAGGGGTTCACCAAGACCCTGGCCATCGAGCTCGGGCCGTTCGGGGTCACGGCCAACGCGGTGGCGCCGGGGTTCATCGCCACCGAGATGACCGCCACTACGGCGGCGCGCGTGGGCATGCCGTTCGAGGACTTCAAGCAGACCGCCGCGGGGCAGATCCCGGTCCGGCGGGTGGGCCAGCCGGACGACGTGGCGCACACCATCTCGTTCCTGGTCAGCGAGGGCGCTGGCTTCGTGTCCGGCCAGGTCATCTACGTCGCCGGAGGCCCGCGGTGCTAACGGAGGCGGAGACCAGCCCGGACGCGCTCGCCGAACGGGTCCGGGCGTTCCTGGCCGAACATGACCTGGCCCAGATGGGCAAACAGGATTTCCTCAACGCGCGCTTCGACGCGGGCCTGGCCTGGGTGCACTACCCGGAAGGTCTCGGCGGCCTCGGCCTCTCCCGCACGCTGCAGAGTGTCGTCGACGCCGAATTCGCGGCTGCGGGCGCGCCGGCCAACGACCCCGAGCGCAACGGCATCGGACTGGGCATGGCGGCCCCGACCATCCTCGCCTACGGCAACGATGAGCAGCAGAAACGCTGGCTGCGCAAGCTCTGGACGGCCGAGGAAATCTGGTGCCAGCTGTTCAGCGAGCCCGGCGCGGGCAGCGACCTGGCCGCGCTGGCCACCCGCGCGGTACGAGAGAAGGGGGATGGGGAGGTGGGTGGGAGCTGGATTGTCTCCGGGCAGAAGGTGTGGACCTCCCAGGCACACCAGGCCCGGCGCGGGCTACTGCTGACCCGCACCGACCCTGACGTGCCCAAACACCAAGGGCTCACGTACTTTTCCGTGGACATGACCGCGCCCGGCGTCGACGTCAGGCCGTTGCGCCAGCTCACCGGCGAGGCCGAGTTCAACGAGGTGTTCCTGACCGACGTACGGATCCCGGATGCGGACCGGATCGGCCAGGTCGGCGAGGGCTGGAAGGTGGCCAACGCCACGCTGATGAGCGAGCGGGTCAGCATCGGCGCGTCCCGAGCGGTGCCGCGGGATAGCGGCATGATCGAGCCGACGGTCCGGACCTGGCGCTCCCGCCCCGAGCTGCGCACGCCGGGCCTGCACGACCGGCTGCTGCGGCTGTGGACCGAGGCCGAGGTGGCCCGGCTGGCGTCGGAGCGGCTGCGCCAGCAGCTCGCCGCGGGCAAGCCCGGGCCCGAGGGTTCCGCCTCCAAGCTGGTCTTCGCCCGGCTCAATCAGGAGATATCTGGCTTCGAGGTCGAGCTCGCCGGGAGCGATGGCCTGCGCTACGACGATTGGACCATGCGCCGTCCGGAGCACGCGAACTTCTTCGGCCGTGGCCCCGGCTACCGTTACCTGCGCGCCCGCGGCAACTCGATCGAGGGCGGCACCTCAGAGATCCTGCGCAACATCATCGCCGAGCGCGTGCTCGGCCTGCCCAGCGAGCCCCGTGTGGACAAAGACGTGCCATGGAAGGACCTGCCAAAATGAGCGAGGCCCTGCCCGATCTCCTTTTTTCTGACGCAGAACGGGCCCTGGCTGACAGCCTGAGCTCTCTGCTTGCCGACCGGGGCGGCCTGGACAAGGCGCTGGCCCGCACGGAATCCGGCCAGACCTACGACGAGGGCTTGTGGCAGAGTGTCGCCGCGGACCTGGGCTGTGCCGGGTTGCTGATACCGGAAGGCAACGGCGGGGCCGGTGCTAGCTACCGTGAGGCGGCGGCCGCCGCGGAAGCGCTGGCCGCCTTCGTCGCCCCGGTGCCCTTCCTCGGCAGCGCCGTGGTCGCCACCGCCGCCCTGCTGAGCGTGACGGCCGGTGCCGGGGAGACGTCCGCCTCGGTGCGGGCTGTGGTGGACCTGCTCGGCCGGCTGGCGGCCGGCGAGACGACGGCAGCGCTGGCGATCCCGTTCGCCACCGCACCCGGCGCCAGTTACCCGACCTCGGTCCGGCTGGCCGGGACCAGGCCAGGTGACGCGGCGGAGGGGATAGCCCGGCTGCGCGGCATGGTCACCGGCGTCGCCGACGCGCTGCCCGCCGACATGCTGCTCGTGCCGGCCGACGGCGTGCCGCGCGGCCTGTACCTGGTCGACATGGCGGTACCCGGGGTGGCGAAGCGGCCGGTGGTGTCGCTGGACATGACCAGGCAGCTGTGCGACCTGTCCTTCGACGACGCGCCTGCCACGCTGATCGCGTCCGGGCCGGTGGCCTCGCGGGCCGTCGAAGTCGCGCTGGCCGCGGGTGCGGGCGTGCTGGCTTCCGAGCAAGTCGGGCTGGCCCAGCGCTGCCTGGACATGACCGTCGCTTACGTCAAGGAACGCCGTCAGTTCGCCCGGCCGGTCGGGTCCTTCCAGGCGATCAAGCACCGGCTGGCGGACCTGTGGGTGGAGGTAACCGAGGCGCGCGCGGCGTCCAGGTACGCGGCGGCCTGCCTGGCCACCGGCGATCCTGACGCCAAGGTCGCGGTGGCGCTCGCCCAGGCCTACTGCTCGGAGATCGCGGTGCACGCGGCGCAGGAATGCGTGCAGTTGCACGGCGGTATCGGCTTCACCTGGGAACATCCCGCGCACCTGTACCTGAAGCGGGCGAAGGCGGACTCAATCGCCTTCGGCACCGCGGACGCGCACCGGGCCGCCCTGGCGTCCCTCGTCAACCTGCCCGCCCGGTGAAGAGCCCGGTGGCGGCCGCCTTCGTCCCCGGAGAAGACGAGTTGCGGGCCCGGGTCGCCCGCCTCTCGGTGGAGCAGAAGATCCGGCTCCTGACCGGAGCGGACTTCTGGGCGCTCTACCCAGAACCCGACGCCGGGCTGCGCCGGGTTGTACTCTCCGACGGCCCGGCCGGGGTACGCGGCGAGACCTGGGACGAGCGCGATACCTCCGCGAACGTGCCGTCGCCGACGGCGCTGGCTGCCACCTGGGACTGCGACCGGGTCCAGGGCATCGGCGCTCTGCTGGCGCACGAGGCCCGGCGCAAGGGCGTCGACGTCCTGCTCGCCCCTACGGTGAACCTGCACCGGAGCCCTTACGGCGGCAGGCACTTCGAGTGCTTTTCCGAGGATCCGCTGCTCACCGCGCGGATCGGGGTCGCTTACGTGCAGGGGCTTCAGCGGGCCGGCGTCGCGGGATGCGTCAAGCACTTCGTCGGCAACGACTCAGAGACCGAGCGGATGACGGTCGACATCCAGATCGACGAGCGGACGCTGCGGGAACTCTACCTGGCGCCGTTCGAGGCCATCGTGCGCGAAGCGGGCGTGTGGGCCGTGATGGCCTCCTACAACGAGGTCAACGGGACGACGATGACCGAGAGCCCGTTGCTGCGCGAGATCTTGTACGACGACTGGGACTTCGACGGGCTGGTCATGTCGGACTGGACGGCCACCCGCTCTACCGTGGCCGCCGCGAACGCGGCTCTCGACCTGGCCATGCCTGGCCCGGCCAGCCAGTTCGGCCCATGGGGTGACGCGCTGGCTGTGGCCGTGGCGGACGGCCTGGTCGACGAGGCCGTCATCGACGACAAGGTCGTGCGCATCCTCCGGCTGGCTGCCCGGGTCGGCGGCCTGAACCCAAAGTCCGATTCCCCGGCAGACTCCGCGTCCGCCCAGCACCCCCCGACCCAACCGAACCCAACGCCGCACTTGGACCCAACGGGCCCTTCGGCCGGGTACGGGCCGGCCGAGATCGCGCGGGACCTGCGGGCCACCGCGGCAGCTTCGTTCGTGCTGGCCGGCAACGCCGGCCTGCTTCCGCTTGACCGCACCGGGCTTGGCCGGGTGGCCGTCATCGGGCCGAACGCCGAAGTCGCGAGGACGCTCGGCGGCGGCAGCGCTACCGTCTTCCCGCCTTATACGATCTCGCCGCTGGATGGCCTGCGGGCTGCCGGTCTCGACGTGGCGTTCGCGCCGGGCGCGCTCGCGCACCTGCGCACCTCAGCGGCCCGGGCGCCCTGGCTGCTGCGACCGGATGGTGACGGCCAGGGAACCGAGGTCCGGTTCTTCGCTCCCTCCGGTGAGCTGGCCGGAGCCGAGCGGCGCGACGGCGCCGCGTTCCGGTGGATGAGCGGATTCGGAGCGGCGGGCGCCGCGGAGTCGGTCGCCCGGCTCGAGGTCAGCTGCGTGATCCGCGCCACCGACGCGGGCCAGTATCAGCTTGGTGTCTCCGGGCTCGGGCATTTCCGCTTGCTCGTGGACGGCGCCGAGGCCCTCGATGCCACCCTGTCCCTGCCCCAGGGCGCGGACGTGGTTGAGGCCCTGATGGCGCCTCCGCAGCAGCTGGCCCCGGTCAAGCTGGCCGCCGGCCAGTCGGTCTCCGTCCTGCTCGAGCACGATGTGCATTCCTCGCCGATGGCGGACTTCGGCACGTTCCTCGAGCTCAGCCTGGAGGTGCCGCACGGCACCGATGACGAGGAGATCGCGGCCGCGGTCTCGCTGGCGGCGGCCAGCGACGTGGCCGTGGTCGTGGTCGGCACCACGGCTGAGGTGGAGAGCGAGGGCTTTGACCGTACTTCGCTGGCCCTGCCCGGGCGCCAGGACGAACTGGTCCGCCGGGTCGCGGCGGCCAACCCGCGGACCGTGGTGGTGGTCAACTCCGGCGCCCCGGTCCTGATGCCGTGGACCGAGGAGGTGGCCGCGGTGCTGCTGACCTGGTTCGGTGGCCAGGAGTTCGGGCACGCGCTCGCCGACGTCCTGCTCGGGGACACCGAGCCGGGCGGGCGGCTGCCCACCACGTGGCCCGTGAGCGAGGCCGGCCTGCTGCCCACGCAGCCGGTCGACGGCGTGCTCGCTTACACCGAGGGCACGAGCATCGGCTACCGCGGCTACGACCGTGACGGCCGGGCGCCGCTCTACCCGTTCGGTCACGGCACCGGCTACACCACCTGGTCCTACGACTCGATCACCGTGGACTGCGACGTTCCCGGTGCTCGCGGCGAGCCGGGGGTGGCGGTGCGCGTGCAGCTGGGCAACACCGGGGCGCGGCGCGGCCGGGAGGTCGTCCAGGTGTACGCGTCCCGCCCGGACTCGGCGGTGGAACGCCCGGTTAAGTGGCTGGCCGGCTTCGCCGCCGTCGAGGCCGACCCCGGGGAGACGGTCGACGTCGGGATCGAAATCCCCGAGCGCGCCTTCCAGCACTGGTCCGGTAAGGGCTGGACGCTCGAGCCTGGTACCTTCGCGCTCGCGGCGGGACCCTCGTCGGCGTCCCTCCCGCTGGCCGGCCGGGTCGAGTTCGGGTAGCGGTCCGTGGAACTCGGCATCCTGTCCCTCAGCGAGGGTCGGCATCTCCACCCACTTCTTCGCCGGCGCCGACCAGAAGGCGGCCCGTGCCGTCTTCCCTGCTACCACCCAAAAAATGTCAGTGATCTTTCTGTGATAAGTCGCCGCCACTGAGGGTCTCCTCCCGACTACCTTGGGGCCATATGTCTTTTCCCACCTCCGCACAGCAATCCTTGCTCGGGCAATACGACACCAGCTATTACATACCGTTCCTAGTGCCGCAGCAAGCTATGTTGGCCAGCAAGTGGTTCCTCAGCAGCCTCCTCAGTACCGCCACCGGCCGCAGGATCCCCGGGCCGCCGCCCCGATGTCACATCGGTGCGGTCAGATCTGACCACCGCGATCACGACGGTGAGGGGTAACCGGCCGGCCGGTGCGCGCCCCCCGCGGTCAAGGCACTCGAAGCTCAGCTGGGCCGCGCTTTTTCTCGCTCCGCCGGTGCCTGCGACGAACGGCGTCCTGGTCCCGTTCGTCGCAGGTGAGCGCTTACCGGCCTCGTGTGGCGGGTATGAGGCGTTTTATCGCAGGGGCAAGCACTGTCTCTGTTACAGGAACATGACACGGCACGTATCACCTTGCTGGCGAGGGCTTTCACTGCCCGCGGCCGCTCCGCCCGGCTCATCAGGCCGTCTAAGGCGACATATCAAAGTAACCTCACAGCCACTCGTTACCGGCCGCGTAACAAACGGGAAATACCCCCGAAACCCGCGCATGGGACACATGCCTTGCAGGAATACGGAGCGGCCGGGGTATAGCCAGCAGAAGTTGGACCCCTGAAGGCCCAATTGCCCCATGGAGGCGTAGTGAATCCATATCCCAGCTGGCTGAGCTCAGGGGATAACTCCTGGCAGATGACAGCGGCGACGCTGGTCGGGCTGATGTCCATCCCGGCCCTGGCTGTGCTGTACGGCGGCCTGGTGCAGAAGAAGTGGGCCATGAACACCGTGATCATGGTGTTCGCCACCTTCGGCCTGACCCTGATCACCTGGGTGCTCTGGGCCTTCAAGATGGGCTTCGGGACCCCGCTGATCAGCACGTTTGTCGGTGATCCGCGGACCGTGCTCGGCGCCGCCGCCGAGCAGGGACAGGCGAACATCCCGCTGCTCAACGGCCTGATGCCCTCGTTCAGGTTCCCGGAGTCGTCGCTGGTCTACTTCCAGTTCGTGTTCGCGGCGATCACGCCGATCTTGTTCATCGGCAGCGTCCTCGGCCGGATCAGCCTGAAGGCCTGGATGATTTTCGTGCCGCTCTGGATCACGTTCGCCTACGCGGTGAACGCGTTC
>Ga0302178_10000386_pt1 | contig 41326 bp, 46 predicted proteins | sample I_Palsa_E1_3_FD_198790 | JGI IMG/M metagenome (GOLD analysis project Ga0302178, IMG submission 198790) | Peat permafrost microbial communities from Stordalen Mire near Abisko, Sweden - I_Palsa_E1_3 | ecosystem: Environmental > Terrestrial > Soil > Palsa > Peat permafrost | place: Sweden... | reverse complement strand
GCCGCGGCGAGCTGGTCCCGTCCGGGCCCGGACGGGACGACGGGAAAGAACAGCTCAGGATCGGAGTGCCGGCAGGCGCTCAGCTCGCGCCAGCCGGCGCGCTCCGTGGTGGTGGACGCTGGCTCATTCATGGTCGGCCCCGGTTGTACTGCGTCGTGGGCGGCCGTGCTGTGCTGCCGGCCGGGACCAGCAACTTCCCGGCTGCCGCGCATTTACACCCGCTGGGCGCGGCGATGACGGTGACGGGGCTGATCTTCGCTCTTCCGGTCCGGCGGCTGGCGCTTCCGGCGGTGATCGTGAATTAACGGCGGATGCCGGGGTAGCTGCGACCCGGAAGGCAACACGGAGGCAGCCCCTCTGTGCCAGGGAACCCGCTGCGGGCAGCGGCAAGCGGGCGGCGCAGCGGCCTGCCGCTAGCTGAGAGGCGAGGGGTGAGCACTACTGATGTGACGGGGGTGTATCCCCGGCGCACCATCCTCGGCTTCTCGCTGTTTATCGGGCAGGCATTCCTTTATAACGCGATCACCTTCGGGTACGCGCAGATCCTGGCGGAGTTCTTTCACGTCAAGACCGATCCCGGGTATTACTTCGCCGTGATCGCGGTCGGGAATCTCATCGGCCCGCTGGTGCTCGCCGGTTCTTCGACTCGGTCGGCCGCAAGCCGATGATCGCGGGCACCTACATCCTTTCCGGCACGCTGCTGCTGGGCACCGCCTACCTGTTCCACCAGGGTGCCCTGGACGCCACCACGATGACCGCCTGCTGGTGCATCGTGCTCATCTTCGCGTCGGCGGGCGCCAGCTCCGCCTACCTGACGGTCAGCGAGGTCTTCCCGATGGAGACGAGGGCAATGGCCATCGTGTTCAGATCTACGGCGCCCGGCCCGCGAGCACCGGCAGATGGCGCCAGCAAGGGAGGAATAGATGCAAGGGAGGAATAGATGATGAGCGTGGTAGTGGGCGTGGACGGCACGGCGGCTTCTCGCGCGGCCATCCGGATAGCCGCGCAGGAGGCACGCTACCGGCAGGCGCCGCTGATCGCCGTCATGGCCTACAGCGGCCAGCGCACGCTCGGGGCTCCGGCAGGCCAGCCGGTGGTCACCCTGGGCACCGGCGGGGACGAGCACAGTGCGGCGGAATCGAGTCTGCGTAACCTCCTCACCGAGACGCTGGGGAATCAGGCAGACCACGTGGAACTGCGGGTGGTGGCCGGGATCGCGGGGCGGCAGATCGTGGAGGCCGCCAGGGAGGCCCGCGCGCAGCTCATCGTGCTGGCGACTCGCGGCAGCATGTCCATGCTGCTCGGCACGGTCAGCCAGTACGTACTGCGCAAGGCGCCGTGTCCGGTCCTGGTAGTTCCGGCCGGAGCCAGCAGCTAGGCGCATTGCGCGGGCCGTGCCGCGGCATCATGCCAGCGCGGCACGGCCCCTTGGGGGTAGCCAGCAACCCTGCTGTGGGCGCTGCCGGGGGCGGCGACCGCGATGCCCGGCAGGCACCCGTCAGCAGGCACTCGTCAGGCGTCGCGGGAGAACGTATCTACCCGGTTCCAGAACGCGCGGTAGGCCTGCAGCGCGGTGCGCAGCTCCTCGGTGCCCGTCCCGTTCCCCTGCCAGGCCGACAGCAGTGCCTGCTGCCGTTCTTTGACTGTCGCCATGAGCGCCTGGACGCTGTCGTCCGTGAGCCCGGCTGCCAGTTCGACGGAAGCGCGCGGATCGTCGACGAACATCGACTGAATTGCCGGCCACCTCGCGCTCGCGCTTCCGTCTTCCCTGACTCCATTTGAGCCGGGGACTGATCCGCGATCCGCGCCTGGCTGCGGCCCGGCTACCGCGTCGGCCCCGTCTGGAGCGGCGCTTTCCAGGGTTGTTTGATCCTGGTCCGGCACAGCCGAATCCTGGTCCGGCACAGCCGGGTGCTGGGCCGAGACGACCGGGTCCTGGTCCGGCACAGCCGAATCCTGGGCCGGCACGGCCGGGTCCTCGGCCGGCACAATCTGCCCCTCCAGCACGACCATGTCCTCGTCTAGGACGAGCGGGTCGTCGCCCGGCGCAGCCTGGTCATCGGCCGGCACGGCCTGGTCCCTGTCGAGCACGACCAGATTCTCGTCCGGCACCATCGAGCCGCCGGCTGGCACGATCCGCTCGCCTCCCGGTGCCTCGTCACCTGGTACCGGGTGGTCATCGCCTGATCTGTCGGTTAGTGATGTCATTTCGTCAGCTCCTGGGTGTCTGATGTGCTGGAATGCCGGTTCGCTCATCGGCGATGGGCTCGTCTGCGGCCACGCTGCCCTGGGTTTCGGCCACCACGGCGGTAGCCCCCCCGGCGTCGGCGGCGTGATCCGGCGCCACGCCGGTCACGGCTGATCCGCGTACGGCATCATCGGGCTCGTCTATTCCGCTGGCTGCGTCTGCGGCTCCGCGGGCTGCATCCGCGGCTCGCCCTGCCCGGCGTCAGCAGGGTCGCCCTGCCCAACGTCGGCAGGCTCGCCAAGGAGGTCGCGGAAGAGAGCGCGGTAGTGGATCATGGCTTGCCGCAGGTCCTCAGTAGAGGCGTTACCGGTCGCAGCAGTTGCGCTGATCTCCTCGGCCGCCCGGTAGTGATCGAGTGTCTGAGCATGTTCCACCGACAGGTCGGCAAGCACCTGATCACGATGTTCTGCCGGGTAGCCTCGCTCACTCATGACGGCTACGACGAGCACCTGAGATGCCGCGACCGCGTCGGCCGGAGTGTCGACGAAGCGTTCCTGAATACCAGCCCATCGATCCGCGTAGCCCGCCCGGGCTGAGGGCGTGAGCGGACGTATGTCCAGCCCCTGGACCCGCCGCTGGCGCTCCGACAGCTCGGCCTCCGCCTTGCGCTTGCTGTCGCGCTCGCCGACTAGCCGGTCGTATTCCGGGCCGAAGCGCTGCTGGAGCCGACGGCGGCGCATCATGGCCATCAGGGCGACCACCAAGGCGGCGACCACGATGACGGCCACCACAATGGCCACAATGGTTCCGGTTGACACGAGAATCACCTCTTTCGGTCTGAATGCCCCCGCATTGCCCGCCGCGAGCCGTCTCAAACTGGGGACCCGCCGGATCTGATCACTGAATGGCGGCAGGCATCCGGGCGATGGCGGCAGGCATCCGGGCGCAGCCGCCTGGGCTGGCATGTTTGCGGGAGCTTGGCGGGGTACGAGCCGGGTAGGAACATGCTGGCGGGCTGACGGCCCCGCCAGGCCAGCCTGGTCGCGGATTGGACGGTCGAGATGTGGTGGATTTACGTCGTGATTGTCCTGCTGTTCGCGTTCGGGATTTACGCGTTCATCGAGATCGCCGGCTTCCGGACCCGGCTATTGACCAGGAGAACCACGCGCACCGCAGCGGACATGTACGACAGCTACGCTGACTCCCCCCGCAAGCAGCGGCGGTATGCCAGGGAACACGGCGGCGAGTGGCGGGACGAGGAGCCGACCAGCCCGCCCGGCCAGTCTGGCCAAGGCTGACCACGGCCTCGGTGCACCGCGAGTCGTGCCACCGCGAGTTGCTGCTCGGCCAGTTTCCGTCACCCGGGCGCGAGCTACCGCCACCATCGCGCTGCCGCCTGCTCCTCGAGGATGAGGGCATCGCGCTGGCAGCTCTCGTGCAGGAGACCGAAGCTGAACGCGTTCTCGCCGGCCAGGTGCGCCCGCATGCCGATGTCTCGTGCAAGGCGATCTCCCTGGGACGCCCGGCAGGAGCCAGCGCCCTTGCCAGCTTCGCCGAGTGCCCGGCGGGGCGCAGGCCACTGTGCCGGAGCCGCTTGGCGGCGGCTTTCAGCAGGCGCGGGCCGCCGCCGGTCAGTTCTACTTCCACCTCGTGCCAGTGCGTCAGGGTGGTGGATTCGCCCATCGTCCGCGCCGAGACGTCATCGGTCGCTACCTCCGCCAGCGAAGTGCCCGCGCCATCCAGCGGCAGCTTCAGATGCCATCCCTGGTCGCTGCCACCGCTGCGCCGTCGAAGTGATTCGCCGGAGCAGCGGCAGATCACTCCTCAAAATATTCTTCGACCACTTCATACCCCGGCGGGAGGTCATCAGGGCCTGCGGCACTGCCGGCCGGGGCGGCCTCAGCATCATGTACGGGCGGCGGCCCCGCGTCGAATATGACGTGCGGTGCAACGCCCGTTTCCCCGGGGCTGGCGGCCGGCATTTCACCGGGGCGGATGACCCGCCTGCGCGAGCCCTTCCTGACCACAGCGTGCCCGCGCAGCCATCCGCGGCCAGGCCGGGGGACGAAGATTCCCACCACCCCCGTCACTATGATCACCCAGCCTGCTACCTGCAGATTCAGGAAGTGCGGGTGGGCCCTGACAGCGAACGCGAGGATCGCGCCGATGGCCACTAACGTCAACCCGGTGGCGGTCTTCATGCCTATCCCTTCATCGAGCTCTCATGGGGTGAGGTTTCACGGCTGCCCCCTCGATGTCGCTGGCCTCGTTGTCATCGCCTCATCCTGAACGTGGTCGGCGGGCTAGGCGCCCGGCGTAGCCCGGCCCGGCCGGGCCGGGCCGGGCTACGCTTGCTCAGGCACGGACGATGGCCGTCGCGTCAAGACCGAAAATCAAGCTGTTCCTGTCCTTACTTGCTGGGCTTCGGCGCTGTGCAGGAGATCTTCGGATTCACGCCGAAGTAGTTCAGCGGGCCCGCGACTATCGTCAAGGCGATCGTGCCCGCCTTGACGCAGCTGTCGACAGGCCCGTTGTAGTAATGGCGCTGACCGCCGGCGATGGCGCCAATGGCCAGCCAAATAATGAGCAACACCGCTCCGATGCGCATTACTGCCTCCGAATGAGTTAATTATCGTGGATCATCATCTATGTGATGGTAGTCATATTATCGCCATAGTTTAGGTGGATGTAGCCCTTTCCGTCACCGCAGCTGGCTGTATTGCCCGGCGCCCTGGCCCGCCAGCCGTTGGTCAGCGTCTCGGACGCGATCCGGCTCACTGCGTCGGCCTCCAGCTGGCTCACTGCGGCCTGCCTCCATGGGGTGCTTTTCCGCCTTGGTGGCGCACCGTGCGCACGTGCGCCGGGCACACAGATTTCCGCCGGCGGCGCTGCCAAACATGAAGGCGCGAATGAGGCTGGCAAGCCGGGGTAGGTGCAGCCCTTATCCGGGGGCGTCCCGGCAGGGAGTATCCGGCGGGGAGATCGCCGGCGTCCGGCAGGGAGTATCCGGCGTCCCGGCAGGGAGAGGAGCCCGCGGGCATGCCCAGAGCACAGGTCAAGGACGAGAAGACATACCAGGAGCTGCGTAAACACGGCGAGAGCAAGGAGAAGTCGGCCCGGATCGCGAACGCGGCGGCCCGTAGCTCGCGCCATGCGGTCGCCTCGAAGGGCGGTAAGAGCCCGTCCTACACGGACTGGAGCAAGCAGGATCTGCTCAGGCGGGCCAGGGAAATCGGCATCAAGGGCCGTTCCGCGATGAGCAAGAAGCAGCTGATTGACGCGCTGCGCAATCACTGAGGGTCGCACGCGCCGCAGGGCGGTGCGGACCGGTACCTTATGGCCGAACATGGCCGTACATGGTCGTGCTCGTCACATCGCCAGCTCGTCACATCGCCAGAAGGAGCCGATACCTTGCTCGCCGTCATCGCTGCCGTCCTGTTCGTGATCGCATTCATCATTAACGCCGCAGCCGTCGCGACGAGCGCCGTGTTCTCGCCGGTGAGTTTCGTGATTGCCGGTCTCGTCTGCCTCGCTTTGCGCGTGGCCGGCCTGGGCCCAGAGTGGTCCGTGCCCCGCGGGCGGCGTCGCTGACGCGCTTTGGCCGCCCCCAGTCGAGGCGGCGGCCATTACTCGTCCCGGCCGCCGGTTTCGGTCCACCTGAGACGGGCAGCGGAGCCGCATGCTGAAACGACTGATCCAGGGGGCGGCCGCCGGAGCGGCCGGGACAACGGCGCTCAACGCGGTGACTTACGCGGACATGGCGATGCGGGCGCGCCCGTCCAGTTCGACGCCGGAGCAGGTGGCGGAGGAGCTGGCAAAGCGCAGCGGGCATCCGTGCCGGGGAAGCGGGGTGAGCGGCATAACCGGCTGCAGGGGCTCGGCGACGGTGCCGGCCTGCTGGGCGAGCGGTGCCGAGGAGCGAAAGGATGAAACATGGCTGTCTCCGCATTCCAGGATCTCCCGCTGGCCGACCGTGCCCGTGAGTGGGATGGTGCCGCCGCGGAAAAGCGCGTCAGGAAATGGGCCGGCGCCGAGGAGGAGCCGAACGCGAAATACCGTGACGCGCACGTGTGGTACGACGCGGAAAGCAAGGACAATTTCACGGCCTATAAGCTGCTCATCGCCGACGTCATCAGCGGCAGGCTGGTAGCGGTCCCGCGCGGCATTATGGCGGCAGGTAATGTCATGCAGGGATCCCGGGGCGGAGTAGACCTGCCGCGCGCCGATATCGGCCGGGTGAAAAGCCACCTGAGTACCGCGCCGGCGGCGAGAGCCTTGCGGAAAGAGGTACCGCACCGGGCGGCGAGAGCCGACGCGAGGAGACCACATGACCGGGCCGCAGCCTGAACCATCCGCAGTCCCCGGGCCCGGCAGCGCGGGCCATACGGTTCCGGCCGAGGCCACCACCGGGCGGAACGGGACGCGCGGCGGGGCACTCGCCGTCCCGCTGGCCGCCCGCCAAGCCAGCTTCGACGGCCGCGATCCTGACCAGGTGCTCGCGTCCGCGATCGCGGCGTCCACGCCCACTAAATGCCAGGCCCGCACCAGGCTCTACCGCGACGGCGTGCTGGAGCTTGAGGGCTTTCCTGTCTCCGATATCAGCGAGCATCTGAAGGACGACTCTGCCGTCGTCTGGCTGGACCTGCGCGACCCGGACCGCGAGGACCTTGCGGTCCTGAGCGCCGAATTCGGCCTGCACCCGGTGGCCGTGGAAGACGCGGTGCACGAGCATGAGCGCCCGAAGCTCGACCGCTACCGCAGTCACCTGTTCCTGGCGGCTTACGCTGTCCACCTGGATACCGCCACGGGCGAGCTGGCCACCAGCGAGCTGGCTGCCTTCATTACCAAGCGTGCCCTGATCACCGTCAGAAAGGACGACGGGCTGGATATCGGCGACGTCGTTTCTTACTGGGACACCAGCCCGGACCTGGCCGAGGCCGGCGTCGGCTACCTGCTTTACGGCCTGATCGACAATGTCGTCGACGGGCATTTCGCCGCCGTCCAGGCTCTCGACGACACCATCGAGGCCCTGGAGGACCAGCTGTTCGACGAGAACTCCCGGGGTACCGAGGTGCAGCGGCGCACTTTCGAGCTGCGCAAGAGCCTGGTATTGCTGCGACGGGTCGTGCTGCCCATGCGCGAGGTCGTCAACGCGCTGATGCGCCGCGACCTGAGAATCGTCGATGAGTCGATGCAGCCGTACTACCAGGACGTCTACGACCACGTGCTGCGAGCCACCGAGTGGACGGAGAGCCTGCGGGATCTGGTCACGACGATCCTCGAGACGAACCTGACGATCCAGAGCAACCGGATGAACGTCATCACGAAGAAGGTCACCAGCTGGGCGGCGATCATCGCGGTGCCGACCTTCGTCACCGGTTTCTATGGCATGAACGTTCCCTACCCCGGCTTCAGCCACCAGTCCGGGGTAGGCATCTCCGTCGTCATCATGATCGTCGCCGCCATCACCCTCTGGGTCGTGTTCAAGCGCAAAGACTGGCTGTAGGTCCGATGCCAGGCGCCGGGCAGACCGCCGCCGAGCTGGGCGATCACCGGTCACCAAATCCGGTGGTTTCGCCGTCAGCGTCGGCTGCGTTCCAATACTCCCGGTGCGTCCCTGGCCGTAGGCTGCCGCCATGCCGTTCCCCGACTACGGTGATGTTCCCGCCTGGCTGGCGGTCGGCGTCGCCGCTTGCGCCCTGTTCGGTGCCGGGCTCCTGTACCGCAGGCAATCCGAGCAACTCGACGACCAGCGCAAGGTCAGCGAGAAGCTGACAACCGTCCTCGAACTGCAAAGCGCGGAACTGCGCGAATCGCTCAGCGAAAGGCTCCGGGCGCAGGCCGCCCAGATCTTCATCGAAGTTGACCGGGTGCCACCGGCTGCCGGGGGCGCGGTCAAGCGCGGCCAGGAAAAACCCGGCCCGCTGCCCTGGCTCCTCAGAGCCAAGGTACATAACACGAGCACGCAGCCGATCTACGACCTCTATGTCATATGGCAGCTCGGCACGGTCCGGATGGGCAGGCCCGACCCGATGGCCAGGCTGATGCCGGGCGGTGATGCCTCGTTCGAGCGGACGGGGCCGCAGGCGCCCACCCCGGGCACGCCAAGCGACCCGAGCGCCTTCCTCGCTTTCCGTGACGCAGCCGGGGTGCGCTGGGCGGTCCGGGAGGATGGCACGCTCACGGAGACCTCACGGCCTAGCCAGGACACCTGACGCGGGAGAACCAGGCACCTGACGCGGGAGAAGGGGACCCCCGGAAGAACGAGAACGCAGCCGCCGTGGCCGACCGTCCTGATCAGCGAGCGCTCCCGGGCGCGCGGTCTTCCTCGCCTCTCCGGGTCCAGCCAGCCTCGACGGCTCCGGCCTGCGGAAGGCCGCCCGCATGGCCTGCGGAAGGCCGCCCGCATGGCCCGCGGAAGGCCGCCCGCATCGCCCGCGGAAGGCCGCCCGCATGGTCTGCGGGCGGCCTGTCCTGTCCGTCCTATCCGAGTCAGGCCTTCTATCCCAGTCAGGCCCTACATTTCGAGTCAGGCCCTGCGCAGGAACATGACGGCAAGCACGATGATCACGATGACGACGACCGTTCCGAGACCGATGTACATGGCTGACTCCTCTCCGCTGTGCCGGTGACGTGGGCGGGCCGGCTAGGAATCCGCAGTACCCGGCCGTGCGGGCTTCATGCGCGGTCCGGGACGGCGATTGCGCCAAAGCCGTCTGCCGGCAGGTCCACCGGTGCGGCCGGGCCGCCCGATGCCCTGCTAGCCGACGCTGCGAGCAGCTCGAACGGGTTTGACGCGCCGGCTCCGGGATATCAGAAGCCGCATGCGCATCATCTCTCGGCTGGAGCGCGCTGAGGCACTCGACCGGGTCGTCGCACTGGGCCAGCGCGCGGCCCGGTACCTGCGTCCCGGCGGTCTTCGCGATGGCCTGCACGGGGTTTGGCTCGGGCACCCGCTGCACCCGGTACTGGTGCAGGCGCCGGTCGGGGCGTGGCTCTCGGCCGCCGTACTCGACGCCCGGCCGGGCAGCGAGGCAGCGGCCCGGCGGCTGGTCGCGTTCGGCCTGGCCGCCTCGGCGCCGGCAGCCCTGGCCGGGGCCGCCGACTGGTCGGAGCAGCACGAGCAGCAGATGCGGGTCGGCGTCGTGCATGCCGCCGCCAACCTGGGCGCGGTCGCGCTCTACGCCGCCTCGCTGGCTGTCCGCGCTCCCCGGGCCGGGCGGGCGCTGCGTTTCGGCGGGCTGGCCGCCGTGAGCGCCGGCGGCCTGCTGGGAGGCCACATCTCCTTCCGGCTGGCTGGCGGCGCCAACCATGCCGAGGCTGTCCCGCACCTGATCGACCCGGGCTGGCACGACCTGATGGCCGCCGCCGGCCTGCCCGACGGCCGCCCGGTACGCAAGATGCTGGGCGAGGTCCCCGTGGTGATCATCCGCCAGGGCCGGGGCGTGCACGCGCTCGCCGGCCGGTGCAGCCACATGTCCGGGCCGCTGTCGGACAGCGACCTCGAGGACGGCTGCCTGACCTGCCCCTGGCACGGCAGCAAGTTCCGGATATCCGACGGTTCCGTCGCACGCGGCCCCGCCACTGCCCCCCAGCCCGTGTTCGAGACCCGCGTGCGGGACGGCGTTATCCAGGTGCTGCTGCCAGGCGCCGGCTGAGCAGGCACCCTGCCGCCAGCCGCCGGCTGGCAGGACGGAGACAGCATGGCGCGGATGGCCCGCCACCAGGGCGGCTTCGAGGCCGCGATCGTCCGGCTGCCGCGTGACTGGCGCGCAGCCTTAGTGACCAGCGATACGGGGGACTCAGATGGCCGGACCAGACCTGCACGCCAATCGGGGACGACCGCTGGGCAGCCGGCTGCTGTCTGCGCTGGACCGATCGACGTCACGCCCGCTGACCGCGCTGACCGTAGTCGCCGCGGCCATGGCCTGGGTCATCGTCAGCTTCGCCGTCGGGTTTCCCGGGCGGTGGGAGGGCATCTTTCAGAGCCTGGTCGCCGCGCTCACCCTGGCCATGGTCTTCGTCATCCAGCACACTCAGGCACGCCAGCAGGCAGCTACCCAGCGCAAGCTCGATGAGATCCTGCAGGCGCTGCCCGGTGCCGACAACTCCCTGCTGACGCTCGAGCATGCTTCCGACCAGGAACTGCGCGCGGCCGGCCACCAGCACAGCGGGATCCGCAAGGCTGCGCTGGACGAGCAGTCCGGGTCAGCTTGAGCTGCCATCGCTTCCGGACTGCGCGGGCGCTCCGGACTGCGCAGGCGCTCCGGACTGCGCAGGCGCTCCGGATTGCGCGGGCGGCGCGATCTCGTCGGGCGTTCGCGGCGTGCTGGGAGCGGCCTCCGTGCCAGGCGGCCGGTCGTTGAAGGACACTGCGACCTGCTGCTCGTTCCGCCGCTGGTTCTGCAGAGCCTGGAGTGCCATCGCAGCCCGGTCGGCCTCCGTCAGCGGCGGCTGCATCATCGAGCGCGGCCACAGCCGCCGCACGAGCACGACATTGATCTCGGCGGCATAGACCGTCACCTGCACGGCGAGGTAGAGCCAGGCGATCAGGCCGAGCACGGTCGCGAACACGCCGTACACCGAGTCACTGCGTAGGTAGCGGTGGATGAGGTAGGTGCCAAGCGCCTGCAGCAGCGTCCATGCCACCCCGCCGGTGACCGCGCCAGGGAAGAGCGCCCGGCCCGGAACGCCCTTGGGAGTCAGGATCCGGAAGCTGGCGAAGTACAGCCCGATGTTCGCCAGGACCGCGAGCACGTCGGCGAGGACGACGAGGACAATCGCCTGCTTGGCATAGTCATGCAGGCCGGTGAGAAAGGTGGTGACGATCACGCCTGACCCGAGCACGCCGAGGAAGAGCAGCGAACGGCCGACGCGCGGCAGGAAGCCCGGCCGGGCCGGGCCGGGCAGGTTCCATACCTGCTCCATCGTGAACAGGCCAGACTGGGCCAGCCCGGTGGTGCCCCAGATCAGGCCGAGCAGCCCGATGATCAGCCCGAGCAGGCTGGAGCGCCGCAGCGCGTGCACGTTGCCTGTCAGCTTGCTGCCGATCAGCGGGACCTGCTGCGCGGCGGCTTTCAGCAACTTGTGGTGCAACGACGGATCGTCGGACGCGACGAGGCCGAGGATCGTCACGAAGACCAGCAGCAGCGGGAACACCGAGACGAAGGCAGAGTAAGCGAGACTCGACGCCAGGGTGCCCCCGTTGTCGTCGCCGTACTTCTTGACGACGCCGAAGGCAAAGGCGGATGCCTTGTGGCGCTGCTGCGCCCGGTCTACCCGCCGGATGCCGCGCTCGAAAGGGTTCACCGGTACGACCCGACCGAGTTCATGGGTAAGACCTGCCTCTGTTCATGGGTAAGACTTGCCTCTCCGGCTAGCTGGATTTCATCGGCCGACCACTCACGCCCCGGGCGGTTCTCCTGCCCGCAGGACGAGCATGGTCATGTCGTCGCGCAACTCCCCGCCGCAGAACTCCAGTACCGCCTTCTGCATGCGCGAGGCCACCTCGGCGGGCGATTTCCCGGCGAGCCCGGCGAGCTCATCGGTCAGGCGGCCCTCGAATGAGATCAGCGCGCTGCCGCGCGCGTCGGCGACGCCGTCGGTGTAGAAGAACAGCGTGTCGCCTTTGGCCAGGTCAAGCTCCTGGGCCTGCGGGGCGGAGTCGGGGAAGATCCCGAGCGGCAGGCCGCCGCCGTTCATCGTCTGCACCCGCCCGTCCGGCCTGAGCAGCACCGGCAGCGGATGGCCGGCGCTGCTGAGAGTGACCCGCAGGACGTGATCCCGCCACTGCAGGTGCGCGGCGTCCGCCGTGACGAACCGGCCGCCGAACTCCTCGGCCAGCATGATCTCGTTGACCATCCGCAGCACCTCGGCCGGATCGGCGCACCAGTGCGCGGCGACCCGGATGGCATGGCGGGCGGCCGCCGTCACGGCAGCCGCGCCGTCCCCCTTCCCGCAGACATCGCCGATCGCCACGCCCCAGCCGCCGGGCGTCCGGTACACGTTGTAAAAGTCACCACCGGGCCCGGGGCTGCCGGTGGCGTCCTGGTGAGCCGCGGCGATCTCGACGCCCGGTATCGCCGGCAGCTCCGGCGGGCGCAGACCCGCCTGCAGCGCATCGGCCACGTCAACGCGATGCCGGAGCATCCGGTCCACCCTGATCGCGAGCGCGAGATGCTCGCCGATTTCCTCTACCAGGCCGACGTCAGCCGTGCTGAAGTAACCTGCGCCGGCCTGCCTGGCGAGTGTCAGGGCACCGTAGGATCGCTCTCCGTCCGACAGCGGGACGCTGAGCAGGGACGTCGATCCGAGGCGGGCGAGGACAGGTATGCCGTCCGGGCCGGCGCCCAGCAGGCCGCCATCCTCGGCGTGCGCGACCAGGAGGGAGCTGCCGGAGTCGTGCACCTGGCTTGGCGCGGAGTTCCGCTGCGGGTCGATACCCGCCAGGGACCGGGCCAGCTCCGCGGACCGCTCGTCCGGCGGGCCGATGACGAACTGCCGCCGCAGCCGCCCCTGCCGCTCCACGTCGACGATGACCCAGGCGGCGAGCTTACTGGCCAGCAGCCTCGCGCAGCGCTGCAGCATGACGGACTCGCTGACCGTGGCGTTCTCCAGCACCAGCCTGGTTGCCGCGCCCAGCAGGTCGAGGCGGCCGGTAGCCGTGCGGACCTCGGCCACCGGCTGGTGATCCGGGCCGGACCGCTGATCCTGATCCGCTGCGCCTGACTTGGCCGCCACCTCTGGCGGCTGGTCCCGGCGGGTGCCCGCCACCTCCGGCGGCCGGCCACGGCGGGCGGCGGCGGAAGCCGGGCCAGTGCGGATGGCCGCGACAATCAGCTGGTCGGGACCTCCCGCCAGGCTGACCGGGCCGATATCGAGCACATTGGGCACCGGGCCGGCGGCACCGAGCAGGCCGCAGCGGATCTGGCGGCCCTCGCCGGTTCGCCGGGCGGCAGCGAGCTGGGTCTGCAGGGCTGCCCGCGCGGGCAGCTCCACGAAGGCCGTGAAGAGCTTTCCGGTGGCATATCCGGGAGAAAATCCGAGCAATTTGCCGGCCCGCCGGTTGGCCCGCCGCACGGTGCCATCGCGATCGAGCAGGAACAATGGCACCGGCGCCTCCTGGAAGACCGCATGCAGCAGCCGCCGGTCAGCGTTCAGCCCGCCGGCTTGCCGGTCCGGCCCCGGCCCGGCAGCCGCCTGCGCCCCCATTGAGGTAAGCGCGTCAATCGCCCCGTCCAGCTCGGCGAACGCGGCCTCGAGCACCTGCCGCAGATCAGCTCCCGGCAGCGAGGCGGCTTGCTGCAGCTGCCCGCGTCGCTCTGCCAGCCCGGAGATCTCGCTCTCGAGGCCCGGGCGGCCAGGGGAATACGGCATCGGCTCAGTCCTCTCTGCTAGCTGCCTCTGTCCCCTACCGCTCACGGGGGCCCGCAAACACCCGGCGGAATCTGGCGGCCAGTCTGGCATGTTTGGCGGCCTGGCTACGGGTACTGCAAAGGCCCGTCGACGTAGGGAGCTGACATGGCATCGTGGCAGTCCGCATCCGTAGCCTTCCTGGCCGCGGCCGAAGGGACAGAGGAAGTCGAACTGACCCAGCCCTGGCAGGCGGTGATCGCCAAGGGCGGCAAGCCCGTGCTGGTCTCGCCGGCGCCGCAGGAAATCCAGATGTTCGACCATCTCGATCGTGGCGACACACAGCTCGTCGACGCGAGAGTGGCGGATGCCGACCAGCGGGACTATGTGGGCCTGGTACTGCCAGGCGGCGTGGCGAATCCCGACCAGCTGCGCACCGACCCGGATGCTGTCGCCTTCGTGCGGGGCTTTATCGACGCCGGCAAGCCGGTGGCGGCGATCTGCCACGCCCCCTGGACGCTCATCGAAGCAGACGCCGTCCGCGGCCGCACGCTGACGTCATGGCCCAGCCTGCAGACGGACATCAGGAACGCCGGGGCGAGCTGGGTCGACGAGCCGGTCGTCATCTGCGACAGGGGCCGGAGCACGCTGGTCACGAGCCGGTGCCCGGACGACCTTCCCGCCTTCTGCGAGGCGCTCACGGAGGTATTTGCCCGGCATCTGTGAGTCGGCCAGGACAGCCCAGGGGGGCGCCATGAGCGAACGGGGGTCTGCGGCGCGGTGAACGTTAAGAGCACAGGACTGCCCGCCCGGGCCGGCGCCATCTTCTGCTGGGCCTTCCTTGTCTGGGTGCTGCTGACCTGGACGCTGACCGCAGAGCAGCTGCTGTTCGGCGCCGGTGTGGCTGCGGCGGTCGCCATCGCGCTCGCGCCGCTTGGTAACGCGGCGGGCCCCTGGCTGCTGCTCGATCCGCGCCGGCTCGCCGGAGCGATCTGGCTGCTCGCGGTGACCGCCGGCCGGATTGCCCGGTCGAACGTGCGGCTCGCGGGACGGATCTGGAACCCCCGCAGGCCGCTGACCAGCGGCATGGTGATCGCCGCCACGCGGGAACGCGGCGCGGGCGGGCTCACCGCCGTGGGCCTGATGACGTCGGTCGTGGTCGACAACCAGCTAGCCGACCTCGACCCCAGCCGCGGTCAGCTGCAGTATCACGCGGTCGCCGTTCCCGATGGCGGTCCCGACGAGGTGGCACGCGGCATCAACGTCCCGGCGGAGCGGCTGCTGCGGCTGCTGCGTCCGGGCCGGCTACAGCGTCAGGACCGGCTACAGCGTCCGGACCGGCTATCGCGTCAGGACCGGCTATCGCGTCCGGAAAAGGAGGGACGGCAATGACCGGTGTCTACGAAGCCGTCGCGATCGGGGAGGTCGTCATTGCGGCCCTGCTGCTGATCCGGCTGGCATCGGGCCCGACGGTCTCGGACCGCATCGTGGCCCTGAACACGATCTCGACGCAGGCGGCACTTGCCGTCCTGTTCTTCGCCGCCTTCGCGCGCCGCACCATTTACCTCGACGTGGCGCTCTGGCTGGCCTCCTTCAGTTACCTGGGGGCCATCGTCTGGTCACGGTACCTGGAACGGGGGCTGTTGTGAGGGAAGGCATCGTTATCGCGCTGGCTGCCATCGGCGGGTTCTTCTCCCTCACCGGCGCGGTGGGCATGCTGCGGATGCCCGATGTGTACTGCCGGATTCAGTGCTCCAGCATGACGATCACCATGGGCGCGCTCCCCTTGCTGGTCGCGCTCGTGGTCGGGGAGGGCCCGGTCAGCAGCTACGGCAGCCGCGCGCTGCTGGTGGCGGCGCTGCTGCTGATAGTGAACCCGGCAGCATCACACGCGCTGGCGCGGGCGGCCTACAAGACGGGCGTCCCGATGTGGCCCGGCGCCGTGGCCGACCAGGTCAGGGACCAGGTGGCGGCCGAAGCGCAGAGCGAGGCGCAATGAGCGCATTCTGGCTGCTCGACTACCTCCTGCTCGCGCTCATCCTGACGTCGGCGCTGCTGGTGCTCTTGCTCCGCAACCTCAACGGGGCGGTCATGGCGCTGTCCGCGGCCGGCACGCTGCTGTCGGTCTTGTTCGTCGTCCTCGGCGCACCCGACGTCGCGCACTCTGAGGTGGTCGTCGGGGCGATTGCGCTGCCGGTGCTCTATCTCGTGGCCATCGGCAAGTCACGAACCGTGGTCGATGATCCGGCGCTTGGCGAGACCCGCGAGCAGGACAGTGCAGCCACCTGACCGGCAGCCACCTGACCGGCAGCCATTTGCAGGGCAGCCGCCTGACCGGCAGCGGACTGACGGCCGCGCGCGGCAGGAGGCGACCGAGCACGAGCCGATCCACCGGCCCTGGCTTGGCACGCTGATCGTGGCCGGCATGGCCGCCGCGCTAGCGGCCGCGATGGCAGGGATACCGCGCGAGCATGCGGCGCTGCCCGCGATCGCCCGCTACGCACTTGAGGTGGCGCTGCCGAAGTGGGGGCTGACCGAGCCGGTCAACGAGGTTGTCTACGGCACGCGCGGGTTCGACACGTTCGGCGAGACGTTCCTGCTGCTGGCGGCCATCATCAGCGTGGTCCTGATTACGCGGCCGCGAGAGTCACGCCGGGGGTATTTCGGCGAGGAGACCGCGGCAGGACGAGAGCAGTCCGAGTCCGATCCGGCCGAGCCAGACGATGCGCGCGAGGACGCCGCGCGCTCGGCGGAGGGCCAGGAGCAGGACGAACGCCGCCCGGCGGATCAGGCCGGACCGCGGACGCCGGACCAGACCCCGCTGGGCTCCGCCGCGCCGGAGACTGCGGAGGCGATGACCGTCGTGGTCAGGACCGCGATCCGGGTAGCGCTGCCCATCCTCGCCGTGGCCGGGCTCTACCTGGTCGCCTGGGGATACTCGCCGGGCGGCGGCTTCCCTGGCGGGGCGGTCATCATGGGCGTCATCCTGCTGGTCTATGCCGGATTCGGGCACCGGAGGATCAGCCGGATAGCGCGGCCAGGGCTGCTCGAGGCGATCGAGATCGCCGGGGCCGCGGCCATCATCTTGACGGAGCTGCTGGGCCTGGTGCTCAAGGGATCGTTCAGTGCCAACTGGCTGCCGCTGGCAGCACCCCAGACCATTCTCTCCGGCGGAATAGCGCAGCTGTTCTCGGCCAGCGAGCTGATCGAGGTCGGCACCGGGCTGACCATCGCCGTCTTCGCGCTGCTCGCCATGGAGCACGACTGGACTCCGGACGAGCAGGACGTCTCCCGCGAGGATTCAGAGGCCTCGGAGAACTCTGGGACCGCAGGAGACTCAGAGAACACAGACGGCTCAGAGGGCTCAGCAGGGCCGGAGAGCGGATCCGGGGAGGCCGGCGACCGGCCCCGTGGCAGGAGCCGTCGGTGATCCTGGCGAACTACCTGACCTCGGCGGCAGTGTTCTGCATTGGCCTGTACGCAGTACTGACCAGGCGCAACATGATCAAGATGGTCATGGGCCTGTCCCTGATGGAGGCCTCCACTTACCTGTTCATGCTCTCGCTGGCCTACCGGGCGGGATCTACCGCGCCGGTGCTGCTGAGCCCGCCGCCCGGGGAGAGCACGCGGGCGCTGGCGCATGGCAACGTGGCCGACCCGGTGCTGCAGAATTTCTGCCTGACCGCGGTCGTGATCGGCGTGGCGGTCACGGCGGTCTTTCTCAGCGTGGTCGTCCGGATCGCGCAGCACTACCGGACGCTGGACTCCGACAAGGTCAGGGAGATGCGCGGATGACCGGCGCGGCCCTGGCCTCGCTGCTGCCGCTGCCGGTGGCCCTGCCGATCGCCGGAGCGGCCGCGGCGCCGCTGCTCGCCCGGATATCCGGCAGGCTGCCCGTCATCGTGTCGCTCGTCGCGCTCGGGGGCGCCGTTACCGTACTGCTGCTGGAGGCACCCGCCGTCTTCGGCGGCCGGGTGCTCGTGCACTATATGGGCTTCTGGAAGCCCGTCAACGGGCACGCGCTCGGCATCGCGTTCGCCGCTGACCCGTTCGGCCTGCTCTTCGCGCTGGCCGCGGCGGTGATCGGCGCCATCCTGCTGCTGTACACGCTGTCAGAGCTCGGCGGCCTGGGCCCGCGGGAGCTCGGCGGTTACGCATGCCTGTTCCAGCTGCTGCTGGCCGCGCTGATCGGGGCGGCGCTGACCGCCGACCTGTTCAACCTTTTCGTCTGGTTCGAGGTCGCCGCGCTGGCAAGTTACGGCCTGACGGGATTTTTCCTGGAGAGGCCGATCGCGCTCGAGGCTGCGTTCAAAATCCTGGTGCTCACGACGCTGGCCAGCTTCAGCATCTTCATCGGGGCCGGGCTGCTGTACGCCAGGCACGGTGCGCTGAACTACGCGCAGCTGCATGACGCGCTCCGCGGGCATGTGGCTGCGCCTGACCTGATCGCGCTCGGCCTGCTCATCGGCGGCTTCGCCACCAAGGCCGGGCTGGTCCCCTTCCACGGCTGGCTCGCGGACGCGCACACCGCGGCGCCGGGTCCGGTCTCCGCGCTCTTCTCCGGCCTGATGGTCAACCTCGGCATCGTGGCGATCGTGCGGGTGGTGTTCTGCGTCTACGGCCCGGGCAGCGCGCCGGTTCTCGGGCTGCTGCTGACCGTCGGGCTGATCTCCGCCCTGCTCGGCGCGGTGATGGCCCTGGCGCAGGATGACCTGAAGAGGCTGCTGGCCTACGACACCGTCTCGCAGATGGGAATCCTTGCCGTCGGCCTGTCGACGGGCACTGCGACCGGGATCGGCGGCGCCGTCTACCACCTGATCAACCACGCGCTGTTCAAGTCGCTGCTGTTCCTGTGCGCGGGCGCCGTCGTGCACCGGACCGGGCTCACCAAATTGTCCGAGATGGGCGGCCTGGCCCGCCGGATGCCGGTGGTCACGACTGCCTTCGTGATCGGGGCCCTGTCCATCGCCGGCATCCCGCCGTTCAACGGCTACGTGTCGCTCGGCCTCATCCACTCCGCACTGCTCGACCAGCATGAGGTGGCTGCGTACATCCTGATGCTGATCGCGCAGGTGATCACCATCGCCGCCCTCGGCAGGGCAGCGTGGCTCGCGTTCTTCCGCCCGCGGGAGGCCGGCCACGGGAAGCTGGAGCAGCTGCGGCCCGGCATGCTCGCGGGGCTGGCCAGCCTGGCCGGATGCTGCGTGGCGTTCGGCGTCGCCCCCGGGTTCTTTCTCGAGACCGTGATGGCGCCTGCCGTCTCCGGCCTGCTGAATCCGGCCCGCTACGCCAGCGCGGTGCTGGCCGGTGCCGGCCGGCTGCCGGGCTTGCACATCCCGTTTGATTACGCGTCGCCCGGCGAGCTGGCCTCGGCCGGCGCGTGCCTGGTCGTGGCCGGGGCGCTGGCCTGGGGCTACCTGCGCATCAGCGAACCCGCCCCGGTCCGGGTGCTGCGCGCCGCGCACAACGGATCGGCAAACGACTACGCCGCCTATGCGGTCACCGGGACCCTGGCGGTGATCGCCGTCCTCAGCCTCGCCCGATAACCCTCACCGGGCGGCGGCGGGAGCGAGCCAGCGCTCCATGCAGGCGAGGAGCCCTTCGGTGTCCACCGGCTTGGTGACGTAGTCGCTGGCCCCGGCGGACAGGCTCTTGTCCCGGTCGCCATGCATGGCGCGGGCGGTCACGGCGATGATGGGGAGCCGCGCGAACCGCGGCATCTCCCGGATCGCGGTCATCGTCGCGTGCCCGTCCATCTCGGGCATCATCATGTCCATCAGCACGAGATCGATGTCGTCACTGGCCAGCAGCATGTCTACGCCCTTGCGGCCGTCGGGCGCGTGCACGATGGCCAGTCCGTAGAGCTCGAGAATGCTGGTGATCGCGAACACATTGCGGACGTCGTCATCGACGATCAGGACTTTCTTGCCGCGCAGGACGGGGTACACGTCCGTCTCACCGGAAGCCGCAGCCGCCGCCGGTGACTGCTGGCCGGAGCCCGCCGGTGACTGCTGGCCGGAGCCCGCCGGTGACTGCTGGCCGGAGTCGGCCGGTGACTGCTGGCCAGTGCCGGCCGGCGGCGGCGAGCTGGGTACCCGCGCCGGTGCCGAGGGCGAGACCGAGGCCGGTGCCGAGGGCGAGGGCGAGGGCGAGGGCGAGGGCGAGACCGGGAGAAGCCGCGGCCCGGCCGGGCGATTCGCCTCGTCCTGTCCGGCGGCTTCCGGCCGGGCCGGCGCGATGCCGTCGGCCGCTCCCGGGTAGGAGCACGGCAGGTCAAGGGTGAACGTGCTGCCGTTGCCGAGCTGGCTCTCCGCCCAGACGTGGCCGCCGAGCTGTGCGGCCACCTCGCGGCAGATCGCCAGGCCAAGGCCCGTCCCGCCATAGCGGCGGCTGGTGGTGCCGTCACCTTGCTGGAAGGCGTCGAAGATCGTCTTCAGGTTGTCATCTGAGATGCCGATTCCCGTATCGGTGACCGAGAAGGTGATGACCGGATCGGCGGCCTGACCGCGCGGCCCGGCCACGCCGATGCTCAGGTCCACGCGTCCCCGCGCGGTGAATTTGACCGCGTTCGACAGCAGGTTGTGCAGGATCTGGCGCAGCCTCTGCTTGTCCGTGAACAGTTCGGCTGGCACGTCAGCGCGTGGCTCGACCACGAACTCCAGGCCCTTGTCGGCGGTCAGCGGCTGGAAGATCGCCTGCAGCTCTTCTATCAGCGTGCTCAGGGCAAAGCGCTCGGGATGGATGTCCATCCGCCCGGCCTCGACCTTGGAAAGATCCAGGATGTCGTTGATGAGCTGCAGCAAATCTGATCCGGACGAGTGAATGACGTGCGCGTACTCGACCTGCTTGGGCGTGAGGTTCGCGGCGGGATTCTGCGCGAGCAGCCGCGCGAGGATGAGCAGGCTATTGAGCGGAGTACGCAGCTCATGGGAGACGTTCGCAAGGAATTGCGACTTGTACCTGGAGGCCAGGTCAAGCTGCTTGGCACGTTCCTCGATCTCCCGCCTGGCCTGCTCGATCTCGACATTCTTGACCTCGATATCGCGGTTCTGGCGGGCCAGCTGATCGGCCTTGTCCTCCAGGTCCTCATTGGAACGCTGCAGCTCCTCCTGCCGTGCCTGCAGTTCCCCGGAGCTGGCCTGCAGCTCAGCGGCCAGCCGCTGAGACTCCGCGAGCAGCGCGTCGGTCCGCGAGTTCGCGATGATGGCGTTGACGTTGACGCCGATCGTCTCCATCAGCTGCTCAAGGAAGTCCTGGTGCACCTGCGTGAACCGGTTGAACGAGCTGGCCTCGATCACGCCGAGGACCCGGTCCTCGAAGACGACCGGCAGCACGATCAGGTTGACCGGCGCGGCCTCGCCAAGCCCGGAGGAGATCTTCACATAGTCGGCCGGGGCCTCCGTCACGACGATGGGCTTCCTGGTCTTCGCCACCTGGCCGATCAGCGACTGGCCGAGCCGGAACTGGCTGGGCGCGCTGATATCGGCCCGCAGGCCGTACCCTGCGATCAGGCGCAGCCGGGCATCATCGCCGGCCGGGTCAGCGAGGAAGAACGTGCCGTGCTGCGCCCCGACCAGGGGGACGAGCTCGTTCACGATGAGCTCGGCGACGGTCGCAAGATCGCGGTGGCCCTGCATCAGCCCGGCGATGCGGGCGAGACTGGTCTGCAGCCACTCCTGCTCATGGTTGGCCTTCGTGGTCTCCCGCAGCGACTGGACCATCGCGTTGATGTTGTCCTTGAGCTCGGCGACCTCGCCCTGGGCCTCTACCGAAATGGACCGGGTGAGGTTGCCGGTGGCCACGGCGCTGGTCACCGCGGCGATTGCCCGCACCTGGCGGGTCAGGTTGCCGGCCAGCTCGTTGACGTTCTCCGTCAGCCGCTTCCAGGTGCCGGACACGCCCTCGACCTCGGCCTGGCCGCCAAGCCGTCCCTCGCTGCCGACCTCCCGCGCGACGCGGGTGACCTCGGCGGCGAAGGACGACAACTGGTAGACCATCGTGTTGATGGTGGTCTTCAGCTCCAGGATCTCCCCGCGCGCGTCGACGTCGATCCGCTTCGACAGGTCGCCCTGGGCGACGGCAGTGGTGACCTGTGCGATGTTGCGCACCTGGCTGGTCAGGTTGGTCGCCATCGAGTTGACGTTGTCGGTCAGGTCCTTCCAGGTCCCGGCGACGTTGGGAACTGTCGCCCGGCCGCCGAGAATGCCCTCGGTGCCGACGTCCCGGGCGACCCGCGTCACCTCGTCGGCGAACGCTGACAGCTGGTCGACCATCGTGTTGATGGTGTCCTTCAGCTCCAGGATCTCCCCGCGCGCATCGACGCGGATCTTCTGGCTCAGATCGCCCCTGGCCACCGCGGTCGTCACCTGGGCGATGTTCCTGACCTGGCCGGTCAGGTTGGCCGCCATGACGTTAACTGACTCGGTCAGGTCCTTCCAGGTGCCGGATACGCCTTTCACGTCGGCCTGGCCGCCGAGGCTGCCATCGGTGCCCACCTCGCGGGCCACCCTGGTCACCTCGTCGGCGAACGACGAGAGCTGGTCGACCATCGTGTTGATGGTGTCCTTCAGCTCCAGGATCTCCCCGCGCGCATCGACGGTGATCTTCTGGCTCAGATCGCCTTCCGCGACGGCCGTTGCCACCTGGGCGATGGAGCGGACCTGCGCGGTCAGGTTCCCGGCCATCGAGTTCACCGAGGCGGTGAGATCGCGCCAGGTCCCGCCGACGCCGGGCACTTTCGCCTGGCCGCCGAGAATGCCCTCGGTGCCCACCTCGCGGGCCACCCTGGTCACCTCGTCGGCGAAAGACGACAGCTCGTCGACCATCGTGTTGATGGTGTCCTTCAGCTCCAGGATCTCCCCGCGCGCATCGACGGTGATCTTCTGGCTCAGATCGCCCCTGGCCACCGCGGTCGTCACCTGGGCGATGTTGCGTACCTGGCTGGTCAGGTTCCCGGCCATGGCGTTGACCGACTCGGTCAGGTCCTTCCAGGTGCCCGCCAGCGCGGGCACCTCGGCCTGGCCTCCGAGCTTGCCCTCGGTGCCGACCTCGCGGGCCACCCGGGTCACCTCGGAGGTAAAGAGCGCGAGCTGATCGGTCATGCCGTTGAACACCGTGGCGATCTCGTCCATCAGCGGGTCACCCACCTGAGACAGGCGGGTACCGAAATCGCCGCCCCGCACTGCCATCAGGCCCGCCAGCAGATGCTGTAAACCCGGGTCGGCAGGCCTGCGCAGGTCGGCAGGCGGCGTGCCCGCCTCGGCGGCCTTCGTCATCAGTGCTCCTCGTGGATCTCACCGGCACGGGCCGCGTGACGTCGGCGCGCTGCCGTTAGTGACAGTTCGATACTGCCACGATCGGCGTTAGCGGGATGATGAGTCAAAGCCGATAAGGACAAAACGTACCCGGTAACGGGTGATCTGGCTGCTGGTGGGCCAGTCCCAGGAAAGCGAGTGACCGTGACAGCAGCAAGCGGCGACGGCGCGGGCGCCCGGCTGACTTCGCTGATCGCCCGGCAGCGGCAGGAGCTTGACGCGGTCCGCTCAGGCGCCGCCGCACGCTGCGTCGTGGACCTGGCCCGGGGCATGCTGATGGAGCGGCTTGGCTGCGGGCCCGCCGAGGCGCAGCGGCAGCTCGCGCACCTGGCAGCAGAAGCCGGGACGACAGTCGCCGAGCTGGCCGCCGAGGTGACCAGCCAGGATCCGGTGGCAGCCGCGGAGCCGGCCGGCCGCAGGCCCAGCCTGGCCGGGGCTGCCATCGAGGTGGCCGACGACGGTGCCGGTATCGCCGCTGCCCTGCTGGATCAGGCACTGGCCCCGGCGGGCGCGACCGCGGTGGCGCTCTGGCTGAACGACCCCGATGGCGGCCTGCAGCTGGCTGGCGAGGCCGGTTTCGGGCCGGGTGAGGCCAGCCGGTGGCGGCGCATACATCCGGAGATGAACTCGCTGATCCCGCAGGTAGCCCGCGACGGCGGTGAGCTGTGGTGGCCGGGCGGGCGGCCGGACGGAGATAGCACCCCGCTGATCGGCCGGTGGCCCGCGGGAGCCCGCGCGGTGCTGCCGCTGCGGGTCGCGGGAGCCACGCTCGGAGTGCTGGAGGCATGCTGGCCGGTGCCGCTTGAGGACTTCGACGCCGCGCTGCGCCGCCAGCTCACGGCCCTCGCCGATGTGTGCGCCCAGGCACTCGGCGCACGGCTCCCCAACGGCGACCTCGCCGCCGACCACGGCGCATCCTGGCTCTTCGGGCTCCTGGACGGCGTCATCGAGTCAGCCATGTTCGCCTGTGCGCTGCGCGACGGCGAAGGCCGGGTGACCGATTTCCGCATCGACCACGTCAGCGAGGGTCTCCGTGACCCGGCAGGCCGGAACGCGGCCGAGCTGGCCGGCCGGACCCTGCTCGAGGCGTACCCGGCGGCGGCGGCCGACGGCGGCATGTACGACCAGGCGGCCCAGGCGCTCGCCAGCGGCAAGCCAGTGCACATTCCCGGCGGCGTCATCAGCGCGCCCGGCACGGCGCTCGGCGACGCGGCAGTGGCGCCGGTGCTCGACATCCGCATCGCGTCCCTGTTCGACGGCGTGGTGATCGCCTGGCGGCGGGCAGACGAGGCCGGGCGGGCAGACGAGGCCGGGCGCCTGGCGGTGCTGCTCCAGCATGCCGAGCGGCTGGGCCGGATCGGCGGCTGGGAGGAGAACCTGGTCACCGGGGACGTCCGGTGGACGGACCCGACGTTCGCCCTCTTCGGCCAGCAGCCGGGAGACCCTATCCCGGTCGCGGACCTGCATGCCCATGTGCCGGCTGACGATGTCCCCGGTGTCGAGCGCTTTCGCGACACGCTGCTGCGGGAGAAGAGGGCGACCGCCGCCGCATTCCGGATCATCCGGGCCGACGACGGGAGCACGCGGCAGATGCGCGTCTTCGCCGAGCCGGTGACCGATCCAGCGGGCACCCTGGTCGCCTTGCGCGGCGCGTTCCAGGACGTCTCGGCTCATTACCACACCCAGGTCGCGCTCGCCGCGACGCGTGACCGGCTGGCCGATACGGAGGAACGCGCCCAGGAGGAACACCGGCTGGCCCTGCGGCTGCAGCAGGCCATCACGCCGCGGTCGGCCCGGCCGGTCGAGGCGGCCGGGCTGGACGTCGCGGCACGGTACCGGCCGGCCGGCCCAGGGCACCTGGTCAGCGGCGACTGGTACGACACGGTCATGCTGCCGACCAGGCAGGTGCTGCTGGTGGTCGGCGACATCGCCGGGCACGGAATCGACGCGGTGACCGGGATGGTCGCGCTGCGCAACTGCCTGCGCGGGCTTGCGATCACGGGCGCCGCGCCCGCGGCGCTGCTCGGCTGGCTGAACGGCGTCGCCTGCCATCTCACCGACGGCATCATCGGCACGGCCATCTGCGGGCTCTACGATCCTGCCAGCCGGACCCTGCGGTGGTCACGGGCCGGTCACCTGCCGCCCGTGCTGGTGCGGGACGGCCGGGCCGCGGAGCTCTCCCTGCCCCAGGGGATTCTGCTCGGCGCAGACCCGGACGCCTCGTATGAGGAAGTCACGACGTCACTGCGGCCTGGGGACACCCTGCTGCTTTTTACCGACGGGCTGATCGAGCGCCGAGGCGATCCGATCGACGAGTCGCTGCGCTCATTGCTCCGCATTGCCAGCCGGCCCGTTGCCGACGTCGCGCGATACGCCGACCACGTGCTGGCCAGCGCTGCCTCGGACACCGACGATGACGCCTGCCTCGTCGCTGTCCACCTTCAGTGAAGGCGAGCGCGGTGCGTTATTTCGCCGCATCCGGCACGCCGGGCGAATCCGCGGGCGGAGGCGCCAGGCCGGCGTCGAGTGCCTCCTGCACGCTTCCGTAGAACGGCAGCCGGTCGGCCAGCCCGGTGATCCACAGCGCTTTTGTGTACTTGTAGCGCGCGCCCGCCAGCGCCAGCGTTCCGCCGGAGGCCCCGAGCTTCTTCCAGTGGCCGACGATGACCGCCAGGGAGCTGGTGTCCATGAAGTCGACCGCTGCCAGGTCAATGATGATGCGGCTGCGCTCCCGGCGGGCGCGGGCCAGGCAATCATCGAGCTGACCGCTGGTAACGACGTCAAGGTCGCCGCTGACCGTGACGATCACGCTGTCCCCGCGAGGCTCGGACGACAGCCGGAGCGCATCCAACCTGCCTCCTGCGAAACGGGCCCCGGGCGAGGCCGTGATATGGCGCCCCAGGGCGGGGCCCGCGATACGGGCCATCGTATGCCGGCCACCTGCCGCCCGCGAATACGCCGGCCACCTGCCGCCCGCGGCAGGCCGGCCAAAGCCGCCCGGGATACGCCGGCCAGGCGGCGCCCGCGGCAGGCCGGCCAAAAGCCGCCCCCTGCGTGCATGCCGTCGCCGTTACGGGGCAAGACTCGATCACGGATGCGGGCGTAGCGTTCTGATTGCCGCGATTCCGGCGGTTGCCCGCTGGCCGACGGCGCTCGGACCGGGCAGCGAACGGGCAGAGCGCCCGGCACTGACAGAGGGAGGTGCTTGCCCTGGGGCCGAGGGGGACGCCCGGCGCAGCTCCGCCGCGCCGGTGTCCGTCGACGTGGCCTGCCGGCTACCGGCCGGGCACACCCGGGGTATGACGATGCCTGACGCGAATCTCTCCGACGAAGGCTTCCATCATCTGGCGCTCTTGTACCGCAGTAGCCAGGAGTATCTGTCGACCCTTCTCGCGTTCGTGCGCACCGGCCTGGCCCGCGCCGAGCCAGTCTTCGTGGCCGTGCCCGCCGCGGCAGGGGAACTACTGCGTGACCGGCTGACGCCGGCCTCAGGGCAGGTCACCTTCGCCGACATGGCCAGGATGGGCCTTAACCCGGCGCGGATTATCCCTGCTGTCAGGACCTTCGTCGATGCGCACCCGGGACGGCGCATCCGGTATGTCGGTGAGCCGGCCTGGCCCGCGCGCTCTGCCGACGAGCTACGCGAAACCGCCAGGCATGAAGCGCTCGTCAACCCGGCGTTCTGCGACGCGCAGGTCACAATATTGTGCCCCTACGACGTCAGGGCACTCGCGCCTTCGGTCATCGCCGACGCCAGGCGGCTCCACCCCGTCCTGCTCCGGCGGGGCGAACAGCAGGCCAGCCCGGAGTACCCCGGGCCTGACCTGCTGCCGCCAGCTTTCGACGCACCGCTGCCCGAGCCGCCGCCGGGCGCAGCCAGGCTCCGTTACACGGCCAACCTGCGGCCGGTACGCGACGTCGTCGCCAGCCACGCAGCCCAGGCAGGGCTCACGCCCGGTCGCAGCACCGACCTCGTGCTGGCGGTCAGCGAGATCGCCGCAAATACGGTCCGTCATACCCGGAACGGCGGCACGCTGCTTGTCTGGCGCACCCCGGACTGCCTCATCTGCCAGATCCATGACCAGGGCCGCATCACCGACCCGCTGGCTGGCCAGCGCCCCCCGGCGCTCGACGTTCTCGGCGGACAGGGACTCTGGGTGGTCAACCAGGTCTGCGACCTGGTCGAGATGCGCTCAGGCCGGACCGGCACCACCGTCCGGCTGCACATGCGCCGCCCGGCGTAGGACGCAGCCGGTACATGGGCCGGCGCGGGCGAGGCTAGCGGGCTGCCGCGGCCTCCGGCCGGCCCGGCTTAGCGGGACTCCGCGGCGGCCCGGCTTAGCGGGACTCCGCGCGATGGCATCGCCGCGTCCGCGCACCGGCCGCGCCCACGGCCGCGAACGTCGCCGCGGTCAGTCCGTCCGCGAGCGCGGCGCGGCGCAGCGGCCGGTCGGCAGCCGCCAGTGCCAGCATCGACGCGGCATGGGCGAGGTCAACCTGCGCACCGGTGCTGAGCACGAAAGCGCTCGGAGCGGTTGCGGTCACGGCCGCCTGGATCAGATGACGGGCGCCGAGCACTCGCGTCACCGCCCGGGCGCGTGGGCTAGCGGGCCGGCCGCTGCACAGGCGGACCGCCGCGCCGGGAGCGCAGAGCAGCACAGCGCCGTAACCGCCGCGCACCAGGGGGAACACCATGAACCTGGCGTCGGTCATCTGGCCCGGGCCAGTCTTGCCGCGAGGACGCCGCCGAGGATCGCCGACCCGGCGGCAGCGCCGGTGACCAGGCCAGCGTGCTGCGACATCCACAGCTGCGCGCTGCGGTCGTGTGACCGGTCGTCGAAGATGCCGCGCGCACCGTGGTCGTGACCGGCGGAACCGTCAACGGGCGCCCACAGGTTGTCGGGCCGGCCAGGCTCGGCCTCCTGCGCCGTCTGCTGGGAGTCAAATCCGGTGCGGGCGAGATAGCGGTCAAGCAGCGCCGGCACGACCCGGTTGGCCAGGATGGTCGCCGCCGTGCTCGCGCCGACCCAGTACTGCTTCCTGCCCGGGTGATCGGCCGCGAAGACTACCCCCCGCGCGGCTACTTCTGGCTGGTAGATGGGCGGTACCGGCTGCGGGTGGTTGGGCAGCTTGGAACGCACCCAGGAGAACTGCGGCGTGTTGACCGCGGGCATCTGAACGACGGTCACCCGGACGCCGGAATGCTCGTGCAGCAGCTCGCACCGCAGCGATGAAGTGAACCCGTTGACGGCGTGCTTGGCGCCGCAGTAGGCCGACTGCAGCGGGATGCTGCGCGCGCCGAGAGCCGATCCGACCTGCACGATGGTGCCGCGGTCGCGGGCCCTCATCCGGTGAAGTGCCACCATGGTCCCGTGCACGAAGCCCAGGTAGCTGACTTCGGTGACGCGGCGGAATTCCTCCGCTGAGACGTCGGCGAACGGCGCGAACACCGACGAGAACGCGACGTTGATCCAGACGTCGATCGGGCCGAAGAAATCCTCCACCTGGCGGGCAGCGTCCTCGACCTGCCCGTAATCAGCCACATCGGCGCTGACCGCGAGCGCCTTGCCGCCAGCCTCCTCGACGTCGTGCGCCGCGCCGTCCAGGCCGGCCTGCCCGCGGGCGATCAGCCCGACGTTCGCCCCGCGCTCGCCGTACAGCCGCGCGGTAGCCCGGGCGATGCCCGCGCTGGCACCGGTAATGACAACGGTCTCGGTCATCTGGTCGTCACTCCTCCATTAGTCAAGGGTTGGCTTTGGGTCAAGGGGGCGCGGTACCTCACTCCGGCTGCCAGGGTGAATCGATCCGGCCGGCGCATTCGAGCATCAGGGCATGCACGAAAGCCTGCGGAAGGTTGCCCCTTAGCTGCCGCTCGGCCACGTCGTACTCCTCGGAGTACAGTCCGGCAGTCCCGCAGGCTGCCCTGTTCCGCTCGAACCAGCGGGCCGCATCCAACTCGCTGCCTTGCTGCTTCAGCGCCAGGGCAAGGATGAAACCGCACAGCAGGAAGGCGCCCTCGGCGTCTTGCAGCGGCCGCTCGTCATGGCGGAAGCGGTAGGCGTAGCCGTCCTGCGTCAGCTCGGCCTGGTAGGCGCGCAGCGTCTCGACCGTGCGGGGATCATCAGCGGGAATGGCGCCGCGGATCGGGGCCAGCAACAGGGCAGCGTCCAGCCCGTCATCGTCTGCAGAGCGCTGCCAGCGGCCCGAGGGGTGGACCGCGTGCTTCGCGGTATCTGCGACGATGACGTCGGCGAGACTGGACCAGTCCGTGGCCAGGGACTGCGACGCGCATGATCTCGCTGCGGCGCGCAGCCCCGCGGCGCAGGTCAGCCTGCTGTGGGTCCACGGCTGATTGTCGATTTCCCAGATTCCGGCGTCCGGTTCCTCCCAGCGCTCCGCGATCGCGGCCGCCGCTATCTCGGCTGCCTGCCGGCCGCTGGAATCCAGCCGGTCGTGCCGCGCGGCCGCGGCCAGCAGGAGCAGGGACTCGCCGAACGCGTCGAGCTGGAACTGCCGGTTGACCCAGTTCCCGACGAGATCGAAGCCGCCCGGGTACCCGGGCAGGTCCAGCCTTCGCTGATCGGGTACCCGGCCGCCGGAGACGGTATAGGCCGGCACCAGCTGCGGCCCGTCGGCATGGAGCCGCTCCGCCACGAAGCTCACGGCCTGGTCCATCAGCGGGTGCGGGCCGACGGCCGCCACCGCCTGCCCGGCGTAGCACTGGTCACGGATCCAGGCATAGCGGTAGTCGTAGTTCCGGCCCGCCTCCGCGCGCTCGGGCAGGCTCGTGGTCGCCGCGGCGACCATGCCACCGCTCGAACTCGTCAGGCCCCGCAGCACCGCATAGGCATGCCGGGCGTCCCGCCCGGCGGTCACCCCGCCGAGCGGCGGCACGGCCTGCGCCCAGGCGGTCTCGGTGGCCCGCCAGGCGGCGGCGGCGTCTACCTGAGCCTCGTCGAACGGCTGGTCGGACAGCTCGAGCACGAGGTCGTGACGCGCGCCGGGCGGCACGACGAGGTGCAGGGCCAGGCGGGACCCGCGGCCAGCGCGCAGGACCCTCGCGTCACCGACGTCGCCGGACCACCGCAGGTACAGGTCACCGAGCCGGCCCGCCCACGAGCCAGTGTCGTCGCGGCCGAGCGCGCGCAGGGCCTTGCGGCCGAATTCCGCGCGGGGGTCCAGGCTGACGCTGAGCCTGGCCGGCCCGCCGTCGGCAGTGACGCTGCGGAGCAGGACGAGGCGGTGCGCGTCGCCAGGAAACGCGAGCGCCTCGCGGCACTCGATCACGCCCTCGTCGGTGACCCACCGGCCGCGCCAGATCAGCGAGCCTTCCTCGTAGTAGCCGCCCCACACGGAGCGGAACTCGGGCGTCACGGTGTACGCCCCTTCGCCGCCAATCAGGCTGGCGAAGACGGCGTCGCTGTCCCAGCTCGGTGCGCACATCCACACGATCTCGCCCCGCGGCCCGACCACGGCCCCGCGCTCGCCGTCGGCGAGCAACGCGTAGTCGCGCAAGGCGTGCGGCGCAGCCCGGTCCTGCTTGTGGCCCGCGGCCCGCGGCGCAGCCCGGTCCAGCCTGTTGCGTGCGGCGCTGTCCACGCCGAACCGCCTCTCTGGCCTAGCCCCGGATGTCCCGCCTCCGCGGGCCAGCCCTGGGTCTCCCGGGTACCCAGCTAGCGGCGGCCTATGCCTCTCACCTCGTCCTGCCTTTTCACCTCGTCGTTTCCCGCTCGCCCGTTTCGCGCTGGCCCGGGCGGGTCACCTAGCCCGTTTCGCGCTGGCCCGCTCGGGTCACCTCGTCCGTTTCGCGCTGGCCCCGGCGGGCGAGAGGCGCTGCCTCCGCAGTTCCCGTCAGCCGTGCCGGTATCGCTCGGCATCCGCTGCCTTCAGCTCCATGCCGAAGCCGGGCCTGGCCGGGTCGGGGGTCAGGACCCCGCCGTGCGGATCAAGCGCGCCGTCGAAGAACATCTGCTCGATGCGCTGATGATCGTGAAAGTACTCGACATGGCGCAGGTTCGGGATGGCGGCCGCGGCGTGCGCATGCAAGTTCGGCGCGCAGTGCGCGGACACCTGCAGGTTGCTGGCCGCCGCCAGCGCCGCCCCGCGCAGGAACTCGCTGATACCGCCGCAGCGGGTCACATCGAGCTGCAGGCAGTCGACCGCGCCCGAGTCGATGAGGCGCGCGGAACCGGCCAGCGACCAGCTGTACTCGCCGGCCGCCACATCGGGCAGCACCTGGCTGCGGACGACGGCGAGGCCCGCCAGGTCGTCCGAGGACACGGGCTCCTCGAACCAGGTCACGCCGTAGTCGGCCAGCTGCCTGGCGACCCGCACCGCCTGGCCGGTGCTGTAGGCGCCGTTGGCGTCGACAAACAGTTCCGCGTCCGGGCCGATCACATCGCGGGCGAGCGCGACGCGCTCAAGATCCCGCCGCTCGTTGCCGCCCCAGGCCTCGCCGATCTTGATCTTTACCCGCGGAATGCGGTCCTTCTCCACCCAGCCGGAGAGCTGCCGGCGAGTCTGCTGCTCGTCGTAGCTGGTAAAGCCCCCGCTGCCGTAGACAGGCACATCGCGGCGCACCCGGCCGAGCAAGGTCGTCACCGGGCAGCCAAGCAGCCGGGCCTCAAGGTCCCACAGCGCGATGTCGACGGCCGATATCGCCATCGCGGCGATGCCCTCGCGGCCGATGTTGCGAACAGCCCGCGCCATTGCCTCCGCCAGGCCCGCCAGGTCGAACGCGCTGCGGCCGACAACGACGCCGGCCAGGACGTCCGTTACCACCGACTGAGCCGCAGCGGCCGTGTAGCTCCAGCCGATTCCCTGCTCGCCTCCCGCGCGGGCGGTCACCAGGACCATCGTCGTCTCGTCCCACGCGAGCGTGCCGTCGGCTTCCGGCGCGTCTGTCGGAACTACGTAGACGGCCGTGTCCAGGGCCAGGACTGAAGGGCCGTCCACGGTCATCGCCCGCACCTCACCATCGCTGACCGTCCTCCCCTAGCTGTCGCCGCATGCCGGGCACTGTGGCTGCCCGGCGCCGGGACCATGGCCCGGCTTCGCCTTCCCTGATACCTGCGGAGAGCAGTCTCAAACGCCGGCCGCGCCGTCCGGTGCCGGTGGCGTGCGCACGGAACTGACGGCGGCAAGGCACTTCCCTGATTGGGCAGCCCGGTCTGGGGCACATCCCTGATTAGGCAGGGCCGCCTGGGGCACATGGGTGCGCAGACATGCCCGAGGAGGAAGGTTGTGACGCTGCCATGGCTTCAGCGCCATCGAGCGGGAAACACGCCGGTTCGTCTCCGCAGGCTGCGCCTGGGGAATTGCCGGCTCAGCATGTCGTGCGACGCACCCGCGTCGGCGGAATGTGGGTCGCGTCCGCCCTCTTCGCCTTGGTGCTGCTGCTGCTGCTGATCTTCATTCTGGAGAACGGCCAGCGGGTGAACATCGGCTATTTCGGTGCTCACGGCCACCTGCCGCTGGGTGTCGCGCTGCTGCTGGCCGCGGTCCTTGGCGTGCTGCTGGTAGTGATCCCGGGAACCGGGCGCATCGTGCAGCTGCGGATCGTGGCCCGCCGCCATCGCGGCCTCGACGCCCGGCGCGCGCCGAGCACCCAGGCGGTCCCGGCTGAGCAGCCCGCGGCCGACGAGCCCGGCCAATCCTGAGAGCCGCCTGCGAGGCCCTTTACCGGCGAATTCGCCAGCCGGTGCCGACGCCTGCCAGGTGAAGCGCCAGGGCCAGCAGTCCAGCCACAAGGAACGTGTCGAAGCTGATGTGCGTGCCAAAGGTGGTACCGGCCAGGTTAAAGACCAGGGCTATAGCGAAAAGGATCGCCGCGATGATCGCGAGCATGCTGCCTCCAAAGGTATCCGCGACCGTTAAATCATGAAATCGACACCTTACTGGGTGAAGGCAGGGATTTTCTTAATTTCTCCCTATATTCGCGCGGCATCTCCTCCTCTTCTCCTCGCGGTAAGAGGAATGGGGGTTGGCTAAGGCGGCCCCCGCCTGGCCGAGGCATAAACTCGCGGTCATGGCCGCCGTGGGCGTCGCCCGGCCGCGGGCCCGCGCGGCGCTCGCGTTCCCCGGGGCTGCGGCGGCAGCTCCCCGGCGTACGGGTAAGGTCGACACGTACCGGGGTCCGGCAGTGGGCCCTCGGCGGGCCGATGAAACCTGAGTGCGACCGTCCGTGATCGGGCGGGGGTCCGGTCACCGCCGCCGACGGCCTGCGCGCGCGTTCATGGCACCACTGCTGGGCAACATGCGGCCACCTAAAGCTAGCGCCGCAGCCGGGCAGATCAGCCAGTTGAGCCACGTTCCTGCTTCCGTCGGGCCCGGTGCGCCGCTGATTCCGAGAGGAACGATCAGTGCCCGCCGCCGACCTGCCGCCTGCCGAGCGTCCCAGCCGGCTTGCCTCAGCGCGTTCACGAGCGCCGGCCAGCACATCCGACCCCGGTAATGGCGAGACCGAGCAGCTGCTGAAACAGCTCCGCGACATGCCGGCGGATGATCCGCGATGCGAGGGCCTTCGCGCGCAGGTTGTCGCCCGGCACATGGGGCTGGCACGGGGAATCGCCCGCCGCTACGCAAACCGCGGCGAACCGGTTGAGGACCTGGAACAGGCAGCGCTGGTGGGACTGGTCAAGGCGATCAACGGATTCGACCCCGAGCTAGGGTTCGAATTCCTTGCCTATGCGCGCCCTATGATGAACGGCGAGGTGAAGAGGCACTTCCGGGACCTGACGTGGGCCGTGCGCGTCCCGCGCAAGGTTCAGGAGGGCAGAATTGAGCTCAACCAGGCAGTCACCGCACTCTCCCAGCGCCTCAGCCGGCCGCCGACGATGACCGAGCTCGCTGCGGAGCTGGCGCTATCGATGGATGACCTGGCCGACCTGATGGCGGCAGCCGCTGCCTACAGCGCGCTGTCCCTCAGCCTGCCCGACGGGGCGGACGAGAACAGGACGCTCGCCGACACGCTCGGCGCCGTGGACGACGCGCTGGACGCCGTCGACGACCGCGAGTCGCTCACCCCGCTGCTCGACGCCCTGCCGCCCAGGGAGCTACGGCTGCTCCTGCTACGTTTCTTCGGCAACCAGACCCAGAGCGAGATAGCCGCCGAGCTTGGGGTATCTCAGATGCAGGTCTCACGGCTGCTGTCGACGACCCTCGCCCGGCTGCGGACGAGCCTGCTGGCCGAGAGTGAGAACCGACGGCCGGGCGGCCCGGGTTAGCCGGCCGCAGGCCGGGGACATTAGCCGAATCCGTTAATAACGAGAACGATGCTCAGCAGGAGGAACGTGATGATCCGAAAGTCGTTGCTGGCCCTGATTCCCGCGGCCGTGGGTCTGGTCATCTTTAGTCAGTGGGGGGACATCCGGCGCTATCTGAAGATCAAGCAGCTTTCCCAGGGCCAGGGCCACCCCGAGAACGTGCCGGTAGAGGGAGTGTCGAGGTATCCGCAGCACCAGGGCGATGGCCAGCCAGACGGCACCGGGGACTTCGATTCGGCCAGCCGGGGAGGACCGAGTTCACGGCCTTGACGAGACCGCGAACTCGATGGCCGGCCGCGAGGCGCCCTGAAGAGCGGCCGGCCATATCCGCGCCGGCGCTGCGGATCCGCGCCCGGCGCTGCAAGGCCGGCATTGCAAGGCCGGCGCTGCAAGGGAGAAGACGATGGCGGCAGACGAAAAACCGCCGGCGCTGCTGAGCGAGCGGTACCAGGACGCCGTCGCGTCGCTCACGGAGCTGATCCGGGAGCTGGCTGAAGACGAGTCGGCCCCCGAGACACTGCAGAGCATTCTCAAGCTCGCACTCCGGTCGGTCCCCGGGTGTCATGCGGCGAGCGTCACCGTAATCGACGACGAGGCCAAGCCGAGCACCGTCGCGGCCACTGACGAGGACACCTACGAGCTGGACCGCCGTCAGAATGCCCTGCGGGACGGCCCGTGCCTCGACGCCGCACGGCACCAGCAGGTCAACCGGTGGAATCTCCAGGAAGCGGAGCAGCGGTGGCCGGAGTTCACGCGCGTGGCGCAGGAGATGGGCCTGCGAAGCTACCTCTCGGCCGGTCTCGGCTGGGCGGGACGCCAGCTGGGAGCCCTGAACCTGTCCAGCCGGGACGCCGACGGCTTCAGTCAGCTGGACGAGGGGATCCTCTCCCTGTTCACCGCGCCGGCCGCGGCCGTCATCGTCGTCGCGAGCCGCTACTCCGAAGCGCGTGACCTGGCCGCCCAGCTCGAACAGGCCTTGCGATCCCGGGCCGTCATCGACCAGGCGATCGGCATCGTCATGGCCGAATCGCGCTGCGACGCCGATCAGGCCTTCGCGACGCTAGGGCGGGCGTCGAACAACCGCAACATGAAGCTCCGCGACCTCGCTGCGGAGATCGTCACGCGCGTCGGCGGCGGGCCACCGGCCGGTCCCCCCGGCAGAAGCGAGCCCCGGCCGCGTTAGCATCCGCCGCAGGCGGGTAGTGCCCCGGCCCTGAGATAAGGGGTGAATGTCATGGAAGACACGACAGGGGCACGGCCGGCCAGGGATCAGGGCAGTTCAACCACGGAACTCGTCAGGCAGCTGTCCGAGCAGGTTTCCCGGCTGGTCCGCGACGAGCTACGGCTGGCGCAGCTGGAGATGACCCGCAAGGGCAAGCGGGCTGGCCTTGGCGTTGGCATGCTCGGCGGCGGCGGCCTTTTCGCCCTCTACGGGATCGGCTGCCTGCTGGCTGCCGCGATCATCGGGCTGGCCACGGCCGTTGCTGCCTGGCTGGCAGCCCTGATCATCGGGGTGATCCTGCTCGTTGCCGCGGCGGCCGCCGCGCTGCTCGGCAAGGGGCAACTGCACAAGGCGACCCCCCCGGTTCCTGCGCAGGCCGTAGACAGCGTCAAGGCCGACGTCGAGGAAATCAAGGAGAGTGCACACCGATGACCGGAGATGAACTCACGGGCCGCACGCCAGGCGATGCCCCGCCCGATGACATCCAGGCGCTGACGCAGGAAATTGAGCGAACACGGGAGGAACTCGGGGAAACGGTCGAGGCGCTTGCCGCCAAGGCCGACGTGACGGCACGAGCGCGGGACAAGGCGGCCGAGGTGGCCGGGCGTCTGTCCAGCACGGCTAGCCAGGTGAAAGAACAGGCGACTGCCCGGGCCGGCCAGGTACGGAGCGAGATCGCCGGCAAGACGGCTGGGGCGCGGCGGACGGCGCTGAACGGCAGCGGGCAGGTCAGGCAGCAGGTCACCAGCAAGTCGGCCCGGGCAGGCCAGACAGTCTGGGGTGCAGCGCCTGAGCAGGTCCGGCAGACAGCGAGACGAGCGGCCGGCAGCCCGCGGAAACGCCAGGCTGGCCTCGCCATAGCCGCCGGCGGGGCCTTGCTGGCCGGCTGGCTGATCATGCGACGGCGGCGGCGGTGACGAACTTCGGGCACTACCCAGGATCTGCGGCAGCCTAGCGGCTCAGCCGGTCCCGGCGCGGGCACCGGCGATCAGGCGGTCGGCAGCACGGGCCGTGACTGCCATGATCGTCAGTGCCGGGTTGGCACTGCCCTGCGTGGGCAGCACGCTTCCGTCGGTGATGTAGAGGTTGGGCACGGCGAAGCTGCGGCAGTCGGCGTCCACGACGCCGTGCTGCTCATCCGCGGCCATCCGGGCGCCGCCGACGAGGTGGGCGTAGCGGTCGATCGTGATCACCTCATCCGCGCCGGCCGCGCGCAGGATGTCCTCCATCACCTGCTGTGCTGCCCGCATTACCTGCCGGTCGTTCTCGCACCGGGAGTAGGAGAACCTGGCCACCGGCATGCCCCGCTGATCGGTCTGCTCGGCCAGGGTCACCCGGTTCTCCGCCTGCGGCAGCAGCTCGCACAGGGCGCCCAGGCATGACCAGTGCACGTAGTCGCTCATGTACTCGCGGAGCGCCGGGCCCCAGTGTCCCTGCGCCGCCACGTGCTCGGCCCAGGTGATCGGCAGTGGCGAGACAGTCTGGATGGAGAACCCTCGCTGGTAGGGCTTGGCCCGGTCGGTCTCGTAGAACTGCTCGGTGCTGACCTCGGGAGGCGGCGCCTTGTACATCCGCACCTCGGCGTCGAAGCGCCCGGCGGTCTGCGGCGCGCCCTGCACCATCAGGTAACGGCCGACCTGATCGAAGTCGTTGCACAGCCCGGCGGGGAAGCGCTCTGAGGCCGAGTTGAGCAGCAGCCTCGGGGTCTCGATCGAGTAGCCGGCGACGGCGACCATCCGGGCGCGCTGGAAGCGGGCGACACCGCCGCGGGAGTAGTGCACGCCCGTGGCCCGGCCGGTGCGCTCGTCGATCTCGACCCTGGTGACCATGGCGTCTGGGCGGACCTCCGCGCCGCGGGCGAGCGCGTCGGGTATGTGGGTGATCAGCGGCGACGCCTTGGCGTTCACCTTGCAGCCCTGCAGGCAGAAACCGCGGTAGATGCAGTGCGGGCGGTTGCCGAAGCGGCCGTTGGTGATCGCGACCGGGCCGACCTTCGCGGTGATGCCCAGCCGGCCCGCGCCGCGCAGGAAGAGCTCGCCGTTGCCGCCGACCGGATGCGGCCGGTGCGGGTAGGAGTGCGGATCGCCCCATGGCCAGTGCTCGCCGGCGACCGGCAGTTCCTGCTCGATCGCGGCGTAGTAGGGCCGCAGGTCCGGGTAGCGGATCGGCCAGTCCGCGCCGACTCCGTCCTGGGTCCAGGTCATGAAGTCGCTCGGGTGAAAGCGCGGCGTGTAGCCGGCGTAGTGCACCATCGAGCCGCCGACGCCGCGGCCGGAGTTGTTCGAGCCCATCGGGATCGGGTCATCGCCGGCGATGACCCGCGGCTCGGTCCAGTACAGGTGATGGGAGCCGGCCTCGTCGCTTACCCAGTCGGCGTCGGGATCCCAGAACGGGCCCGCGTCCAGCGCGACGACCCGCCAGCCCGCCCGGGCCAGGCGCTGCAGCAGCGTCGATCCGCCCGCTCCGCAGCCGACGATGACAAGGTCGACCTCGTCATCGTCCGCGAACTCCCGCATGCCGCGGCGGAGCCCGTGGCTGGTGCGGGTGCCGTCGTTCGGGAGCAGCCACGCGGACTCGTTGCGGGCGCGCACCCCGCGCATCAGGCTCCGTCCCGCACCGGGTTGTCGGACGGCTGCGCGTCGCGCACCTCGAAGGGCTCCAGCGCGTCGATGCCGGGATTCTTGTAGCCGCGCGGATAGGCCGGCCCGGGAAACCCGATCTCGTTCCACGCCTGCGGGTGCGAGTAGAACGCGGTGCACCCGTACCGGATCCACAGGCTCCACACGTGACTGGCGACCAGGCCGTGCCAGTCGCCCGACCCGAGATCCTGAACGGCCTGCACCAGCGCCGCCTGCTCCTTCGGCGAGCACGTCACGAAGCCGGACCCGAACCTGCCGTCCGCGTCAGCGTCCAGCGCAGAAAGTGAGTCTCGCCAGGCCTGGCCGTCCTCGGGCATGTCCTCGTAACGCCAGCCGTCGGTCTGCCTGACTGCCAGCCGGGCATCGACCATCTGGGCAGCGGGCACCAGCGGTTCCTCATGCTGGCCGAGAAGCTGGTCGAGCAGCGCAGCTGCCACCGCACGCTCGGCCGGGGTGAAGAAGCTCACGTCCGGCTGCGGGCCAAGCCGCGCGAGCACCGAGCCCGCCGTCACGGGATCCCATTTGCTGGCCTGTGCCACTACGTCAAAGCCGGGAAATCGCTCCCGGCGACGGCCGCTGATGCCGGTCACTGCTCGCGCCGCAGGACCGCGGCAAGCAGGCCCATCCCGCCGACCATTGTCACCAGCAGCGGGGCAAACAGCGGCGGGCCCATTTCCATGTTGTACCTGGCGTTAGCCCAGCCGCCCGGTTTCTGCGCTATGCCGCGCGCGTGCAGATATGTTCCCTGCACGCCATTGGCGACGATCATCGCCGAGGCAACCGGCAATGCCGTCTTGGCCATCCGGCGGCTGAAGAATCCGGCGACGCCGGCCGCGGCGCCGGCCGGGCCGAGGACGACCGGCAGCCACATCATCTTGGTCCCGAAGCTGGCGCTGTCGTGCTCGAAATAGATCTCAGCCGCAGTGACCAGCGCACCGGCCGCGGTGAGCGCGGAGAGGCTGCGCTCGAACCGGCCGGTCCGAACGTCGCGCACGAGCCGGTCGATGCCGTGCACCGCTGCCCGTCGCTGGCCTGCGCGGCCGGTGCCTGGACCTCTGCGTCGGCCCTTTCCTGCCGGCATCGCTGCCACCTCTCTGCTGGTCGGATTAGACCCCCGCTGGCCGGGTTCGGGTCTGCGGACATTGATAGGCCCGCTGCCGGTGCTGCCGCAAGTGGTTACCGCACGTATGCCGCTTGCCGGCCGGCTGCTCCGACTTACGCCGGCCGGCAAGCGGCTGCTCTCTGGCGGCCGGGGTGACCGGCTGCCATGCCTTAGTTGACCTGCCCGAACTCCGTTGAGTGCGGCAATACTGCCTGCCAGCGGCTAGCTACCAGCGATACCAGCGGCGACGTGAACGACCCGTCGACTCGGCGGCGCGGAAGAGGAACCCGACCAGCCAGATTGCCAGCACGATCAGCGCGAGCACCCACAGCAGGTGGATCGCGAAACCGGCGGCGCCGAGGAGAATTGCCAGCAGCAGTACTACAAGAATGATCATCATGACGAACTCCTTCTCTGGATGCCGCCCCTTGTGTGACCCAGCAGGAACGAGTTAAACATCCGGGGCTGCATATCTGCCTCGTGCAGCCTGCAGGCCTCATGACGAGAAGGCGGCATTGGCCCGGCATTGCCCGGGAAAGTCAGCTCGGCCGGCCGCAGTGGCCGAGTACGCGATGCGGCTGGTACGGCCGGACTGTAACGCGGCGGCTCCGGCGGGGACTGAAGTTCGGCACACCCCCGAACTTCAACGCGAGGAGCACGCATGAGAGCCCTGAACCGCCTCGGTTCCGCAGCAGCTGCGGTGGCGCTCACCGCCGCCACGGCCGCCGCATTCGCCGGCCCGGCCAGCGCAGCCACGGCGCACGATTCCTTCCCCGGCGCCGGCCACGCCGTCTTCGTCCAGACCGACAACACGACGGGCAACCGGGTCGTGGCCTACCACCGGTCCGGCGACGGCAAGCTGACCTGGGCGCACAGCTACTCGACCGACGGGCTGGGCGGCGTGCTGACCGGATCCGTGGTCGATCACCTGGCATCGCAGGGATCGCTCAGGTACGACCCGGAGCACGGACTGCTCTATGCGGTGAACGCCGGCAGCAACACCCTGTCGGTCTTCTCGGTCAGCGGCGACAAGCTCAGCCTCCGCCAGGTCATTAACTCGGGCGGCTCGTTCCCTGTCAGCGTGGCCACGTACGGCGATCTGGTCTATGCCGTGAACGCGGAGAACGGCGGATCCGTCCAGGGATACCGGGTCTTCCTCGGCCGGCTGTTCCCGATTCCGGGATCGAACCGGCCGCTGGGCCTGGACCCGACGGCGACCCCGCAATTCACCAACACGCCCGGGCAGGTCGCGTTCTCGCCCGCCGGGTCGCAGCTGATCGTGACGACCAAGGCGAACGGCAGCGACATCGACGTCTTCGCCGTGCATGCCGGCGGGCGCCTGTCCCGCAGCCCGGTGGTGAACTCCGAGCCGGGCACGGTCCCGTTCGGAATCTCCTTTGACCAGGCGGGCCACCTCGTGATCGCCGACGCAGGCACTGACGCGCTTGCCAGCTATGCCCTCGCGCCGGACGGCGTAGTCAGCCTGATCGACTCCGTGGGAAACAGCCAGGCGGCGACCTGCTGGGTGGCGCCGGCCGGCGGTTTCCTCTACGCATCCAATGCCGGGAGCGCCGACGTCAGCGGCTACTCCTCCAGCACCAGCGGCAACCTGACGCTGCTCGGCGAGACCCCTACTGATACCGGAACGGTCGACGCGTCCGCGTCAGCCGGCGGGCATTTCCTGTACGTCCAGACTGGCGGGAGCGGGATCGTGGACGAGTACAAGGTCGGCCCCAGCGGCTCGCTTACCGAGATCGGGTCAGTGACCGTGGCGGGTGCTGTCGGCGGCGAGGGCATCTTCGCTGCCTGATAACGCGAGGACCGGCTGCGGTGCCCCGGAAACCCGGGGCACCGCAGCTGCCCGCGGGCATCACACCTGCCGTGGGCTGCGCACCTGCCCGTGGGCTGCGCGCCGACTCCGCCGACGCGGCCGCGGCCGCGCGGCGTGTCCGCAGCCGAAATGATTTCCCGGCTGGCCTGGTTAGTAACCAGCAGCTAGCACGAACCAGCAGGAGGACCCGGATGGACGCGAAGCAGGCAACCGATCAGGAATGGCGGCGCACGCTGACGCCCGAGCAGTACCGGGTGCTTCGCCAGTCCGGGACCGAGCGTCCCTTCACTGGCGCGTACGTCAACTGCCACGACGGCGGGATCTATCGCTGCGCGGCCTGCTCGGCCCCGCTGTTCTCGTCCGACGCGAAATTTGACTCGGGCACCGGGTGGCCCAGCTTCACCCAGCCCGCCG
>Ga0302178_10000385_pt1 | contig 41337 bp, 43 predicted proteins | sample I_Palsa_E1_3_FD_198790 | JGI IMG/M metagenome (GOLD analysis project Ga0302178, IMG submission 198790) | Peat permafrost microbial communities from Stordalen Mire near Abisko, Sweden - I_Palsa_E1_3 | ecosystem: Environmental > Terrestrial > Soil > Palsa > Peat permafrost | place: Sweden... | reverse complement strand
GCGCCCAGGCCCTCCGCCCGGGTCGCCTTCACCGAGACGGGGGCGTCGAGCACCGCGCTGAGTCGCTCCACCATGGCGGCGGTGTGCGGCGCCAAGCGGGGGGCATCGGCGATGACGGTGCAGTCCGCGTTGGCGCAGGCGTACCCGTGGGCGGCCGCCATGCCGACCACCTCGGTGAGCAAGGTCACACTGTCGGCTCCTTCCCACGCGGGGTCCGTGTCGGGGAAATGGCGACCCAGGTCGCCCAGCCCAAGTGCACCCAGTACGGCGTCGGCCAACGCGTGGCACACGGCATCGGCGTCGCTGTGCCCGCCCAACCCGCGCCCGCCCTCGATCTCGACGCCGCCCAGGACGAGCGGACGGTGGGGGTCGTCCGAGAAGCGGTGGACGTCGATGCCCTGGCCGATGCGGACGCTCACGCCTTCGCCCTCGCTTCCGCCAGCAGGCGCTCCGCGACCTCGAGGTCGCCGGGATCGGTGATCTTTACGTTGCCGGGCTCGCCGGGCACCACCTGCACCGTGCCACCCAACGCCTCGACCAGCATGGCGTCGTCGGTGGCGGGGGCGCCGGCCGGCGGGCTCTCGGCCGGCAGCGCCTCATCGTGGGCGCGCCGCAGCAGGACGGCCCGGAAGGCCTGCGGGGTCTGCACGGCGACCAGCGTGGTGCGGTCGATGGTGTTGGTGACGCGCCCGGACTCGTCCACGACCTTGATGGTGTCACTCGGTGCGACACCGGGCACGGCCCCGTCTGCTCCCCCGTCGGTCACCGCCGCGATGACGGCGATGAAGAGGGCCGGTGAGGCCAGCGGTCGCGCCGCGTCATGGACCACCACGACCTCGGCATCGTCGGGAACGGCGGCCAGGCCACAGCGCACCGAGTCAGCCCGGGTTGCGCCACCGGTGACGACGACATCGGCGCCGTGGGAATCACGGTCGGCGCCGTCGGCTCCGTCCGCGCTGTGAGTACTGTCGGGGACCACGAGGACGACGCCGGCGGAACAGGTCCGGCACGCCGACACGGCCCATTCCAGTACCGGGCGGCCACCCAGCAAGGCATACTGCTTCAACTGCCCGAACCGCCGGCCGCTGCCGCCCGCCACGACGATCGACCACACCTTCGCTTCGGCCCGCGCGTGGTCGGGCGGTGCGATCAGGTCAGCGCCTCGTTCAGACGCTCTTCGGCCGTCTCCTCGTCCACGTTGAGCGCAAAGGTCAGCTCGGACACCAGGATCTGGCGCGCCCGCTGCAGCATGCGCTTCTCGCCGGCGGACAGACCCTTGTCCTTGTCCCGGATGGAGAGGTTCCGCACCACTTCGGCCACCTGGTAGATGTCGCCAGAGCGCAGCTTCTCGGAGTGGTTCTTGTAGCGGCGGGACCAGTTCGTCGGCATGCGCGCTTCCTTCTTGCGCAGCACGGCGAACACCTCCTCGACCTCCTCGTCGTTGATGACCTCGCGCAGGCCCACACCCTCGGTGTTGTCGGCGGGCACGTTGAGGATCAGATCGCCGTAGGCGAGACGCAGGACCAGGTACTCGCGCTTCTCGCCGAAGGCGACCTTGGTCTCCCGCTTCTCGATGACGGCGGCCCCGTGGTGGGGATAGACGACTTTGTCTCCGACCTTGAAGGACACAGGACTCAGGGCTCCCTTTTGGGTGGATCGGCTGCTCCCACACGGGCACGCAGAGCTGCGGCGATGCTGGTGCGGAGGCGACCGGGACGGGGTGGACCGTCCAGAGGTGGCCACCTATTTTACCAGATCACCCCGTCATTCGTAGCGCTCGAAGATGCTGGCCTCGACCAGCCGGGCCAGGCCGTCGCGGATGTGGCGGGCGGTGGCGGCGCCGATGCCCTCGACCGACTCGAGCTCGGCCGCCGAGGCGGAGAGGATCTCGGGCAACGAGCCGAACCGCTCCACCAGGCGCTCGATGAGGGTCTCGGACAACTGCTGGGGGAGCCGGTGCAAGAGCCGGTACCCGTGGGGGGCCAGCCCGATGTGGAGCTGGTCGTCGGAGTCGGGCAGGTGGAGGGCGGCGACAACCTTGGGCAGGTCCATGAGCGCGTCGGCCGAGAGGGAGCGCAGGTGGGCGATGCTCCGGTCGTCGGCGTAGTCGCGCAGCACCAGCGCCAGGCTCTCGGGGACGCCCGAGCGCAGCTCGTCGGTCTGCAGGTGGATGAGGCGCCCGTCGGACCCGAGCTCGACGAGGTGGCCCTCGATCTCCTCGGCGATGCGGCGGACCATCTCGCCGGGCTGGAGCACCGCCACGACGTCGCGCACCGAGACCGAGTCCTCCATCTCGAGCCGGGTCAGCGTGGACAAGGCGTCGTCATAGCGGGCGCGGAAGCGCTGCAGGGTGGAGAGCGCCTGGCTCGAGCGGTCGATGAGCCAGCCGGCGGACTGCGTCGTGTGCTTGAGGTCGTTGCGGTAGACGGCGATGGTCGCCATCGCCTCGGAGACGGCGATCACCGGCACGTCGATGGAACGGGCCACCCGCTCGGCCGTGCGGTGGCGGGTGCCCGTCTCCGAGGTGGGGATAGTGGCCTTGGGCACCAGGTGCACGTTGGCCCGGGCAATGCGCGAGGCGTCGGGAGCCAAGATGATGGCGCCGTCCATCTTGGCCAGCTCGGAGAGGCGTTGGGGTGAGTACTCGGCGTCGAGCAGGAACCCGCCGGTGCAGACGGACAGCACCGCCGGGCCGTCACCGACCAGGATCAGCGCGCCGTGCTTGGCCTGCAGTATCCGGTCCAGGCCCTCACGAAGCTTGGTGCCCGGCGCAATCGTCGCCAGCGCGTCGTTCAGAGGCTGGCTGCCGCCGGCGCCGTCGGCCACCCCGGCATCGTACCCGGCGCGCCCTGCGCACCGGCCTCGGAATGGACCAGGCTCAGGGCCTCGGCCAGGGTACGCACCCCCAGTACCCGTAGGCCGGCCGGGACAGCGGTCGGCCCCCCGGCCACGGAGACGGACGCCGGCACCAGCGCACGGGTGAAGCCGGCCCGTTGCGCCTCGACCAGGCGGCGGTCGGCGCCCGGGACGGTGCGCACCTCGCCGGCCAGGCCCAGCTCCCCGAAGACCACCACGTCGGGTGGGAGGGGGATGTCGGTGATGACCGACGCCATGGCCAGGGCGACGGCCAGGTCGGCCGCCGGCTCGGTCACTGTGATGCCGCCCACGGCGGCGGCGAACATCTGGGCCGAGGCCGGGATCTCGACCGCGGTGCGGCAGGCCAGGACGGCGAGGAGGAGGTTGGCCCGGGCGGCGTCGATTCCCAACGTCTGGGGACGGGGAGGGCCGCTGCCGCCGCCGTTGCCGGGACCGAGCAGGGCCTGCACCTCCACCAGGAGCGGCCGTCGGCCCTGCAGGACGGGCACGACCACGCTGCCGGGGACACCGGCCATGCGGTCGCCGAGCAGCAGCGGGCCGGGGTCGGGCACGGCGCGCAGGCCGTCGTCGCGCATCTCGAAGATGCCGACCTCGCCCGTCGGCCCGAAGCGGTGTTTGACCGACGTCAGCACCCGCAAGGCGTGGTGCCGGTCGCCGTCGAAGGAGAGCACCGTGTCGACCAGGTGCTCGACGGCGCGGGGCCCGGCCAGATCGCCGTCCTTGGTCACGTGGCCGACCAGCAACAACGGCGCACCGGTCAACTTCGCCATGCGGGTGAGCCGTTCGACGCAGGTGCGCACCTGGGCCAGGCTGCCGGCGGGTTGGCCCAGCTCGGGGTCGGAGACGGACTGGAGCGAGTCGACCACCACCAGCGCCGGGTGGTGTCGCTCCACCGCGGCCTCGATCGCCTCGACGTCGGGACCCTCGATGGCCAGCAGGTTCCGGGGCACCAGGCCGATACGCGAGGCCCGGCCGCGCACCTGCGCCAGTGACTCCTCGGCCGAGGCCAGCATGACGTCGAGCCCGGTGGCCGCCAGCGACGAGAGCACCTGGAACAGCAGCGTCGACTTGCCGATGCCGGGAGGCCCGAAGAGCAGCGTGACCGAGCCGGCCACGACGCCGCCCCCCATGACGCGGTCGAGCTCGCTGACGCCAGTCGGAAGCGGCCGGGTGCCGTCGGTCGAGACGTCGACCAGGGCTAGCGCCGGCGGACCATTTTCGGGACGGGGTGATCGGGAGCCGACGCGGCGCGCCGGTACCGGGCCCAGCGTGTTCCACTCCCCGCAGGCCGGGCAACGCCCGGCCCACTGGAGCGACGTCGCCTCGCAGGACGAGCAGAGGTACGCACCGCCGTCGCGGGCGCGCGAACGGGGAGGCGTGGCCATGGCGTGACCCTATTGGAGGGATGTCACAAGATCGGGGACCTCGTGGACCGGCGGCACTGCGGCACTGCGGCACTGCGGCACTGCGGCACGGCCGCAGTGGTGGCAGGCTCGGTCCATGGACGTGCCGTCACCGGATACACGGGCGGAATGGGCGGCCCGAGTTGGCGACGAGAATCTGCACCGCCGGCTCCTGGATGAGCTCCCCTGCCTGCACCGGGTGGCGCAGTGCCGCGCCGGACCGCCCTCCGAACTGACCGGATGGCTGCGCGTCTTGGCCTGGAACGTGCAGCGCGGTCGCCGGCCGGCGGAGCTGGCGGACCTCCTGCACGCGTCCGGTGCCGGCGTCTGCCTGCTGTCGGAGCTCGACGACGGCATGGCCCGCACCCAGAACGAGAACATCGCCGACTCCATCGCCGACTCCATCGCCACCCACACCGCCGCCGACACCGGGACCGGCTACGCGTTCGGTGTCGAGTTCATTGAGCTCGGCCTGGGCGACGAAGCGGAGCAGCGGGCCGCTGCGGGGCAGCGCAACGACCGCGGCCTGCACGGCAACGCCATCGTGTCGTCGGCCCACCTCGGCGACCCGGTCGTCGTGCGACTGCCCCAGTCGGGTCCGGGTTGGTTCGCCGTCGACTCACCCCAACCGCGGGTGGGCGGCCGTGTCGCCGTGCTCGCCACCGTCGTCCTGGAGGGCGTTCCGGTCGAGGTGGCCTCGATCCACCTCGAGAACCGCACCGACGCTGGGCACCGGGCCGAACAGATGGAGTTGCTCCTACAAGGACTCGACGAGCGGAGCGGCGGCGGCCCCGCCATTGTGGGGGGCGACTTCAACACGCTGGGTGTCTCCTACGCCGATCTGCTCGACCGGCCCCTGATACGGAGTCTTAGGCGGGACAATCCCACCCGCTTCACCTGGCCTGTGACGCACGAGCCCCTCTTCGAGGTGGCCCGGGACCACGGGTTCGAGTGGACGGACGCCAACGTCGCCGCCCCCACCACCGAGCACGACGCCGGCGGGCTGCCCGATCACGTCCCGCTGAAACTGGACTGGATCCTCGTGCGCGGGTTGGTGGCCCGGCGCCCGGCCGTGACCCCTGCCGGTGGCCTGTCGGACCATCACGCCGTCTCGGTCGGCGTACGACTCCCATGAGCGTGCGCGTCCGCCCCGCCTCCCCTGCCGACGCCGCCGGCATCCTCGCCGTCGTGGAGGACGCGTTCTCCTACGGCGGGACGCGCGACGCAAATGAGGCGCTCGCCATCGTCCGGGCCACCTGGTCCACGCAGCAACACCGCGCGCTCGTCGAGCTCGTGGCCGACGAGAACGGGGCGATCGTCGGCCACCTGCAGGCGGCGCCGGGCCGCCTCGACGGTGACCCCACACTGGTGACCGGCGTGGCCCCCGTCTGCGTCGGGGCGGCGCAGCAGGGACGGGGCGCGGGCGGCGCGCTCATGGAGGCGCTGATCGGAGCCGCCGAAGATCGGCGGTGGCCCCTCCTCGTGCTCCTCGGCGATCCTGGCTACTACGAGCGGTTCGGCTTCGAGTCTGCCGCGCCTCTCGGCCTCAGCTATCCGCCGGTCGGTGCGGACAACCCGCACTTCCAGGCGCGCAAACTCTCCGGCTACGCCGAGGCGATGCGCGGGGAGTTCGGTTACTGCTGGGAGTGACTGTTGTGACTATTCGGCGTCAGCGCCGGCGCCGGCCAGCTCGAGCGGCGGGGGCTGAATGCCCTCGATCGCCGTGAAGCTGAGCTGTGGGCCCTCGCCGTCGATGGGCGACTCCTCGACGTCGACGACGATGGTCTCGCCGACGCGGAATTCCTTCCAGAGGATGCGCTCGGACAGCGGGTCTTCGACCAGCTGCTGGATGGCCCGGCGCAGCGGCCGCGCTCCCAGCTGGGGGTCGTAACCCTTGTCGGCCAGATGGGCCCTGGCCGCCGGCGTGAGCTCCAGGCCGATGCCCTGATCCGACAGCTGCTTGACGGTGCGCGACATGAGGAGGTCGACGATCTCGGTCACCTCGGCCCGCGACAGCTCGTGGAAGACGATCACCTCGTCGATGCGGTTCAGGAACTCGGGGCGGAAGTGCGCCTTGAGCGCCTCGTCCACCTTGGCCTTCATCCGCTCGTAGGTCACGGCCTCGGACGTCTTGGCGAAACCGATGTTCGCCTTGCGCAGGTCGGCCGTCCCGAGGTTCGACGTCATGATCAGCACGGTGTTCTTGAAGTCGACCGAGCGACCCTGCGCGTCCGTGAGCCGCCCGTCCTCGAGGATCTGCAGCAGCGTGTTGAACACGTCGGGGTGCGCCTTCTCGACCTCGTCGAAGAGCACGACGGAGAACGGCTTGCGCCGCACGGCCTCGGTGAGCTGGCCGCCCTCTTCGTACCCGACGTAGCCGGGGGGCGAGCCGACCAGGCGGCTGACCGTGTGCTTCTCCATGTACTCGGACATGTCGAGCTGAATGAGTGCGTCCTCGTCGTCGAAGAGGAACTCGGCCAACGTCTTGGCGAGCTCGGTCTTGCCGACGCCCGTCGGCCCCAGGAAGATGAACGACCCGCTCGGACGCTTGGGGTCCTTGAGACCGGCCCGGGTGCGGCGGATCGCACGGGACAGCGCCTTCAGCGCCTCCTCCTGGCCGATCACACGCTTGTGGAGCTCGTCTTCCATGCGGAGCAGCTTCGCCGTCTCTTCCTCGGTGAGGCGGTAGACGGGAATGCCGGTCCAGGCGGCCAACACCTCGGCGATGACCTCTTCGTCCACGACGTCGAACAGGTCGACACCCTCGGCCCGCAGCTCGGCCTCTTGGCTCTCCTTGCGGTCCAGGCGCTCCTTCTCCTGCTCGGCCAACTTCTTGGCCTGCTCGAAGGCGCCCTTCTCGATGGCGGCTTCCTTGTCGGCGCGCAGACGCGCGATCTCTTCGTCGAGCTTCTTGGCGTCCGGCGGCGTGCTCATGCGGCGAATGCGCAGGCGGCTGCCCGCCTCGTCGATGAGGTCGATCGCCTTGTCCGGCAGGTACCGGTCGGCCAGGTAGCGGTCGGCCAGGTTGGCCGCGGCGACCAGGGCCTGGTCGGTGATGCTGACCGCGTGGTGCGACTCGTAGCGGTCGCGCAAGCCCTTGAGGATGTCGATGGTCAGCGCCACCGTGGGCTGGTCGACCTTCACGGGCTGGAAGCGCCGCTCGAGGGCGGCGTCCTTCTCGAGGTGCTTGCGGTACTCGTCGATGGTGGTGGCGCCAACCGTCTGCAGCTCGCCCCGCGCCAGCATCGGCTTGAGGATGGAGGCGGCGTCGATAGCACCTTCGGCGGCGCCGGCGCCCACCAGCGTGTGGATCTCGTCGATGAAGAGGACGATGTCGCCGCGCGTGCGGATCTCCTTGAGGACCTTCTTCAAGCGCTCCTCGAAGTCACCGCGGTAACGGCTCCCCGCCACGAGCGCGCCGAGGTCGAGCGTGTAGAGCTGCTTGCCCGTCAGCGTCTCGGGCACCTCGTTGGAGACGATGCGCTGGGCCAGTCCCTCGACGATGGCCGTCTTGCCCACGCCGGGCTCGCCGATGAGCACAGGGTTGTTCTTGGTACGGCGCGACAGGACCTGCATCACGCGTTCGATCTCTTTTGCACGTCCGATGACGGGATCGAGCTTGCCGTCGCGGGCGAGCTGGGTCAGGTTGCGGCCGAACTGATCGAGGACCGGCGAGCCGGACGGGTTGTCGCCCGAGCTCGAGCCCTGGCTGGCGCCCACCGACTCCTTGCCCTGGTTGCCCGACATCAGCTGGATGACCTGCTGGCGCACACGGCCCAGGTCGGCCCCAAGGCTCACCAGCACGGTGGCGGCAACGCCCTCGCCCTCGCGCACGAGGCCAAGAAGCATGTGCTCGGTGCCGATGTAGCTGTGGCCGAGCTGCAGCGCCTCGCGCAGTGACAGCTCGAGCACCTTCTTGGCCCGCGGCGTGAACGGCGGCGAGCCGCTCGGCGCGGTGCCGGCCATACCGATCGTCTCTTCCACCTTCTCGCGCACAGCCTCGAGGGAGATCCCCAGGGACTCGAGAGCCTTGGCAGCGACGCCCTCGCCCTCGTGGATCAACCCGAGGAGAATGTGCTCGGTGCCGATGAAGCTGTGATTGAGCAGGCGCGCTTCCTCTTGCGCCAGCACCAACACCCTCCGGGCCCGGTCGGTGAAACGTTCGAACACCCTGACCGCCTCTCCTTGTTCCTCTTGCTTCTCGGCTCAGTGTACCTGGGCCCTTAGTCCATCACGCCGCAGGTGATGCATCCCGGACCCAGGAGGAAAACCAGGGCAAGCCGGTTTTCCTGCGCCCGTTCTACCTGGTAGTTGTCGGCATTCTGCGCTTGTGCCCTAACGTTTGGACCAGTGAACCCGACCGAGGCCCTCGGCCTACCCCGCCTGCAAGAGGGACTGCGGCGACTGGAACCCCTGCTCACCGCCTCTGTCGTCACGGGTGACACCTTTCTGGACGAGGTCACGACCCACCTGATCGCAGCCGGGGGCAAACGGCTGCGACCCCTGCTCGCTCTTGCGGCGGCCACAGGGGGCAGCCGCGAGCCCACTGAGGACGACCTGATGGGTGGAGTGGCGGTGGAGCTGGTCCATCTCGCCTCGCTGTACCACGACGATGTCATCGACGAGGCCACCATCCGGCGCAACGTCGAGAGCGTCAACAGCCGTTTCGGGAACCTGGTGGCCATCGTGGCCGGCGACTACCTCCTGGCCCGGAGCGCCGCCATCGCGGCCGGCCTGGGTGTCGACATCGCGCAGTTGCTGGCCGACACGTTGGGCCGGCTCTGTCAGGGACAGGTCACCGAGGTGCGCTCGGCCTTCCAGATCGACCGCAGCCGCGAGGACTACTTCGCCTCCATCAGCGGCAAGACGGCGGCGCTCACCGCGACGTCGTGCCGCATCGGTGCGCTGACCGGCGGGCTTCCCGCGACCGAGGTCGACGCCTGCACCGAGTTCGGGCACTGCTTCGGCATGGTGTTCCAGATCCGTGACGACATCCTGGACATCACCGCCACCGACGGCCAGTTGCAGAAGCCGGCAGGGCAGGACCTGGCCGAGGGGATCTACACGCTTCCGGCCCTGGTGGCCCTGGGCGACCCCGACGCGGGTCCCGACCTGCGGGCGCTGCTCGGCATCCCCCTGGCCCAACCCGAACGCGACAAGGCCCGGGGCATCGTGATGGCGTCGGACGGCATCGCCGAGTCGGTGGTGACGGCCCGGCGCTACGTCAACGACGCGCAGAAGGCCACCGCCGGCATCACTCAGCCCGACTTGCGGGCGGGACTCTCCCGGCTAGCGGCCGACCTGCTGAGTGACCTTCCGGCCTGAGTAGGCACGGGTCACGCTCGGTGACACCGGATGCGAAATTGATCGGGAATTGCAAAGCGGCCACCGCCGGGTCTCCCCGGACGGCGGCCGCTCGCTCCACCTGATTGATGCAGATCAGCTGGTCGGGGTCGTGCTGGCGCTCGACCCGCCGGCGCTGCACGCAGCCTGAGCCTTGGCCAACCGTGCGTTCACCTTGGTCTCACGGTTCTGGACCCGCGTGATCCGCTGCGCGATGGCGTCGGCCCGCTTCGTGTGGCCCGCGGCCTTGGCCTTGTTCTCGCGGGCCTGCGCCTTGGGAATCCAGGTCGTGACCTTGCCCTCCAGCTTCTGCACCTTGGCCTGAATGGCCGGCAGCTTGGCGCAGAGGGCGGCCTTGTCGGCAGGTGTGGCATTTGTGGTGCCGGTGTTGCCCGAGGCGGTCGTCGACGCTCCGGCGATGCCGGCCGCGCCGAAGGTCAGGGCACCGGCCACTGCGGCTCCTGCGATGATCGTGCGAAACATGGGTCCTCCTTGGACGTCGGTGCGCTCTGCACTCTCCACCGCCCAACCCGGCGGCACATTCAAGACTGGGTGTGAGATGTGAAGAAACCGTGAGCAACCTTTGAAGAAAGGGCCACGCTGCCTAAGGGAATCGGAAGAATCCGAGCGGGCCGCACAACACCGCCTCAAATCGGGGTCGCCCCGTCTGCCACCCGAGCCCGGCGCCCCTCAGCCCCGGTCGGGCCGCAGCGTCGGGAAGGCGATCACCTCGCGGATATTGGCCACGTCGCCGAGCAGCATCAACAACCGGTCGACGCCGAGCCCGAAGCCCGAGGTCGGGGGCAACCCGTACTCGAGGGCGCGCAGATAGTCCTCGTCCACCACAGCGGACTCCTCGTCGTCACCGGCCCGGGCCTTCGCCGCCTGCTCTTCGAAGCGGGCGCGCTGGTCGTCGGGGTCGGTGAGCTCGGTGAACCCGTTGCCCAACTCGCGCCCGGCCACCACGGGCTCGTAACGCTCGACCAATTCGGGACCGTCGCGGTGGCGGCGCGCCAGTGGTGACACCTCGGCCGGGTAGTCGGTGACGAAGACCGGGCCCCACAATTCGGGCTCGGTCGTCTTCTCATAGATCTCGAGCAATATCTTGCCCGGTCCCCATCCGGCGTCCACCTCGATGCCCACTTCGGCCGCCACCTTCGCCAGCTCCTCACGCGGCGTGCGCACGTCGAGCGCGAACCCGGTGGCCTCCGCGATGAGCTCGCTCATGGTGGCGCGCCGCCACGGCGTCGTCAGGTCGAGGTCGCGCCCGCCGTAGGTCAGCTGCATCGTTCCCAGCACGTCGAGCGCCAGCCCGGCCACCAACTCCTCGAACACGACCATGGTGTCGGTGTAGTCGGCGTAGGCCTGGTAGAGCTCCAGCGTCGTGAACTCGGGGTTGTGACGCGGCGAGATGCCCTCGTTGCGGAAGCTGCGACCGATCTCGAACACCTTGTCGAAGCCGCCGACCACGAGCCGCTTGAGGTACAGCTCCGGCGCCACGCGCAGATAGAAGTCGGTGTCGAACGTGTTGTGGTGCGTGACGAAGGGGCGCGCCGTGGCGCCGCCCGCGATGGGGTGCAGCAACGGCGTCTCCACCTCGACGAAACCCTGCTCCCAGAGGCGCCGGCGCATGTTGCGCACGACGTCACTGCGCATCTGCAGCAGCTGGCGCGAGCGCGCGTTGGCCCACAGGTCCACCTCGCGCTGGCGATAGCGCGTCTCGACGTCGCTGACGCCGTGCCACTTGTCACCGAAATTGCGGCGCGCCCGGGCCAGCAGCGTCCACTTCTTCACCAACACCGAGAGCTCGCCGCGCCTCGTCCGCACGACTTCACCCGTCGCGCCGACCCAGTCACCGAGGTTCAGCCGCACGAACTCGTCGAAGCGCTCCGTCACCGCGGCGCGGGCAAAGAGCTGCAGTGCGCCCGAGGCGTCGCGCAACTCGCCGAAGGCCGCCTTGCCCTGATCGCGGAGGAGCAAGAGGCGGCCGGCCACCCCGACGGTGACGCCGGACTCCTCGCCGGGGGCGAGCGACGACCACGTCTCGACAACCTCCGCCGTCGAGTGCGTGCGGTCGAAACGATACGGAATCTCCGCCGGCCGCGGCTGATCGGCGGACGGCTGGCTCACGGGCGTCTCGCCCTCGGACGGATCGCTCATGAAGGAACGTTGCGCTCGTACACGATGCGCAGGCCGTGCAAGGTCAACCAGGGCTCCACATGCTCAATGGTGTCCGAATACGGCGCGATGAGCGAACTGAACCCGCCCGTAGCCACCACGGTCGACGGTCCCAGCTCCTCCATGAAGCGCCGGGCCAGCGCGTCGACCAGGCCGGCGAAGCCGTAGAGGGTCCCCGACTCAATCGACTCCACGGTGGAACGGCCGATGACACTGCGCGGCTCGACGAGCTCGACCCGGCGCAGCGCGGCCGCCGACTGGTAGAGGGCATCGAGGCTCACGCCCACCCCGGGCGTGATGGCGCCGCCCATGTACTCCCCGTTGGCGCTGATGGCCTCCACGGTCGTCGCGGTACCCATGTCGACCACCACGCAGGGGCCTCCGTAGAGGTCATAGGCCCCGACGGCGTCCGCGATGCGGTCGGCCCCGACCTCCTTCGGGTTGTCGTAGAGGATCGGCATCCCGCTCTTGGTGCCGGGGCCCAGCACGACACTCGGCAGCTCGGAGAACCAGCGTGACGCCATTTGGCGCAGCTCCGTCGTGACGTGGGGCACCGACGAGCAGACGGCGATGCCCGAGACCGAGGTGGAGATGTCAAGGCCCTCGAGGTCTAGGAGTTGGGTCAGCAGGACAGCATGCTCGTCGGGCGTGCGACTGGAACTGGTGGACAACCGCCAGTGGTGGGTCAGCCCACGCGGCGCCGTCGGGTCGTGCTCGGTCCCGATACCGACGCCGATGCTCTCCTCCGGCGCGGGAGGCTGGCCGTCCGCGTCGAGCGCGTAGAGACCGATCACCGTCTCCGTGTTGCCGACGTCAATGACCAGCAGCACGCCTCAACTCCACTCCGCCTGGAGCGCGCCCGTCCCCGCCGTCGTCCAGAGCAGGTCGAGCCCGAGATCGAGCACCGGCGCCGAATGGGTGAGCGCGCCGACCGAAATCCGATCCGGGCCGGCGGCGGCGTAGGCACCGATGGTGGCCAACGTCACCCCACCCGAGACCTCGGTCAGGATGGGCCCAGGTGCGTCCACGTGCGCCACCGCGATCGCCTCGACGACCGCGCCCGGATCCATGTTGTCGAGCAGCACGGCGTCGGCGCCCGCACGCGCCGCTTCCGCCACCTGATCGAGCGCGTCGCACTCGATCTCGACCAGCCGCCCCGGCCACAGGGCGCGGGCGCGGTACACGGCGTCGGTGATGCTCGTGCCGGCCAGGTGGTTGTCCTTGACCAGGACGGCGTCGGACAGCCCGAAGCGGTGACTGGTCCCGCCCCCCGCCCGCACCGCCGCCTTTTCGAGCAGGCGCAGGCCCGGCGTCGTCTTGCGGGTGTCGAGGACCGCCACCGACGGATTGCTCTCGTGGGCGGCCGAGACGAACTGCGAGGTCAGCGTGGCGATGCCGGACAGGCGGCCGAGGAAGTTCAGCGCGGTGCGCTCGGCCGTCAGGATGGGGCGCAGAGGACCGGCCAGCTCCAGCACCGTGTCACCGGCCGCCAGCTCGTCTCCGTCCTGCAGCCTCCAGCGCAGGTCGATCTCGGGACCGACACGCCGGAACGCCTCGGTGACGCAGTCACAGCCGGCGAGGACACCGGAACGCCGGGCCCGCAGCGCGAACTGCGCGCGCACGTCCTCGGACACCAGCGCCGCCGTGAGGTCCCCCTCGGGACCGAGGTCTTCGGCCAGCGCGCGGTCGACGGCGACGCGCACCGCCTCCGCGTAGGCCCGGGCCCTGTCGTCATCGGCGCCGTGCTCACCCACGGCGGTCCTCCCCGTCGGACCCGATGGGCCTGTGCACCAGGCGTCGCCGCCAGGCCGGATCGGTCTCCGGGTAGTCGCTCCGGGAATGGGCGCCGCGGCTCTCGGTACGCGCCAGCGCGGACGCCAGCAGCGCATCCGCCAACCGCAGCAGGTTCGCCAGCTCTCCCGCCGCGACCGACGCGCTCGCGTCTCCCAGCAAGGATCTCGCCTCCTCGACCACGGCGCGTGCGCCGGCCAGTGACTCGGCGCTGCGCACCACGCCGGCGCCGCGCGTCATGGCGCGCTGCAGGGTGTCGCGCAGTTTCGTCACGTCCACGCCCGGCCACCGGTCAGGGTCCGGCGGCAGCGGCGTGGCCGGCTGCGCCAATTCGGTGCATGCAATGCCGTCAATCGGCGCGTCGCCCAGCACGGCGCGCAGCGCGCCGCTGGGCTCCGGACTGCGGGCGCCCGAGGGGATGCGCTCGGCCAGGCGGGCGGCGAAGACCATCCCTTCGAGCAACGAGTTGGAGGCCAACCGGTTGGCGCCGTGCACTCCGGTACAGGCCACTTCGCCCACCGCCCACAGCCCGGGCAGGGCCGTGGCGCCCCAGAGGTCGGTGACGACGCCGCCCGACAGGTGGTGCGCCGCCGGCGCGATGGGTAGCCAATCGCGCTCGGGATCGAGGCCGATGGACGACAACGACGCGGCGATGGTGGGGAAGCGGGCCGAGAAGCGCTCGAGTCCTGTCGCATCGAGCCAGAGGTGGTCGACACCCTGCTCGGCCATGCGGGCCGCCATGGCCCGGCTCACGACGTCGCGCGGCGCCAGCTCCTCGACGAATCGCTCGCCGTCGCGGTCGCGCAGCAGCGCGCCGTGGCCGCGCAACGCCTCGGAGAGCAGTGGGCGCGGCATGGCCGGGTGGTGCAGCGCCGTCGGGTGGAACTGCACGAACTCCACGTCGGCCGTCGGGACGCCGGCGCGCAGCGCCATGGCCACGCCGTCGCCGGTGGACTCGGCCGGATTGGTGGTCACCGAGTAGAGCTGGCCGGCTCCGCCCGTCGCCAGCACCACGTGGTCGGCCCGCACCTCGACCGGGCCGAGACCGCTGGCGCCGGGCGGGAGGGCCAGCACGCCGGTGCAGCGACCGCCCTCGACCAGCAGATCGAGCGCGAACCACCCCTCGAGCACCGCGCTGGCCGAGCGATAGGTGGCGTCGACCAGCGCCCGCTCCACCTCGGCGCCGGTGGCGGCGCCGCCGGCGTGCACGATGCGCGGCCGGGAGTGGCCCCCCTCACGCGCCAGCGCCAGCAGGCCCGTGGCCTCGCGGTCGAACTCGACCCCGAGGGCGATCAGCTCGTGCACGCGTCCGGGGCCCTCGTCGACGAGGACGCGCACCGCCTCCTCGTCGCACAGGCCGGCGCCGGCCGCCAGCGTGTCGGCGAGGTGCAGGTCGGTCGAGTCCTCGTCGGCGCCGAGCACCGCGGCGACACCGCCCTGCGCCCAGCGCGTCGCCGACTGCGACAGCACGCCCTTGGTCAAGACGCCGAGCGACAGGGACGGCGAAGGGACGCCGGGACCGGCGAGCCGCACCGCGGCCGACAAGCCGGCGACGCCACTCCCCAGGACCAGGACGTCGAAGGGTCCGGGCCGGGCCCCCGTGGTCACGCCGGTTCGTTCAGAGCGAGCTCGGCGTCGAGGCGGGCCGACACCTCGTCGATCACCCGGTTGCGCCCGTCGACATGCACGACGCGGGGCACGTAGGACTCGAGCTCGGCGCGCTCGTAGTCGGCGTAGGTGATGATGATCACCTTGTCGCCCGGCTGTACCAGGCGCGCCGCGGCGCCGTTGAGGCAGACCTGCCCACGCTCGCCTTCGATGGCGTAGGTCTCGAAGCGCGCGCCATTGTCGATATCGAGGACGGTCACCTGCTCATAGGGGAGGATGTCGGCCAACGCCAGCAACTCGGTGTCGATGGACACCGAGCCCACGTAGTGCAGGTTGGCCCCCGTGACGGTGGCCCGGTGGATCTTGGACTTCATCATGCGGCGGCGCATCGGCTCACCCGATCCTTTCGAGTTGGCGCACCCTCACGGCGGCCACGGGTACGGCGCGGACATCGTCGGCGGCCGCCAGGGCGGCACTGTTGTCGATCAGCCTGACCGGACCGACCTGGGCCGCGATGAGGAGGCGGAGCGAGGCCTCGTCGCGGTCGCCGGGCGTGGCCACCTCCTCGAGGGTGTCGGCGTCGACCACGACGGCGTAGTCGAGGTGCACCAGCGGCTCGGCGTCGATCACGGCGCGCATGGCCCGGGTGACCGCGGCGCCCGAGGGCGCGCCGGTCGCCAGGGCGGCCCGGCCGGCGGCCAGGGCCTGCGACAGCGCGGTGGCGGCCCGGCGCTCGGTCGCCGACAGTCTGACGTTGCGACTCGAGAGGGCCAACCCGTCGGGCTCGCGGACGATGGGGCAGCCGATCACCTCGACGGGGAGCGAGAGCTCACGCGCCATGCGACGGACGACGGCGAGCTGTTGGAAGTCCTTCAGGCCGAAGTAGGCCCGGCAGGGCCCCGCCGTGGTGAACAGCTTCGCCACGACGGTGGCGACGCCGTCGAAGTGGCCGGGCCGGGACGCCCCCTCCCAGGCGTCGCTGACGCCGCGCACCGACACCGTCGTCGACGGGGCGGAGGGCCACGACGGGTACATCTCCTCCACGCTCGGGACGAAGACCACGTCGGCCCCTGCATCCGCGCACACCCGCAGGTCGCGCTCGAGCGTCCGCGGGTAGCGGGCGATGTCCTCGGGATCGCCGAACTGCAGAGGGTTCACGAAGATGCTGACCGCGACCACGTCGCACTCAGCCCGGGCCCGCTCGAGCAGGGACGTGTGCCCTTGGTGCAGGGCGCCCATCGTCGGCACCAGCCCGACCACCCGGCCGGCGGCACGCGCCTCGTCGAGCGTGCCGCGGCAGGCGGCGACGGACTCCAGGACCTCCACGACGTTCGCTCCTAGACCGCCGCCGGCTGCGCCGGCAGGGTGCTGGCCGGCTGCGCCGGCAGGGTGCTGGCCGGCTCCTGCGCCAGCCGGGTCGCCAGGGCCGCACCGGCCTGGTAGCCGGCGCGCTCGGACTCGGGCAGGGCATCGAGGTGACGGCTGAGCGTCGCCCAGTCTCCACGGCGGGCCGGACCGGTCAGCGCGTCAGCGGCCCCCAACGCCGCCACGTCGTCGACGGCGGCCCGGGTGAGGGGGAGGAACGAATCGAGGTCCAGCCCCACCGAGGCGGCCACCCGCTCCACCTGACCGAGCAGTGCCACCACGTGATTGGCGGCGATGCAGGCGGCGGCGTGGTAGGCGGCGCGGTCGGCGTCGGCGACCTCGACCATCCGGCCCCCGAGGCAGGCCACCATCTCGCGTCCCAGTGGGGCCCCGGCCACGGCGAAGGTGACGCCCGACACGAGGCGGGCCGCCCCGACCTCGCCGTTGGGCAGCGGCACCAGCGGGTGCACCGTGGCGCGTCTGGAGTGAGGCGCCAGCGCGTCGAGCCCGAGCGAACCGGACAGGTGGGCCACGGTGGTGCCCGGAGACGGCACGACGGCTGCCGCCACGCCGGCCACCGCGTCGTCGGGGGTGGCGATCACGAGCAGGTCGACCCCGTCAGCGGCGTGGGCGAGCTGGTCGCGGCGCCCGAGAAAACCGGCGAACGCCCAGCCGCGCGCCGACAGCGCGGCGGCGAGTGACGTGCCGGCCCGACCGGGACCGATAATCCGGATGGAGTGCATCTGACCTCCTTCGGCGTTCCAGCCCCTCGCGGGTGCCGTTCGCCTACAGACGATCGAAGATAACGACGGCTACAGACTACCCACAGCGGCGACCTCCCCACCAGAGCCCCTGAGCTGCTCCGATGTCACAAGGTCGGGTGCGAGGTCGGCCAGGGGCTGCACGACAAAGCGCCGTTCCCACAGGCGGGGATGGGGGACGGTGAGGTCTTCCTCGTCCACCTGCCAGCCCTCCACCCAGAGGACGTCGGCGTCCAGGGTCCGCGGGCCCCAGCGGACCGTGCGCACCCGGCCGGCAGCCGCCTCGAGGGCACGGCAGCGCTCGAGCAGCCGGCGCGGTGGGTCGGACGTGGAGAGCTCGACCACGCCGTTGAGGTACGGGCCCTGCCCCTCGGGGCCGCCCACCGGCGCCGTCTCGTACAGCGGCGACACGCCGGTGACGTCACCTGCAGCCTCCAAGCCCTCGACCGCCTGGCGCAGCAGAGCACGGCGGTCCCCCAGGTTCGATCCCAGCCCGATGAAGGCACGCCACGGCGGAAGTGGCGGTGCCTGTCGGGCCATCAGCGGGCGCGCCGCACCCGGACCCCGGTCGAGCCCACATCGAGCGGGAGCGGCGGGCGCAGCTTGCGTACCGTGACCTCGACCGCCTCGAGGCGGGGGTCCACGATCAACAGCGCGCTGGCCAACCGGCCGCACAGGGCCTCGAGCAGGCGATAGGTGCGCCCAGCCACCACGTCGGCCGCTGTCTGGGCCAGCACCCCGTAGTCCACGGTGTCGGCCAGGTCGTCGCTCTGCTGGGCCGCCTCCATGTCGACCCAGGCCACGATGTCGACGGAGAAGGGTTGGGCCCGCTCACGCTCCTCGGGGAGCGCACCGTGAATCCCCGTCACCCGCAGGTCACGGACCTCGATGCGGTCGCTCACGGCAACCGGCCGCGTGACGGCATGCCCTCCAGCTCCGACAGCAGCTCGCGGCCCGGCTCGCCCATGGCGTGGCCCACGACGTGCTCGACCAGGGCCACCGCCTGCGGCTGGTTGCCGATGCGCTCCGACCACACGAGGTAGCCGGCCAGCACGCCCATCACGCGGTCACCCAGCTCGTCCTGGTGGACCAGGATCCGGAGGCCCGATGCCAGCGAGTCGTCGATGTCGCGGTAGCACGAGGCCAGCACGGGCCGGGGGTCCCCCGTCCGTTCCAGCGGGTAGTGGGCCCAGGCCAGCCCCTCGTCGTCGTATGCCGCCAGGTTGTGGGGCGACGCCAGGAGCGAGACGACGCGGCCGAAGCCGTTGACGCGCAGCCAGATGATCTCCTCCTGGCGACGCACCCGTCGGTGGTTGACCGAGAACCCGCCCGGCCGCTCGCTGGCGGCCAGGTGGTCGGTGATCACCCAGGTGAAGTTGCGCGGCGGAATGCCGGCGGCCCACTTGCCCTTCATGCGGCAGGACCATACAGCCGCGCCATCTGCACCGTCGCCGCCACATCGTGGACCCGCACCATCCCCACGCCCGCTACCAGGGCTGCAGCGGCCGTGGCCAGCGATCCCTCCAACCGGTCGTCGACGGGCGCCGGTGCGTCGGATGCCCCTCCGGCAGCCAGCACGCCGAGGAAGCGCTTGCGGCTGGTCCCCACCATGACCCCGGCGCAGCCGGCGCCGGCCGCCGCCTGCACCAGATCGTCCAGATGGCGCAGCAGCGACAGGTTGTGAGCGGTCGTCTTCCCGAAACCGATGCCCGGGTCGATCCACACCTCGGACACCCCGGCCCGGAGCGCCCGGCCGGCCCGTTCGAGCAGGACGCTGCGGACCTCCTCGACCACCGCCCCGTACCGCGGGTTCTCCTGCATGGTGCGCGGCTGCCCCTGCATGTGCATGGCCACCCAGCCGGCGCCCGCCGCGGCCGCCACCTCCCACAGCGAGGCCGAGATGTCGTTCACCAGGCTGGCTCCCGCCGCCAGCGCCGCAGACGCCACCTCGGGCTTGACCGTGTCCACCGACAGCCGCACCGCCCGCTCGCTCTCCTCCGCCGCCGCGGCCAGGGCCTCGACGACCGGGACCACCCGCTCCAGCTCGATCGCGACCGGCACGGGCCCGGCGCCGGGGCGGGACGACTCTCCGCCCACGTCGATCAGGTCGGCCCCGGCCTCCATCATCTGCAGGCCACGCGCCACGGCGGCCCGGGGCGTGGCGTAGAGACCACCGTCCGAGAAGGAGTCGGGCGTGACGTTGAGCACGCCCATGACCAGGGGCCGCCGTCCGCCCGGCCGCACCGGCGTCAGTGACCCCGGATGAACTGCATGGCCTCGGCCCGGGTGGCCACGTCGGAGCGAAAGAGCCCGCGCACCGACGAGGTGACCGTGGTCGTGCCGGGTTTCTTGACGCCCCGCATCGACATGCACAGGTGCTCGGCCTCTATGACCACGAGCACGCCACGGGGCGACAGGGCCGTCGCGATGGCGTCGGCGATCTGCGTCGTCATGCGCTCTTGCACCTGCAGCCGGCGGGCGAAGCCGTCGACGAGGCGGGCCAGCTTCGACAGGCCCGTGATGCGGCCGTCCTCGGCCGGGATGTACGCCACGTGTGCCTTGCCGAGGAACGGCACCAGGTGGTGCTCACAGAGCGATGCGAACGGGATGTCCCGCACCATCACCATCTCGTCGTGCCCGGCAGCGAAGGTGACCTCCAGGTGCCGGGCCGGGTCGTCGTGCAGGCCCGAGAACAGCTCCTCGTACATGGAGGCCACGCGTTCGGGCGTCGCCACCAGGCCGTCGCGTCCGGGATCCTCCCCAATGGCGATGAGGATCTCGGACACGGCGGCCCGGACCCGTTCGACGTCGACGCTCACGTTTCTGCTCCCTTGTACACGTAGACGCCGCGCAGGTTGCGGTAGCGCTGGTCTACGTCGAGCCCATAGCCCACGACGAACTCCGGTGGGATGGTGAACCCGACGTACCGCAGGTCGAGTTCGACCCGCTGCTCGCCCTCCTTGACCAGGAGGGCGCAGACCTCCACGCTCTTCGGCTGGCGCGACGTGAGGTACCGCCGCAGGTAGTTCAGGGTCAGCCCGCTGTCGATGATGTCCTCCACCACCAACACGTGGCGACCCTCGATTTCGGAGTCGAGGTCCTTGACGATGCGCACCACCCCTGATGTCTTGGTGGCACTGCCATAGGAGGACACCGCCATGAAGTCGACATCGACCGGAAGCGCGATGTCCCGGCACAGGTCGCTCATGAAGAGCATGGCCCCCTTCAGCACCGCCACCAGCAACGGCGGCTCACCGGCGTAGTCAGCGGTGATATCCGCACCGAGCTCGGCCACCCGGGCCGCCAAGCGCCCGGCGTCCACCAGCACGGGCCCGACATCGGCGGCCGCCCAGGACGGGACGCCCGCACCGGACTCGTCGAGGGTCACCGGTGTGACATTACCGGAGCGTCCCGCCGCTTCGACCCGGAGACGGCCGCCGGTCCGGCGCACCCGCCGGCCTCCCGTCAGCTCCGTCCCCACCGTCGTTCCCGCCGCCACGGCCAGGGTGCGGTCGACCTCGGCCAATGACGGCGGGTGCTCCCCGTCGCCGGCCTCCCGCAACCAGCGCCGCAGGGCGCGGCGCGCCAATGGGCGCTCGGCCTGTGTGACGGCCCGGGCGTCGGCGGCATCCGGGAGCAGCGTCGCCGCCAGCGAGTCCAGCAGCGCCGCCTCTTCGCGCAGCACGCCGGCCTGGCGGGCCAGCAGGGGGACGGGATCGCGACCGGCCACCTGTGCGCACAAGGGCAGGAGCTCGTGGCGGATGCGATTGCGGACGAAGGCCGGATCGTCGTTGCTCTCGTCGCACACCGGCTGCAGGCCGGCCGCGGCGCACAGCGCGTGGGTGTCGCGGCGGCGCAGTCCGAGGATCGGGTGACGTGGCCCGGGCGCCATGCCCGCCAGCCCGTCGGCCCCCGCCCCGCGCAGCAGGTTGACGAGGATCGTCTCCGCCTGGTCGTCCATGGTGTGCCCGGTGGCCACCCCGGCCGGCAGGACGGCGAAGCGGGCCGCCCGGGCCCTGGCCTCCAGGTTGGGCCCGGGCTGCACGGACACCCGATGGCTCTCGAACCGGGCGCCCACGCTCGTGGCTGCGTTCGACACCACCTCGGCCTCGGCCCCGGAGCCACCACGTAACCCGTGATCGACGTGGATCGCCGTGACCGCACACCCGGCCGCCGCCGCCAGGACCAGAAGGGCCAGCGAGTCCGCGCCGCCGGAGACCGCGCAGGCGAGTGGCGCACCGTCCGCCGGGAACGTGCACCGGCTCAGGAGGTCGGGAATGCGGGTGGTGAGAAGAGTGGGGTCTTCCTCACCCACCGGCTCGGGCCACCCAGGCCGCCGGGTCGCGGATCTCCTCCAGTGTGGGCAGCCATTGAGGCCCTTCCCACACCCGGGCCAGCAAGGCCGGCCCTCCGGCCGCCTCGACCGACTCGACGAAGCGCTCGCCTTCGGCGTACTGGCGCATCTTGGCGTCGAGGCCCAAAAGCTTCGACATCAGCTTGGTCAGCCCCCGCGCCTGCGTCCGGCGCTCGTGCAGGACCTGCGAGAAGTGCGCCGCACCCGGGACCTCACCCGCGCCCGCGCGATCCATCGTCACGTCGCCGTGACCCTCGAGCAGGCTCATCATCCCCGAGATCTTCGACAGGGCGAGCTGTTGCTCGGGCGTCGCCAGCATGCCGATGACGCCACCCTCGCGGGTCGGGTTGCGACCGGCGCGGAGGTCGTCGGTGACCCGGCGCAGCAACTCGGCCAACCCCGCCGGATCACCCGAGAGCGGCCCGAGCAGCTCGCTCACCAACCCGACGAAGTGGTCACGCAACCAGGGCACGGCGGTGAATTGGAGGCGGTGGGTCACCTCGTGCAACGCCAGCCAGAGGCGGAACTCGCTCGGCTCGAACCCGTACTGAGCCTCGACCGCCACGATGTTCGGACCGACGTAGGAGACCAGGTCCTGGTCCTCGGGCGCCTCGTCGTTGATCAGGAGGTCGTACTGGCCGAGCACGCGCGTCGCCATGTAGGCCAGCATCAGCCCGAGCTGGGTCCCGGCGACGGCGCGGCCGACGACGAGGGACGGTCCGCCGAGCTTGGCGCCGCGTTTGCGCTGGAGCTCCAGCATGGCCGGTCCCACCAGGCGCTCCACGGAACGGACATTGGCGGCGGCCCAGTCGGCGCGATCGGTCACCTTGGCCCGGGCCCTGCCGTGCGCCGAGTGCAGGCCGGTGGCCTCGCTCACCAACGTCTCCGCCCGCGCCGTCAGCTCGTCGAACTGCCCCTGCAGGTCCCGTGAGCGGTAGCTGGCGGGCGCGGGCTTGAGGATGAGGGCGCCCGCCGCCACCCGCTGGGCGAGGGCCCAGTCCACCATGGCGGGTACGTCGACGACCTCTTCCGGGGAGGCCGATGAGAGGTCAGCGCTCGCCGTGGTGTTGCTTGCTTTCTTCGTCGATCGCCTCGGCCACGCGCCGGATGAGGCTGTCCGGCACACGGTCCTTGCAGCGGTTGGCGATGACCTTGCGCAACTCAGCTTCGAAGCCGGCTGCGCCGCTGCACGGCCCGCACCAGTCGAGATGGACCCGGATTTCGGTGCGGCGCTCCTCCGTCAGCTCGCCGTCCAGGTAGTGATACAGCTCGTGGACGGCCTCTTGGCAGTCGACGGACACTCCGAACAGCCCGCTGGCGTCCACCGCCCCGCCGTCTTCGGTCTGTCCCACGTTCTCGCTCATTCCATCGACCCTCCAGGCAGGCTACCGACCAGCCCCCGCGCTTCAGCCACGTCGTGCAACGCCTTCTGGAGTGCCCTTCTTCCCCGGTGGATCCTGCTCATGACCGTGCCGATCGGGACGTCGGTGATCTCGGAGATCTCCTTGTAGCTGAATCCCTCGACGTCGGCCAGCAGCACGGCCATCCGGAACGCCTCCGGCAGCGCTTCCAGTGCCGCCTTCACGTCGTCGTCGGTGAAGCGGTCCAGGGCCTCGTCCTCGGCCGAACGGCCCGGGTCGCTGCCGCCCGCGCCGGCCAGGCGCTTGTAGAGGTAGAGGTCCTCCACGTCCTCGACGTCGGCCACCTCGGGGCGCCGTTGCGCCGCCCGGTAATTGTTGATGTAGGTGTTGGTGAGGATGCGGTACAACCACGCCCGCAGGTTGGTCCCCTCCGTGAAGGAGCCGTACGCGCGGTAGGCCTTCAGGTAGGTCTCCTGCACCAAGTCCTCGGCATCAGCCCGGTTGCGCGTCATGCGGAGCGCCGCCGAATAGAGGCCGGGCATGAATTCCATGGCGACGTCGGTGAAGGTCGCCTGATCTGCCATGGGCCAACCCTATCCACCCGGCGGTATCGTCTCGACCGTGACCGACCCACCTGCGGAACTGGGAATCGACCTCATGGACGGGGAGTTCTACGGGCGGGAGCCGCACGTCGCCTACGCCTGGATGCGGGCCCACGCGCCCGTCTACTACGACGAGGCCAACGACATGTGGGGCGCCGCCAGCTACGCCGCCGTGAAAGCGGCCTCCGTCGACACCGAGGCGTTCTCGAGCGCCCAGGGCATCCGCCCCAAGTACCCGCCCCTGCCCATGATGATCGACTTCGACGCTCCCGAGCATGTGCGCCGGCGCCGGCTCGTCTCCGAGGGCTTCACGCCGAAGAGGGTGCGGGCCATGGAGGACCAGCTTCGAGTGGCCTGCGACACCATCCTCGACGGCGTCTGCGAAAGGGGCAGCTGCGACTTCGTGGCCGACATAGCGGCGCCACTCCCCATCGCCGTGATCGGCGACATGCTCGGCGTGGCTCCCGCTGACCGCGCTGAGTTGCTCGAGTGGTCCGACGTCATGCTCAAGTCCCAGGGCTCGCCCGACCCCGACGCCATGGTCGGCGCCATGCAGGCCTTCGAGGGCTACACGAACTACATCACGCCCGTCCTGGCCGATCGCAAAGCCACCGGCAGCACGGCCGATCTGGTCGGGGTGTTGTGCGAGGCCGAGATCGACGGCGATTCGCTCGACGACGCCTCGCTCATCCACGAGACGCTCCTGATTCTCATCGGGGGCGACGAGACGACGCGTCATGTCATCAGCGGGGGCATGGAGGAACTGCTGGCCGAACCCGAGCAGCTGGCCCGCCTCAGCGCCGATCCCGAAGGACTCATGCCCGGTGCAGTCGAGGAGATGCTGCGCTGGGTGTCGCCGATTAAGAACATGGCCCGCACAGCGACGCGCGACGTGGAGCTGGCCGGCGCCACCATCAAGGAAGGTCAGGAGCTCCTGCTGCTGTACCCATCGGCCAACCGCGACGAGGCGGTGTTCGAGGACCCCGACACGTTCGACATCACCCGCAGCCCCAACCCCCACGTGGCCTTCGGTTTCGGTGCGCACTTCTGCCTCGGCAATCAACTGGCCCGGCTGGAGCTCAAGGTGATGTTCGAGCGCCTGCTGGCCCGTATGCCCGACATCCACCTCGCGGCCGAACGCGACACGCTGCCCCGTCGGCCGGCCAACTTCATTTCGGGCTTCGAGGCCATGCCGGTGGCGTTCACGCCCTCGGCGCCGCTGGGCCGGCGCGCCGGCGCAGCCTGATGGCGGCTCCCGACCCGTCCGCCGGCATCGCCGGCTGGTCGATCCTCGTCACCGGCGGCGGCAGCGGCATCGGGCTCGCCACGGCGGAGCGCTTCGCCGCCGACGGCGCCCACGTCACCATCTGCGGGCGGACCGAACAGAAGCTGCTCGACGCCAGCGCCCGCATCGCCGCGGCAGCAACCGGTGGCGCCACCGCCCGCTACGTGGTGGCGGACGTCACCGACGAGGAGCAGGTCGCCGCGGCCGTCGCCGCCACTGCCGAGGCAACGGGCCGCATCGACGGGCTGTTCGCCTGCGCGGGAGGGTCGCTGCACCTGGGCTCCGTGCTCACCGCCGACGTGGACGCCGTGCGGGCCACCATCGATCTCAACCTGACGGGATCGGTCATCTGCGTGAAGCAGGCGGGGGCGGCCATGCAGGCCCAGGGCGGACCAGGCTCCATCGTCTTGATGTCGTCGGGCGCCGGCCGCTTCCCCCATCCGCACCTGTGGGCCTACGGCGTGTCCAAGGCCGGGATCTGCTTCCTGACCGAGACGGCAGCCGAGGAACTCGGCCCGCTCGGCATCCGCGTCAACGCGGTGGCGCCGGGGATCATCGCCGACGAGCTGATGGCCTTCATCACCGCCGGCGGGCCCCTGCTCGACGACTACCTCGACCAGATGCCTCTCGGGCGCGTCGGCACGGTAGAGGACGTCGCAGCCGCCGTCCGCTACCTCATCGGTCCCGAGTCCGCGTTCGTCACGGGGGAGACCCTGGGCGTCGACGGCGGTCACCACCTACGCCGGGGCGCCGACTACTCCCTCCTCTTCGGCGGCTGAGAGGGATAGTTCGACCCACGACAGGTTCTCTTGCACCAGCTATCCGAAATGATTACCGTTATGGATATGAGATCAAGTCGTGCCCACACGACGGCCCTGGTCGCCGGCGTCATCACCGTCGCCAGTCTCGGCCTGGCCGGCTGCGCCGGCGCCTCGACCAGCGCACCCGATGTCGTCCACGTCGTGGCGGCCGAGAACTTCTGGGGGAACATCACCAGCCAGATCGGCAGGCGAGACGTCGCGGTGACGTCGCTCATCACGAACCCCAACGCCGATCCCCACCTCTTCGAGACCGATGCAGCAGACGCCGCCACCCTGGCGCAGGCACAGGTCGTGATCGAGAACGGCGCCGGGTATGACACCTGGATGGGCTCGCTCCTCGGTGCGGACGGGGGAAGTCCGCGGATCGTCAACGCGGCGACCGTGCTCCACATCACGGGGAGCGACCCCAACCCGCACCTCTGGTACGCCATCCCCCGCGTGCCCACCGTGGCCGCGGCCATCGCCGGCGCACTCGAGAAGGCGGCACCCGCGGACGGCGCGGCCTTCAAGGCCAACCTCGCCACCTTCGACGCGTCACTTGCACCACTCAACTCGACACTGGCGACCATCAAGGCGCACTTCCACAGCGTGCCGGTGGCCTACACCGAGCGGGTACCCGGCTACGCGCTGGCCGCGGCGGGCCTCGACGTCAAGACGCCGCCGGGTTTCGCACGAGCCATCGAGGACGGTACCGACCCCGGCCCCGCAGACACGCTGGCCATGCAGAAGCTCCTGACCGACCATGACATCAATGTGTTGCTCTACAACGTGCAGACGGTCACGCCGGTGACGACCCAGATCCGCGCCCTGGCCCGCAGCCACGACATCCCCGTCGTCGGCGTGTCCGAGACGATGCCCGCCGGCGCCGCCAGCTACCAGCAGTGGCAGGAGTCGCAACTGACCAACCTGCTCCACGCCCTCGAGTCGAGCCGTAACCCGTGACCGAGCCGCTCATTGAGCTGCAGGGTGCCGCCGTGCGCCTGGGGTCCCGGACCCTGTGGTCGGATCTCGATCTGCGCGTCGTCAGAGGCGAGTTTCTGGCCGTACTCGGTCCCAACGGGGTCGGCAAGACCACGCTCCTCAAGGTGCTGCTCGGCCTCGTCCCCTTGTCAGCCGGCACAGTGCGCGTCAACGGCGCCCCGCCGCGGCTGGGCAACCACGAGCTCGGCTACGTGCCCCAGCAGCAGGCCTTCGACCGCTCCCTGCCCATTCGCGGACGCGACCTCGTCCGCTTCGGCGTCGACGGCCACCACTGGGGCCTGCCGCGGCACGCCCGAGCCATCCAAGAGAGGGTGGACGAGGCCCTGCGGGCGGTGGGTGCCAGCGCCTACGCCGATGCCCCGGTCGGCCTGCTCTCGGGCGGCGAGCAGCAGCGCTTGCGCATCGCCCAGGCGCTCCTCGGCGACCCCAAGGTCCTGCTGTGCGACGAGCCGCTGCTCGCCCTCGACCTGGCCAGCCAGCGCGGCGTGACGCGCCTCATCGACGAGCGCCGCCGCCAGTCCGGCACGCCGGTCGTCTTCGTCACCCACGAGGTGAACCCCGTGCTCCCCTACGTCGACCGCATCCTCTACCTCGTGAGCGGGAAATGGGCCATCGGCACTCCCGAAGAAATCCTCACCTCCGAGCGGTTGAGCGACCTGTACGGCATTGAGGTTGACGTGATCAAGGTGCGCGACCGCTACCTCGTCGTCAGCGCGGAGGACGAGCTTCCCACCGAACCGGGCGCGCACGCCCATCACGGGCACGCGTACTGATGGGCATCGGATTCTTCCTACAGTTCGGTTTCGCCCAGCACGCGCTCGAAGCGGCCTTCCTTGTCGCAGTCAGCTGCGGTCTGATCGGCCCGTTCGTCATCACCCGCACCATGTCCTTCGCCGTTCACGGCACGAGCGAACTCGCGTTCACCGGGGCGGTCGGAGGATTGCTCGTCGCCGACAACCCACTCGCCGGCGCGCTCGTGGGCGCCCTCATAGTGGCCGCTCTCATCGGCCTGCTCGGACAGCGTGCCGCAGAGCGCGACTCCACCATCGGAGTGATCCTGGCTGCCGGGCTCGGCCTGGGCGTGTTCCTCCTGGGCTACTACCACGGCTACGCCAGCGAGGCCCTGAACATCCTCTTCGGCAACATCTTCGGCATCAGCTCGAGCCAGATCCTCCTCCTCGGCGTCATCGCCGTCTTGGTGGCCATCGTCCTCACCGCCATCCGGCGGCCTCTGCTCTTCGCCTCGGTCGATCCCGACGTGGCCCGGGCCAACGGCGTGCCCACCGGCGTGCTGGGAATCGTCTTCCTCTTCATCCTGGCCATCACGGTGACCGAGGCAGCGCAGATCGTCGGCACACTGTTGGTGCTGAGCCTCGCCATCACCCCGGCGGCGGCGGCCCAGCGCCTGAGCGCCGATCCCTTCGCGGTCTCGGTGCTCTCCGTCGCGATGGCGGTACTGGCCGCCGACGGGGGGATCCTGCTCAGCTTCCAGTTCCCCACGGTCAAGCCAAGCGTGCTGATCGTGGCCATCAGCTTCGCGTTCTACGTCGTCGCCCGGCTCGTCGGCCCCGCCATCGCCTCCCGGCGGAGGGACCGGTTCGCCGCGCCGGAGCTGGCAGAGTTGACCCGTGGTTGACCACGCGGCGCACCCGACCCGCACCACGCGACGGACCCGGCAGGGCGACGCCGTGCTCAACGTGGTCCTGGACTCGGACAACTTCCGCAGCGCGCAAGACATCCACGCTGCGCTCCGCGCCTCGGGCGAGACGGTCGGCTTGACGACCGTCTACCGGCACCTGGCCCTGCTCACCGAAGAGGGTCAGCTCGATGCGCTGCAGACCGCCGACGGCGAGCTCGTCTACCGCCGGTGCCACAGCGACAGCCATCATCACCATGTCGTCTGCCGGGGTTGCGGGCGGGGCACCGAGGTGGAGCTCCCCGATCTCGAACGGTGGGCCGAGACGACGGCGTCGGACCTCGGCTACAGCGACGTGACGCACACGGTCGAGATCTTCGGCGTGTGCGCCGACTGCCGCGGCTGACCCGCCCCGAGCACCTCCATCCGCCGCTCAGGCCAACGAGAACAGTCCGGCGTCGATGACCGTCTCGCCGCGCTGCGTCTGGGTACGGAACCGGTACGCCCCCGAAAGGCGGTCCGAGATGTCCCACACCGAGACGGTCAACGTGTCACCGGGCAAGGTTGGCTTGGAGAAACGGGCGCGCATGCCGCCGAAGCGCGCCGGGTCTGAGCCGCACACGGCGTGCAACAGCGCGCGCCCCGTGAAGCCGTAGGTGCAGAGCCCGTGGAGGATCGGGCGGTCGAATCCGGCCCGCTTGGCAAAGGCGGGGTCAGAGTGCAACGGGTTGCGGTCCCCGCTCAACCGGTAGAGGAGCGCCTGATCGGTACGCGTCGCGTAGGACACCACTTCGTCGGGCTCACGCGTCGGCAACGGCTCGGCCACCAGCTCGCCCTCGGGGTCCCCTTCCGGATTGCGCGGCCCACCGAAACCGCCGGCCCCGCGAATGAAGAGCGCGCTACGACTAGTGAAGGCCAGTGCGCCGCTGCCGGAGTGCCGCGATTCGCCCTCGAGGACGACCAGGGCGGCTGCGCCTTTGTCGTACATGCCGCTGACCTTCGAGGTGGTCGACACCGTCCCCGCTACCGGGATCTCGCCGTAGAGCCGAATGGACTGCTCCCCGTGGACCAGCATGGCGGGGTCGAAGTCGCCGAGCTCCTGTCGGCCCCCGCCCTGGCCGACAATGGCGGCGAACGATGGTAGGACGCGCTGGGTCACCCCATGGGAATTCTCCGTCGTGAACTCCAGCTCGAAGCCGGTGGGGTCCAGCGCGCCGGCCCCGACGCCGAGGGCGTAGAGAAGGGCATCCTTGGAATCCCACGATCGCTCGGTCGCTTCGGAGACGACCCCCACCGCGTCGAGATTCAGTCCCATCTTCACACCCTTTCCAATTCGTTCGCTTCTCTTCTGACGATGTTTGATGTTACATTAATATGTGTTATCGTTGTCAAGTGGGACCACCGCCACCGAGATGTTGACCATCGACGGCCTGGCTGCGGCCACCGGGACCACAACCCGGCGCATCCGCTCGCTGCAGACCCTCGGGCTCCTCCCCCACCCGGCCCTGCGGGGCCGCACCGGCCTCTACGACGTGGGACACCGTGACCGTCTGGTGGCCATCCTTCGCCTGCAAGAGCAGGGGTTCTCGCTCGAGTCACTGAGCCTGCTCTTCGACGCCCTCGAGGCGGGACGATCGCTCGCCGCCGTGCTCGGTCTCCCCGAGCCCGCCGGCGTCGCCGGCGACGACGGCGGCGAGACCGACTCGGACGAGCTCTACGGGTTCGCCGAACTCCAGCCCGCACGCCTCGCGACCGCCAGAAAGCGGGCGCTGCTGTCGGTGGTCCCGACCACTCTGTGGGACGAGAGCGAGGCCTCCTAGCCCGACCTAGTTGTCCGACGCGGGTCCTGCACGCCGCCCTCAGTAGGGTCGCGCGGCGTGCCGACCCCTCCCTCCGTGCCGTTGCTGCACTGGGACGAGGCGCCGCAGTTCGGGGCCGCAGTGGCCGTGACGACCCGGCACGGTGGTGGGTCGGTGGCCCCCTACGACACGCTCAACCTCGGACTTCACGTGGGCGACGACCCTGGGACCGTCGCGCACAATCGAGAGCGGGCGGCCGCCGCCTTCGGCGTGGCGCTCGACGAAATGGTCTTCGCCCGCCAGGTGCACGGCGCCACCGCCGCACTCGTCGGGCCCGATGACCGGGGCCGCGGCACCCTCTCCGAAGCCGATGCCGTCGCCGCTACCGACATCCTCGTCACCGTGTCACCCGAGGTCACACTCGCCATCCTGGTGGCCGATTGCGTCCCACTGGCATTGGTGGATCCCGAGGCCGGTGTCCTAGCCGCCGTCCACGCTGGCTGGCGCGGCACGGCAGCCGGTGCCGTCGCGCAGGCCGTCCGCGCCATGAGGGACTCCGGCGCCGACGTCGGCCGCATGCACGTGTTCCTTGGCCCCGCGGTGCACCGCGATCGCTTTCAGGTCTCCGACGAGGTCCGTCAGGCTTTGTCCGACGCGGTGCGGCCCGGCTCCCTCGACCCCGCCGTGGCGCGCGCCGACGGCCCCGGCCACTGGCTCGTCGACCTGATCGCCGCCAACCGCCAACAGCTCCTCGCATGCGGGGTCCCGGGGGACCACATCGTCGACAGCACGTCCACCACGTGCGATGACGCCTTCTTCAGCGACCGCGCGCAGCGGCCGTGCGGGCGGTTCGCCCTGCTGGCCCGGCTGGCGGGCTGAGGCCGGGCCGAGGGCGGCTGCGCCGTAGCATGGGCTGGCCCCCGTCGCCGGGGCGCCCCCACTCGCATGCCACCTTCCGACCGCTTCCGCTATGACGGATTCGCCATCGACCCGGTGGACGCGACCGTCGTCTGCCGCTACAGCACGAGGGAGCACACTTTCACTGAACGGTTTGCGTTCGAGGCCGGCGGCAACTGGGACGACCCGGCCGCCCTGGCCGCCGCCCGCATCCTGTATCTGCTGGCGGGCGTCTCGTACTACAAGACGTCGGCCGCACCCCTGATCGACCTGGGCGAATTGCCAACCACGGCGATGGAGCGGGACTTCCTGCACGGCTTCTACGTCAACGGCCTGGGCGAGTTCGCCTACCGCAACGGGCTCGATCTGCGCGGCCTGCAAGTGGAAGGCCCCGACGCCGGCGCCGTGGCGGCGAACATTTACACGCCCGAGCTCGGCCGGCCCCTCATCCCCTTCGGCGGCGGCATCGATTCCATCGTCACGGTGGCAGCGCTCGTGACCGATCACCCTGCCGCCGCGCTGTGCGTCGTCGAGCCAACCGGACAGCGCTTCGCCGCCATTGAGTACGCCGCCGCCGTGACCGGGCTGCCCGTGACGCGCATCGCGCGCACCATCGACCCCGCCGTCCAGCGCTCGGCGGAGCTCGGATTCCTCAACGGGCACGTGCCCGTCACCGCCATTATCAGCGCAGCTGCCCTCGTCGCGGCCGTTCTCGAACGCCGCGATGCCGTCGTGCTCTCCAACGAGTGGTCGGCCTCCGTCCCCGCCCTGGTGAAGGACGGCTTCGCCGTGAACCACCAGTGGTCGAAGAGCGAGGCGTTCGAGCAGGCGTTCGGCGAGCTCGTCCGGTCGACCTTCGGCCCGCTCCTCTCGGTGTTCTCCTACCTCCGCCCGCGCACCGAGCTGTGGGTCGCCCAGCAGTTCGCGCGGCTCACGCCCTACCACCGCGCCTTCCGCAGCTGCAATCGCGCCTTCCACCAGGACCCAGCGCAGCGGCTCGACCACTGGTGCGGTCGTTGCGACAAGTGCTGTTTCGTCGACCTCGTCCTCGCCCCGTTCATGGCGCGCGGCGAGCTCGAGGCCGTGTTCGCCAGCGACGAGCCTCTGCAGAACGCCGCCAACGAGGAGCGGTTCCGCACGCTTCTCGGACTGGGCCCCGGCGTCAAGCCGTTCGAGTGCGTCGGGGACATCGACGAATGCCGAGCCGCCCTTGTGCTGACGGCCCAGCGGGAGGACCGCGCCAGCTCCGCGCTCGTGGCGCGCCTGCGGTCCGAGCTAGGCGACGCCGCCCCGACCGACCTCGCCGCGCTCCTGCAGCCGCGAGGCACCCACCGTATTCCGGATCGCTATGCGCCAGCCGATCTCCTGGTCAGCTCTCGCTGACGCGTCCGTCGGCGTCTGGGGGCTCGGCGTCGAGGGACAGGCCACCATCCGGCGGCTGCGCGCCATGGGTCGCAGCGCGATCCTCGTCGACGACGCGCCCGCCGCACTTGCGATCGACGGAGGAGAGGTCCGGGCCACGGCTCGCGGCGGATTGGCAGCACTGCGCGGCTGCGACGTGGTGATCAAGAGTCCCGGCATCAGCCGCTACCGGCCCGAGGTGGCGCAGCTCGAGCAGGCCGGGGTCGCAGTCTGCGGCGGGCTGGGCCTGTTCATGGCTGAGGCCGATCCCACTCGCGTGGCATGCATCACCGGGACGAAGGGGAAGAGCACGACAACGGCAATCGCCGTCCACCTCCTCAACGGACTCGGAGTGCGTGCCGGTGCCGGAGGAAACATCGGTCGCCCACCCTGGGATCCCGCCGTCAGCGAGGAACCGGACTACTGGATCATCGAGACATCGAGCTTCCAGGTCCCCGACCTGCAGAACGCGCCGGCCGTCGTGGCCGTCACCTCCTTGTCACCGGACCATCTCGACTGGCACGGGACGGTCGAGCACTACTACGCCGACAAGCTGTCGCTGTGCACCAAACCCGGGGTGACGCTGGCGCTCGCCAACGGCCTCGACGAGGAGCTGCACGCGCAGGCGGGACACCTCGGTCCGCACCTGCGCTGGGTCAGCGGCGACGCCGTCGAGCGGGATACCCGCTGGTCGGTGTCGCTGGGACTGACCGGACCGCACAACGCGCGCAACGCGTCTGTGGCGCGCGCCGTGCTGCAGGGCCTCGGAATCGCCGGCGCGTCGGACGAGGATCGGCTGACCGAAGCGGCACAGGGTTTCGAGGGTCTGCCCAGCCGCTGCCGCTCTCTGGGCTCTGTCGGCGCCGTCGAGTTCGTCGACGACAGTCTGTCGACCAACGTGCTGCCGGCGCAGGCGGCCTTGCAGGCCTTCGCCCAGCGCCCGGTGGCGCTGCTCGTCGGCGGGCACGACCGCGGACTCGACTACGCGCCGCTCGGACGGACGGTCGCGGCACGCGTGGCACCGACGCTCGTCGTCACGATGCCCGACAACGGGCCACGCATCGGGCAGGCTGTGCGCGACGCCGCGGACAACCGCGTCGAAGTGCGTGACGCCACGAGCCTGGACGCAGCCGTGGATGCCGCGTTCGAATGGGCCCCGGCCGGTGGCGTCATTCTGCTGTCACCGGCCGCGCCGAGCTTCGGCCGCTTCGGGGACTACCGGGAGCGCTCGGCCGCCTTCGCCGAGGCGGCGAGTCGCCAGGGGCTGCTCAGTTGAGCAACCTCAGCAGGGTGTGCCGACGGGTGCCAGCTCGTCACGCTCGCTGAGGAAGAGCCACCACGAGTCGGCCGAGACGGTGGCGGCCGCCTGGACCACGTCGAGGTTGGCGTCGAGTGCCGTGAGGGCCTCGATCGACCACCCGGCGTGGTCCACCTCCTGGGTGCGGTGCACGTCCCAGAAGCGCGTGCCCTCTTCATCGAAGCCGTAGTGACGGCGCAGCCCGTCACCCTTGGAACGCGCGATGTCGGCGGCTTGCACCTCATACGCGGCGACCATCGCCAACGCGGCCACAGGATCGTTGGACGCCGTCGTGCGCACGACGGCGAGCAACGCCGCGGTCGAAGGCGTTGCCGGCGCGCCGGGCGCCGCGCCGGCCGCAGCCGCGAAACCCTCGAAGAGCTCCACGTGCGGTTCGGGCGAGCCGAGCTCGTCGGCGAGATTCGCCTCCACCAGGTCACGGGCGCGCCCCGGCTCCAGAGCATCGGCGATGGCCGCCAACGTCACCGGGAGTTCCCGCTCAATGTGACGGTACTGCTCCGCGTAGGCAGCCAACTCGCCCTCCGAGAGGGCGCCGGCTTCCCAGCGACGGTAGAAAGGGTGGCTCAACAAGTGACGCCCGACAATCGCCTCCGCAAGCACCTCGTGCATCGGTTGCGTGTGCATCGGCGAACCTTAACCGCTCACTGCCGTGCGTCAACTGGGCAAGGAGAGGGTCCCGCAGCGGCCACAATCAGGGCGTGCTCACCCTGGTGTGGTTCATTGCGGGTGGGCTGGTCGGCTGGGGCGCCGCACACGGGGCGCCAGCCGTGCAGCGGGCGTGGCCGGTCTTCCTCCGGGTCCAGATCCTGGCCACGTCGGCAACGCTGTCGCTGGTGGCGGCCTGGCGCCTGACCTCGGTCAGCCAGTTGCTCGGGCCCCTCGCGCTGGCGGCCGGCATGTGGCTCCTCCTCGCGGCGACCCTGCTCTCCCGGGGCGAGCGGAGCGCCGGCCAGAGCTCACTCGAGGCGTGGGCGGTGACCCCCAACGCCAGCTTCTGGGTGGTCCCGACCGCGGCGGCGTTCGCCGGATCGGCCGGGACGATGATCGCCGTACTGGCCAATGTCATCACCACGGCCTGGAACGCAGTGGCTGTCCATCTGATGCGCCGAGATGCGCCGTTTCGCCAGCGACGCTCCACCACCTGGGTCGACCAGTCCCCGGTCCTCGCCTCACTGGTGGGCCTGCTGCTTCATCTCGTCGGGGCGGCTCCGGCCTGGACCGCCGATGTGCTCACCCTGGCCGGACCGCTCCTTGCATTCTCGGGCGCCGCCCTGTTCACCGGGTCGGTCATCCATCCGCACAACCTGGCCGTGGCGCAGACCGAGCACGCCGCGCGGCGCTGGGGCTGGCTCACCGCCCTCCGGATCGCCTACTACGCGCTGGTGGCGGTCGCGGCCTCCCTGGCAGGGTCGAAGGCGCTCACCGTGGTGGCGGTGCTCACGGCGCTGAGTGCGCCGTCGTTCCAACCCATTCAGCAAGCGGTGCTCTACGGCTACCGCTCCGAAGTGGTCGTCGTGGCCGTGCGCTGGGGCTGGATCCTGGCCCCGTTGGGTCTCGTGGCGGCAGCGCTCGTCCGCTGACTCGGCGCTGATCCGGCGCCGGCCGACCGGCGCGAGCGCAGGTTGCGGTTCTTCATCCGGTTGCCGCACACCGCCATGTCGCACCACGCCCCCCGGGCCGCGTGCGAGCGGTCGTAGTAGGCCCAGTGGCAGTCAGGATTGCGGCACGCTTTCAACCGGGCCCAGGAACCGTCGCGTTGCGCGTCGCGGATGATGAGGAGGAGCGTGGCCGCCAGGAACGACAGCCCATCGTCCTCAGCAGCGGGGTGCAGCTCGACCAGGTCATCGTCGAGCACCAGGTGGAGGTCGGCGCGGGCCGTCAGAGCCGCCAGATCCTTCCGGTCCGCTGGATTCAGGTCACCCTCGCCGCTTTTGTGCACGAGCAGGGCGCGGATGTTCTCCCTGATGGCGCGCACCTGGGCCAGGTCGACGCCGGTACCGCGCAGCAGGCCGGCCTCTTCGAGCCACTCCGAGCCCGCCTCGGTGTCCGCCAGGAGGTCCACGCCCGTATCGCCCTCCCAGGTATTGACGAAGGACTGCACGAGGAGGAGCGGCATCGGCGCCGGCTTCGTCTCCACGTCGGGGACCCAGGCGGGCAGCGTCATCCAACCAGTCTAGCACCGGAGTGACCGATAAAAGGGCTTGACTGGTCTTCCTGTGACGGGCATACTGTCCTTAATGGTCACGGACACCCAATCGGAGAGCTGCGCATGATCGTGCTGCTCGACGAAGCCACAGGTCTCGGCCTCCACCGGGTGCGCTGGCGGGACCGCCTGCTCGTGCGGATCCGTACGTCGGCGCTCGACCGTCAGTTGGCCGCCGGAGCGGCGCCCGAATCGAGCGTCCCACTGGCCCTCCATGCCGGGCGCCTGTGCGAACCCGCGGAGCGGCGGGTGCTCGCCCGCAGTCTGACGAGGATCGTGGCGGCAGCAGATGCGCCAATGGGCCACCGCCTCAAGGCGCCGGTCTCCCGTCCCGCCGTGCAGCGGGCTCGAAACGAGCTGGCGGAGGTCGCCGGTCGCCTCGCCGCCTCGGGCCCCGTCGACGTGCACGGAGTCGCCCGGGTCCGGACCCTGGTGGCCGACGGCACAGGCCCGCTCTACCGGTCTGCGCCGCCAGAGTGCCTGCGCCACGAGCTGACCGAGGTGTTGGCCGCGCTCGATACCTTCGCCTGACCGCGATTAGGAACCCGCGCTGCGTCCTCTGAGGCGTCAGCGCCGGCGCAGAATTCGGTCCAACTGAGCGACGGTGAGCGCGTCGTGTTCGGGTGCCTGGTGTCCGGGGCGAAGGCCGTCGAGCAGGAGTTCGAGGAAGCGCAGCGAAGGCTTCGACGATTTCGTGTCGCAGACGTCGGCAATGGAGCGCACGGCCATGAGCACCACGATGATGTCAGCCACCTCGATATCGGAACGGACCGACCCGGCCCGCTGACTGCGATGGAGGATCTTTTCGAGCAGAGGGGCCGTCTCGCCGAGCCCCGTCCCCTTCGTCCGCCACGGCGGAGCCGAGATGATCGCCCGCCAGCAGCTGGGGACCGAGATGCAGCGGCGGACGAACTCGAAGACCCCTTCCTCGGGCGCCACGTCGGCCAGGACCGCCTCGGCGATACGCCGCTTGCACTCCTGCGCGGCATCCACCACGGCATCGAGAAGATCTGCCTTGTTCGGGAAGCGGCGGTAGAGGGTCCCGACGCCGACGTCCGCCCTGACCGCAATGTCCTCCATGGAGGCCTCGTACCCGTGCTCGGCGAAGGCGTCGCGGGCCGCAGTCAGTATCCGGTTCAGGTTGACCTCGGCGTCCCGCCGCAGCGGACGCTGCTCCACCGTCGTGACCCCGGCGCGAGCGGGAGCGCCCCTCGTCACGCCAGGTCCTCGGGCCCGAAGGCGATGGCACCGACGATGACCTCTGCCTCCGCCGTCAGCGCTGGGTGCGGCGCGCGTTCGACGACGGATGGCGCGACCCGCTTCGGGATGGCGAGCGCGGCGAGCGCGGCGACGACCAGGGCCAGGCCGCTGACGGCGAACGCCAGCATGTAGCCATGCTCCTTCGGCAGGCCGTCGGAAAGCAGGCCGCTCACGACGAGGCTGGTTGCGATGCCGCTCCCCAGAGCCGCGCCGACGTTGCGGATGTTGGTGTTCATCCCGGTGGCAACTCCGGTCTGCTCGGCCGGCACCGCTTCAATGATGAGATTCGCCATGCTGGCGAAGCCCATGGCGATCCCGATGCCGAGGAGCCCCGTCGCTGCGTAGATCGACCATTGCTGGGTGTGGTCCAGCAACAGGACCAGGTAGCTCGAACCTGTGATGAGCGACCCGGCGACCAGCACCATCTTCGACCCGACCGCTTTGGACAGACGCCCGGTCAGGGGGGCGACGATCACCATGGCGGCAGCAAACGGCGCGAGGTACAGGCCGGATTGGGTGACCGACGCACCGAACCCGTAGCCGGCGTGGGCGGGGGTCTCGGTGAATTGCGGCAGCGTGACGAACATGGCGAACATGCCGAACCCGAACAACAACGCGGCGAGGTTGGTGCTCCACACCGCCGGAATGCGCATCATCTTCATGTCCACCAGGGGCGAGTCGGAGCGGCTCTCGCAGACGACCCACACCACGAGCAGCGCAGCGGTAGCCCCCAGGAGGCCGAGGATCGTCGCGTTGCGCCAACCCCACAGCGGCGCGTACGAGATGGCCAGGAGGCCGGTCACCAGCCAGGCCGACATCAACGTCGCGCCCAGCCAATTGATGCGACCGGGAGCCCGCACGGGCGATTCGGCCACGAAGACGAAGGTGGCGACCGTGGCGATGGCCGACATGATCATCGGGATCCAGAAGAGCCAGTGGTAGTTCAAGTGCACCAGGATCGGGCCGGCGAGCACGATTCCGGCTCCCGCTCCCGCTCCCAGAATGGCCGACATGACACCGATGGCTCCCGCCACGCGCTCGGCCGGGAACTCGTCGCGGATGATCCCGAAGGCGAGCGGGAACACGGCCCCGCCTGCGCCCTGAATCACGCGGCCGACCAACATGACGGGCAGACTTGTCGCCAGCGCGCTGAGCAACGACCCCACCGTGAGGGCGATCAGCACGGCAACGATGATCTTCTCCTTGCCGAGCATGTCCCCCACGCGCCCGAGGATCGGCGTGGCGATGGCGGCACTGAGCAGATATGCCGTGAGCAACCAACTCGCCCCGCTCTCGGAGGTGTGCAGCGTCTGCTCGAGCTGGGGGATGGCCGGGATGATGAGGGACTGGAGGAGAGCGAAGGCCAGCGCCGCCGTTCCCAGCACGGCAAAGGTGAGCGCGTAGTTCGTGGTTCTGTTCGTCATCACACCCGATCGCCGGAGACGGAATACCTGGTTCCGCTTACGCTACCAGAAGCGGAACCAGGTATTCCGGAAACCCACACGGGAGATCAGGCCGCGGCCATTGCCACCACCGGTCTGTTGAGCACGATGGACCCAGTCGACCCGTAGAACGGCGCATCCCCGTAGTTGAAGATGCCGCCATCCGTCGCCACCAGCCAGTAGCCGCCGCCGTCGGAGGTCGCGGCCATGCCGACCACCGGCTTGTTCAACCGGAGCGAACCGGCCGAGCCGTGGAAGGGCGCGTCCCCGTAGTTGAAGATGCCGCCGTCGCTGGCGACCAGCCAGTAGCCGCCGCCGTCGTGCGTCGGGGCCATGCCGACCACCGGCTGATTGAGACGGATGGAGCCGGCCGAGCCGTGGAAGGTGGCGTCCCCATAGGAGAAGATTCCTCCGTCGCTCGCCACCAGCCAGTAGCCGCCGCCGTCGTGGGTCGGGGCCATGCCGACGATCGGCTGGTTCAGATGCAGGGACCCGGTTGACCCATAGAACTTGGCGTCGCCGTAGGAGAAGATGCCTCCGTCGCTCGCCACCAGCCAATAGCCGCCGCCGTCGGGGGTGACCGCCATCGCCACGATGGGTCTGTTCAACGGCAACGACCCGGCCGAGCCGTAGAAGGGAGCGTCGCCGAAGGAGAAGATCCCACCGTCGCTCGCGACCATCCAGTAGCCGCCGCCGTCGTGCGTCGCCGCGATCCCTACAACCGGCTTGTTGAGGATGAGGGAACCGAGCGAGCCGCAGAACGGGAGGTCCCCGTAGTTGAAGACCCCACCGTCGGAGGCGGCCATGTAGTACCCGTAGGGCGAGGCCGGCGCGTTGCACGGGACCTCGACGTCGAAATTGGGTAACGAGATGGGTGCAACGAAGAGCCGACGGGCGGCGCCACAGGTGTAACTGGTGCACCCGGCCGATCCGCCGTACCACGCCGCATAGTTCAACCACCAAGATCCGTTCGCGTCAGCGAAGAGGGCGCCGCCCCCCGGTCCGAGTACCGAACCGTAGGAGGTGAGGATCTGGGACTGGGTCCCGCAGGGGCCGAGCGGGCCGTTGCACGAGGCGATCCCTTCCGAGTACCCCGTGCTGGTGTACACACCGGCGGAGAACGCGAGATAGAACCCACCGCCGGCGGCCACCATCGACGGGTCCTCCACGGTCGTCTCCCAGGGATAGGACACGGTGTTGTTGGTGAGCAACAGGGTGGGCGACGAACCGGCGAGGAAGCCCGTCCCGGCCGCGTTCAACTGCTCCGACCAGATGTAGGCCGGCGCCCCAGAACCACCGTCGTTCTGCTTCCAGACCAGATAGGCGGCACCCGTGCTCGGGTTCACGAATGGTTGGGGGTCGATGGATCCCATCGTCTGGCACTCCACGGGAGCGTTCGACAGGTCGGTGAATTGCACGTCAGTAGGGGAGATGGATGCGGCGGTGGCCACGGCCAGGCAGTCGTAGCCGGTGTCCGAGGCGTGGCCGGACTGGGCGGCGTCGTAGAACATCACCCAGTGGCCGCCATAGTAAAAGACGCCCGGCGAGGTCTGGGTGTCGGCTGCTTCCCACGGCGAGGGATCGGGCAGAGCCGTCGAGCCGTAGCACCGGCCCGTGTACGGGCCGTAGCCCGAGTTGGGCGAGCTCGACACCAGCGCGGCGATGTTGTTGCCGAGTGCATTGCCGGTCGAGAAGGCGTAGTAGGTGCCTCCCGAGTAGAGGACCTGGGGATCCGCCGCGTCACCGCTCCCCGCGTAGTTGTAGGCCGGCGTACCCGTGCCACAGTTCGGCGGGATGAAGGCCGGTCCGGCGGCGGGGGTCAGCGACACGTGCGCCGTCGCCGCCGAGGCCACGGAGGATGCGAGGGGGAGGCCGACGGAGGCCACCAATGTGAGGATCAACACGCCGATACCGGCACCAGCGACGCTGCTCTTCCGCCTCATGAGATGTCTCGCCTTCGTTGGTCCGTTGGCTCGGAAGCGGCGGACCGGGGCCCGGCAGTCACCTCCCATACCGGCATCGGACGGAAGGTGCTGAAGCTTGAGAAGAGGTCGGATCTCGTGATCCGCTGCGGCCTCGGACAGCTCAGAATTCAACGGGTCGTCGGTACTCCGGGAGACGAACTGCGCACGCGACTGGGCTCAGTACCCGGTCGCGGCGAAAGGTAAACCTCTACCAGGCTGCCCGGCAAAGAGGATCCCCGGCCTCACCGGCCGGGGATCCTCAACCGCCCTTCGTGCTGGAGATTGATTACTCAGGGGTTGCTGACGAGCGTCACCGCGGGAACGAACCCAACTGGCACGTACGGAGCGCCCGATCCTTGCTGAATGTTCGTTCCGCAACCGCTGGAGCCCACGGCGGTGTTGTACTCAGCGAACGGGCCACTGGAGGGGACGGTCGAGCGAAAGATTTCACCTGTCGAGCCGCCGACATCATTCGAACTGGCCCCGGCTTGCACACGGTCGAGCTGGGACAACCCTGAGCGGCTCGCTCGAAGCGTGTTCTCTCCCGATAGTTCTTCTCCGGCTACCCCTCTGTGGAGTGACCATTTCTGGACACCGCCTCTGAACTGGAGCCTGAGAGGAGATTCGAACTCCTGACCTGCGCATTACGAGTGCGCTGCTCTACCGACTGAGCTACCCAGGCAATCC
>Ga0302178_10000383_pt1 | contig 41414 bp, 39 predicted proteins | sample I_Palsa_E1_3_FD_198790 | JGI IMG/M metagenome (GOLD analysis project Ga0302178, IMG submission 198790) | Peat permafrost microbial communities from Stordalen Mire near Abisko, Sweden - I_Palsa_E1_3 | ecosystem: Environmental > Terrestrial > Soil > Palsa > Peat permafrost | place: Sweden... | reverse complement strand
TGGCGGGCCACGCTGATCATCGCGGTGTCGATACCGCTCGCCATGATCTCATCGCTGATCATGTTGTCGGTGCTCGGCCAGACGATCAACATCATGACGCTCGGCGGTCTGGCGCTGGCGGTGGGCATTTTGGTCGACGATGCGACGGTTGCGATCGAGAACATGACGCATCACATCGAGCAGGGGCAGCCGTTATTGCAGGCAATTCTTGAAGGTTCGGGCGAAATTGCCGTACCGACCTTGATCTCGACCTTGTCGATCTGTATCGTCTTCGTGCCGATGTTGTTGCTGTCCGGCGTGGCCCGATATTTGTTCGCACCGCTTGCCGAAGCCGTGGTGTTCGCGATGCTCGCGTCGTATTTTCTGTCGCGCACGCTGGTGCCGACGCTGGCGATGTATCTGCTGCGAGGCGCGCATCGGACGGGCGGAGACGGCGGTCAGCCGGCGCGGCCGACAAATGGCCTGGTGTGCTTCCAGCATGCCTTCGAACGGCGCTTCGAAGCGCTGCGCGGCCGTTATCAGTTGCTGCTGGCGGCGGCGCTGGCATCGCCACGGCGCTTTATCGCCACCTTTCTAATCGTCTGCATCGGCTCGCTTGCCTTGCTGCCGCTGCTCGGCCGCGATTTTTTTCCGCAAATCGACTCGGGGCAAATTCGTTTGCATATGCGGGCGAAGACCGGTACACGCATCGAGCAGACCGCGCGCCTTGCCGACGAAATCGAGAGCAGCATCCGCACGTTGATCCCGGCCAACGAACTGACCACCATCGTCGATAACATCGGCCTACCGACTAGCGGCATTAACCTGTCGTATAGCAGCTCCGCGCCGATCGGCTCCGCCGATGCCGACATCCTGATCACGCTGAACCAGAAACACAAGCCGACCGCGCAGTATGTGGCCAAGCTGCGGCAAATGCTCGGTGACAGATTCCCAGGAGTCACCTTCTCGTTCTTGCCGGCCGATATGGTGAGTCAGATCCTCAATTTCGGACTGCCGGCGCCGATCGATATTCAGGTCGTCGGTGTCAATCTGGACGATAACCGCCGCTTCGCCGCTGGCTTGATGGCGAAACTGCGCGGTGTCCAGGGATTGGTGGACTTGCGCATCCAGCAGCCGGCGGATCAGCCTGCGATCGCTGTCGACGTGGACCGCAGCAAAGCGCTGCAGGCCGGCCTGCAGCAGCAGGACGTGGCGCAAAACCTGCTGATCGCGCTGTCCGGCAGTTCGCAGACATCGCCGAACTTCTGGCTCAATCCGCAGAACGGTGTGAGTTATCCCGTGATGACGGAGATGCCGCAGTACGACATAAATTCGCTGCAGGCGCTGGCGAATATTCCGCTGAGCGCGACGTTTGCGCCCGGCGCCGGCGGTTCGGGCAGCAGCGCCGGCGGAGTTGACGGGATTCTCGGCACGCTCGGCACATTCTCGCGCACGACGCAGCAGGCTGTGGTGACGCACTACAACGTGCAACCGGCAATCGATATCTACGGCTCGGTGCAGGGGCGCGATCTGGGCGGCGTGGCGTCCGACGTGACGCGTATCGTCGACGCTTCCAAAGCCGACTTGCCGCACGGGGCGCGGGTGGTGATCCGCGGCCAGGTTCAGACCATGGAGAGTTCGTTCAACGGTCTCACAGCAGGGATCGCGTTCGCGGTGCTGCTGGTGTACTTGCTGATGGTGATCAATTTCCAGTCGTGGATCGATCCGCTCGTGATTATCTGCGGTCTGCCGGGCGCCATGGCCGGCATTGGGTGGATGCTGTTCGTGACCGACACGACACTGAGCGTGCCCGCGTTGACGGGCGCCATGATGTGTATCGGCGTGGCAACGGCCAATAGCATTCTGGTCGTGAGCTTTGCACGCGAACTGCTGGCACGAGGCATGACGCCGCTACAGGCAGCGTTGGCGGCAGGTGCGGGGCGCTTCCGTCCGGTGCTGATGACGGCGCTCGCGATGATGATCGGCATGGTACCCATGGCGCTGGGCATGGGCGATGGCGGCGAACAGAATGCGCCGCTCGGCCGCGCGGTCATCGGCGGTTTGATGATTGGCACGGTCGCGACGCTGTTGTTCCTGCCGGTGATGTTCTCGGTCGTGCATGGCTGGCTCGCAAAGCGCGGACCACGCGGTTTGACGCAAGCCGAACTCGACCTTTTGAAATGAACGGAGTACCTCGCATGTCTATTGAATCTTCCCAGTCCACACAGGGCATCCAAGCCGCACCAGAACGCCGAAGCGGCGCCTTGCGCGTCATTTTGATGGCGGCGGGCTTGACCACCGCGCTTGCCGCGGGCATCGTGCCGCGGCTGGATGCCCGTGCCGCGCTGCAACAGCAGACTGCGGCGCTTGCGCTACCCAGCGTGCAGGTCACGCTGCCCACCGTCGCACCACCCGATCAGACGCTGGTGTTGCCGGGCGATATCGAGGCCTATCGGCAGACGCCGATTTTCGCGCGCACCAACGGCTATGTGAAGGCTTGGTACGCCGACATTGGCACGCATGTGAAAGCCGGCCAGTTGCTGGCAACGATCGACGCGCCTGAGGTGGACGCCGCGCTGGGTCAGGCGCGCGCCGATGCGCAGCAGGCGCAGGCGAACGATCAGTTTGCCCAGCTAAGCGCGACGCGCTGGCGGCAATTGGTGCAGACGCACGCGGTCTCGCAGCAGGATGCGGACATGAAGACTAGCGATGCGCAGGCCAAGCACGCGGCGCTTCTTTCGGCGCAATCAAATGTGGCTCGCCTTGCGCAATTGCAATCCTATGAAAAGGTTGACGCGCCGTTTGATGGCGTCATTACGGCGCGTAATATCGATGTCGGCGCGTTGATCGACGCGGGCAGCGCGGGCGGTCCGGCAAAAGAGATGTTCGACCTGGCTCAAACCGGCATGCTGCGCGTGTACGCCGATGTGCCGCAGAACGAGGTCGGCGCCGCGCTCGACGGCACATCAGCCTGCCTCGAAGTCTCGCCCATCCCCGTGAATTGTCTGCCGGGAACGGTGGTGCGCAACGCGGGAGCCATCAATGCTGTCACGCGCACGCTGCGTATCGAAGTTGACGTGTCCAACAAGGATGGCGCGGTGCTGCCGGGTTCTTATGGGCAAGTGCGTCTGTCGCTGAAGGCCGCAGCGCCGGGTTTGTCGCTGCCGGTGAACACCTTGCTGTATCGGCCGGAGGGTGTGCAGGTCGCGACCGTCGACGCGCACCACAAGGTGCTGCTGAAAACCATTAAACCGGGCCGCGACTTCGGCTCGCGTATTGAAGTGGCTTCAGGCGTGATCGCAACTGACCGCGTGATCCTTAACCCGTCCGACTCGATTGCCAATGGCCAGGCCGTGAGGATTTCGTCCAGCGCCAATGTCGGTTCATCGACCGCGCCCGCGAGCGGCGCAGGAAGCCGGTCATGACACTCGCACCGCTTGATCTAAAAACGCGCTGGGGGTTACGCTCGCTGCTGCTTGGTGCCGCCTGCGCGGTGAGTGTGCTGGGTGTGGCGGGCTGCTCGATCGGTCCGAACTACGTCCGCCCCCCGGTCAGGTTGCCCGCAGCCTATCAGGAAAACGCGGGCACGTCAGGCGCGGGTGCGCTCTCGACACGCGCCGGTAAATCGACCTCAGCAGCGGCGCAAGTCAACCCCGACTGGAGCCACGCCGTGCCCGCCGATACCGAGTCGCGGGGCACATGGTGGATTCGCTTTAGCGATCCTCAATTGAATACGCTCGAAGCGCAAGTGAGCGTGTCGAATCAAACGATCCAAAAGGCCGTCGCCCAACTTCAGGAGGCGCGTGCGATGGTCGAATCCGCTCACGCGGCTTATTTGCCGACGCTCGGGCCGGCGCGCTGGCGAGCGCAGCCGATCTCGAGAGCGTGCGAGTCGGCGTGCATGCCGAACTCGCAGTCGATTACTTCAATCTGCGCGGACTCGATGTGTCGAAGCAGTTGCTGGACGAGACCATTGCCGGCTATCGCCAGACGCTTGATCTGACCAAAAACCGCTTGGTCGTCGGTGTGTCGTCGCAGGCGGATGTTACCGAGGCCGAGACACAGCTGCAGGCGACAGAGGCACAGGATATCGACTTGGGCGTCACCCGTGCGCAGTACGAGCACGCCATCGCCACGTTGACCGGCGTGCCCGCGTCGTGTTTCACCTTGTCGCCCGCCAACGCGAACTTTACGCCGCCGGTGATTCCGGTGGGCTTGCCCTCCGAACTGCTGCAACGCCGGCCTGATATCGCCGCAGCAGAGCGGCGTGTGGCCGCAGCCAATGATCAGATCGGCATCGCCGAGTCCGCGTTCTTCCCCAATCTGCTGTTGTCGGCCACGGGCGGTGTCGAGAGTTCGTCGTTGACGAACTGGCTCACCGCGCCGGCGCGCATGTGGGCCATCGGACCTGCGCTGGCCGGCGCGCTGTTCGACGGCGGCCGGCGCCGCGCGATGAGCGAGAAGGCCCAAGCGCAATACGACGCCAGCGTGGCCGACTATCGCCAAACCGTGCTGACGGCGTTCCAGGAGGTCGAAGATAATCTGGCGTCATTGCGCATCTTGCAGCAGGAGGCGAGCAAGCAGGACGAGGCGGTCGTGTCGGCCAAAAAGACTTTGCAGCTCGAGTTGGACCAGTACCGGATCGGTACCATCGACTATCTTGAGGTGGTCGCCGCGCAGCGTACGGTATTGGCGAACGAGCGCGCCGCGCTCGACCTGGCGCGTCGCAGGATGGACGCAAGCGTGTTGCTGGTCAAGGCGCTCGGCGGAATCTGGTGATTCGCCGGAACGGTCGGGTAAGGGCGTGCCCGGCTCGCTTGCCGGGACACACATTTCAAGCTTCGATCAAATTGAGGAATTGCCGCACGCGCGCGTTGGTGGGGTGCTCGAAGAACTCGCCGGGGCTGGTATCTTGCGCGACCACGCCTAGATCCATAAAGACGACACGATCGGCGGCGTCCTGCGCAAAGCGAACTTCATGGGTCACAATCAACATCGTCATGCCTGTATCGGCGAGTGTGCGCATCACATTGAGCACATCGTCGCGCAGCGCAGGATCCAGGGCCGAGGTGGGTTCGTCGAACAGAATCACGGCCGGTTCCATGGCCAGGCTGCGGGCGATGGCCACCCGTTGCTTCTGTCCGCCGGATAAACGCCCTGGATACTCATGGGCCTTGGCCGCCAGGCCGACCTGATCCAACAAAGCCATGCCTCGCTCGATGGCCTGCACACGGTCAACTCCTTTGACGTGGACCGGGCCTTCAATGACGTTTTCCAGTACGGTGCGATGCGGGAACAAATTGAACGACTGGAATACCATCGCGGTCTTCTGCCGTATCTGCGCAATCATCTTCTGGTCCGCGCGCGTGAGCTTCTGCTTGCCGTCGAGCTTGACTGTAGTGCCGCAGACTTCGATGGTGCCGCTATCGGGCACCTCGAGGAAATTGAGCGAACGCAGCAAGGTCGTTTTGCCGGAACCCGAAGGTCCCATGATGACAACCACCTCGCCGGTACGCACGGAGAAATCTATGCCGCGTAACACCGGGTTGTCGCCAAAGGCCTTGGTCAGGCCGCGCACGTTTATTGTAGTGGGGGAGGTAGTATCGATCACTTGAATCGTCTCGTTATACGACCTTCCAGGATGGTCTGGACGATCGTGAGAATTTGATTGATGAGCCAGTAGATAAAACCCACCATGAGGAACATTTCCATGTAACGAAATGTAGCGGCGCCGACCTGATCGGCCACGCGAGTCAGTTCGACCACGGTGATGGTGGATGCCAGCGAGGTATCTTTGATGAGCGCGATCAGGCGACTGCCTACCGACGGAATCGCGATCCGCAGTCCTTGCGGCAGGATGACACGTACCATGGTTTTCCAATACCCCATGCCCAGCGACTGCGCCGCTTCCCACTGCCCGCGGTCGACCGCTATGATTCCCGAGCGGAAATTCTCGCTCAGGTATGAAGCGGAAAACAAGGTCAGCGCGAGCAGTGCCGCGGGAACAGGATCGAGTACGATGCCGTAGTACGGCAAGCCGAAATAAAGCAGCAGGATCTGCACCAGTAGCGGCGTGCCGCGAAAAATGGAGACGTAGGCAAAGGCCAGCCAGCGCAATACTGCAAAATCCGAGATGCGAGCGAGCGCCACCATCAGGCCCAGCGAAGAGCCCAGCGCGAACGAACCCAAGCCGAGCATTAAGGTCATCAGCACTGCAGATTTCAGCAGCGGCAGCGAACGGAGGAATAGTTCGAGCATGTTTTACTCTTGCTGTGCTTTGGCGATGGTACCCGCCATGTCGTAATTGACGCCTACCCACTTCTTACCCAACCGCTCTATCGTGCCGTCGGCCATCATCGCGGCAATCGCTTGATTGACGGCCTTGAGCAGCGCCGGCTGGGCTTTGGGCAGTGCAGGCGCCGAGAGTTGATAGATCAGTGGTTCGCCGACTTCCTTAATATCCAGATGATTGACCTCGGCATAATGCATACCGCCGAAGTGCGAATTGATCACGGCATCGATGCGATGGGTGGCCAAGTCGCTGAATACAAATCCACCATTATCATAGGTGCGGATATCCGAATCCTTGAGGTTGGCGCGCGACCAGGATTCGTTGGTGGAACCGTTGGTGACACCGACCTGTTTGCCTTTTAGGTCGGGGCGGCCATGAATGTCGGTATTGTCGGCTCGCACGAAAATTCGGAAATCCTCCACGCCGTAGGGTGCGGCAAAATCGACCTGCTTGCCGCGCTCGGGGGTGGGTGTGAGATCGTTCATCACCAGGTCATATTTGCCGGTCTTCAAGCCTTCGACGAAATTTTTGAACGAGTCGGCCACGAAAACTACCTTGGCGATACCCATGCGCTTAGCGAGCTCCCGGGCCACGTCCACGTCATAACCGGCTGGCTGATTCTTGTCGTCGAGCAAGGTCCAAGGAGGGCTGCTTTGAGTGTTGGCGATGCGAATCACGCCGGATGCCTTGGCGGCGGCGAGCGCATCGGTCGTTTGCGTCCAGCCTGAAGTACAGACGGCGGACAGGAGTAGGGCAAGGCCGAGCGATTTGAGCGTGCGGCTGCTGCGCAAAGTGACTTTCATTTTATGGCTCCATAACAAGGGTATGTGGCCGGGCGGTTGAGCCGCCAGGCGAAGGACAATCGGGTGGGCTTGTCTGCGCGACTCACGCGGCGCCCGTCGCTTCTAATACTTTCTGATACTCGTCCAGACCGCGCTGTAGATCCGCGATCAGGGCGCCGGTTTCTTCGAGGCCAATGGAAAGCCTGATCACGGGTTGGTTCGTCAAGGCAAAGGCCCGCTCACGTTGCAGTGCTGCGGGATAGAAAGCAGCAAGACTATGTACACCGCCCCAGCTTGCACCGATGGCAAAACACCTCAAAGTATCGAAAAACATCTCATACGCAGCCTGCGGCGCCGGCTTGAGAATCAACGAAAATAGACAGCCGTTGCCGGTGAAATCACGTTTCCATATCGCATGCCCGGGGTCCGACGGCAATGCGGGGAACAACACAGTGTCGACCATGGGATGTACATCGAGCCATGTGGCGATCTCCAGCGCACTATGCGTCTGCGCCGCAAAGCGCACTTGTAGTGTTTCCAGCCCGCGCATCACGAGAAAGCAGTCATCCGGGCTGGTTTGCAGGCCAAGAATACTCTGCGTTTCGCGCAATGTTTCGTAATAGCCGAAATCGTTCATGGTGATCGAGCCCATCAATAAATCGGAATGCCCACCGAAGAACTTGGTGGCTGCCTCGATACTGAAATCCACGCCTTGCTCGAGCGGCCGGTAGGCGAGCGGGCTGGCCCAGGTATTGTCGATCATGGTCAACACGCCGTGACGTCGGGCCGCAGCGACGATAGCCGAGATGTCGGGCATTTCCATGGTGACGGTGCCGGGCGATTCCATGCAGATCATGCGGGTGTTGGGCTTGATCAGTGCTTCAATTTCGGCGCCGATGGCCGGCGCATAAAGCTCGACATCGACGTTGAAATGAGTCAACCATTTCTCTACAAAGGTCTTGAGTGCGCCGTAGCAGGCTGCCGAAATGAGCAGATGGTCGCCGCCGCGCACAAAACCCATTACGGTCATCATCAGCGCCGATTGGCCCGAGGGAGTGACTACGCAATGTGCGCCGCCTTCGAGCGCCGCGATCCGGCTTTCCAGCTCGCGCGCCGTCGGTGTGCCTGTGATGCCATAGCTGAAGCCATCGGGCTGACGCTCCTTGCGGCGTGCGAAATCGGCCAGCGAGTCGAACACCACCGTCGACGCGCGGCGTACGGCGGGGGACAAACTACGAAACGAGTGTGGGGGCTTTTTTTCGGTATTCATCATTCGGTTTGCACGGTAATTTCAGCGGGGATCGCAGATCAAAGTGTACTGGCGCACAAACTTGTGACAACATTGGAAATAATTAAGTCTATAAGCTGAGGTTATACATGAGCATGCGAGAAATCGAGATTTTCCGGGCGGTGATGACGGCGGGCAGTACCAGCAAGGCCGCCGGGCTGATGGGGATTTCGCAGCCCGCGGTCAGCCAAGGCATACGCAAGCTCGAGGCGACCGCGGGCCTGCGGCTATTCGAACGCGTGCGCAGCCGCCTCGTACCAACTCAAGAAGCGTTGGCATTGATGGTGGATGTCAATCGTTACTTCGTGGGCTTCGAGGTAATCGAACACCGTATTCGCAGCATTCGCTCCTTTGGGTTGGGGCGCTTGTCGATCGCGGTGATGCCGGCGCTCGGTATGGGTTTCATGCCGCGAGTGATCGCCGCATTCGGCGCCCATGAGCGCGGTATCCAGATATCGCTGCAAGTGATGAGTTCGCGCGAGGTGCATCAGCAGGTTTCCAGTGGGCAGGTCGATTTCGGCTTGATGTCTGACGAAATGTCGATGACGGGCCTGGAGCATTCGGTATTCAGCAAGATGCCAGGGGTCGCGGTGATGCACGCAGATCATCCCTACGCGGCGAAACGGTCCCTAAAACCGATTGATCTCGGTGCTACAGCATTTATCGCCTTGAACCCGGAGGACAGCAACCGCCGCAGCATGGAGTCGCTGCTCGACAATCTAGGCATCGGTCTGAAACCGCTGGTGGAAACCCCTTATTCACATACGGTGTGCGAGCTTGCGCTTAGCGGGGTGGGTATCGCGGTGGTCAATCCCATCGTGGCGATCGATTACCTGGGGCGCGGCATCGTCATCAAGCCGCTGGAAATCGACACTACATTCACCGCGCTGATGGCGTTTCGTCCCGGCACACCGCTATCGGAAAACGCGCGGCAGTTCCTGCGCTTCATGCGTATGCAATTGAGCGGTGACCAGGCGCGCCTGAATGCGGCGATGGGCTTGGCGGCCGAGACTTAATCCAGCAGTACCTGCAACGCATGCGCTACCGCGCCTTCATCGTTATGGCCGATATGCGCAGCGTCGGGAAACAGTTCGAACAAGCGTGGATGTGCATTGGCCATGACATGCGGCCGCCCGGCGACGCTGAGCATCTCCACATCGTTGAGATTGTCGCCGAATGCCAATACCTGCGGCGCTTCGATGCCTAATGTGTCCATCAACAATTGCAAGGCCACGCCTTTCGACACACCCGGCGCCATGATTTCCAGGCATTGAACATCGGTATAAGTCAGGGCTGCTACACGTTCTGAATACCGCGCGTGGATGGCCGCTTCAATTTGCGCGAGTACCTCGGGCTTGCCGAACAACAGGATTTTTTCGATATTTTCGCCATCGAATCGGGACAAATCTTCGAGTCGATACCCAAAGCCGGAGTGATGATTGGACCACAGCATCCTTTCAATCGGGCGGTCGACCAGCCACTCGGTCGGCGTAAACACCTGAGTCATCACGTCGTAGGGCAGGGTCAATTGCAGCAGTTCGCGTGCCAGCTCGGTGGGAATACTTTTTCGGTAGATCGACTGGTCGCGGGTGTCATGGATGCTAGCGCCATTAGCCGAAACGATAAATGCGTCGATACCGAGCACCTTGCGTATGCCCCGTACGTCGATATGGTGGCGCCCTGTCGCCAGGGCGATGGTGTGGCCGCGCGATTCGAGTTCGCGGAAGGTCTCGATGGTCACGTCGTCGAGCCCGTGACGGTCGTTTAACAAGGTGCCGTCAAGATCTGTGACAATAAGATGTTGCATAAAAGGTCTCGTTGAAAGTCAGGCTGGGTCGTGACTCACAGCATCTCGGCGCCACGCGTGGCGCGCACTGGGATGCCGATCGGGTCGAAGTCATCCAGACAGTATACGTTGACGCCGAAATAGTCGGGTGTGACCCGTTTACGATGGAAGGGATAGATGCCGCAGGTCTTGCAAAAAAAATGATGTGCCGTTTGTGTGTGAAACTGGTACTCGGTCAGCGATTCGGCTCCGGCCAGCAGCTTGAAACGGCTTTCATGCACCTTGACCATCAGCGCATTCTTTTTGCGGCAAATCGAACAGTTGCACGTCGTCAATTCCGCGAGGTCGGTGTCGATTTCGAAGCGGATGGCGCCGCAGTGGCAACTGCCGGTATAGCGTTTTAGGGCGCGTAAAGTTTGCTCGGTCATCTTCGAAGCTTTTCCTGCGCAAGGTAGCGCGTCGATTCATTATCCGCCGGATCTTCGCGGGGACTGTGCAGAAAGATGAACAATGCTACCAGGGAATGGGGATTTCTCGGGTAAAGCCCTAGTCTTTGATAAAGACTCCTTCCCCCAAGGCCTCGGCATGAGCCTAACGGCGCAATTTTTGCTTGCAACGGCACTGGATGAACTTGACCAAGTCGCCGCGATATTTAAGTCATCTCAACCCAATACGTTTGAAGCAATGAATATGAAGATCTCTGATGGTAAAGGAATCTTTGACGCTCGGCTAACCGGTCTCGCGTATGGCCATGAGAAAGCTGTGCTGGACTTGCCGCGTTGCTGCCTTGTGATCCGATCTGATGCTCCTAGCCGATTGTCAGATTGACGTCGCATTCTGGTGGCAAAAAGATGTCATTCACTTGTGGTGAGATAGTCGGACTTGGTGCTTCGGATTACACATTTCGATCATTAAACGTAATGTTGCCGATCGAAAATATTTAACGCGGAGAACACCGCGTGGCATCGCGCCTGTCCAAAAGGGCAGCTTTGCGGTGCTTTATTTTTATCGTTTAATCAGCGCCTTGTTCAGGTTGTTAAGAGGTTTTCCAAGATGTCGCAGCACTTCTCCATCCTCGCTAACGCGAGGCCTTGTGATGCCTGCGGACATATCTATTTCAGTATCGAACGAATCCCCTTGCCGTGAACCGGCTCGGAACGTGTGGGCGGCATTTCGCATATCGCTGCCGCATCGATTGAAATCACTTTACTTAGAGGTCTTATGTCGGGTGGCCAGCAAGACGTTATTTTTGACGTATCCGATAGTGCATCGCATTCTGTTGCGCAAGCCGTTATTCGGGAAATCTTCTCGCTGCGCAAATTGCACCGCGAGGCGGCTGATACGCCGGAGCAATTCGCAGAGGAGGCGAAGCCTCATGTCGATGCGATCTGCTCGGTTGTGGCGCGGGGAGAACCCATCACAATGATATTGCCGGCCTTTCCAGGTAAATCGCCGAACCGGCGCAAGACGCTGGGCGTTCTACCCGATCTGGCGGAAAAGCATGCACTCACGAATCTTGCGGGACTGTGCGAACGAATCGGCCAGATCTATGCGCCGGGTGCGAAACTCGTCATCTGCTCGGACGGTTATTGCTTCTCGGACGTCGTGAATATCAGTGACCGCGAAGTCGCACAGTATCTCGACATTGTGAAAGCCTATGCGGCCCAGCATTTTGACGATGTATTCGGCTTCTATGACCTAACGGACGAATTCCTCTATCTCGCTGATCTCGCGTCGAAGCGCGAAGAATTGCTGATCGGGTATGGCGATTCGATCGAGCGGATCAAGCGCCAATGCGCGGACGACCCGGCCATGGGCGCGATGTATCGCGGTATTACGCGTTTCCTTTATGAGGACGCGATCGGCACCGAGCGTTGTGGTGCGCTCAGCAATACCGCAGTCCAGAAGATGAGTCGCTCCAATTCCTATCGTGTGATCCAGCGTAGCAATGCGTGGAGTAGGTTGCTGGACCGCAATTTTCCGAACAGTCTGAGGCTGTCGATTCATCCGCAGTTCCGCGTGTCGAAGAAGATCGGTATCCGGTTGGTCGAATGTGACGACATTTGGCTCACGCCTTGGCATTCGGTTGCGGTGCAAAAAAACGGTCGCATCGTGTTGAAGAAACGTTCGGAAATCGACGAAAGCAATTCGGTGCTGGTATTCACCAACGGCGTGCCGTGCCATTTCGTCCACTACACCCACACCGATCATAGTCAGGCTGTCTCTCATCATGGTTAAACACGTCCATTCTTCGGTGCACCAACATGAGCGTAAGGTGCCACGCCTCTACGTCGGCCTGCTGGCTATCCTGACAATGCTGGGCACGGATATCTACCTTCCTGCACTGGGCGAAATACGTAGCGATCTATCGACGTCCGTGTTTCTCGTCGGTTTTTCGTTGACGGTATATGCGGGCGGTTCGCTGGTCACGCAACTTCTCTACGGGCCGGTATCCGATGTGCTGGGTAGAAAACCAATACTGTTATTCGGACTGACTGTGTTCGTAGCGAGTACGATCGGCTGTATGTCCGCGCACGACGTACGAATTTTTCTCGCGTTCCGGTTTTTTCAGGCGTTTGGGGCGTGCGCTACAACAGTCTTGTGGCAGCCAATCGTAACCGATGTGTACTCCGATGACGAGCATAAAGTGCGGGGCATCTTCGGCTTCGTGATGTCGTTTGTCGGCATTTCGCCGGCCTTAGCGCCGTTCATCGGCGGCGGCATCGCGGGTCTGGCCGGCTGGCGCTATACATTCGCGGCGCTGCTTGTGCTCGGCATCGGGCTGCTGGTGTGGACTGCGATACGATTCCACGAAACGCTCACGCGGGACGATGCGCGCCCGCAGTGCTTGACCTTCGGTGCACTGTATCGCCCTTATGCGATTCTGTTGCACGACAGCCGGTTCTATCTGTATGGCTTGTCCGTGGCGGCAGCCGTCGGCGGATACATGGCGTATCTCACGGCCGCGCCATTCGCACTTGCCCGGCTAGGCTTGCCACCTGTGTTGATTGGTTTGAGCTTTTTGCCGCTGGCGGGGCTGTTCGGACTCGGCGGTGCTGCCGCCAAGCTGCTGGTCGGCAGATTCTGCGAGGACACTGCGTTGCGCATCGGCGGCGCCGTCGGTCTAGCCGGTGGTCTGCTGTTCTGGCTGTCGATAGAGAGCGGCTTTGCGACGTCGGCAATCCGCTACGCGGCGCCGTTCGGTCTGGTGACATTCGGCATCGGTATTACGATACCGACCGGTTCAGCGGCTGTGATCGCCCGTTTTTCGAAGATTTCAGGCGCTTGCTCGAGTGCGGCCAACTGTATGAATTCCTTGGCTGTTCTGGTCTCGACCAGCGCTATGTCGCTGCTGTATCAGTCATCAGGCAATCGCTTGCTCGGCGCCATTCTAAGCGCGTCGGCACTGCTCTCGCTGGTTTGCGCGCTGATGCTCGGCTCAAAATCAGTGACTGCCGGTCGGACCGCATGCTAGGTCGCATCGATACCGTTCGTCGAAGGAGTCAATATGAAGAACTTTGGTATCCGTAACGAAAAATGGCTTGACGAAACGACGTTGACCGCAGGCCAGCCTTCATCTGAACAGCTTGGTGAGCTAGCTGCCGACGGTTTTCGCGCGGTCATCAATATAGCGCCTTTCGATACGCGCTATTCGATCGATGATGAGGAAGGTTGTGTATGCCGTCACGGGATGAACTACTACTTTCTGCCAGTCGACTTCAAACAACCAACTCTCAACGATTTTCTGCGTTTCAGCGCGATCTTTCGCGAGACTGAGGGCCGAAAGCGCATCGTGCATTGCGCGGCAAATTACCGCGTATCTGCATTCATCTCCCGTTACCAGGTGATGGTGGGTGCCTGGAGCACGCAACAGGCTGACGAATGGGTTGCCGGTATCTGGAGCACCGTGGAGTTTCCTGTTTGGCAGGTGTTTATCCAGACGCTGCGCGCCAATCTCGACATCGTTCGTGCTGTATGAACGGTTCGCAAGTCGTTGCGGATTTCCTGCTTGCTTTCGCTTCCTTGTGTCGGGAAGGAGATGTCGCGACCTTGTCACCAGTGCAGCGCTACGAGTTGGAGTCGAAAGTGAATTTGTTCGTTGCCCGGGCGGAGACGATCCGGCTCACGCTGCCGGGTTTTCCGCTGAAGTCGCCCGATCGGGACGGCAAAGTGCTCGGCGCCTTGCCCGATGTAGGCGAGCGTCAGGCGTTGGCGTTTCTCAACAGGTTCTGCGAATCGGTGAAAGTGTTCTACGCACCCGGATGTGTCATTGATCTGTTCAGCGACGGCCTGACGTTCAACGATTTGCTAAACATTCCGCGCAACGTAGCGAATGCCTATCACCATGAGTTGCGCACGCTATGCGCATCGCCGAATATTGTTTGGCATTCATATTCGACGGTAGACCCGTCGTTCGATCGCGAGACGGGCGACGTCGATACTGTGCTCGATCCGTACTGGCGTACCGCGCCGGTCGAGTCGGAAGCGGACATCCCGCTTAACGGGCGCGAGCTGGAGTTGGCTGTGCTATTGGCGCGCGAACGGCGTAGCGTGTTCACGGAGATAGACACGCCTGAAAGCCAGCGTATCGAAATTTGCGCACGACGGATGGTCCAGCGCGGCATCGCGCTGGACGGATTTCTCGCCGCGAAGCTGCCGTCGGGTGTGCGGCTTACCGTGCACGCGCCGAAGCACGACACGGCCAAGGTTCCCGTGAAGGTGCATGCCGGGAGCGACAACGGTGCGTTGCCCTGGCACAGCGTCCTGCTTAGTCAATTGAATGGAGAGTGGCTCATGCTCAGCAAGTCAGATGTAATCCAGAATTTCGATGCCGCGATCGTCGGCAAGGCCGGTAAGCCGTGGTATTTCGCTGAGGGCGGTGGGGCGCTCGGCGCTAGCTGTGAAATCAGCGTGGTGCATCGCGATGACTTCGGGCTGCTGATCACGCCGCGCGGCGTCGGGGTGGGCGAGGTGGATTGTATGTCACTGTCGTCGAGCGCGATAGCTGCACTGACGAAACGCTACGGGTTTGTCGTACTACGTGGATTCCGCGTGGACGACGAACACGCGTTGGTGAAATTCACCGAGCAGTTTGGCCGTCCATATGAGTGGCAATTCGGGGCAGTACACAAGATACGTCCAGAAAAAGAGGCGAACGGATATGTGCATTCGTTCGAATCGGTGCCGCTGCACTGGGATCTTAGCATGCTGCCGCTGACCCACCCGCTCGTGCAACAGGACGAGCACTTTGCAGCTTCGCTGTTCGCGTTGTATTGCAAGTCTGCGCCGAAGTCCGGTGAAGCTATGACGACACTCGTCGATGCACGCCATATCGTCAGACAGCTCGATGCGCAGACATTGGCGGCGTGGGAGCGAGTGAGCCTCACGTACAACACCAAGATGACCTATTTCGGTGGCGTGCCGCGTACGTTTCCGCTGATCACGGCGCATCCGGAAACCGGTGAAAAGGTGCTGCGCTACCAAGAGGGCAGCGAATCTAGTCTCCAACGTTTCGAGGTCAGCGTGGCGACGCCCGGTATCGCGCAAGACGATCTCATCCAGCGTGTTAGCGACCTTGCCTATGCGACGGAAAATCTCGTGGAGCACGACTGGGAAAGCGGCGACATCGTGATGGTCGATAACTATAGCGTGTTGCACGGTCGCCGCGCTATGTCCAAGGCGTCCGCCGCGCGCGAGCTATGGCGAGTGCAGGTTTATTGAGCTCACCGAAAGCGGTAATCAGCCCGACAGCGGAGGTAAGTGGGCCGCTGCCAGAAAGATCAAGCAAACTAAAAGAGAGCAACAGGTGACATCTGTGACCGCAAAGTGCCGTGTGCTATTTTTCGGCGAGGCCGTGACGCTCGCCCATGTGGCGCGGCCGCACTGCCTAGCCAGGGCGTTGGACAAGCAAGTGTTTGAGGTCCATTTTGCCTGTGACAAGCGTTTCGGTTTCCTACGCGATGATGAGCAGATTCGCTACTGGGACATCCGCTCGAAGACAGTCGAGAAATTTCTCAACGCGGTCGAGACGGGTAAGGCACTCTATAACAAACACGAATTGATCGACTACACGAACGAAGACTGCGAGCTGATTAGGAAAGTGCAGCCGGACCTGGTGGTCGGCGACTTCAGACATTCGCTGTCGATCAGTACGCGGCTCGCGCAGACGCCGTATGTGGCGCTGATCAACGCGTACTGGAGTCCGTATAACGCCGACCGCGCGCTGCCGGTACCCGAGGTGCGCGGCGTCAATCTCAACGGCATACCCTTCATGTCGCGTCTGATGCCGACGCTGAGCAAGGCGATTTTTGCATTTCAGGGCCGGGCGCTGAACGGTGCACGCCGTCATTTTGGTCTCGAACCTTTCGCGACCTGTCGCGACGGTTGGACCTTCGGCGATCATGTGGTGTATTACGACGCGTACGATTTGATTCCGCTCGACCGGCTGCCGCGCAATCATCACTATATCGGTCCAGTGAGCTGGTCGCCATCCATCGCGTTGCCTGAATGGTGGGACGCGCTTGACGCCGATCGCAAAACTGCCTACGTGTCGCTCGGGTCATCGGGCAATGTCGGGCTGGTCGATGCGATTATAGATGCGTTGCTGGCGGAGGGCGTGCAGGTGCTGTTGTCGTCGGGCGGCCGTTTCGGGCATGACCCGCGCGACAACGTGTTTGTCGCCGCTTATCTCCCCGGCGAAGCCGCGGCGCGTCGCGCCGATCTTGTGATCTGCAACGGCGGCAGTCCGACCGCGTATCAGTCGCTCAGCCAGGCGGCGCCGGTTATCGGCATCCCGTCGAACATGGATCAGTTGCTCGCCATGCGCTACATCGAGCGCTTTGGTGCCGGTGTCACCCTGCGCGCAGCCCAAATCCGTGCCGGCTTGCTAAGTACAACCGTGAGACGGATGCTTGGCGACGACGGCTATCGTAATCGCGCGCTCAAGTTATCAAGGCTGTTCGCGCAGACTGACCCGTACCAAGAATTTTCGGCGTTGCTGCGCAGGCTGACCGGCCTCGCGCACGCGTGAGCCGCGTGCAAAAGCTGCTTTGCGGGCACGTCGTGAGTCCGCACAACCATGTCCGCGCATCGCATGCGGATATTTGTCATTGAAGATGGGGATTCTGTGAACGACAAAAAATCGGATACTTTGCAGATGGCATCCTCTGTTGCCGAAACGGCAGATGCTCGCGACGCGTCGCCCCAACGGTCCGTTGCGCGGATCGAAGCTGCCTGCCTGCTGGCGACAATCGGTCGGGCATTGCTGGTGCTGACTTCGCTTGCACTCGTGGTGCCTTGGAATCCGGCGATGCCCGGTGCCGGACTCGACCCATCGTGGGCGTTCGGCCTGAATCAAGCGGTGGCCCAAGGGCTGGTGTTCGGCAAAGACATCGTATTTACGCTGGGACCGTACGCATCGGTCTTCACAAAGAGCTTCCATCCGGCCACCGACTCATTGATGTTGCTCGGAAGCGGCGTGCTCGCAATTTGCTATGCCGGCGCTCTGTTCTACGCGTCGTCCGAGGTGGCTTGGTGGTTGCCACTCGCCTTGGCGATTACGCTGGCGGGTACCGTCTCGCGGGATATTCTGTTGATGGTTTATCCGTTGGTGGTCACCGTCGTACACTACCGCGCCTATCGCCGTGCGGATGCGGACGCCGCGGTGGCGAGCGCATATCTTTCGCCCGCCGCGACGTTCGTCATATTCGTGCCGTTCGGCTTGCTACCGCTCGTCAAGGGTTCGTTGTTGCCGGCCTGCGCGGTCGGCGCGGTGCTCTGTATGGCCTTGTTCGTAAGTCGTGGGGATCGTTTGCGCGCGGCCCTCACGCTGCTCGCGACGATCGCTTCGATACTCTTTTTCTGGGCCTTCGCGCATCAACCACTGGCCGCGCTGCCGGCGTATTTTGCGTCGCAATTGGCAATGATCTCTGGCTACGAAGAAGGCATGGCGCTGGACGGCCCCGCCGTCGAGATCGTCTATTACGTAGTGCCTGCCATGCTGCTGCTTATGGCGATCGGCTTGCGTCACAACGGTGCGCCACTTCTGCGCTGGTTTCTTGCCCTGTCGTTTGCCGCGTTTCTCTGTCTCGCGTTCAAGGCAGGCTTTGTCCGTCACGATGCTCACGCTCTGATCAGCGCCAGCGCGATCATCGTCGCCGCATTGCTGTACGCGATCGCGATGCCATCGCGGCTGAGCATGGCCTTAATGCTGATATCGGCCGCGGCCGGTTGGAAGATCTGCTCCGGCTACGGAGATGCTTCACCGATGCGTCTCGCGGTCAACGTCGAACACACGTTCGCCGACGTTCGGGATGGACTGCACCGACGCCTAGCCGATGGGCATGGCCTGCAGCAGGCCTATCTCCAAAGACTCGCCGACTTGCGGCGCGAACATGACGTGCCAGCATTGAAGGGCACGAGCGACATATACTCGTTCTGGCAATCCGACTTGCTGGCGGCGGGCGACGCGTGGTCGCCACGGCCGGTTTTGCAGAGTTACGCAGCCTACACTCCGACGCTCGCGGTAGCCAATGCAGCGCATCTGCTCTCAAATCTGGCACCGCGTAACGTGTTGATCCGGGTGACGCCGATTGATCTGAAATACCCGTCGCTCGACGACGGCCCTAGCTGGCCGGTGCTGATGCGCGATTACCGTCCGGTCGCGTTCAGCAACAATTTTCTCTATCTGCTGCGGGCTGTGAGCGGCCCGCAGCCGCCCGTTTCTGGCGTCGCGACTGACGTCATGGAGTCGCTTGGTGAACGCGTAGTCGTGCCTGCCTCGGCTAACCCGCTGTTCGCGAATTTCGACCTTCAGCCTACACTGCTCGGTCGGCTACGCGCGGTGCTATTCAAACCGGTACCGCTGCATCTCACTGTGATGCTGCATGATGGGACGAAACAAACCTATAAGCTGGTTTCGGGCATGGCGAAGGCCGGTTTTCTGTTGACGCCGTTGGTGCGTAATTCGACCGACTTCGCGTATCTATATGGCAATCATGAGCGCTTGCGCGACCAGGATGTTGTCAGCTTCGTCGTCGCACCGGATGACGGCGGCGCATATGCATGGAACGTTCACTACGGAATGAGCCTGAGCGCCGTGGCGAGTGCTGCGTCGCCCGAGGTGGCGCGGCTCTTCAGCTATGACCCGGTCGGTGGGCTGGCGCCGGCCGACGTTTCGCTGCCGCATCGGCAGCAGGTATGCGTTGGTGGTCTCGATGTGCTGAACGAAACCTATCCCGCACCGTCGCGCGCGCGCATCTCGGACGTGCTGTCCGCCGAGGGTTGGCTGGTCGCTGATCCGGCAACGATGACCACGCCCGAGCGCATCTATCTGACGCTGACCGATATACGTGGCATGGTCCGGTACGTGGAGACCAGGCGCACGCCGCGCGTGGATGTTCGCGATGCGTTGGGTGCGAGGGCATTGCCGAATCTTGGTTACACCGCCTACCTCGACCCAACCCAGTTTAAAGGCGTGCAGGTACTCGGCCTTGCCTATAGCAGGGGCACTCAGTTCATTACTTGCAAACAGTTCAACGTACCGCTCGCATTTGCCCATTAAAGAGAGACAGAATGACCCCGGACAATCTGGCGCTACTGTATCGCAACCGTTTCGCCGAACACAAACTCGCACGCAAGAACGCAATCTGGAAGACGCTGTGCGTAGGTTTCCTCGCACGCTTTGTGCGTCCTGACGACACAGTAGTCGATGTGGCATCGGGCTATGGTGAATTTGTCAACAACATTCGCGCGAGACGCAAGGTCGCCGTCGACCTGAACCCCGACGCGAGGTGTTTTCTTGATCTCGGCGTGAAATTCCATCTAGCCGAGGCCGCACGTGTCGGCGAGCTGCTGCACGGCGAAGCCGACGCCGTTTTTACCTCGAACTTTCTCGAACATCTACCGAACAAGTCTGCACTTGAGGTGTTTTTGGCCTCGGTTTTCGAGGCGCTCAAACCTGGCGGACGCTATCTGATCCTCGGGCCGAATCTGCGCTACCTTGCCGGCGCATACTGGGACTTCTACGACCACCATCTTGGACTTACACACAAATCGCTCTGCGAGGCACTGCATTTGGCCGGTTTCGAGATTGAACTATGTATCGACCGGTTTCTGCCGTACACAACACACGGTGCGTTGCCGACGCATCCGGCCCTGGTCTGGCTGTACGTACGGATTCCGTTCGCTTGGCGGTTTCTCGGAAAACAGTTCTTTATCGTTGCGCGCAAGCCGCGCGAAACGCCAGCCCCGGGCCGCGCCGGATGAACTAGCCGAGGCTGCATGCGGTCCAGTGAGAAAAAGACATAATCACAAGCCACTGTAGATCAACTTGCGCCCGGAGGTATCCCAAAATGGTGGCAATAAACGTGTTAAAAACAGATATGTCTGTATGCCATGCGTTTGAATGTCAAACTACTTTGGTCCATTCGCAAAAACCCGGTGCCGATGGCCTGACGGTGCGGTCTTCGTGCAGTTTGTGAGCCATCCCCGGATTAGCGTAAGTCTGATATTGGTCCGGTGGGATGGCTCGAAAGAAGTGGATTTTTTAAAAATAATGCGAATCGCATTATTTCACGTTGTCTGATAATGAACATTATTACGATTGTAGGCACTGTAACTCTATCTCACTATTGCGTGAGTGGACAGATAGTCAAATGAATATCGACACTCAGGGTTTGATACTGCACCGCGGCGCCGACTTTGCCGGCGCCAATAGCGAAGCAGAGTTGTTTGAGGTTGCAGCCGGCATTGCGCGCGAGCTTGGCTTTGAGCACTGTTCTTATTGGATGCGGATTCCTCTGCCAGTTTCCAGTCCAAGGTTTCTGTTATTTTCAAACTGCCCGGTTGCGTGGGTCGAGGAATATACGCAGAATGATTATTTCAATATCGATCCTACCGTCCAGCACGGGCTGCATGGCATGATGCCATTGGCCTGGTCGGCGACAGATGCCGACACCGCAACTTCTTTCTGGGGCGCGGCCCTGTCATACGGTTTGCGCTATGGCTGGTGCACGCCCTCGCGGGGGCCATACGGCACGATCGGGATGCTCTCGCTGGCTCGCGGCTCTGAGCCGATCTTGGGTAACGAGATGACGAAGACGGAGTCCGCGATGCTCTGGTTGTCGACGACGCTTCATCGCGCGATGACCCGCTTGCTCGCGCCTACATTGATACCCGAGGCATCGCAGACGCTAACGGTGCGAGAGAAAGAAACGCTCAAATGGACGGCGACAGGAAAGACCTATTCGGAGATCGGTCTGATCCTGTCGATTGATAACCGCACCGTCAAATTTCATCTCGTCAACGCAATGCGCAAGCTCGGCGCGTCGAATAAGGCGGAAGCCGTGGTTAAGGCGTCGCTGCTAGGTTTCTTGTACTAGGCTGCGTCGCATCGCGCATGTTCAATACTCGCCCATATAATCACGCTTGCCGATTTCCACGCCGTTATGACGCAGGATCGCATAGCTGGTCGTAATATGGAAAAAGAACTGCGGCAAGCCGTAGCTCAGCAAGTACGATTGCCCGTTGAATTTCTTTTCCTTGGGGGTGCCCGGGCGCGTCACGATTTCGATTTCTTCATTGCCTTCGATTTGGGCCGGCTTGATGCTGCCGATAAACGCCACGGTTTCGCTCAGCAAGGTTTGCAAGTCTGCAAAGGTTTGTTCGGTGTCCGGGTGTTTGGGCACTTCGATGCCGGCCAAGCGTGCCGAGATGCCGCGCGCAAAATCGCTGGCGATTTGTACTTGGCGCACCAGCGGGAACATATCCGGGTAGAGCCGTGCTTGCAGCAAAGCATTCGGGTCGATATTTTTAGCGACCGCGTGATCTTCCGTCTTGCGCAGAATCGCGCTAAGGGCGTTCAGCATTTGGGTCAGGACCGGGACGGAACTGGCGTAAAGAGAGATGGCCATGGTGTTTCCTTAGGTTAAGAGGTCAGGCTAATGTCGCATGATTATAGACACTAACCAGCGTACACAGGTCCATAAGTCAAGTTTACGTTTCTCTCATGCGCCTGACGACGCCCCAAACCTAAACCCCAAACCTACGCCCCAAGCCTACGCCCCAAGCAAGACGCCGGTGCGCACGGCTTGGGTTCCGGTGACGCGGCCCAGTGGGGCGCCGGCCATCACAAAGCGGATCGCGCGCCGCATATAGAAAACCCCCTCGGTATGGCTGCAAATGGTGGTCGTTTCGTCCGTCAGCGGGTCGACAATGTCGAACAGCGGATCGCCCACCTGGATGGTGTCGCCCAGATTCGCACGATGCACCAGAATACCGCTGACCGGCGCATAGAACTGCTCGCTGCCGGCCAACGGTGTAGCCGGCGTGAGCAAGGGTGGCAGCGGCTTCGTGCTGGCTCGAATGGCTTGACGCCAGATCAGGTATTCGATGATGGCATCCGCATCCTGTTGCGCCACGGCATACGAAACATCGCGCTGCCCCCGGCATTCGATGGTGACCGCAAGCGTCCCATCGGGGACGGGTTGGCTTGCCGGCATCTGCTGTTGCAGGTTCCACCACAGCAAAGAATGGGCTTCGTCGAACGCCAGCGCGCCGGAGTCTGTGGCGAGCAATGAAGCGCGGGCGCCGAGATAGCGCGCCAGCGGCTCAATCTCGGGCCAAGCGGCTTCGCTGGTGTACAAATGAATCACGGCCTCCAAAGAGCAATGTAGATCGATCACCAGATCCGCATCGAAGGACAACTTGAACAGCGCCAGCTGTAAAGCATCGAACTCGGTCAGCGGTTTCTGTTGCAGCAAGGCTTCGCCGATTAAATTTCGGATGATCAATAGATTGTTGCGCGGATCGGCGCCGAGCAGCGCCTTGGCGCGGGCCGCAAGCGTGGGGATTTGCGGAAAATGGCGATTGAAGTTCCGACCGCTGCCCAGATCGAAGCGCCCGACAAACTGCCCCAGCACCTGCTGCCCCAGGCCGATCGGATTGGCGACCGGCACCAGGACGATTTCCGCGGCCAGCATGCCCGCTGCGTCGAGTTCGAGCAGGCGGCGCTTCAAGAGTACGCTGGTCAACATGGCCGGGGTTTCGTCGGCATGCAGCGAGGACTGGATATAGATCTTTTGCCCGCTGTCCGGTGGACCGAAATGAAAACTCAGCAGTTCGCGTTGTGTACCGGCGAAAGGCGGCAGCAAAGGGGTCGATTGTGTATGCATGGCGAATTCTGAAGAGTGTGGACGGGCCGGCGGGCCAACGCCGAGCTCAAGCGCTGATGCCAAGCAGTGACTTCAATCGCCGTAGGGGTTGAAGTCAAAATATTTATGGGCGATTTGCGCGTAGGTCCCGTCTTTCAGCATAGCCGCAATCGCCGTATCCATGGAGGCCTTCAAGGCCGTTTCGTCTTTGCGCAGCCCAATGCCTACGCCGCGGTCACCCATATCCAGCGGTGCGCCGACAAACGCAAAACCCTTGCCGGCCGGCGTGCGCAGAAAGCCGATATCAGCCTCTACAGAACCCAGTAAGGCGCCGTCCAGGCGACCGTTGACTAAGTCGCTAAAGACCTCGTCCTGACTTTTATACGCAACAATATGGACGCCGTTGGGCGCCCAATGGCTCAGCGTCCAGGTCTCGAATTGCGTGCCCGACTGTACGCCGATTTGCTTGCCCGCCAACGCCGCAGCCGTGTTTCCGAGCCCGGAGCCTTGGCGCGCAACCAGGCGCGATTTGAATTGGAATAATTTCGACGAGAACAAGATTTGCTGCTCGCGCTTCTCGGTGATGGCCATCGAGGACATCACTGCATCGATCTTGCGCGCCTGCAAGGCCGGAATCATGCCTGAGAACTCAAGTTCAACCCACTCGCAGTGGGCGTGAATGCGGCGGCAGATCTCGTTGCCGAGGTCGACGTCGAAACCCTTGAAACTACCGTCGGGCGCTTTGGCGTCCATGGGCGGGTAGGTCGGGTCGATGCCGAGGCGTAGCGTGTCGCTGTCGCGTGCGTGGGCGCCGCTACTGAAGGCAAGCACGGCGGTCAGAATGATCAGGGCGGTTTTCATGGTGAACTCGTTGGCAGTGGGTTTGGACCCATGCTAGGGCGAGTCGGTGAATCAAAGAAGTCCCAATCGGGTTATCATGATCACTTTTAGTGATCGCAAATGCCATGGCTCTAACGATCTCCCAGTTACGCGTGTTCACGGCAGTCGCCGAGCACGGCAGCATTCGCGCGGCTTCAAGGGCCCTGGGTATCGCTCAAAGCGGTATTACGCACCAATTGCAGAACCTTGAGGCGATGTTGGGCGCCACGCTGTTGACGCGCACCAATCGCGGGGTTGCTTTGACCGTGCTCGGGCAGCGCTTGCTGTTGCGCGCGGGTGCGATTCTGGGCGAATGCGAACGGGCCGAGCGGGAGGTGCAGCAGTTGCATGGCGACTATGCGGGGGTCGTGTCGTTCGGCATGACGACCGAGCCGTTGATCGACGCGCTGGCGCCGGTACTAACCGAATTCCGCGCACGCTTCGAACGGGTCGCGGTGCATCTCAGAACCGGCACCTCGCGGATGATGATTGCGTGGATCCGAGACGGCACCTTGGATTTTGCCGTCGCTTTGGTCTCGAAATTCACGGATACCACCGACTTGTCGGTGACTCCGCTTTATCCCTCGAACCCGGTGATTGTCTGCCGCCGTGGTCACCCTAAAGCGGCCGCCACCTCGCTTAAGGCATTGGTGGACTGCACCTGGGTCGCCACGCGTTCACCCAACTTGACCGGCGATCTGCCGGTCAACCGGCTGATCAGTTTGTTCGACGATCACGGGTTGCCGCCGCCCAACATCATCGCCACCGTGGAAGGTTTGTTTGAGACCTTGCATCTGGTTGGGGAGACGGATTGTCTGTCGCTGGAGCCGTCCGTCGTCACGCAGCACCCCTTGTTCGCCCATGCCCTGACTTCGATTGCTGTACGTGAGCGGCCAACGCCGCAGCAAGTCTGCCTGCTGCAGCGTGCGGCGATTCCGGTCACGCCGGCGGCACAGGAGCTGGCGACGATGATTGCGTCTTATACGCGCACGGTTCGAGCACGCGCCAGTTAAGCGCGGGTTGTCAGGGATAAAGCACGAGGTATCGCGATGGGGTTGCCAAAGCGGCCTATGACTTAAGCCGTTTTCCGGCAAATCGCCAACGGCCACGGTCCCGCCGACGGCTCCGACGCATAGTGGCGGATTTCGTCGATTTGCTTGTCGATCGCGAATTGCTGGGCGCTTAACCAGTCCCGGTTGTAATAACTGTGCAGATAACGTTCGCCGCCGTCGCACAAAATGGCCACGATGCTGCCCGCTTCCCCGCGTGAGCGCATCTCAGATGCCAGACTCAGACTGGCGCAGAAGATCGTACCCGTCGAGCCGCCGCATTTGCGGCCCATGCGTTCGTCGAGGTAATGCAAGGCCGCCAGCGAATAGTTGTCGGGCACCTTGACCATCGCATCGACCACGTGGCGCATAAACGAGGGCTCGACACAGGGGCGGCCGATGCCTTCGATACGCGAGCCTTGAGGCGCGGTCACGCCAGGATCGCCATTCAAGTAGTAATCAAAGAACACGGAATGGTCGGGGTCGGCCACGCAGACTTCCGTATCGTGCTGCTGGTAGCGCACGTAGCGGCCCAAGGTTGCCGACGTGCCACCCGTGCCTGCGCCGCAGACGATCCAGCGTGGAATGGGGTGTGGCTCCCTGGCCATTTGCGTAAAGATCGATTCGGCGATGTTGTTATTGCTACGCCAGTCGGTGGCGCGTTCGGCGTAAGTGAACTGGTCCATAAAGTGACCGTTGGTATCGTGCGCCAGTTTGTGGGACTCGGCGGCGACCTGGCTGGGGTCGTCGATCAGATGGCAGCGGCCGCCGTAGGCTTTGATGCAGGCGAGCTTTTCGGGCGAGGTTGAGCGCGGCATCACGGCGATAAACGGTAGGTTCAACATGCGCGCGAAATACGCTTCAGAAACCGCGGTCGACCCGCTGGATGCCTCAATCACCGTGGTATCGCGGTGGATCCAGCCATTACAAATGGCGTGCAAAAACAGCGAGCGCGCCAAGCGATGTTTCAAGCTGCCGGTCGGATGACTCGATTCATCTTTGAAGTAGAACTGAATATCCGGGAATGCGGGTAGTTGCAGTGGCAGCAGATGGGTGTCCGCCGAGCGGTTGAAGTCCGCTTCGATAATGCGCACAGCCTGCTTGACCCAAATACGAGAAGGCATGGTGGTGGCTCGCAAAAAAACCGTGGGAAGAAAGCACCGATGTCGGCGCAGGCCCGCGTGCATCGTCTTGACCAGTATAGAGTGTCGGGCCGCAGCGCATAGCCGCGAAAACCCTTCGTCCGAGGCGCCGATAGCCTGATCGGGCTGAGCCCGAGAGTCCGCTGCCAGGTATACGCCGTTTTGGCTGAAAATCGAAAGTTTTTGTCCGAACAGCACTTCATCTGCCATTTATAGTGTGGACATATGCTGCATAGCGCGGCTTATAACCCACTATCACCCAGCTAAGGAGTGCTTCCCATGAAAGCGATTCAATTCAAATCCTTCGGTGCACCCGAGGTGCTCGAATATCTTGAACTGCCGACGCCGCAACGCGACAGCGATACTGCCATCGTGCAAATCAAGAGTGCATCGGTCAACCCCAGCGACGTCAAGAATGTCTCGGGGCATTTTGATCATACCCAGCCGCCGCGCATTCCCGGTCGCGACTTCAGCGGTGTGGTGGTGGACGGGCCGGCTCAGTGGCTGGGCGCCGAAGTGTGGGGTACCGGCGGCGATATTGGGTTTACGCTGGACGGCACACATGCTGAATTTATTAAAGTCCCGGTGCGCGCGCTGGCCCGCAAACCGGCCAATTTAAGCCATGAACAAGCGTCGGCAATTGGCGTGAACTTTGTGGTTGCATGGCTGGGCACGGTGGAATACGCCAAATTGGCGCCGGGCGAAACCATTGCCGTGATTGGCGCGGGTGGCGGCGTGGGCGGCGCGGTGACGCAAATCGCCAAAGCGCGCGGCAGCCGTGTGATCGGCATCGATCGGCATGCCCTCTTGGCGGGGTCGCCGGCGGCGCGCCTGGTTGACGACTTCGTTGCTTTTGACGAGGCCACCGTGGCGCGCGTCAGGGCGCTGACGGGCGGTGGTGTCGACGTAGTCTACGATGCCGTTGGCGGCGTGGCGTTTGAAACGGCGCTGCAACTGGTCAAACGGCGCGGTCGCGTGGTGGAGATCAGTGCGACAGGTCGGCGTCGGGTCGAATTCGACCTGATCGATTTTTATCATAACGAAACGCAGCTGCTGGGCGCGGACAGCGCCAAGTTGGGCGTGGCTGAGTCCGCGCATTTGATGAGCGCGCTGGTCGAAGGCTTCGAAAGCGGCCAGTTTGAGGCTCCGGTGATTGCGCAGCGCTACACCCTTGAACAAGCACGGCAAGCTTATGAAGCGGTGGCCGCCGGTACCGCCGGGCGCGTTGTGATTAATATGTGAGGTCAAGCATGAAACCCTATCTCATCTCCTTGATCGCCGGTGTCGTCGTCGGCCTGTTTTATAGTCTGGCCAACGTTAAATCGCCGGCGCCGCCGACTGTTGCTTTGATCGGACTGCTGGGCATGTTGGCGGGCGAACATTTGATTGCATTCGGGCGCAGCGCATTTGATCTGGTGACGCGTTGAAATGTGGATGATAAAGTGGTTTTCCTAAACACTTATTAATCGCATAACAACTATGCCTAAGGCGCTGCCCCCCGATCTTCGCGACGGCCCCGGACAGGGGCGGTCCCTGGCGCGGCATTATCCGCGCGGGATTCGCATCGATCCTCATTCGCACGATTGGGCGCAAGTCTTGTATGCGGTGGCCGGGGTCATGTGGGTTGAGGTCGGGCATGAAGCTTTATTGGTGCCGCCGCAAAGAGCGGTCTGGTTACCTGCGGGCACGGTTCACTCGATCCACATGATGAGTGCTGTGGATATGCGTAACCTCTATTTGCACGAGCAGAACGTGCAGCCGCTTAGCAAACAAAGCTGTGTCTTCGAGGTGAATGGACTACTGCGCGAGCTGATCACAACCCTGGCCGAGCACGAGCGCGACGATGCCTATCAGAAGGTCGCCTATCGCTTGGTCGTGCTGGAACTCGCTCATGCCGCACGCTACTCGTTGCGGATTCAGTTGCCGAGTTCGTCGGACCGGCGGCTTGAGGTCTTGTGCCGGGCGGTGATCGACAATCCTTCGGTCGACCTCAGTTTTGAGCAGCATGCCGCATCCGTCGGCGCCAGCGTGCGTACGCTTTCACGGCTATTTACGCGCGAGCTCGGCACGGGTTTTTCGGAATGGCGGCGTCAAGTGCAGCTTGCCGTCGCCTTGTCACGCTTGGCGGAGGGGCAGCCCGTCAGTAGCGTGGCGCGCTCGCTCGGGTATCTGCCCAGTAGCTTTAGCGATATGTTCCGCCGCGAACTCGGCGTGTCGCCGACCGAATTCCGGCCCAATGAAACATTGAGGGCGGTCAGTAAAGACCCGTCTGATCTACTGAAGGTCAAGCTATGACGGCTTTAACCTCGAAGCCTGCAGCCGATACAGCATCCGTGCCCGACGCACCGACCTGTTTCGAGCTGTTCCATAACTTTGCGATCGTCGGGCTGACCGGTTTCGGCGGCGTGCTGCCCTGGGCTCGCAGGATGATTGTCGAACGTCGGGGCTGGCTAAGCGATCTTGAGTTCGCCGAACTTTTGCCGTTGGCCCAGTTGCTGCCCGGCCCCAATGTCGCCAATATCGCCACGCTACTGGGCCGCCGTTATCGCGGCGCCGCCGGCTCAGCCGCCGCCGTCTTCGGGCTTTATCTGTTCCCCACCATCATCACCATTTTGCTGGGCTATGCCTATCAGCGCTGGAGCGATTCCCCCATCATGCATCGCTTGCTAAGCGGCCTGATGCCGGCGGCCGCTGGCTTGATGATTGCGACTGTGCTGAAACTGGTGGTCAGTTTGCCGCGTAATGTGCAGTCGCTGGTTTTTGTGTGCATGACCTTTGCGGCGGTGGGTTTGCTGACCTTGCCCTTGCTGGCCGTATTGGCCGTGCTCGGCCCGCTTGCCACCTGGCTGGCCTGGCGTACGCCTGCGGTGCGGAGTTAGCCGATGTGGACGACACTGCTTGACCTGCTGCTGCATGGGGTGATGTGGTCGATGCTGGCCGTTGGCGGCAGCAATGTGACCTTGGCGGATATCCAACACTATACGGTCGAGACCCGTCATTGGCTGACTGCGGCCCAATTCGTCAGCTTCTATTCGATTACGCAGGCAGCGCCCGGGCCTAACGGCATGGCGGTGGCGCTGATCGGTTTGCAGGCGGCCGGCTTGCCCGGCGCCTTGGTTTCGACGCTGGCGAATTGCGTGCCTTCGTCATGTATCGCGTTCTTTGTCGGCGGCTGGTTCGAACAGCATCACGAGGTACGCTGGGTAGGCGCCGTGCGGCACGGGCTGGCTCCCGTCACGGTCGGCCTGCTGGCTTCCGCCAGCTTTGTGCTGGCGCGCGAGATCGATATCAACGCGATGCGGATTGGGTTGACGGTGGTGTGTGCCGCGATCGCTTTTCGCAGCAAGCTTAATCCGATATGGCTGGTGTTGGCGGGGGCTATGTTGGGTTTGTCGGGGGTGATGTGAAGGAGGGTGTATCGGAAGCCCGAAAGTACTCGCTGGGGGCCACACCCAGGTGTTTTTTAAACATCGCGGCGAATGCACTGGGACTGTCGTAGCCCAAGTTAAGCGCCACATCCAAGATTCGTTCACCCATTGCCAAACGCTCCAATGCAATCAGCAGACGTGCTTGCTGCCGCCATCGTCCGAAGGTCATACCGGTTTCTTGGGCAAAAAGACGTTGTAGTGTTTTTGCATTGACGCCGATGATTGCAGCCCATTCAATCAGGGTTTTATTGTCGTCGGGGATGTCGCTGATCTGTTGGCAAATCGGCCGTAAATAGGGATGGCTAGGTCGCGGCAGATGCAAGGGCAGTACCGGCAGGAAAACAAACTCATCGAGAATTAAGCGCATAAGCCGGCCGTCTCGCGAGTCTGCCTTATAGTCGCCGGACACCGTCGTGGCACTCGAAATCAGTTGCCTCAGCAGATCGGAAATTGCCACCGTGCGGCAATGTTGCGGCAAATCAAGCAGCGCATCCGGCTGGATATAAAGTGACCACATCGTCGCGGCGCTCACCATACGCACCGTATGATCGGTGAGGGCGGGCATCCAGATACCGCGTGAGGATGGCACGACCCATTGCCCCATGTCACTGCACACCACTATGACGCCTTCGGCGGCATAAATAAGTTGCGCCAGCGTGTGGTGGTGCAAGGGCGTGATGTGTCCAGCCTGGTAATGAGTAACTCGGCAAGTGACCGGCATGGCGCAGCGATGGTGGTCCAGTAGAACGGAGCGTCGATTATTGTTGGCCATGTCCTTTTTGCGATGATTGACCGCACTTTAGCGTGAGACGGTATTCCAGTATATGCCTAAACTAGGCGCTCAATTGACTGGATTCTTCATGATGAAAAACACCTCTACCCTTATGCCGAGCGTCGGCCAGACCGGAGCTGCCGACCACATGCTGCAGCGAGCTTCCTTTGAAGTACTCGGTGTGATCAGCGTCTCGCACCTGCTGAACGACATGATTCAATCGTTGATGATCGCGGTCTATCCGATTTTCAAAGGCAGCATGCATCTGTCATTTTGGCAGCTTGGTTTTGTCACCCTGGCATATCAGTTGACTGCCAGCCTGTTGCAACCTTTTGTCGGGCTCTACACCGATCGCCGACCGCAGCCTTATTCCTTGCCTATCGCCATGGCTTTTAGCCTTTGTGGCCTGCTGTTTTTGTCTCGCGCCGGGAGTTTTCCAGGCTTGGTTTTTGCGGCGATGTTGGTGGGCGCGGGGTCTTCTGTTTTTCACCCCGAGTCGTCGCGTGTGGCGCGTATGGCGTCAGGCGGGCGTCATGGGCTGGCACAGTCGATTTTTCAAGTCGGTGGCAACACCGGTAGTGCGCTTGGCCCGCTGCTTGCGGCCATGATTATTGTGCCGCATGGTCAGGGGAGTATTGCCTGGTTTGCGATTGCGGCCGTGTTGGCAATGGTCTTGCTGCTGCAGATCAGTCGTTGGTATGGGCAACATTTGACACTGAACCAGCGCCGCAAAGCGACGAGCGCCGTACAGGGGCACTTAAACGTCCGTCAGGTGAGTTTCGCCATCATGATTTTGCTGATGCTGATTTTTTCAAAATATTTTTACATCGCAAGCATCAGTAATTACTTGATGTTTTATCTGATTGGGAAGTTCGGCATCGGCTTGCAAGCAGCGCAAATGCAATTGTTCATTTTCTTGGCGGCGATGGCGGCGGGCACGATGGTAGGGGGGCCGTTGGGCGATAAAATCGGTCGCAAAGCAGTCATCTGGCTGTCGATTCTTGGGGTGGCGCCGTTCACTCTGGTATTGCCCTATGCCAATTTGGCGGGAACCACGATTCTGGTCGCCGTGATTGGATTGATTCTTTCCTCGGCGTTTTCCGCGATTCTGGTCTATGCGCAAGAGCTTATCCCGGGGCGGGTCGGCATGGTGTCGGGGCTGTTCTTCGGCTTTGCTTTCGGCATGGGTGGCATAGGGGCGGCTACTTTGGGTTGGCTAGCCGATCATCACGGCATAGCGGCGGTGTATCGCCTGTGCGCGTATTTGCCCTTGATCGGTATCGTCGCAGTATTTTTGCCACGGCAACCGAGTTAAAGCCGCAAATCGGCATCCTTTTCGAACAGCGTGGCGAGCCAAGCTGCAAATACGCTGAGCTTCGGCGCCGCCATACGGCCCTGTGGATACAGCAACGAGATCGGCATGGACGTCGGCGGGACATCCGGCAGCACCTGCACCAATTTGCCGTTGTCCAGATAGTGTCTGACTTGATAGATCGCCGTCTGCGCTAACCCTAAGCCTTGCAAAGCGCAGGTCACGTTGGCATCGGCGTCGTTGACGCCGATGGGGCCGCTGATGTTGATCTTCAGCAACTCACCGCCCACCATAAACTCCCAATCAAAGGGGCGCCCGGTGCGCCCTGAAAAGTGCACGACGCCGCGATGGTTCGGCAAATCGCCGATGTGGTGCGGGGCGCCATGGCGAGCCAGATAAGAGGGCGCGGCGCAGGTGACAAAGCGCATGGTGCCGATCTGGCGGCCAACCATCGATGAGTCCTGCAAATGGCCGACTCGCAAGACGCAATCGATGCCCTCCTGGATCAGGTCTACCAGACGATCCGTGAGGCTGATCATCAAATCGACCTCTGGATAAGCGGCGTGAAACTCGGCAATCTGCGGCAAGACCACATCTCGACCCAATGCGCCCGGCAAATCGACTCGCAATTTGCCTTTAGGCCGTTTGGCTTCCGGGCCGAGAAAAGACCGTTCGGCGGTCTCGATCGCCGTCAGAATCTCGACGCACTGTTTGTAGTATTGAGCGCCATCAGGCGTCAGCGATAGCCGACGGGTGGTCCGCTGCAGCAATTGCGTGCCAAGAAAAGCTTCCAGATTCTGCATGGTCGCCGTCAGCGAGGCGCGCGGCAAATCGAGGGTTTCGGCCGCTTTGGAATAGCTATTCGCCTCAACAATCCGTACAAAAGTCTGCATGGCTTTGACTTTGTCCATCCGCGCTTCCTCTATTGTTCATATAAAATGAAAAGTATAGGTGGATTATGCGCTAATTATCTTGATCGAGCTTTTCCTTACAATCGCCTCAGTCCCAAGCACTCCCTAACATCTGAGGAACTGCACTATGAAACCGAATACCCACCCCGACGCCGATATCTCGCCCGGCATGGTGCTTTTGCTGGCCATCGCGTCAGGACTGATCGTCGCCAATCTCTACTATGCGCAGACCTTGGTTGGCCCGATCAGCGCAGCCACAGGCTTGTCGGCGCAGACTGCGGGCCTGATCGTCACGCTTACGCAAATTGGCTATGCCGTCGGTCTGCTGTTTATTGTCCCGCTCGGTGATGTGTTGGAAAACCGCGGCTTAATAGTCGGTGGCTTGCTGGTGACGGCTACAGCGCTGATGGTTGCGGCTTTCAGTACCACCGCATGGCTATTTCTAAGCGCCTCGCTGGCGATTGGCCTGGGTTCCGTCGTCGCGCAAATTCTGGTTCCCTTTGCCGCCCATCTTTCAAAGGAAGCGACGCGCGGTCAGACTGTCGGCAAGGTCGTGAGTGGCCTGCTGTTGGGTATCATGCTGGCGCGCCCGGCGGCCAGTCTGATTGCGGCTCACAGCAATTGGCATGTAGTCTTTGGCGGCGCCTCTGTGTTGATTGTGGCGCTGGCGGCAGTGTTGCGCAATAAGCTGCCGGTGCGTGTCCCCACCTCGCCTCAAGCGTATTCCAAGTTGATCGCTTCACTGTGGACGCTGTTTGCAACCACGCCTGTGCTGCGTCGCAGGGCAGCCTATCATGCCGGCCTGTTTGGCTCCTTCAGTCTGTTCTGGACCGTGACGCCGTTGATGCTGATGGGCCCGCAGTTCCATCTGTCGCAGACCGGTGTCGCAATCTTCGCCTTGGTCGGCATGGCCGGCGCCGTGGCATCGCCGATTGCCGGTCGCCTGGCCGATGCCGGTCATACCTTGCCGGCTACCGCTGCGGCGCTGGCACTGGGGATAATCAGTTTCGCATTGCCGATGTTCGTGCCGGATTCGCGCAACCTCGCCTTGGCGATGCTGGTGATCGCCTCGATTGTTCTTGATATGGGCGTGGCGGCCAACTTGGTACTCGGCCAGCGCGCAATTTTCAGCCTTGGCGGCGAGATACGCAGCCGTCTGAACGGGATTTACTTTGCGCTATTTTTTGCCGGCGGGGCGGCAGGCTCGGCGCTTGGCGCCTGGGTCTTCGCGAACCATGGCTGGCATGCTGCGTTATTGACCGGTATGGCCTTCCCCGGGTTGGCGATGGCGTATTGGCTCACAGAGTATGCTCAGCAGATGGTGGGGCAGGCACGCGCCGCCGCAAACGGTTGAAATTGGGCTGCGCTAGCGCTGCCGTCGAGGACGCGACAGACAGAACCGGTCAGACTGGCCGGTTCTGTCCGTCTGATTTTGGCGGCTTATCGATATGGCGGTATCAGGCCGGAGCCGGTCAGGTCGGTCGGTCATCCCTTGCAAGAGTTAGGCGTGCTAAGGGGAGCACGTTTGCCGCAGACACGGCATAATGCTTGACTCAGCCATCAATTAAGCCCCGCCCGTAGCAACGGCAACGGCGTTTGCCCACATACCTTTGCATGCCCAACACAAATCGCACACCAAGCCGCGCACTCGTCATAGCTGCTGTGATGGCTTCGATGGCGATGGTCGCCATCGAAGCGACCATCGTCGCCACGGCGATGCCTCAGATCGTCACCCAACTTGGCGGACTGCATCTCTATAGTTGGGTCTTCTCGTCGTTTCTGCTCGCACAGACGGCGATGACAGTCGTGTTTGGCAAGCTCGCCGACCTCTATGGCCGCAAACCGGTCATGCTTGGGGGCATCGCGATCTTTCTCGTGGGTTCGGTGTTGGCCGGCTTTGCATGGTCAATGCCTGCCATGATTGTCTTCCGGCTGATTCAGGGGGTCGGCGCCGGCGCGATCCAGCCGGTCTCGATGACGATCGTGGCCGATCTCTATCCGGCTCACGAACGCGGCAAGATCCAGGGCTACCTGGCCAGCGTCTGGGCTATTTCCGCGGTTCTTGGCCCAGTGGTCGGCGGCCTGATTATCCGCGATCTGTCATGGGCATGGATTTTTTGGCTCAATATCCCGATCGGCCTCGCGTCTGCGGCGGGCTTTATCGCCTTTTTGCACGAGACAGAACGGCACGAAAGCCGTTCGCTCGATATTGCCGGTGCGGTCTTGTTCACCGCTGCGATCGGTTCGTTTATGGTTGCGTTGACTCACCTGGGCACCTCCGACCACTCGCAAGCATTGATCGAATTTGGCGTATTCTGCGTGTGCGCACTGCTGTTTGTCTTGCAGGAACGGCGCGCGGTCGACCCCATGTTGTCTTTGGGGGTATGGGGCAGCCGGCCGATCGCCGCCGCGAATGCCGCTACCGTGCTCTCGGGCATGGCCATGATGGGCTTGACGACATTTTTACCGATGTATGTGCAGGGCGTTTTGCACCGTACGCCGGTGGTTGCGGGCTTCGCGCTAACCATGATGATGGTCGGCTGGCCGGCCGGCGCCACCTGGTCGGCGAAATCGTTCCACCGTTTCGGGCTGCGGCCGCTGCTGATCTTAGGCAGCGCAATCATACCGATTGGCGCAGTGGTGTTTACGCTGATGACACCAGACAGTTCCCCGCTGCTTGCAGGCTTAGGTTCATTGATCCTGGGCCTTGGCATGGGGATCTCCAGTGTCAGTTCAATGGTCTTGATCCAGGAGATCGCCGCTCCCGCCCAACGCGGCGGCGCGACTGCGTCCAACCTATTCTCGCGCAATCTCGGCAATACGCTCGGCGCCACGCTGTTCGGCGCGGTGCTCAATTATGGTCTGGCGCATACGGCCGGCACTGCAGCGATTACGGCCGATCAGATCGAGCAACTTCTCAAGCTTCAGGCCACCGACCTCGCGTCGAATTCGCTGGTGCGGCAGGCGCTGCATCATTCTTTGCATATGACATTTCTGGCGATGTTCGTGATCTCGCTTGCTGTGCTGCTGATGGCGCTGCTGGTGCCGGCGGTGGTGATTAAGCCGAAGGGGTCGGTATTGGCGCATGAAGTGCATTGATATTAAAATAGTCCATCAAGCGATGACAAAGTAACACTATGTCTAAACTCGGGCCACTCATGATCAGAATTAGAAAAGCGACTAGAAACGACGCTCAAGTGACCTGGGATATACGGAAATATGCGGTCTTGGCTCAGTGTTCTCAGGTGTACCAAGCCGAGCAAATCGAGACCTGGACATCAGGACAAGCCAGTGCAAAGTGGGCTGACATCATGGAAGGATGTTTCTACGTGGCGGTTGATGGGCACACCGTTGTAGCGACTGGCATGTTAACCATTGAAACGGGTAGCGTTGATGCGATTTTTGTTCTTCCGTCCTACATGGGGCAGGGGATTGGGGCGCAGATGATGCAATTTATCGAGCGGCTTGCATTGGAAAGCGGAGTGCGATTGCTGACGTTAGATGCGACGCTGAACGCTGCTGCGTTTTACCGCCGTTGCGGTTGGAGCGGCGACGTGGTCTCTACTTATCATTCACCGCGTGGTATCAGTATGGCTTGCATACCGATGACCAAGCACTTGGTTTCTGAGTTGTCGCCGGATGGTGTGATTTAGGCGGGTATTTTCACTCTCGACCTATTGCTGCGGCGGAAGTTTTAGACATTGTTGATCCATATACTGCAAGGCATCAGGTAAGGCATCGCGAAATGTCATCCATTCGTGGTCGCCATCGACAATCCGCAATTTGGCGAGTTTGGGCTGAATAGCCGGCATGCGCCAGTACAACTGTGTGGCCATCAGCGCGATACCAAAATGATCGTGGTCTCCCGAGACGATCCACATGGGAACTCTGACCTGGCCTTTGCTGTAGTTATTCAACTGCGCGGGGTAGTTCAGTGCCATCCACGTGTCAGGGTCGAATTTTCCATTGACCATGAATTGTGGCGCCTGGCGTGAAGCAGAGGTTTCCGGCGGGAGCGGATCGTAAATGGCTGGGCTGATGATGCCGGCTGCGCAGAATTTTTCTGGATGACGCAACGACAGGTTCAACGCACCATAGCCGCCCATTGACAGTCCGGCAATGGCCCGTCCGCTGCGATCGTGCGTGACTTTGTAGTTGTTTTCCACATACGGCAGTCATCATCGCGGTTTCGTCATGTTCTTTTGCGCCGTCGGCCCACCATGACTGGGGGCCTGTCGTGGGCATCACGACGATGGTCGGGCGTAATAGCCCGCGATGTATTAAGCCGTCCAGTGTTTCAGTGACGCCGCCTTTGCGTATCCACGTGTATTCATCTTCGCCGGCGCCGTGCAGCAGGTAGACCACGGGGAAGGTGCCGGGCGCCTTCTGATAGTCATCGGGCAAGTAGACCGTGAAGGAGATTTTGCGACCCAATACCGTGGAGTTGACGCTGTCACTGACAATTCCGCTGCTCAATGCGGCCGTGCTTATGCCGATGGCGAACGATGCGATCAGACAGCGTATAGCTGTAGCGAATTTCATGATTGTTCCCGTAATTTAAATTAAAAGCGTCACGATTCCGGCTGTAAAAATGTCAACTCGCACGCGTGATGCTTTGCGTGGGTTGATGCTTGAACTCGGGCTGTTGTTGGTCGGTCATGCTCACAATAGGAAGCTCGTGAGGCGAGAGCGCGATGCGGCAATCAATGCGTACTAGACCGATTTGCTAGAGGTACACATGCTAGGTGTACAAGATTTTTAAAGATGACGGTTGGTGCTTTTAAAGCTAAACGGAAGATGGACATCGGTATATCGTCTTGATTACGTGGGCCTCGTCTCAAGTGACGGCCTTTTCACAAAGAATAGGATCAAGACAAGCTCTCGCAGTATTTCCCTTCGAAGCGCCCGTCGCGACCGGGCGACAAGTGAACATCATCGCCGGCCTTGCGGTTCGCGACGGCGCAGGCGAATTTTAGAACGCCGTCGAAACACTCAACGGCATCGATAACACGTTCGAACCCGTCCCGGAAGACTCAGCGCACATGGCGTTGTGGTGGAATCTTCGCGAGACGTCTTTACCAACAAGGCTCCGTTTTGCGGCGTTACCCTGGAGCAGCGCCGTTTGAACCAGGTCACTACGGGTATAGGTATGTTTCCGAGACGATATAGGCACGAGTGAAATCGCCCGGTCGTAGGCGCGCAAGATAACTCAGCAAATCTGGGCGAGTAATCCCCATACGCTTGGCTACTTGGTGCCAAAGCTCACCTGAGCCGCCTGGCGCCATCGCGGATAGGACCGCCACCGCCGCTGGACCCTTTGCAACACTACGTTGCAGAGCATGCTGAAAAATTGAGCTAGTAATCCCCATGCGCTTGGCCACTTCGTGCCAAAGTTCGCCTGAGCCGCCTGGCCACATCGCGGTTAGGATCGCCTCCGTCGCTGGACCCTGTGCAACATTACGTTGCAGGGCATTCAGCCAAAGTGGGTGGGTAATCCCCATGCGCTTGGCCACGCTGTTCCATAGCTCACCCGAGCCGCCTGGCCGCATCGCGGTTAGGGCCGCCGCCGTTCCTGGGCCATACATAACCGCCCATCCGGGGTTCGTTCTCCAAGTTTGGATGCTTGCCCGGAGGCCGGTCGGGCCGTCACCTGCCCCGAGTATCAAGACCTCAAGGAAATTGGACCTCGGTCCCACGTCGCCCTGCGCATCTGCCAAAAACCCGTCAATCGCCTCTTGTTGTTGGTGCCTCGGTAACTGAAGAATATGGGCTCCCAGCGCAGCTAAGGGCTCCTCCCGAAGGGACCGCATGGGCAGTTCTTGGATCTCAGCCCGGAGTGCATTGAAGCCGGCCAGCGTGGTGACGCGCGGCGCATCGATCGTCGTGATGATGGCGGCACGCGCGTCATGGGCGAGTGTCCCACGGATTTTGCGATCGGTCTGCGCCAACGCGATCCGGTCTGCCGGACGCGCGTGCTTAGCAATGTTCTTCACGGTCTCCTCAGCCATCTCGCTCAAGCGGTTACGCGAGTGACGCGGCACAAGGCCTGCTAGCGGCGCGGCAACAGAGCCCCGCGCAGCGAGCGTCGAAGTGGAAGGCACTGGGGATAATGCAGTTTCCTCGACGCGAGAAGGCTGATGAACCGGCGAAGCCGATCCCGCTCGATAAATGGCCATGCCGCGCTCCATTTTCAAACAGCCCATTTAACACGACTTCGCCCGCCCCTTCCAGCCATACACGAATTGCATCGCCAAACCCCGAAACCTTGCCGTGAAAAGTGCTATAGACGTATGCTCGGGGCATTGTTGAAATGATCGATCTTCAACCCAAAGGCGGCCAATCTGGGGCGTGGTCCAAACGGTGCTGCTCCAGGGCCACGCCAAAAATAGATGGAGCCTTGCTGGCAAAGACCTTTAGCGATTCAAGTGTGACTCACGTTTGAACCGCGCCCCGATTCCGCTCATCGCCGCACGTTCCCTTCGCTCGGAGACGCAACTCTTCGCCGAATCGTTCTACTGCTGGGGCGTCATCTCCCATGATCTCGCAACGGTTGCACCGCCAGGCAAACACGGCGGGCATAACACAATGCGAAAATTGGCAACGTACTTCACATCCACCTTCTGCGGCAGCTAGTCGTAACAGATTGCTCAACATAGTCGCATCGAGGCCGCTCTCGCGTCACATCGGTTCGCAAAATTCGCTTGAGATTTCGAAAGAGCGATAATGTCTAGATGCAATGGCGTGTGTTGAAAGTTGCCAATTATTAAAAAAGAAAATATGGGTAAGATTGTCGATCTTAAGAATAACAACTCACTGATCGAACCTGGCTCGGTGTCCATGCCCGCATCTTCAATCGCGGCAGCACCCGACTCGGCGTCTAAAAAGCATTCGATTTCTGAAGAGAATTTTCCACTTTTGAAAAGACGCAATATGAATGGTCTTGATTATTCGCAGCGGAAATCCCCCGGATTAAAAACCACCACGGCGAGTTTGAAGAGTTTCTTAAGTCCGCCGTCTCATGTCGAGGATGAAGAAATTTCTTCGCATTCCTTGGGATTTCCCCAAGCCTCGTCTTTGCGTGATTCATCCGTTGTTGCCACAATCGGAAAACCATGTCGCCAATTTTTACCCAAAAATCTTGAAATTAATTCATGGGGTGACGTCGAGCATTTCTTCAAAAATCTGGAAAGAAGGCGAATTTTTTCGGAGCGTGATCTGGTTCGATGGCTCAGAGACAGAAGTGAATTGGATGCAGCCATCAGCGAGGCGGCAGCCTGGAAATTCATTCATATGTCGTGCAATACTGGCAACGCCAATTTCTCCGCCGCAGTTAATTATTTTTCAGAAAAAGTGATCCAGCCTGCGGCGGAATGTAGCCACAATCTGAATGAAATTTTCATAAATAAAAAGGATTTAGTAAATAAATTGAAGCCCGCATATGCTATGCATCTTCTGAGGATAGAGCGTGCGCGAGAAGCTTATCGTCATGAAAATACATTGATTGAAGAAGAAATCAAGAGCATTGCAATGGAGTACAAAAAAATATCAGGCTCTATGATGGTCAAATGGGGCGATGAATTTATTACCATCCAGGCTGCAGAAAAAATATTAGGGTCGCTAGAAAGGTCGACTCGCGAAAAAATATTTCATGAAATTCAATCCCCCAAAAAGGAAGGCGAAATTTTTATTAGTGGTGTTTTTCGTAGGCTTGTAAGTAAGCGTCATCAGCAAGCGAAGAATGCCAACTATAAAAATTATCGTGACTATATTTTTAAGATATACAACAGGGTCTACACTCCCGAAGAGTGCGCTAGGTTGCGAGACGGCATAGCCGAAGAAGTGCTCCCGTTGGTCAAGTCTATTAATAACCGGCGACGGGAAAAGTTAAAGCTCGGTCGGCTAAAGCTGTGGGATATGAACGTAGACGTCGATGGGAAACCGCCTCTTTCTCCCGGAGATACAGCGGAAAATATTTTCAATAAAGGTATCGCCTGCCTTAGTGAGATAATGCCTTCTTTTGGAGATATTTTAAATACTATCAAAGCGATGAAGCGTTTTGACGTTGAATCCCGCGAGGGAAAGTCTCCGGGCTCTTTCAGCTATCCTTTGCTGGAAAGTGGCGGCTCATTCTTTTATGGAAACTACACAGGTACTCACTATGATGTGAGCGAATTTTTTCATGAAACAGGGCATGCAATTCATTCTTCCGTGACACACGGACTTGAAAGTACCATGTTTAAAAATTCTCTGAGTGCAGAACAAACACCACAGGAAGTCGCAGAACTGTTCGCGTTGGTGATGGAATTTATCGGCATGGAGCATTACGATAAATTCTATTCAGATCCGATCGATGTACTTAGAGCAAAGAGCCAGCAAATTGAGCGTGTGCTGGAATTCTTGCTATGGATCGCGGCAATCGACGGTTTTCAACATGAGGTTTACACAAACCCTCAATTTACCGATGAAGATGTAATGAAGGCATGGGAGAAGATCATTGCAAAATTCAGTGATAATAATATTGATCGGACGGGACTAGAAGGTGTTAAGAGGCGAGAATGGCAAAAACAACCGCATGTTTTCTCTGATCCATTTTATTATATAGAATATGCCATGGCGCAACTTGGCGCGATTGCTGTATGGAGG